>Ga0214473_10003579_pt1 | contig 18798 bp, 13 predicted proteins | sample RVTome_7_FD_203509 | JGI IMG/M metagenome (GOLD analysis project Ga0214473, IMG submission 203509) | Soil microbial communities from uranium-contaminated site in the Upper Colorado River Basin, Wyoming, United States - RVT98D197 | ecosystem: Environmental > Terrestrial > Soil > Contaminated >... | reverse complement strand
TGGCTAACGACTGTTGAAGGAATGATCATTGCTGGGATTCTCATTGGAATGCTGGTCCTTGGGGCTTCCATCTACAGGAGACACAGGAGATCGTCGGAGGATGCCAATGTGATGGACAGCTATGTGAGACCCAGGCCTCCAGAGATCGTTGAAGCATCTGTGCGTCGGTCCTCACCGAAGGTCGAGATCACCTCATATGCTGTCGCCGCAAGTGCTAGACCAGCCTATGTGGAATCGAAGCCAATTCCCGTAGCTGTTGCCAAGAAGACATCCGGGGTTGCACGGCATGCTGAGGGACGACCTGTGCCATCTCTTCTGGACGCCATCCCTGCTAGGCCAATCAAGGCCGTGGCTAGCGATGGTGGGACACAGGACGATGAGGACTATGGCGCGCTCATCGAACGAGAGCTGATCATCCCTAGCCTCAAGAACTCTGTTTTCTCAGATGAGGTGAGGGATCTGACGCTCGATCTCGCCCGCTATGTCGATTACTTGGATGTCCGGACCAAGAGACACTCAGAGAGCCTAAGGAATTCTCCAGTGCGTTAGAGGACACAGCAACCTAGTCGGTTGCCTTCGGTTCTTGAGTTTCTTTCACTATGTCTTCCTCTATCTGGGGCTTCGTCGGTCCTTCGACTCTGTCAAGCCACCTCACTATCAGCATCCAGAAAATAGTGACAAACACCACGAAGACAATGATGCCAATATAGGCGTGGAAGAAGGCCAGAGCGGGTGCACCGTAAGCTGAGCCAATCATCACAGTGATTACCATCCTAATGATGTTAGAGGCCCAAGTGACTATGAATCCTAGGCTCAGTGCCACGAGAATCCACGGGTCCACCTTCCTGTATCGGACCAGGACAAACGCTAGGAATGCGGAGAAGAAAAGACCGGCTGAGTATAGTCCGCTGCATCCTTCGCCTATTCCCAGAAGGATGTGCCGTCCTTCGTATTCGAACGTTATGTAATTTGAGATCCCGTGACTGCTGGCATCCAGTTCTGAGCTCACATCTGCCCCAAACATACGCAAAAGGGACACGACTGGGATGGTTATGAAATAGTATTCGGAATAGGCATTGATCCTGTTGTACGAATCTCCACTGACGATCGTGTATGTCTTCCATATCACTGCGAATACGATCGTGAGAAACATGAGATACAGGACCACGAAATCCTTCTGCATTGCGTACTTCGACGGCCCTGCATTATAGAGGACTAGAGAGGTTCCGAACAGCGTCACGACGAAATCTTCAATTCTCAAGTCCGCTTGGCCACTTACGAGGAGTTTCCACCCGGACCAGATCGCTACAAGAAGGAAGCCCGCAAGTGGGATCAGGACAGCGATCTGTTCCTGTGTGATGACCTTGGAGAGAAGGTCCACTAGCATGCCGTTGCCGGGTTCCTTTGCTTCCCTGCGAACGTATACTATGGAATAGAGCGCAAGGATGATTCCAGAAGCGACGAAGACTAGCTCCACGGAATACGCCGAATGCCCCAAGTAGTGGTTGTATAGAGCGGCCGCTATCATGATACAGCCGAGGAGGAGCGGCCATTCCTTCGGGATTCTCACAATCGCCGCTCAGGTTCTAACAGATATATAATCATTGAGCAATCCTTTTCTGGGGATGTCCGAACAGGCTGATGTTCGCGCAGGTCTAGCAGGAGACAGTGTCTATTCTTGAGTCTGTTCTCGAGCCCCCGGAACCTTGGTGGTCTCAGGCACTCGCCGAGTCAGTGCAATCGCGCCAACAATGGTGACTATGAGAATGATGGAAATCTCAGTCATAGGAGTTATTCGCATTGATGTCGTTGGCGCAAGCAGGCTCATCACTAGGATCACGACCGGAGCGGAGAACAAACAAATGAGGGCGAAGGTGATTGCGATTATCGCTGGTCTCTTCAACAAGAGGACATCCGCGGACTCTCCTTCCTCCGCAGACAATGCCAGCCAGGTGAGGACAAACATCGGGATCGCCAGAGACCCGATCGCAGTGATGATCTGGCCAACTTCGAGAAGGCTTGGAAGGTCTATCGCCGATGCAGATGCGGTCGCTGTCAACAACAACCCGACGAGCGCAGAAGCTCTGTAGGTGGATTGCAGACCGAGGAGTATGAGAACAGTGCCCATCGCCTGAGCCAGAACGACCAGGAAGCTGTGCTCGGAGAAGACTGCCAGATCGATCGAGGCGACTACTACTAGGATCAATCGGACTCTTCTGGAGAATGCTATCACGTTCTTCCCCTCCTTATGGCCCTCACGATTCTCGTTGCGGTGTCTGCGGGGCCGATCCTGATGTAGGACACTCCCAATCCTCTGAAGGTCGCCTCGATTCTCAGAGTATCTGATAAGTCACCGTAGAGCCGTTCAACCTCTGGCATGTCCGGCATCCCCTCAGCATTTCGGTACCAGTCATCGTATGTGTGAATCACGAGCATCTTGTTGCCCGTGCTCTTGCAGAGTTTCGCCCCTGCGATGACGGCATCGCGTGTCGAGACCAAGTCTGAAATGATTATGTACAGCTGCTCCCGACCTCTGTTGCGAGCGATTATCTCCTTGATCCCGCCTTCGAGGCCTATCCCTAGCGCGGGGCGTGTCCCCTTTGTCGTGACTCTGTCCAGAACCGACAGGAACTCCTTTCCCTCGGCCGTGGCCTTGAGCGATGTCCTCCTGGGCCCTGGGGTCTTGTTCGGTTCCGTCTCCTCTGTCCGGACAATCCCTCCTTTGCTCTCCTCCATTGACGAAGGGGCCTCTCTCAGGACCTTGACGATCATCTCGAACTGGTGCCTTCCGAGTGCAGGTGAGGTCTTGTTCAGGACATTGATTTCGTCAAAGAGTGCGACGCCAGCAGGATAGAAGCTGCTGAGAAGGACGTTCGATATCTGCATAGACAGGTCGACTGCATGGTCGATCTTCGCGACCTTGCTCCTTTTCAGCCGCATGCTCCTGCTGCAATCCACAAACACTATCGTTTGAAGCGACCCTTCTTTTCTGTAGGTCTTGGTCATGAGTTTGTTAAGTTTCGGGAACAACTTCCACATGATGTCTCTTGCTCGGTCTCCTGGGACATACTCTCTGATTCCATCGAATTCGAATTCTCTGAGCACAACCGCAGGGTTTCTTCCCATGCCAGAGAATTCGAGGTGTTCCCTGCCTGCCATTTTGCGCGCAGTGTCAAAGCTTCCCTTCTCGGTATGAACGTTCATGACCGTTGGATGCTCGATGATCTGGTCCTCGTCAAAGAGCCCCAAGGAATCGTTGCGCGCTATCTTCATCCCTGGTATGATGAGGGGGCCGCGTTTGCTCGGGATCACGGAGTATGACAGCCTCAGAATCGATTTTGGAGGAAGGGCTCTGGTAGATTTGTTCGAGCCCGCCGAGAGTTCGCAGTTCTCCGGGAGGATGTCCTCGAATGTGCCTCTCACCGGGATGGGGTCCTTGTTGAGGATCTCGACAGTTACGCTCGTCGGTTCTTGTGCGAAGGAAACCTCCTCGAGCGCTTTCCTTTCGATATGCAGGTCCGTTCGCTGCAGCTCGGAGACGAACCTAAGATATGCGTAGACATAGGCGCTGGCGAACGTGACGCTCAGTACGGTCCATGATAGATTCGAGAACAGGATTCCAGCAAATGCAAACACTATTGTGAACGACAGAATTGCGGTTCCCAGAGAAGTTGAGCGCAAGCCACTCACTCTTTCCTTTCTTCGCCGCTCCTGAACTCACCCTTTGGGACGGCGACTGAGGAAAGTATCGAGTCCGTGATCCCAGGACGGGTCATCCCGCCGAGCTCCGCTTCTGGAGAGAGAATAAGTCTGTGGTCTATTACTTTGTGAGCCATCGTCTTCACATCGTCTGGGATGACGTATGTGCGCCCGCGCAGGTAGGCATGCGCTTTCGACGTGAGGAGAAGATGTATTGCGCCTCTCGGGCTGAGACCGAGGTCGAGCTCGTCGACCGCTCGAGTCGCTCTTGTCAGGTTCTCGATGTACTCGAGTATACTCGGATGCACATGGATCTCGACAACTTCGTCTCTCATGGATACAGCCGCATCTCTTGCTAGCACCATTTTCGTCTCGATTTCGGGTCCATTCTTCATGCGAAGGATGTCGATTTCTTGTTTCTGGTCTAGGTAGTCCATGACGCTCTTGATCATGAATCGGTCAATCTGGGCCTCGGGCAGAGGGTAGACACCTTCAGTCTCTATGGGGTTGAGCGTGGCAAGCACCATGAATGGGTTTGGAAGGTCGAAGGTGTTCCCCTCAATTGTCACCTGACGTTCTTGCATGGCTTCGAGAAGCGCCGACTGCGTCTTTGGAGGGGCTCTGTTGATCTCATCTGCGAGAACAAGGTCCGCGAACAACGGACCTTTCCTGACCTCGAACTCGGTGGACCGCTGGTTGTAGAAATAGTGTCCGGTTATGTCAGCTGGTAGGAGGTCCTGCGTGAATTGTATCCTCCTGTACGAGAGGCCGCAGACGGACGAAAAGGCCTTTGCTAGGGTGGTTTTCGCGACTCCAGGGACTCCCTCTATGAGAAGGTGGCCCTGTGTCAACAGGCATATCATGAAGTCCTCTATCTGCTCGTCGTAGCCCACGACCGTCTTGCCCACTTCTCCCCTAATCGCCCTCAATGCCGCCTCAATTTCCTCAGGGGCCCTGATACTCGTTCCTGGCATTGCCTTGTTACTCCTTGCAGGTTCGTTGCCGACATGCGCACGTAATCGAAGCCAAATGTGCCTCTGTCGGCCACCGGTTCGAGAATCTCCTCATCGATAATAAGTCTATGCGTCTCGGGCGAATGCCATGTCTGCCGGGTATGTTACCCGTACATACTGTCGATTAGAGAATGGTCAGAATCCCTTAGCTTCTCGAAGAAATCCGCCTCGGCCATCGCGCCAGTGATGTCCATGTTGTCGTTGAGTATGATCTTCGGGACGCCCATCACCGCATGCCTGGCCGCCAGGTCTGGGAAGAGCGAGGAATCGATGATTTCGGCGGTGACGTTCTTGGATTCTATGGCCGCCCTGTACGAATGCCTCGCGACAGTAGGGCAGAAGTGGCATGTCTGTAGTACGAAGAGTTTGATGTTCGCCCTTCTCCTGACCGTCGAGAGCGCGGCCCTGGCGACCGGGGAAAGGGGTGTCTTGGACGACGAGAGTTCGATTATCGCATCTACCACGGGAGGTAGTTCGTAACCGAGAGGGATGCCGTAGTACCTGATTCTGGAGAAGTCGCTCTTGACCAAGACCATGCAGGGCCAGTTCTCAATGTGGAGCTGCCTCATCCTTTCGTTCTTGCCTCCGTCGGCCGTTTGGATGTCCACTCTGATCTTCTGGCTGAGACTAGCCATAACGTTTCCGAACTCTTTCAGTTCTTCTGAGACGATCGTCCCTCCATCCACGAAAAGGAGGAGCGTCACCTCATCATTCATGCTCTGCGCCAACCTGTGCGCGATGCTCTCCCTCTCTGCCGCCGAAAACATGAGGCTCGTCACATCGCCTCCAGGATAATGTCACCGTAAGCCTGAATGAAGAACTCCTTGGCCTTCAGCAGCCCCTCCTTTCCAGAGGGAGTGAGCTTGTAGACCTTCGTGTTTCTTTCCTTTGACGACTCGATCAATCCCTTCTTTTCCATGTACTTCAGGGTCGGATAGAGCGTCCCAGGGTTGGGCTTGTCCCCCTTCCTTGCGGCTATTTCATCCGCTATCTCCGATCCGTACATCCTCTTCTTGGAAAGCAGGTGCATTATCAGGAAGCTCAGCATGCCTCTCATGTCGCAGCACTTCGGCGCCCTGCAGCACTCAACCTCTATGTCGAATCCCTTCTTCTTACCTGGCATCGCATGTGGATATCGTTTCAAAGGTACTTAATTTATTGTGCGTACAATATTGTGCATCCAATACATTCTTATAGGGCGCGATGCTTATAGGCTATTGGACATACAATAGTACGGAGCGATGAAAGCTATGATGGAACAACTTGCAAGGGCGATGAGCTCAGAGAAGTTCAATTCTGCGGAACACAAGCGCTGCCCGAGCATCCATTGCAGCATTGACAGTCGTGGCCGAAGATCGAGAAGGTTCGGAAAATCTGATTAAGGCATGTGTTGATTAAGAGGTGGTAATAGCATGGTGAAGAAGGCGAAGCCCGAGGCCGAGAATGCGGGTTACAGGTCAGGCAAGAAGACAGAGGTCCGTGAGGAAGACGTTAGGCGCGCGGTGAGGGAGAGGTACTCCAATCTTGCGCTTTCCGGTTCTTCATGTTGCGGACCCTCTCCAAGCACGATGTGCAGCTGCGGAAATCTGTATCCAGCAGCTGATGTTATCTCATTGCCCGCTGAGGCCGTTGCGGTAAGCGCCGGTTGTGGGAATCCTACCGCCATAGCCGGCCTCAAGCCGGGGATGACAGTGGTCGACCTGGGAAGCGGTGGCGGCATCGATGCGTTCCTCTCCGCCAAGAAGGTAGGTCGTAAGGGCAGGGTATTCGGGATTGATGCTACTCATGAGATGATCCTACGAGCGCGTAAGACCGCCAAAGATAACGGGTACGACAATATCGAATTCAGGCTCGGAGAGATAGAGCATATGCCACTCGACGCCGGGATTGCCGATGTCATCATCAGCAACTGCGTGATCAACCTCTCCCCCGACAAAGGACAGGTCTTCAGAGAAGCGTTCAGAGTGCTCAAGCCTGGCGGAAAACTGGCCGTATCTGACATTGTGCTTATGAAAGACCTCCCGGAGCAGATGAAGACCGACCTGAGGGCTTGGTCGGAATGCGTCAGCGGCGCTGTCTCCGAGAAGGAGTACATGAGGGCGATATCCGATGCGGGATTCGAAAAGATCAGGGTCGAGGAGAGAGCAGTATACACTCATGAACAGCTCTCCGATTACATCAAGGGCTCGGAGTCCGAAGCATACGCGAAGGTCGCAGGGATAGACCTCTCGCAGCTGGTCGCCAGCTATAAGATATCCGCTATCAAGCCAAGGAAGTAGTCCTACTGTCTTCATGGGCTTTCTACGGCCCCATCCTTTGCGGAAGCTAATGCGGGCACAGCGACCATTAGCCAGAAGACTTGACTCCTGTCACTACTGTTGAAAGTTTATATAGCGCACGTCGCATAATCGCTCGTGTCTCACAGGCCAGAACCTTGTTCAGCCTGAGAGCGATATTGGACTGGACACTCGAGCCTTTTGGCACTGAGTTGCGTACCAGACCTGCACGAGAGAACATATGCCGGCACAGAGGGGTATAGTGTGATAGGACTCCGATCGACTGCAGCTGCTTCGCTGTCCGTTATCCTTGCTTTCGTCGTCATAATGCCTGTTTCGCCCGTGGGCCCAGCTCTTAGCGACGTCGCGGCCGCCTCCGGCCCGGGCTTCTGGGGCATATCTGAGACATTCAATGATGTCCTCACAGGCACACACGGGCCTGTATCGTTCGGTGACATCAACCTGAGCGCTCTATCACACACGGAATCGGTCGTGCTAGACGGCTGGTTGTTTGTCATGACCAGGGAAGGCGAGAACTTCTCAGGCGATGCGGTCACAGGCACGGTCGCGAACTACACTCCGTCCGGTCCGGCAGACAGGGACGATGACTGGAACATATCCGCTGAGATCACTCGACCGGTCGAGAACTCCGTCTACCTCGCAAACCATATCGAGAATGTCTCAGGGAGGCAGGGACTCACGGTCTATCTGACAAACAGCTCTGGGGCTGTCTTGGCCGGCGTGGAACTTGTGACTGGACATCCGGACAATGAGTCGGTCAGGGTCTTCAACGCCTCAGATTCCTCGTGGACGGTTGTTGCGGGGGACATGCTCCCCGCCTTCACTCACGATTACCCGATGTATGGCGCCAAGCCGGACAGGTACGTTGTGTCCTTTGCGCATGCGAACAATTCTCCAGAAGTCCAAGTGCTTGTGAGGAACTCAGGCTCGGGCGTTGTCTACTTGGGCAATCTCACCATTCCGACCATCGAGGGAGCGAATGACCCTAGCCTGAGGTTCGATATCTATGTCCTAGATGGACGGGTGGCAGTGTACTTCGTTGCTAGCGGATGGATAATCGACAATGTGATGTTCAGGTCTCTTGAGTCGCGATACCCGGTCATAGAACCGATCTATGAGTTCGTGTCAGAGGATGCTCCGCTCTGGCTCGAGGTGAAGGATATAGATGGCAACCAGGTTACGGATGCCGCTGTGTCGATCGAGGGCGAACCGGGATTCTACAACTGGACCTCCGACAGATATGAGATCGGCATCAACAGATATGTCGACTGGGACATCGGCTTCAACTACACGGTCACAGTGGATGGCGTTGTTGTCAACGACACGGTGAAGGTCAGCACAACCCCCACCAACATCTCAAGGGTGAGCATCCCGAAGTGGTGGAACGGCTGGGACTGGGTCAGCGTGCTAGGGAGGGACGATTCGTACGGTCCTGAAACAGCTATCAGCACGTTTGGGGATTTCGAGCATCCCAAGACTGCATACATCCTCTCAGCTTTCATAGGGAACTCGACTGACCTTCTAGCTACGCAGTCCGAGATTGCCTTGCACTACCCTCACGATTATGCATTCTGGGGGCATAAGTTCTGGGAGGAGGCTGTCAGCAGCGCTGCTTCCTGCCACTCGACATTCGAGGACAAATACTGGTTCGCCAGCAGGTGGGACGACCCCAGATACGTTGGCAAGGGAGACTCATACATATCGATCGCCAACCCCGGCAACTCTGCCTCATGGGAACAGATGTTCGCCCACTACCTGAGTGGCACGAGGCTCATGGGCATCAGCTCCCAGTACTACCTTGCTGGAAACAGCTCGCTCATAGGCAGCTACTGGATGTACGCTCCGCTGTTCACCGGCATACCCAGCTGGGCTTCCTGGGACCCACACTCACGCATGGATATGATGGATATGTGGAGGTCCATCAACACCGACCAAAACGAGAACCATCAATGGCTCACGGCGTTCAACGCGGCGAACAACGGTGGCGTCCTGCGGGTGTACAACCACGGGATAATCGCGAATGCATCACTCCTGTACTGGATCGCGGACAACAAGACGAACTCGTCCTACGAGAACTGGAAGGCCACCGACGGAGAGGTGGCCAGCTACATACACGGCAGATGGAGCACGGACATCGATCGGGACCCCCGCTCCTCGCCGACATTGTGGAGGTACAACATCTCCAGACAGGACCCGACCGCGAGCGGTTACTGGAGGGTGCCTGTGACGGTTGCTGTCGACATCACAGACGAGTTCGTTGAGGACATAGAGATCAATGACTCATCATGGAACCTCAAGATGTCCGATGGAACGCTTCAAGATCTTGCGGGGGATAGAATAATGGACGTCGGATACGACATCCGCGGGACGACTCTGTACGTGTCGTACTTCTGGAACGCCTCCTCTGAGCTGAAGATCACAGTTCGCCAGCTGATGAATCCTAGGATACTCACAGAGCCTGAAACAAGTGCCATCGCATATTCTGAGTATTCGACCAACTTCTCCTCCACCCTCGCGGACTCTGGTTCGTCCTCGTGGGTCCTCTCGACCGACGCTCCCTGGCTCTCGATCCAGTGGAGCGGCGATGGGAACTGCCTCGTTAGCGGCCTTCCGACTTCCGAGGGCACCTTCACAGCTGAGCTCACGGTCTCTGACGTGAACAGCACGGATTCCGTCAACTGGACGATAACGGTCACCCGTCCCAAGACCGTCACAGGTCATGTCTTGGACTCCGGCGGGAGCCCTCTCAAGTCGCTCACTGTGACGGTCACAGTAAAGGATGGCAATGACATCCGAGCGGTGCAGTATCCGATAACGAACGACTCAGGCATTTATTCTGTCACTTTCGACCAAGTCGATTGGAGTCCTGGAAACACCCTCGAGGTGTCTGCGACCAACGGCTCTGAAACCGCGACGAACGCCACAGACGCAGACAACTACCCCAACCAGGAGATCAACGTGCGCCTCGCGGCCGAAGTGCCCGAGTTCGGCTCCCCCATCGTGTTTGTTTTGGCAGTGTCGTCAGCGATAATCGCCGTGTTCGGTTCTGCCTTATGGAGAAAGCGTCGATGAGCTAGTTCAGCGCCTTCCCATCAACGTCTTCTCCGCGTCCTTGACGATCTTCGACAGGTCCTTCTCCACATCTCTATCCAAAGGCAGGGGCACATGCTCCTTAAGGATCTTCTTCACAACATCCTTCGCAACATCCTGAAGAGGTCTCACACCGTCCTTCTTGGCCCTCTCAGCGGTCCTCTTGTCGTAGAGCTGCGAGTGCCTGATCTCTCCTTGCCTGAGGTACTTCATGGTGTGCGGCTGGGCCAGGAAGTTGCCCATGTGGCCGACCTTGTCGATGAGGTCGATGGCTAGCGTGTCGGTGTTGACATCGAAGCCCCGCACGGCTCTGAAAACATCGGCGTAGATCTCGTTGTCCACAACAAGCATCTGGTAGCTCGCGGCGTTCTCCCACGCCCCTCCGATGCCGGACAGGTTGTCTGCCCCCGCCATCGCGGGGATCATTGCCGTTTCCGCGCGCTCTATTCCTGCCTGTATGTCGAGCATGTTGCCGTCCATCGTCACGCCATAGACGTCGGCTATCATCTTGTATTTGTGAGCGATCTGGACAGTGGCCGCGGACGCAAGCGCCATCTCAGGCATACCCCATACGTTCTTTCCAGTCCGAAGGTCCATCATGCTCAGCCTTCCGGAATACTGTATCGGTATCTTTTTGGTGACCGTGTGGACGAGCATGACGCCTGCGAGCAGCTCGGCGTTCTGTTGTGCAAGTCCGCCCGCAATCGTGATGGGTGCCGTCCCGCCGCATATGGGGCACGGGACGAGGTCCACAGGAACTCCGTACTCGGCCCCTCTGACAATGACATCTGCAGCGTGCGCATCGTAGGTCAGCGGGCTGCTCGGTGAGCCGTAGACTTCGAGCAACGGCCTCTTCCTGAGCTCCTCCAGGCTGCCGGTGACACACGCCCACATCTTCGCTAGGATATCAACGCTCGCGACGTTGAGCGCATAACCGGAAATGCACTTGCTCGAGTTCTTCATCATCGCTTCCTGCGTTTTGATCACGAGCAGCTCAGGAGGAACATCTGTGGCTACCACCAGGTTCGAAATAGAGTGACAGAACTCCAGTGCGTCCATCAGCTTGGTGGCATCCTCGACGTCCTTCAGAGTGGCCATCCTCATCTCTCCAGTCTCGAGGTCCATCATGCTCGGGTTGCCGCCAAGGGCGTGCGCGAACATGTGCTCGCCATCGAAGGTCATGTCGTTCTTCGGATCTCTTGCGCAGTTCTTTCCGTAGGGCATGATGTGTCTGATCGTCTCTTCAGTCATGCTCCTTGGGAATGTCAGCACATTCTTCCTCGTCGGGTGCCGAACGGCACCAGCCTTCAGAAGCCTCTTCTGTGAGTCCTCGCTGTCAAACCTGACGCCCGTCCTTTCCAGGATCTTGAGCGATGCGTCGTGTATGTCGTCGACCTGGTCGTCGGTTAGGACTTTCAGTCTGAATCTGACCTTGATTCCTTCCATCTTCGTCCGCCTCTTCGGCCCTCACCGAGCATGCTGGCCATGCTCGTTCTGGCCTCTCTCTGAAAGGTCTATGGCAACCGCTTACAAATACGTGTTGGTCTGGTAAAAACAGCAAACGAAAAGATGTCAGGTACGCTCGACCAAGAGTCTCGTCCTTCCCCACAAACATCTTTCACACCTTTTTCGCCCGGCGATGTCAGGGAATCAGACCGACCCGGCAGAAGACTCGTGATGTTCAAACTACGACATCCATAGTGACCGCAGACTGGCGCTGGTCTCACGTTCGAATCGTCTGGACTTCCCAGGACAAGGTTATAATCAAATGAACCGTTACTATCCAGCGGTGGGTCAATGTTGGAGAGAGTCCTGGCGAGTTCGATCTGCTGTGCGCTTGTCTGTCTGATTCTTGTTCCCTCTTCCCAAGTCGGCGCCGTCGAAGCGTACGGATGGGGCCAAGCTATCACGATCGACACCAACGATGTCGGAAATGCGTGGTGGCCCGCTGTCGCCTCTGACGAGGGCGGGAACGCGATCGCCGTGTGGCAGCAGGACAATGCGACCTCAACCAGCATCTGGTCGGACAGATATGTCTTCGGAGCGGGATGGACTGGCCCTGTCCAGATAAGCAACAACAGTCTTGGGAATGCGAGCGCGCCAGATATCGATATGGACGGTGATGGAGACGCTATCGTGGTCTGGTGGCAGGGTGATGTCTATCTGAGCGTCATATGCGCTAACCGCTATATGCGAGACACGGGATGGGAAGGCCCCGAGAACGTCAGCCCGAGGCTCGGTGGGTGGGCGGGCAACTGCGAAGTGGTTTGTGACAGTTCTGGAAACGCATTTGTCGCATGGATTGAATACTCTCAGATTTTCGCGAGCCGATATATCCTCGGGCAAGGCTGGGAAACTCCGCATGCTGTCGGGGCCGACAACTACTACAATGCGCAATCTCCGAGCATAGACATGGATGACCAGGGGAACGCCATTGTGGTCTGGGGTGACAAGACCAGTGCCACGTACAACATATGGGCCAACCGATATACAGCTGGCTCAGGGTGGGGCGTGCAGGTCCTCATAGAAAGTGACGATGCAGGAGATGCCATGGAACAGCAGGTCGCGGCCGATAGTGCGGGAAACGCGATTGCCGTATGGCGTGAGTATGGCGGACCAACGCCGAGCCAGTCCCATGTCTGGGCGAACATATACAACGCTAGCGATGGCTGGGGCGTTTCGAGGTTGCTCGAGACGAACGACACGGATACCGCTGGTAGACCTAGAGTCGGATTCGACCTTGCTGGCAATGCAATCGTAGTGTTGAGCCTGACGAATAACACCGTCTGGAAGGGGGTGTGGACGACCAGATATGCCATGTCGGGCGAATGGAGCGCCTTGGAGTGGATTCCGGGAACGGACGGAGTCGAGCCGGACTTGGCCGTGAACCAGGCAGGGCAGGCGATCGTGGTTTGGAGAAAATATGCCGTATTCTCGAATACATATCGTGCGGGTTTCGGGTGGAGCGACACGGAACTGGTCTCATACCTACCCAACAACGGACTACAGGACCCTGTCGTGTCGATCGATCGTAATGGCGACGCTGTCACCGCGTGGATGCAAATGACCGGCAACCTCTACAGTGTCTATGTGAATCAGTATGTACCGCCATTCCCCATGATCCTTCTGACGAGTCCCGCTGAGGGAGCCACCACGGACCAGCTGACTATCGCAGTATCTGGTAAGACGGAGCCCGGAGCGGCTGTCGCCGTGAATGGCGTTCTTGTTTCGGTCGCAACGAATGGATCATTCGCGGCCAACACATTGCTCAAGTACGGTCAGAACCAGATATTCGTTACAGCCTCAAGCTCGGGCAAATCGAACACGGTTGTCGTCAACGTCACTTGCGCCGATCCAGTGCCGGATCTGCGAGAAGAGCTTAATCAGACGAAGAGAAGGCTGAATGACACAAGGGACGAGCTGAACCGAATGGCAGACGACCTTCATCGTGGGGAGCTTATGTCCAGCGCATTGATGATTACAACGGGTATCGTATCAGCCATGGCGGTAGCGATGGCCGCCCTGTATCTATCGCTGAGGCGAAGGATGAGTCAAGGCACTGCGCCCCCCTCAAACGAAGGACAACAAGCACAATACAAAGAGAAGTGACCGTTCGGTTTGCAGGGAGCCGTGTGTGAAATCGAACGCCTTGCCTCGTAGGGCCTTGATTCGATTGGTGATATCCAGATCCTACCGACGGTCGTCTCGACCAATGTTGATTGAGGGCATCTATGCATATGGCGCACAGCACCGCCCTAAAGTTCATTAACGGGTGACGGTCTCGCGCCAACACCAATCAGGCTGTTTTCCGAGAGTGGTGAAGATCTGAGCTCAAACGAGAATGGGAAGAAGGGCCGTTATCCGACCATCGTGCTGCTGGTCCTGGCATCGATAGCGATCATGGTAATGTACGTCGAGGCGATGGCATTTCCTTCGCTAGAGAAGGTAATGGCCTCCTACGGCCTGCAGTATCCGAGCGACCTCCCCCTCGCCTCATGGATAATCACGATCTACCTGCTCGTGGGGGCCGTCGCGATCCCCGTCTTCGGCAAGCTGGGCGACATATACGGCAAGAAGAAGATGCTCACGATCGCCATGCTCATTTACAGCATTGCGGTCACCATGACCGGCTTCTCGAGGGATATCTCAGACTCGTTCTACGTCCTGCTGGCCGCCAGGGCTTTCCAGGGCTTGGGCATGTCGATGTTCCCTCTTGCGTTCTCACTCATAAGAGACGAGTTCCCGGTCGAAAGGATAGCCGTCGCTCAGGGAGTCATATCCGCAATGTTCGGCGTCGGGACCGCCGTTGGATTCGTCATCGGAGGGTTCGTCGTCGACAAATGGGGATGGCAGTGGACCTATCACACGATCATTCCGTTCGCATTCGCCGCGACTGCGTTCGTCGCATTCAAGATACGGGAGTCCCCGATCCGGTTGGAGTCCAAGGTGGACTACGTGGGAGCGTCCTTCCTTGCACTGGTGCTAATGTCCTTTCTCGTAGCCGTCACTGAGGGGAACGAAAGAGGCTGGACCGATCCCGTGATACTGTCGTTGTTCGCGATCTCGGTCGTCGCTTTGATAGGGTTCGTGGTCCGCCAGACCGATACCATCTACCCGCTCGTTAGACCTTCGCTGATGAAGGTCAGGGATATCGCGATCACGAACACGGTCGCTTTCTTCATCGGATTCGGCCTGTTCGGCGCGCAGTCTGTGATCGCACTGATGGCCCAGTTCAAGTTCAATCTCGACCCGCTGCACACAGGCATCCTGATGCTGCCCGTGTCGATCATATCGCTGATACTCGGGCCCACAGTCGGGCTCCTAGTGAAAAGGCGCGGGCCGAAGTGGCCCATGGTCGCAGGCATGCTGATTCCGATCATCGGTTTCATGTACCTCTATTTCTTCCACGAAACCCAGACGGACCTTGTCGTCGGTCTCACCATCATGGGCGGCGGCATGTCCTTCGCGATGGTCGGGAGCATCAACATGATAATCATCTCGACTCCCCAGCGAGAGACGGCCATCTCGAGCGCCATGAACATGGTAATCCGGACGAGCGGAGGGGTCGTCGGTCCAGCCGTTGCGACCGTCATCCTATCGGCTTACAAGGACCCCGTATACAATCCAGTGACGCACGAGCTCCTAGGATTCATCTCCAACGAGACTGCGTATCACTATGTGTTCCTGATGAGCGCTATCGTGATGGCTTTCGCCGCGCTGATGGCGATATTCCTGACGGACAAACGCGCTCTCGGAGAAGGCAAAGGGTTCGCTGTCAGGAGCTTCGGCAACGGCAAGGAGCCGAAGCTTTGAGCTCCGATACGGTATATCCTGACCTATCTGGAAGCGGCTCCCCGCTACTGCTCCTGGACGGACAGCCAGCTGCTCGGAACTCTCTTGAACCGCTCCTTGACCACGATTCCCGCCGCTTCCCGGATGGCTTCCTCGCTCGTATGCTTCGGTTTCCAACCTAGCTTTGCCATCTTCTTGTTGGACAGGAGGAACCTCGGGACGTCGCCCTTCCACCCGCTCTCGCCGCCCGTGTACTTGATCTTGACATTCCTGAGCCGAGACTCCTCGACCAAGACTTCGACGATCCTCTTGACTTGTATCTGGTCGTTCGCGCAGAGGTTGAAGTAGTTCAGTCTGTCCTTCGCATGCTTGAAGCCGTAGATCATCCCGTCCACGCACTCCTCAACTAGGAGGTATGATTTTCTCTGTTTACCGTCGCCGAGCACTTCGAGCGTCTTTGGGCTTTTGTTGAGTTTCTGGACGAGGTCGAACAGGATGCCGTGCGTGCTCCTGTGGCCGACGATGTTCGCGAACCTGAAGATCCAGGACTTGATGCCGTACAGCTCCGCATAGGCGGATACGAGCCCTTCGCAAGCCAGCTTCGAGGCGCCATACAACGAGATCGGCAGGCAGGGCCCGTAGTCCTCCGGCGTGGGGATCACATTCGCCCTGCCGTATATCGTGGATGTAGAGGAGAACACGAATGATCTGATGTCGTTCCTACGGGCGCACTCGAGCACGTTGTAGGTCGCCACCGTGTTCTGCTCGAGATCTACCATGGTTGACTCAGTCCCTTTTCTTATGTCGGGGTTCGCCGCCAAGTGCCATACGCTGTCGTGTCCTCTCATCTCCTTTGCGAGCTTGCCCACGTCGAGAAGGTCTCCTTTGACGAACCTGAAGAACTCCTCCCCGAAGTGCTCAGAGATGAACTCTTCCCTTCCAGTGCTGAGGTTGTCGTAGACCGTGACCCCGTTCCTCTTCGCAAGCCTGTCTACGACCGCGCTGCCTATGAATCCCGCGCCACCTGTGATGAAGTAAGTCATTCCCGCGCTCCTCCTGAAATCGTCCTTTGGCTGATGGACCTCATCGGGAGACGTGGGTAAAAAAGTTCGTGCTGTACCAGGTGGGTCACCGTGCACCTGAATGGATTGCCGCTGCGATAATGGACGCGGCAACTTCGATGTACCTGATCATCAGGGGGTCTGGGAATTTGCCGGTGATGGTGCCTGGGTATTCGATCCATCCTAGAAGGTCGTTGTTAGTACCGACGATCAGTGTGTCGAGGAAGTCGGCTTCCAATGTGTCCTCTGCGAGTCTTCGCCTCAGCTTGAGCAGGGCAGGGCGGTTCACAACGATCTCGTCCTCTTTTGGCAGGGGGTTGTCCTCTTCCAGATACACCCTGGTGAGCTTGCTGATCTCCCCGGCAACGTAGTTGTTGGCCATGTTGAAGTCATCGTACTTGTACACCTTCGTGCTCTGCCGTTTCCAGGCCTCATCGCGCATGCCCGAGTGTACCTCGTACCGATACATTCCGTCGGCCTTGGACTTCAGGCCTATCATCACCCATCGAAGCCTAAACTGCTTCTGGATGATCTGGGTGGCCTCTTGGATGATATCACCGAGCGACATCTGGGTTTTCTCAAAATGCGCCAGGAGAGTCGTGAAGATGTCGAGGGACTTGAAGCTCGCCTCGTTCCTGGCCTTCATGTAGTCGAATCTCAACTTGCGCTTTACCGTATCTGGATCCACTGCCTGGAACATCGCTCCTTACGCTCCTCGCTTCATCGTATACCCAGGAGACAGAGGGTTTCTCATTCGGCCCACTACCTCCTGTTCCATCAACCATTCGTCCGCGTCCTAATAAACGTCCCCCTTCATAAACCGTTACGGTCGCTAGGACCTGCAGATCGAGAGATAAACGTCCATCGGATTCCGAGGAGTTGTTGGATGGTGAGAGAAACAAGAAATCCCCTGGCTGGCTTGCCAGGGGATCGAATTGGTTTTGACCTCACGGGACTGCTGCGTCCAGTATCCCTGCTGAGTCGGTCCATGCCCACGCCTGGACCTGCAGGTCGGCCTCGAACCACGGAATGAGCTGGTCGTTCCTGATCGACTTGAGCGCGTTGAGCGCGTCCGGACCCGACAGGGAGCCGTCCTTCAGGCCCAAATAGATCCAATGGACATCCACGTAGGCCTGCTGCTGGTCGAAGTCGTCACCCCAGTACATGAAGTCGTTCATCATGTTGTTGAAGGTGTCCAGGTACGACCCTCTGCTGAAGTACTTCCCCCACTCCATCGTGTAGACGGTTCCCAATGCGGCCAACGCATTGCTTGTCCGTCCCCTGTCCAGGGCGGCGATGGCCGAGTCGATGCAGCCCAGGTCGTGCGCGTGCTGGTCTGACCTCAGGAATACGTCCCAAGAGCCCATCAGGCCGCCCTCTCCGAGAGTCCACGGCGTGATTATCCTCCTCGCATCGATCAGGGCACGGTTGAGGGCGTTCGCCTTATCCCAGATTGCAGCCTTCTCCGCAGGTGTTTTCGCGGCGGCGTACTGCGCGTTCAGGGACGCGGCGTAGTTGTTCGCTGCGACCGCCTGAGTCCTGAGCACACTCAGGGCTGCGAGGTCCTTGTCGATGTTCTTCGCCTCGGACGGCACGGTCATCTTCTCCGACTTCAGGTAGCTGGCGGCCCAGTCCACGGTGTACTGGAACTCGAGCGGTATTACCAGCGCTTGTGCCGACCTGATACCCATAAGCGTGTAGAGTCTCAGAACCAGGTCGAACGGTTCAGGGTCCTGGAGAGGCATGTCATCGATCTGCGTGTGGTAGTAAGGGTCGAACCCTGCCGGCCACATTACCTGCACGGTAGAACCTCCGCCCTTGGCGGCGAAGCTCCATGCATCGGTCCATGACCATATCGGGTTGTAGAAGCCCACTTGGCCACTCACGCCCAGGTCGACGAGGGCCTTGTACACGAATGAATTGAGCTCCCATGTGTTCTCGACCCAGTACCTGCCGGAGGTCTTCTTGAAGCTCACACCGTCCATGTTCAGCTCCATTGCCAGGCCGTTCATGATCTCTGGGTGCGCTTGGACGAACTCATACGACCCCACGAGCCAGTTGTACCAAGTGCCCTGTGGTCCTCCTTCCTCCTCCGCGCCTACCGAGCAGAAGACCATGGTCCTCTCGTTCACGAACGTCCCTGCCTTCCTCGCCTCTGAGAAGAGTCTCGCGAACTCCAGCATAGCCGCTATCGACGAGCTATCGTCGTTCGCGCCCGCCCACCAGCAGTCTATGTGGCCCGATATCACGACATACTCGTTCGGTCGCGTCGTGCCGATCATATAGGCAGCCACGTTGACCGACTCCGCGAACTTCTCGGACAACATGTCCACCTGTCCATCGACC
>Ga0214473_10003578_pt1 | contig 18800 bp, 21 predicted proteins | sample RVTome_7_FD_203509 | JGI IMG/M metagenome (GOLD analysis project Ga0214473, IMG submission 203509) | Soil microbial communities from uranium-contaminated site in the Upper Colorado River Basin, Wyoming, United States - RVT98D197 | ecosystem: Environmental > Terrestrial > Soil > Contaminated >... | reverse complement strand
TCTCGGAAGAGACTGCGTCGCGAGCGGCCCACCTCGCTCTGGATCGCGATGAGCTCCAGCACGCGCCGCCGTCGCAAAACCGTGACCAACCGTCCGACCGCTTCCTCCGCCATCTCCCCCACCTCCCCCATGCGGCACTATTAGGACTACACTCATCCCCATAGTGCCACAATTGGCGTGCCGATAGCTAGCGGAACTCCGGCTTTTCAAGCGTTTTCGTGATCCAACGCCATCAGCCGATGGCACAATCAGGACTCCGGATCGTGAGACACAGCCGTAGATTCAAGGAGTTACGGAATCCAACCGCGGATTGACGCGGTAGGAAAAACCTTAGAGTCGGAAATCGTCGGCGGGCCAGCCGTCCCACCGCACTGGGAACGGCACGAAGCTTGATCGGCACAAAGGGCAACGGTAGCGTGTGTGGCGAGGTGGAACGTGCTGGTTCTTTCAACCTTCCTTGGGATTCTCATCAAGATGTTTCACGACGACCACAACCCGCCACACTTCCACGTTGAGTATGGGGAATATCGAGCCGTCCTCGAGATCGGTAGCGGCAAGCTGCTGGCAGGGAGGCTTCCCAAGCGAGTTCAGCAGCTGGTGAAGGAATGGCGCCGCCGGCATCGTAATGAGTTGCGCCGAGCTTGGGTGGACGCGCAAGCAGGCCGTCAGCCGCGACGCATTCGGCCGTTGGAGTAGGAGGACACGAAATGGAGCTTGGTACGCAGTTGAAACGCATCAAGCGGGTCGATGCGGACCGCTATCGCATCGCGCTCGAGTACAGCGACGGGTTCCGTGGAACCGTTGACCTGCACTTCATTTTCGGCAATCCAACCAAGAAGCCTCTGGTGCTGGAGATTCTACGCGGCCAGCTTTTTGGGAAGTGTTTCGTTGAGTCTGGCGCGCTAGCGTGGCCCAACGGCTACGAGCTGTGCCCTGATGCGTTGCGGCTGTGGATCAGCGAACAGCGCAAGCACCGCGCCGCGTGACCACGGCAACATCGTCGCGCTGAAGTCTTCGGTTTACCGCCGCGAAGCGTCCCAGGTGACGCCGATCGGGCTGATGATGTCCTTGCCGGATTTCACGCTGCCTCTTAGAAATCCTCGCAGACTTTTCGGCTTCTTCGCAACCGGCGCCAGTTGGACCACCGGCTTACCCCGTTTGGTAACGATGATGGGCTCGCCTGTCGCCGCAACTTGTTCCATGGCTTGGAGACATTTGGTCTTGAACTCCGCGGCACTCATTGTTCGTGGCATCGAAACCACCTTCAACTCCTCGACGATCGGAACCACGAAATGAAAGCGATGAAACCTCGTCCCTATCGGTGCTCGTACAACCAGCACCACCAGCCCCGTTCCTCCCTTAGGTCCTGCTGCAGCCGATCGACTTGCCGTTCCAGCTCTTCATAGAGCGGGATCAGGGCCGCCTCATTGATTTCATCACGTTTATCCAGTTCCTTCACTACCTCGCCGGGCAGCCGCTCGTCTAGATACCGATTCCATAACTCCACGAACCCCACCATCGTGCCGAAGTGCCGTCGGGTTGAGTGCTCGGCCAACCCTAGGTTTGACTCAAACAGTTGCAGCATCTCCCGATAGATCGGCAACTCCTCTCTCAGCTGACCATTCTGATCCTCGATGAGTTCCTGGAATTTCGGAAACCTCTCCTCGCGCATCTTACGGAGTGCCTCTGCCTGACCGGACGGGTCGTCCGCACGCACGTCTGCGCACAGCTTCTTCCACGCAGCACTTGCCGCGTGGCTCACTTTCACCCGTACCTCACCCCTTGCACGCAGCCGCTCCCTCCTGCCCAGCAGCGGGGAATATAATTCAGCTAATTGTTCTCGAATCCGGCTCTGGCGTCGCTCGATCCGCTGGTGACGACTGACAAGGTACCCCCCGAGTACCACGCCCGCCAACCCAAAAGCGCCAGACGACCAATCCATAGGTGTCTTAATCTTACTCACCAGCCGTGCCGTGTACGGCGTGCTCCCATAGCACCTTCCGAAACCTACCACGCCTGTTTGCCACTCGCTACCCGGATCATGCCCGGATCATGCACCGCCGCCACCGTGTCACCCTCGTCAGTCGCACCAGTCAACGCTGGCCTATTGGGTATTTCGCGAAGCGCGTTGCGGCGTCATGACCGATGAGAACAGGGTTCCAATAAGACCGCGCCTGGTGATTATGATCGAACGCGTGTCCGATGAGCCGGCACCAGACGGCGGCGCGCTCCACTGACGGGTTCCAGCAGTTCGCGGGAAACCCCACTGGCACGGTTTCCGAAACGGGACAGCGCAGCTCGCCCGACCCACATCAACGGAGCAACAGACGGTACCCCGCTCCTACTGGCACACATTCAAGTAACAGTTGCAGCTGCAACAATCTGTGGCCACACTGCAACCAACGCCGGCGCTGGAGCAAGCCGCTACTGGGGTGCAGGACGACGCCGTCGGGGTCACCGTTGGCGACGGTACCAGTATCGCTGGACAGCCGTTCAGTGCGTTGTTCACTGCGGTGAGGATCTCATCGACGGTGATCTCGCCGTCCTTGTTGGCATCGCCCGCCATGCAGGCGGAGACGTCTGCGTTGCCGAGGGCGATGTTCACCATGGTGAGGATTTCGTCGACGGTTACTGTGCCATCTCCATTGCAATCGCCGGCACACGTCGTTGCAACAAACGAGACGGTCACAGAGCCGTCCACGCCTAGTGCATTGGAAACTGGCGCACCCGTAGGGTTAAATGCCATTGAGGACCGGTTCGAGAGCGTATAGGTCACAGGCTCAGCGGAGTTCGAGATACGGAAAGCACAGGTATACAGCGGACCGTCTGGTATGGGGCTTGCGTTCTGGTTCGACTGCACCACGACCCTCGTACCAAAGCCGGTATCATTCTGGATTAGAGATTTCCCGAGTGATGCGAGGGCTGGATTGATTTGGCACGTCAACAGGCTGAGCACCCCTGCAAACGAGATTACGTTGCTGGTGGCAGCGACGCTAACGCCAGACGTATTGAGGGACACGGTGACGGCCACTGTCTCGCCAAGTCCACCACGGCCCGATCCGATGCTGATGCGAACGATGCGAGGCGTTGGCGTTGGTGTCGGGGTGCGTGTCGGTGTGGCCGTTGTTGTCAGCGTGGGTGTCGGCGTTGCCGTCACAGATGGCGAGGCCGTTTGCGTCGGACTCGGCGAAGCGGTCGGTGTTGGAGTGGCGGTCGGCGTTGGCGTCAACAGCACGAACACGTACGCCGCCCCTTGGTAGGAGTTGCCCCCGACCGTCTTGCTGGGCGCTCCGGTCAGCGCCGTGTTGCCGTCGCTGCTCAACGCGGCAGATGAGCCGAACCAGTCGTTGACTTCCCCATCGCTGGCCGTCAGCTCGGCCCGCTGTGTCCACGTGGTGCTGCTGCGCACGAACACGTACGCCGCCCCTTGCGCGCCGGTCTTGTTGAACGCTCCGATCAACGCCGTGTTGCCGTCGCTGCTCAACGCGGCAGAAGCGCCGAAATAGTCGTCGATTGTTCCATCGCCGGCCGTCAGCTGCGCCTGCTGCGACACAATCAGCGGATCGAGGCTCGCCGCACGAACGGCAGCCTGTAGGTCAGTCGGTAGCTCGGCAAACGGCGTGGCCCGTGCAGCGCGCGGCAACGCTAGCGCCAGCAGTACGAAGACACCGAGCATAACCGGAGCCGTTGCTCGTGAAAGGATGGGGCCCGCGCCATGCCGCCATCTTGCTGAGTTTCCCGTCAGACCCCTCCCGGTCTTGCCCTGCCACGGCGAACGTAGTTTGTTCCCCGAGTCTTTGTCAACGGAAATTGTGTGGGCAGCGTTGCACATTATGCTCGCCACGTTAGCAAATTGTACGAGGCAAGGAGGGCTATATCGGATGGAACATGTGTCTGGCTCTTTCTTTCGGCTTCTCGTTAGAAAGTACGTGGATGTCTGAAGAGAGCTGCCGTCTGTGACGCCCACGGAGCTCTGTCCGCGTGAGCCGCTGCTATGCGATCTCGCCAATTGAGGAAGTCCTTGACGAGAACATCGATGGCCCCCGTGGGCGCGTTGCCGCGCATCATGCGCACGAACACCTTGAACATCTCCATGTACGCGCCGATCAGCGTATACCAGTGGTTGGTCGTGTCCCGGGGATCGGTGCCCAAGAAGGTGGCGATGCGCTGAAGGTTGCGGTCGCGATGTCCAGCGAGCGCACCGATTCCCGCATGCGAAGCCATCGCACTTGCAAGGCTGTACAGCGACTTTAGCGCCGCGAAGACATCACCCTCGGGGCTGAACAGGTTTCGCATTGAGAACTCCTTATAAGCCTTCTTCGTCCGCTCCCATTGCTTCGGGTGCCCGATTTTGTCGTGATTGGGATAGGCGTTCACGTAAACGTCGACAAGTTCGGGATGCTCCCACATGCGGTACGCGCTCGCAGTCGCTTCGATGGCACGGCGTGTGAGCGCCAAGGCGTCGGTGTCCCGCGTCCGCAGCATTTGCGAACCGGCTCCGAACATCTGGTTTGTGACGACTAAGAGCAGCTCAGCGGGGATGTATGCTCGCCGTTCGGCTACCTTCACAATCCCGGTCAGACGTTCGTAGAATCCGGCAAGCTCTGCGAACGCTGCGAACTCTGGGCGGTACTCATCGCGACAGCGTTCAGCAACTTCGATTTCTTTTTGCAAGTATTCTTGCAGGCTCATGAGAGCAGTGTGGCTGGAATTGCAGTTGCAGGCTCATCATTCCACGGTCGACGAACAGAAGGTGCAACAGTAGCCAGGGCGATGCGACCGGGCAGTTCACTGGGCGCGCCCGGTCCACCGGGGATGGGCATCGCATGGCTCTGGATTCTGCACTGCCCCGATTGAATCTTGGGAAGACCCTAACGGTTATCAAGATATGCAGTGACATAGGCGTTTCCGTGCAACGGGTTCTTCTCGATTCTCGGGAACTCGATTCTCTGATGATAGCTGAAGCGGCCAAAAGCCACGGAAGTCGTCGTCATGATACGTACGACCATATGATTGACGATCGTACGAGCGTTCGCTAAGGGGGAAGCATGACGATGACAGCGTCCAAATTGCGCGGAAACATTTACAAGATCCTCGATGAAGTGTTGGACACCGGGGTGCCGGTCGAGATTGTCCGCGGCGGGCGGAAGCTGAAGATTGTGGCCGTGGAGGGACCGCCCAAAGGGAAGCTTGACCGGCTGAAGGCACACCCTGGCGTCCTGGTCGGCGATCCCGAGGATCTGGTGCACCTGGATTGGTCACGCGAATGGCGGCCCTGATCTACCTCGACACGCATGTCGTGGCATGGCTGTATGCCGGGCGCACCGACTTGCTCAGTCTTCGGGCGAAGGACGCTATCAACCGCGACGAGTTGCTGGTGTCCCCGATGGTGACACTCGAATTGGAATACCTGCACGAGATTGATCGCTTGAAGGTGCGTGCGGAAAGCGTCATGCGGAGCCTGCAGGGACAACTCGGCCTCCGGGTCTGCGACCTTGGGTTCCCTGAAATCGTCGCCAGTGCAGTCGGACAGCGTTGGACGCGGGATCCCTTCGACCGTCTGATTGTTGCCCACGCCGTAGCAACTGGTCGCCCGTTACTCACCCGAGACGAGACCATTCGCCGGCACTATCGCCGTGCACTATGGTGACGACGTTCTGGCCAATGCCCCGGTGCCAGTTAAGGTAATCGAAGCTGCGCGCTGGTCGCTGACGGCTGGCACCTTCTTCACCAGCTCACGGCCGCAGGCGTTCCAGCACCCGCGGGAACGGTATCGTCTCGCGGACGTGGTGGAGACCGCACACCCAAGCCACGACGCGCTCGATACCCACGGCGACATCAGCGCCGCCACTTTCCGCGACCTGCGCGGTGCCAGCCGAAGATTCAGCATCGCGTTGCTGGACTACTTCGACCGTACGGGATTCACGCTGCGGGTGGGTGACGTCCGCAAACTAAGGAGGGTCCCCAAGTAATGGCTCGGCGCACGATCACAAGGTCTTGCCCGCAGTTCGCGCGAGATAGCGCTGAAGCGCGGCCGAGCTGATGCGTTGCAGGCGCCGTCTGGCCTCGATCACACCGACCGACCCCGGTCCGAAGGGCTGGCCGCCGGCGTCCAGCAAATACCAAGCGAACGCTTTGGCATCACCCGGCACCAGCAGCTGCGGCTGATCTTTCAGGTGTTCGGCTTCGAGCGCTTGAGCAATGTCATTCAACTCGATCCTGTGGCCGAACCAGCCGTACGAAAGCAGCCAGTGCTCGACCGGCTTGAGCCCATCTTCGCTTACCGCGTCGATGAGATCCACGGCTGCATCCAATAGCGGCACACCATGGAAGGCGCAGCGCGCGGCGCCCAAGACGGGTTCGAAGTTGGTAAGCAATTCCCAACCCCGAGCATCGCAGGGATGATGTTGGAGGTGCCGGCGAATGGATTTCCAGGCGCGTTCCCGTTCACCGCCGCGCAGAAGGTACGCTGCCGCCGGCTGATCATCCAGCATTCGCGGAATCCCGTGCGCATCGAGACGGCGGCCAACAAGGCGCTGCCAAGTGCGTTCGAGCACCGCCGGCCATTCCGTCCGCCGGCAGCGGACCAGCACATCCAGGTCGGCTCGTGCAAGACGTCCGTCACCAACGGCCGCCGCCATTTCCGCCACGACGTCCCGCCAAGCTGGTGGCGCATCCGCGATCGCCGCGCCCAAATCGAGCCGCTCCAGAGCATTTTCAAACCGGATCCGCGGAATATGGGTGCCTTCAAAGAGCGGAAGCGTTCCGTCCTTATCGCCCATGCAGCCAACGTGTCGCAAGCGCCGCTTGTGCGCAAGCGAAAAACGCCTTCCGCCTCGAACGCGTTGCCTTCGGCGTCTTGCGGCAGCCGGGGAGAAGAGCGGCGGGGTAAGTAGACCTTCAACTACTTGACGATCGGTACCGCGAAATGAAAGCGATGAACCCTCGTCCCTATCGGTCTATAAGCTCGGCGACGATGCGTTGGGCCGGCTCTTGAACCGGGCCGCAGGGCAACGCTTCCACAACCACTCCCCGCTGACCTTCGAGAAGCTCAAGGGCGACCCCGATCACATCGACAAGCACCTGACCTCGTACATCAACGGCTTCTCTGCCAACATCCGCCGCATCTTCGAGTACTTCGAGTTCTCGAACGAGATCGAGAAAATGCGCGAGGCCAACATCCTCTACCTCGTGGTCTCGAAGTTCTGCGAGATCGACCTGCACCCCGATGCGGTCGACAACATCGAGATGGGTCTGCTTTTCGAGAACCTCATCCGCCGTTTCAACGAACTCGTGAACGAGACTGCTGGCGATCACTTCACGCCGCGTGACGTCATCCGCCTGATGGTCAACCTGCTCTTCCTCCACGACGACGACCTGCTGTCGCGCTCGGGAACCGTCCGCAAGCTGCTGGATTGCGCCTGCGGCACCGGGGCCATGCTGGCGGAAGCGCAGAACTACATGCGCGATCACCACGCCGAAGCGCGGCTGTTTGTGTATGGGCAAGACTACAACAAGCGCGCCTTCGCAACCGCCGCGTCGGACATGCTGATCAAGCAGGTGGACCACAACGGCAGCGGCGACAATATCCGCTTCGGCGATTCGTTCTCCGACGACCAGTTCGGGGGCGAGACATTCGACTGTTTCCTCGCCAACGTGCCCTTTCGCGTCGACTGGAAGAAACAGCAGAAGGAGATCGTGCGCGAGCATGAGAAGCTCGGGTTCGCCGGCCGCTTCGGCGCCGGGCTGCCGCGCGTCAACGACGGCTCGTTGCTCTTCCTCCAGCACATGATCAGCAAGTTCGAGCCGGTGCAACCCGAGCAGCACAAGCACGGCTCACGCGTCGCGATCGTGTTCGGCGGCTCGCCCCTCTTTACCGGCGGCGCGGGCTCGGGCGAAAGCGACATCCGCAAGTGGATCATCGAGAACGACTGGCTCGAAGCCATCGTCGCGCTTCCGGAACAGATGTTCTACAACACCGGCATAGGCACCTACGTCTGGATCGTCACCAACCGGAAGGAGAAGCGCCGTAAGGGCAAGACCCAGCTCGTCGACGCCCGCGAGTGCTACGTGCCCATGCGCCGCAGCCTCGGGAACAAGCGTCGCAAGATCGGTGAAGGCAAGGACGGAGAACCGGCGCAGATCGCTGACATTGTGCGGCTCTACGGCCGCTTCGCCGAGAGCGACACCTCCAAGATCTTCGACAACGCCGACTTCGGCTACACCAGGGTCACCGTCGAGCGACCGTTGCGATTGCGGTACCAGATGACGGTGGAGGGCAAAGCCCGCTTCTTCGACGACTGCCCGCACCTGCGCGATGACGCAAGCCATCGACCAGGCGCTGGGACGCGCACCGCAGCAAGATTGGGACGTCGTCTGGTCGCGCATCGAGGACCTGCTCCACACCCGCAAGTCACGCTGGAAAGCCGCGGAGCAGAAGCTCTTCCGCACTGTCTTCACCCGGAAGGACCCGGAGGCGGAGCCGGTAATGAAGGGAGAGAATGAGGAAGGGCACGAGCCCGATCCCGACCTGCGCGACTTCGAGAACGTCCCGCTCAAGGAGGACATCGACGCCTACTTCCGCCGCGAGGTGCTGCCGCACGTGTCCGATGCGTGGATGGACCGCACCAAGGACAAGGTCGGCTACGAGATCAACTTCAACCGTCACTTCTACCGCTACACGCCACCGCGGCGGCTTGAGGAGATCGATGCGGACCTCAAGAAGGCCGAGGATGAGATCGTCCGGTTGTTACGGGAGGTCACACCGTGACTGTTCCGAACGATTGGATTGGCGTCATTCCGCCCACTGGGAAAGAAAGAAACTCAAGTATGTTGCGTCGTTGAGGAGCGGAGACTCGATAACGTCCGATTCCATCGCAGAATCTGGCGAGTATCCCGTTTTTGGCGGGAACGGGATTCGGGGATACACGTCTGCCTATACACACGACGGCAAGTACGTACTCATCGGCCGCCAGGGTGCCTTGTGCGGAAACATCAACTACGCCTCAGGATGCTTCTGGGCGTCAGAGCACGCAGTAGTGGTTGACATCATGGGCAATGGAGAAATCGGGTGGCTTGGCGAGCTTCTTCGCTTTATGGATCTGAATCAGTATTCACAATCCGCCGCCCAACCTGGCATTGCGGTCGATGTCATCGCGAATCTCCTCGTCCCTGTCCCGCCTGTCTCTGAACAACGCACGATAGCGGACTTCCTCAACCGCGAGACGGCGCGGCTGGATGCGCTGGTGGCGGCGAAGGAGCACGTGCTCGAGCTGTTGGCCGAGAAGAGGCGGGCGCTCATCACCCGCGCCGTCACCCGCGGTCTGAACCCCAACGTGCCCCTCCGCGACTCGATGGCAATGCCGGTGCCGAAGCTGTAGATTTGGGACTTGGTGGTAATGACTATGCCAGCGTCGATCCCTCGTGATTCGATCGAGCTCCGGATCGAGCCACCGGGGAACAAGAACGAGGTGCCGGTGGCTGTGCTCACCCAAGCCTTGCTCGTCTTCCAGCAACTCATTCACCTGTTCGCGCTGCAGGTGGAAGGGCGGTCGGTGCGGCAACGGATGCGTCTGCCCGAGGAGATGAAGAACCGGTATCTGTTACAGTGTAGTCCCCCTACACCTGGTAGCTTCGCGATGCAGGCGCGCGTGGGTGGTGCCAGTGCGGATCTCATCAGCCCCCTGCAAGCTGCGCAGGTGATCGAGCGGTTGCACGCGTTCAGTGCCGCAGCGGTGCAGGGGGAGCGAGAGCACCTGATGGATCTGGTGGCGGATGGCCGCTTGCGGTTTCGCATACTGGATTGTCTCAGCAAACTGGCTCCGGCAGCCGGAAGTGGGTACCGCTTATCGTTCAGAAATTGCGTGGGAGACGCCGTATGCCTGGAGGAAGATCTGCCTGCCCGGATCGAGAATCTGCTCAAGCCGCCGACGGAACGCCATGCGACCCAAACGGTCACCGGCATGCTGGACGAGATCTCCTTCAGCGAACACAAGCTGACTATCCTGTACACGCCGCGCAATCGGTCCCTGGAGTGCTTTTACGAGGAAGATCTGGAACCGATGCTGTTCGAAAACCGGCGCGACCTCATCCAAGTTACGGGGCGTGTGATCATGGACGACGACAACCACCCGAAGAAGATTGTTGAAGTGGAAGCGATTCGCGAGTTGGACCTCTCGCCCTTCAACCTCACGGAGGTCAGCGGCCGGTCGCGCCTCATCCGCATGCGTGAACCGCTGACCCTCGTGCCGCGTTTGAGCGAAAGCCAGCAATTGATCTACTTGGAGCACGAGCCGTTGGACATCTCCGTGTTCGCGCCAACGCGTGCGGAATTGCTGGCGGAGCTCAAGGAACAGGTGCTGGTGCTGTGGGAGGAATACGCCGCGGAGGACGATGCCGTGCTTTCCGTTCCCGCCCGCAGCCTGAAGCAGCGGTTGCTGCAGGCGTGGGAGGCCGTCGGCCGTGCCTAAGGACAAGCGCGAGGTGGAATCGAGCCTGGAGGCCAAAGGATTCCAACGCGGTGAAGGCGACCACCATTACTTCATTTACTGGTCCCTCGGCGGGAAGAAGACCATGGCCAAGACCAAGACCACCCATGGTTCCGACCGCGATCTATCCGATGAACTGCTATCGCTGATGGCGCGGCTGGGCGGGTTGACCAAGCAGGAATTTGTGAAGCTGGTTGATTGCCCTCTCCAGCGCGGCGAGTACGAGCAGCTACTCGTTGAAAGAGGCAAGCTCAGCAGGGAAGACGCTGATCGCACGCCATAGTCATGGCCGCCTCGATTCCAGCGTGATGATCCATCTCTCCGAGCCACCTGCAGAGGCCGGAGGGCGGTTGCGCGCCATCCTCGGTATCACCGCGTTGGAGCAGCTTGATTGGCGCGACGACTGGCAGGCCTGGCGGCGATGGCGGGAGGCCGTCGAAGCTGCAGCTGTTCTGGTCTTTCAGTTTTCCAAGGTGAGTCTGAGTCAGGTTCGCGGGGTGTCGTTGCTTCACGATCTTCTTCCGGCCATCGGCATCAACAGTAGGGAATCATCAGCCGGAGCGCGTTCGTTCACGCTCATCCACGAGCTGGCGCACATTGCACTCGCGCGCGGCCACGAGGAGCAGGTCGCCCAGCGGGAAAAGCGGGACGACACCGCATGGCAGGATGTCGAGCGCTTCGCGGAGGAGGTTGCGAGCACGGTGCTCATCCCGGCGGAGACCTTGTCTCGATTCCTGAATCGGATGGCCGTGCCAACTGACGGGTGGAACGTCGCCCTGGTGCGGCGGTTGGCGGGCGCGTTCCGGGTCACGCCACTTGCGATGGCCACGCGGCTGCGCGCGGCGGGAGCGCTATCGTGGGATGGCTATCGATGCTGGAAGCAAGAGTGGGACGCGTACGTTGCGACGCTCAAACCGCGCGCTGGAGGCCCGACCTCGCCTGTCGACAGGACGTTGAGCCGCGCCGGCCACCCATTCGCGCAGTTGGTGTTGGAAGCCCTGGACGCCAACCGAATCACTTCCGTGGATGCCTGCCACTACCTTGACCTACGATTCGACCACGTCGAGAAGCTCCGCCAGGAATTGCGACGAGAGGCCGATCTGCTAGCGCGACCATCACAGGTGGCGACTACTACTTTCCCCCTTTGAAAAAGGGGGATCAAAGGGGGATTTTCTTCTGCATGCTCAGGTACAACGCCGCGCTCAAGGAAAGGGCGTGTACCCTGCGCTCGCATATGACGGACAGCGAACAGCGACTCTGGAGCCGTCTGCGGCGCAAGCAAATCTACGGCGTGCAGTTCTACCGGCAGAAACCCATCGGGAATTACATCGTCGACTTTTACGCGCCTGCGGCGTGTCTGGTCGTGGAAGTCGATGGGACGCACCATTTCGACCCCGAGCAAGCCGAGCACGACCGGCAGCGCACGGTGTACCTGCGGCGCCAGGGGCTACGCGTCGCACGCTTCACCGACATTGAGGTCTTACAGCAGCTCGATGCGGTGGTCGAAGAGTTGGGCAGGCTTGTAGCGCCGGGCAAAATCCCCCCTGGCCCCCCTTTTTCAAAGGGGGGGACTTCGGAGATCTCATGACCCTCACCGCTCGCCACACCGAAGGGGCCTTCGAATCCGTGATCGAGTCTCATCTGCTGGGGAACGGGTATGTCAGTGTGGACAAGGCGGCATACGACCCGGAGCGGGCCGTGTTTCCCGAGGTGGTCCTCGCTTTCATCCGCGATACCCAGCCAAAGGAGTGGGCGAAACTCGAAGCGCTGCACGGTGAGAAGACCGGCGAGCAGATCATCGGTGACCTGTGCAAATGGATGGACACCTACGGCTCGCTGGCCACGCTGCGGCACGGGTTCAAGTGCTACGGTCGGACGCTGCGGGTGGCGTTTTTCAAGGCGGCGCATGGACTGAACCCGGAATTGGAAGCGCGGTACGCCGCCAACCGTGTCGGCATCACACGGCAACTGCGCTACTCGACGCGGAATGCCAACTCGATCGACGTGGTGATCAGCCTCAACGGCATTCCCATAGCAACCCTGGAGCTGAAGAGCCCACTCACCGGCCAGGATGCCGAGAATGCCAAGCGTCAGTACCAATACGATCGCGACCAGCACGAACCGATCTTCGAATTCAAGCACCGCACGCTGGTGCATTTCGCCGTCGACACCGAAGTGGTGTTGATGACGACCCGCCTCGCGGGCGGGGCGACGCATTTCCTGCCGTTCAACAAAGGGCGCGACGGTGGCGCAGGCAATCCGCCCGACCCGCACGGACGAACGTACCGGACAGCCTACCTGTGGGAAGAGGTGTTGGCGCGAGACAGTCTGATGGATCTCCTCGCCCGCTTTCTCCACTTGCAGATCGAAGAGCGACGCACCGACGACGGGCGCAAGGTGAAACGCGAGACGATGATCTTTCCGCGCTATCACCAGTTGCAAGCAGTCCGCGCTTTGGTTGACGCGGCACGAAACGAAGGCCCAGGCAACAACTACCTGGTTGAGCACTCGGCCGGTAGCGGCAAGAGCAACACCATCGGCTGGCTTACACATCGCCTGGCGTCGCTGCACAACGATGCGGACGAACGTGTCTTCGACAGCGTGATCGTTGTGACTGACCGCGTCGTCCTTGATCAGCAGTTGCAGGACACCATTTATCAGTTTGAGCATCGACAGGGCGTCGTCCAGAAGATCGACGAGCACTCGCGCCAGCTTGCGGAGGCGCTGCAGAGCGGTGTGCCGATTATCGTTACAACGTTGCAGAAATTTCCGTTCGTCTCGGATCAACTACTCAAGATGGCCGAGAAGGCTGGCACGCAAGGCACCGGCGTGCTCCCAACGCGCCGCTGCGCCGTCATCATCGACGAAGCGCACAGCTCTCAGTCGGGTGAAACGGCGACCGAACTGAAGGGCGTGCTGGGCGGTGAAGAACTGCGGGGGGAGGCGCGCAAGGAAGCCGCCGAGCAGGGACAGGAAAAGTTCGCGGAGTTGTTCCGCGAGATGGCCAAGCGCGGGCGGCAGGCCAACCTGAGCTTCTTCGCCTTCACGGCCACGCCCAAACACAAGACGCTTGCCGTGTTTGGACGTAACGGCGAACCCTTCCACCGCTACACGATGCGCCAGGCCATCGAGGAAGAGTTCATCATGGACGTCCTCAAGCACTACACCACGTACGCGGCGTACCTCGGACTGCTCAAGGCGTGTGGGGACGATCCGAACGTGCAACGGAAGAAGGCGGCGCGGGCACTGGCGCGTTTCATGCGCCTGCACCCGCACAACATCGCCCAGAAGACCGAGGTGATGGTTGAGCATTTCAACACCTTCACCCGCCACCGGATCGGCGGCAAGGCCAAGGCCATGGTGGTCACCGGCTCGCGCCTCGAAGCGGTGCGGTACAAGCAGGGCTTCGACCGCTACATCGCGGAGAAGGGCTACCCCATCAAGACGCTGGTTGCGTTCTCCGGAACGGTGGTTGACGACAAGATCCCGGACAAGACCTACACCGAAGAGGGAATGAACCACGGGACCAAAGAAAGGGAACTTCCGGAGAAGTTCGCGACCTCCGAGTATCAGGTGCTGCTGGTTGCGGAGAAATACCAGACCGGATTCGACCAGCCGTTGCTGCACACGATGTACGTCGACAAGCGCCTGGCCGGTTTGCAGGCCGTGCAGACGCTCTCACGCCTCAATCGTACCCATCCGCTCAAGGAAGACACCTTCGTCCTCGACTTCGTGAACGATCGCAAAGAGATCCAAGACGCCTTCGCGCAGTATTACGAAGGCGCGCAGATGGGCGAGCCAGTCGATCCCGCACGCCTGTACGAGTCGAAGGCGGACCTGGACAGCTCCGAAATCTTCCTCCACGAGGAAGTGCAGCGGTTCTGCGAAGTCTACTTCAAGCCGAAAGCCAGGCAGAGCCCAGCGGATCACCAAGCGATGAATGCGGCGCTCGATCCGGCGGTCGATCGCTTCCGCGCCCTGACGCAAGAGGACGAGGATGAGGCTGAGCTTTGGCGGGGGAAGCTGACGGCCTTTCGAAACCTCTACGCATTCCTGAGCCAGGTGATCCCGTACCAAGACTCTGACTTGGAGCGGCTGTACACTTTCCTGCGGCACCTGTCGCCCAAGCTACCGAAGCGGCGGAGCGGCCCGAGCTACCAGTTCGACGACGAAGTCAGACTGCAGTACTACCGCCTGCAGAAGATCAGCGAGGGGTCGATCAGTCTTTCGGAGTACAAGGGCAAGCCGCTTGACGGCCCCAGCGAGGTCGGCAGCGGAGTGGTGTGTGAAGAACCGGTGGCGCTGTCGCGGCTGATAGACCTTGTGAACCAGAGATTCGGAACGGACTTCACCGACGCGGACCAGTTGTTTTTCGATCAGATTCTAGAAGCTGCCGTCGAGGACGACACGCTACAGCGGGCGGCGCAGGTGAACCCGCAGGACAAGTTTTCGTTGCTCTTTGATAGCTTGTTGGAGACGCTCTTCATTGAGCGCATGGATCAAAATGAGGAGATCTTCGCCCGGTTTATGAACGACGCTGCCTTCCAACGACTGATTGCGTCAAGACTCGCCGCCGAAGTCTACCAGCGATTGAAGTCCAGCTTCCCCAGGGTGGCGGCTGGTGCGCCCGCGAGACCGAACTGATGTAACTGCTAGAAGAATTAGTGGCATGGCTATGCAGCGGGAGAAATAATCATGAATCTACAACGCTCGTTGGGCCGGTCCGACATCAGCGTTTCCGCCGTCGGCCTCGGGTGCTGGCAGTTCTCTGAGGCGAGGGGCCTGAGCGGGAGCTACTGGCCGCCGCTGCCGCAGGAGACCGTGAACGCCATCGTCGCGGTCAGTCTCAGCGGCGGGATCAACTGGTTTGATACGGCCGAGGTCTACGGCGGCGGGCGCTCGGAGAGTGCTTTGGCCAAAGCGCTGCTGGCGGCGGGCAAACGCAACGGTGACGTGGTAATCGCCACCAAATGGTGGCCGGCGCTACGCACCGCCGGCAACATTGCGGCGACGATCGGCGAGCGCCTGCAGCGCCTGGAACCGTTTGCCATCGACCTCTACCAGGTCCATCAGCCGTTTGCTGTTGCCTCCACCGCCGCGCAGATGGAAGCCATGGCGGATCTGATCGCCGTTCGGCAGATCGGCGCCGCGGGAGTCAGCAATTTTTCTCTGGGCAAGATGCGCGCGGCACACGCGGCCCTGGCGGCGCGCGGCATCCCGCTCGTCTCCAACCAAGTGTCCTACAGCTTGCTGGATCGTCGCATCGAGCGCAGCGGCGTACTGCAGGCCGCCAAAGATCTTGGCATCACCATCATTGCCTATTCGCCGTTGGCTCAGGGCGTGCTGACCGGAAAGTTCCATGCCGATCCGAACCTCATCCGCTCGCGGCCCGGGCCGCGCAAGTGGCTGCCTCGTTTCCGGCGCCGCGGTCTGGAGAAGAGCCGGGCGGTGATTGCCGCCCTCCAGAAAATTGGGCGGGCCCACGGCGCCACGCCGGCACAAGTCGCTCTGAGTTGGCTGCTTTGCGCCCACGGCGACACGGTGGTGGCCATCCCCGGCGCCACCACGGTAGCCCAGGCGGCCGAGAACGCCGCCGCCCTTGATCTTGAGCTCAGCGCCGCCGAGTGCCGGCGGCTGGAAGAGTTGTCAAAGAGCACGTGAGGCTTTGGCCACGCAACCCTCACGCCCCCAAGCCCTGGAGTCGGCGCGGCGTTGACACACCTCAGGCCGTTGAGTATGGAGCACGATGATATGAAGGTAGCGACCCAGACCAGCCGCGCCGGCGGTGGGCGGTGTACCAAGGCCCGGGGGGCCTCCCGTACCTGGGGATGTACTGCGTTCGGTCTGGTCCGGTACTAGCCTCGAACCGACAGGCAGCTTCCAGAAGGCTCGGGAGGTGATCGTCTCCCGGGCCTTTTTGTTTTTGGCGCTCTCGCTCTGGCTGGCGTATACCGTTTCCATATCGGCTGGATTAAGAGCAAAGTACGAAGAAAAATAGGGTACGAGGCATAGTAGGGGGGCGCCCCCCTGCGGCGCTGAGAGTCAACACGGATCGGAGGGTAGAATGGCTCAGTGGTTCGAAGATAATGCTCACTCTATCGGGCGCACGCCGCTGGTGCACCTGAATCGCATTCCCAACGGTGCACCTGCAACCATCCTCGCCAAGATCGAAGGACGCAATCCGGCCTATTCGGTGAAGTGCCGCATCGGCGCCGCCATGGTATGGGACGCGGAACGGCGCGGTCTGCTCGGGCCTGGCAAGGAACTGGTCGAGCCGACGAGTGGCAATACCGGCATCGCGCTGGCGTTTGTCGCCGCCGCGCACGGCTACCCGCTGACGCTGACCATGCCAGACACAATGAGCCTCGAGCGGCGCAAGCTGCTGGTGGCGTACGGCGCAAGACTGGTCCTGACCGAAGGCGCACAGGGCATGAATGGCGCGGTGTCGAAGGCGCAGGAAATCGCCGCCGCCGACCCATCGCGTTACGTGCTCCTGCAGCAGTTCAGCAATCCCGCCAACCCGGCCATCCACGAGAGCACCACGGGCCCGGAGATCTGGGATGATACCGCCGGCCGAATCGACATCCTGGTCTCCGGCGTCGGCACCGGCGGAACGATCACCGGGGTGTCGCGTTACATCAAGAGAACACGCGGCAAAGCCATCACCTCAGTTGCGGTCGAGCCGTCGGACAGCCCGGTGCTCACGCAGCATCGCGCCGGCGAACCGCTCAAACCCGGAAAGCACAAGATCCAAGGCATCGGCGCCGGCTTCGTTCCCGACGTCCTCGATCTGTCAATCGTCGATACCGTCGAGCAGGTCACCAACGAGGAGGCAATCACCTATGCCCGCCGGCTCACCCGCGAGGAAGGCATTCTCTCCGGCATCTCGAGCGGCGCGGCGGCGGCGGTTGCCGTACGTCTGGCACAGCGGCCCGAGAACGCGGGCAAGACCATCGTCACAGTCCTCCCTGATTCGGGAGAACGTTACCTGAGCACGGTCCTTTTCGAGGGCATTTTTGACGCCCAGGGGTCGGCGCTATGAAGACCCTGGCAGTCGTCCCTACCCGCCCTTCCCGCGCCCTGGACCTCGGGGACGTGGTCGAAGCGCTGGCCAGCGTCAATACTGAACCAGCACTGCTGCCGCGCCGGCAACGACTGTTTGGGCGCCACCTGCTCCCCTCGCGCGAGGCGCTCGAAGCCATTGTGAACAACCTGCGCGCAGCGCTGTTCCCTGCCCACTTTGGCGCCACGTCTTTGTCCGACGACGGCATTCGCAATTACGTCGGGCACCGCCTGGATGCCGCCATGTTTGAACTGCAGGAACAGATACGGCGCGGGTTTCTCTTCGCGTGCGCACACGGCGACGGCGACCCGGCCACGTGCGAAGGTCGCGCGGCTGATGCGACGCGCGAGTTTGCTACCCGACTGCCCGAGGTGCGCATACTGCTCGGGAGTGATGCGCGTGCCGCCTACGACGGCGATCCCGCCGCCACGAGTGCAGACGAAGCCGTGTTCTGCTACCCCGGCATTTCCGCCCTCGTCCATCACCGCATCGCGCACGAGCTCTATCAGCTCGGCGTACCCCTCATCCCGCGCATGATCGGGGAGCTCGCCCACAGCGCAACTGGAATTGACATCCATCCGGGAGCCCGCATCGGGGGGAGCTTTTTCATCGACCATGGCACTGGTGTGGTCATCGGTGAGACCTCGATGATCGGTGAGCGCGTGCGCCTGTACCAGGGCGTTACCCTTGGCGCCAAGAGCTTCCCCACTGATGAACAAGGACGGGCGATCAAAGGCCGGCCTCGCCACCCCATCGTCGAAGATGACGTGACGATCTACGCCGGCGCCACCATCCTGGGCCGCATCACCATCGGTCGCGGCTCCAGTATAGGCGGCAACGTGTGGCTCACCCGAAGCGTTCCAGCCGGCAGCCGCATCAGCCAGGCACCCATCCGCGACGAAACCTTCGACGCGGGGTCAGGCATCTGAGCTACTAGGTCTGAAAGTCGTCGTGCCACGCAAAGATTTTGACTAGCCACTTTGGACTTTGGACTTTGGGCTGCGGGGCGAAGCCCGCGCTGAGAATGGCGGATGCAAATAGCTCATGGCGTATGGCATGTGGTGTTGTCCTGGACCATCAGCCATAAGCTACATGCTATATGCTATCCGCCATATGCCATACGCGCATTCATCCGATTGACCTCGTCCTCGATCTCCTTGCGGACGACTCCCACGACCTCGTTTACTTCCGGGCTGTCGATATTGCGTGGATGCGGCAGCTGGACAGCGATCTCGCGGCGGATTCGGCCT
>Ga0214473_10003577_pt1 | contig 18807 bp, 16 predicted proteins | sample RVTome_7_FD_203509 | JGI IMG/M metagenome (GOLD analysis project Ga0214473, IMG submission 203509) | Soil microbial communities from uranium-contaminated site in the Upper Colorado River Basin, Wyoming, United States - RVT98D197 | ecosystem: Environmental > Terrestrial > Soil > Contaminated >... | reverse complement strand
AATTTAACTGTAGAGTTTCGTCGCCGGGCGAAGCAGGCAGCAAACTCTTAAAGCGAACAGTTTCACCGTTCGCTAAGCTCCGCAACCTGTATAATTTAACTGTAGAGTTTCGTCGCCGGGCGAAGCACGGCAGAAACTCTTAAAGCGAACAGTTTCACCGTTCGCTTAGCCCCCATAGCTTAATGGATAAAGCAACGGACTTCTAATCCGTAGAGTCCAGGTTCGAATCCTGGTGGGGGCGCCTTACAAGACCCATCGCGAACCAACTATGGTGTTTTTACGTATTGATTTCTAGGGGTCGAGATTCGAACAACGAGGGAAGCTTAACGAGCTAACTCATCGTAAGTGAATTCCCCAAGCTTATAAGCTAATGTGTAATGTGTCTACAGGCTAGAAATTCGTCAATATAGGTTGAAATATACGTGGAATGGGGAAAACAGAGAATATTTGGTGTATTGTGTCCACCCTGTTTGCAACAAAACTGCACCCAACTTGTGAGGAAAGGCGACTCGATAGTAGAATCAAGGAGTTCCAGACGGATTTCAATGAAAGAAAAACGGTCGCGTAAATATAGCATCATGCTTGGTGGGGATCATCTTCACTCATCTGAACATAACCACTCTGACGATGACCAACGTTGCATCAAGAAGCTTGTGCACCTGTGGACTGTCAATCAGTAAAAGGTAGAGCGTTATTATAGGCATGGAGGGAAGACCAAATGGAAATAGATAAGTGTCCAATCTGTCAAGAGAAGAATTTCAAGATAGTCAAGGAAGGTAAGTTATTTAAGACAGATAAATTTGTCTGCAATGTTTGTGGCGCGGAGATTGAGATAAAAGGCGAAAAAGGCAAAATAATTAAATTCGGGAAGGGTTACGAAATAGCAAGTTCTATACATTTGGGCAGTGAGGGTGAAATCGATGATTTGTATTCGTTAACATTTGTTGAAGACCAATGGTTGGATAAGCTTGAAAGCGGGAACAAAGCAGCATTAAACAAGTATTTTAAGGCTGGCGAAAAAGTAAAAGATAATTTACCCGTAATACTAAAAGCGGGCGAAAAACTTGCCCTGATTATTAAAGCGACGAGTTACGCAGAAATGCGCCGTAAAAGAATAGATACACCTTATTCTGGCATTACCCTAAGGGTCGCCAAAGGGGTTTCATATCGTTTAGGCAGTGTTCATGAATCGGAGTATTCTGATGCCTTAACAGTTCTGGACAAAGGAGATTTGTACATCACGTCCAAAAGATATTTGTTCATCGGAAAAGGAAAAAATATCGACCAAAACCTTTCTAAAATAACCTCGATTGAATATTTCAATGATGGCCTGAGCATTTCAAGGACAGAAAAGCAAAGGAACGACATGTTTTTGGGAGGTAGTCATTGGTATTTGGTTAATTCGTTATTGAAGGGATTAATAAAACTGGAGTGAACCCGTTGCCCCCCGGCGGCCTCGTGCCCGAAGTGGAACAGCCCGCTTCCTGGTCGCTTTAGTGCTGTTACCTATGGTCATCTCTGCCAACCGTTCGAATACATCCCAGAACGCGAAAGGGTCGCGGGCTAAACCGAGATCGGGCAAAAAAGCCGCGCATCAAACTGAAAGATTCAACTAGCTATACGTAGAGGAGAGGGCCGATTATCTGGCCTCCTCCTTTCTATGGACAATCCTCTTTCACAATCTGATGCAATTCTGATGGGCTCGTTCCGCAAAGCTGGGTAAAATAGGCCTAGTTTGGGCGCTTTATTGGGTATTCGCCCTATCAGCGTTGAGACCCCGATCAGGTTGGGCCTCCGCTTCGTTTATTAGAGTATAGGAGAGGGCATGGAACGCAGCGGATTATTGCAAATTGCCGGCAAAGACGTCACTGTCATTGGCCCCGATATTGAAGTGGGCCAGAAAGCCCCAGAATTTAGGTTGCACGCCCAGGATTGGTCCTTCGTGGATGTGTTGGATTCCACCAAGGGCAAGGTGCGCATCGTCGCCGCTGTGCCCTCGCTGGGCACCAGTACGTGTGACATGGAAACCAAGCGCTTCAATCAGGAAGCCGCTTTGCTGGACCCCAACATCGTCATTATCACCGTGAGCACCGATCTACCCTACACGCTGAAGAACTGGTGCGCCGCGGCCGGCGTGGACAAAGTCCAGTTGCTCTCCGATCATTACGACAACAATTTCGGCGAGAAATACGGCACCTTGGTCAAGGAACGCCGCATCGAGCGCCGCGCCGTGTTTGTCGTGGATAAGAATGATAAAGTGGTTTACGCCGATTACATGCCCGCGCTGGGCGAACAGCCTAATTATGAAGAAGTGCTGGCCGCCGCCAAGGGGGCACTGGCCTCTTAATCATGCAAAAACGAAATGTAGAAAGTCAATTCGCCCGCTCCTTTGTAGGAGGGCCACAGGAAATACATTTCCGCGTGACTCCCCTATCGCGGCAGTGGACCGCGCGCCCGCATTTGTGGCGCCCGCCCACGGATCTGTATGAGCGCGAAAAGGAATACCTTGTGCGCGTGGAGATCGCCGGCATGCAAGACGCCGAACTGAATATCGCTATCGAGGATCGCCAATTGGCGATCTATGGCGATCGCCAGCACCCCGCCGAGCAGGCTGCTTACTATCAGCTCGAAGTGCGCTTTGGCGAATTCCTCACCGCCCTGGAATTGCCTGGCCCGGTGGATGTGGACCACATCCATGCCGATTACAAAGATGGCTTTTTGCTGCTTACCCTTCCTAAGCTAGGTGCTGCCTGATGCCGACCTCAAAATGGCTGGAAGAACTGGCAGACATGTGGGACTGGATGCAGGAGGATGAAAGCCAGGCCTTGCATGAAATTGTTTTCAATCCCACCATCACCCGCGTCGCCCAAACCAAAGAAGAGCAGCCCAAGCGTGTCGGCCAGACCGACGATGGCAAGCCGGATGTCCCCGACATTTTGCCCATTCTGCCTCTGCGCGGGGTAGTGGTCTACCCACAAACGGGCGTGCCGCTCACCATTGGCCAGCCGCGCTCGGTGCGCCTGGTGGACGATGCCGTGTCTGGCAACCGTCTGGTGGGCTTGCTGTCCTCCCGCGATCCGGAGAAAGAAAATCCCGGCCCCGAAGATCTATACACGATCGGCACTGTCGCCGCAGTGCATCGCCTCTTCCGCGCTCCGGATGGCACCATCCGCCTGTTGGTGCAGGGTCTCTTCCGCTTCCGCGTGGGTGAATTCGTTTCCACCGAGCCCTATTTAAAAGCCAGGGTCGAGCTCTATCCTGAATTTGAAGAAGAGGGCTTGGAAGTCGAAGCCTTAGCGCGTAGTGTACGCACCCAATTCCAGCGCATTGCCGAATTGATCGGCACCATTCCTCAAGAACTGGTTTCCTCCATTCTTGATCTCGATAATCCGCTGCAAACCGTGTATCTGGTGGCTAACTTCCAGCGCATGGAGCTGGCTCAGGCGCAGGAAATTTTGGAACTCGATTCATTGCGCGATAAGCTCAAAAAACTGGTTGAGTTTCTCACCCATGAGATCGAAGTGCTCGAAGTGGGCCAGCGCATTCAAAACGAAGCCCGCTCTGAGATCGAGGGCATGCAGCGCGATTATTTCCTGCGCGAGCAGCTTAAAGCCATTCAGCGCGAATTAGGCGAATCCGATGAACTCACCATCGAGATCGAGGAATTACGCAAGAAGATCGATGAAGCCAAAATGCCGGAGGAGGCGGATAAACAGACCCGCCGCGAGCTGGACCGCCTCGCCCGCCTCAACACCGCCTCCGCCGAGTACGGCGTCATCCGCAGTTATTTGGATTGGCTGATCGCTTTGCCCTGGTCCAAGACCACCAAGGACAATCTGGATATTCGCAATGCCCACAAGGTGCTTGACCGCGATCACTATGGACTGGAAGATGTCAAAGAGCGCATCCTTGAATATTTGGCTGTGCGCAAGCTGCGCTCCGAACGCAAAGTGGAAATTGCCAAGCACGCCCAAGATGACATGATCCGCCGCGAGCGCGAAGGCGTCATCCTGTGCTTCGTCGGCCCGCCCGGGGTGGGCAAAACCTCATTGGGCCGCTCCATCGCCCGCTCGCTGGGCCGCGAGTTCGTGCGCATCTCGCTGGGCGGCGTGCGCGATGAAGCCGAGATCCGCGGCCACCGTCGCACCTATATCGGCGCCTTGCCTGGGCGTATCCTGCAAGCCTTACGCCGGGCGGGCACGCGTAACCCGGTCTTCATGCTGGATGAGGTCGATAAGTTGGGCTACGATTTCCGCGGGGATCCTTCATCGGCCTTGCTGGAAGTGCTGGACCCGGAACAGAACCGCGAGTTCCGCGACCATTACATCGAGGTGGCCTTCGATCTTTCGCAGGTGATGTTCATTACTACGGCCAACACGCTCGAGACCATACCTGGCCCGCTGCGCGACCGTATGGAGATCATTCATCTCACCAGCTATACCGAAGGCGACAAGCTGGCTATTGCCAAGGGCTATCTCATCCCGCGCCAGCTGCGCGAGAACGGCTTGCGCAAGAATGAAGTGAAATTCGGCGTCGATGCCGTGCGCACCTTGATCCGCTCCTATACCCGCGAGGCCGGTGTGCGCAACTTGGAACGCGAGATCGGATCGGTGTGCCGCAAGGTAGTTACCAAGATCGCTGAAGGGCAGAAGGACGCAGTCAGGATCACGCCTGAATTAGTCCGCGAATACCTCGGCCCGCCGCGCTTCTACCGCATGGAGGAGATCGCCTCGCGCACGGCCATCCCCGGTGTGGTCACAGGCCTCTCCTGGACTCCCACCGGCGGTGATGTGCTCTTCATTGAAGCCACGCGCATGCCGGGCAGCAAGGGTTTTCAGCTTTCCGGACAACTTGGCGAGGTGATGCAAGAATCTGCCAAGGCCGCCCTTTCTTACGTGCGCTCGCGGGCCAAGAAACTGGGCATTGACCCGGACTTTTTCCAAAATACAGATATCCACTTGCACGTGCCCGCCGGCGCTCAACCCAAAGATGGGCCATCCGCCGGAGTCACCATGGTTACGGCGCTGGTCTCTCTGCTCACCGGCAAGCCGATCAAGCCGGATGTGGGTATGACCGGCGAGATCACGCTGCGCGGCCAGGTGCTGCCTGTGGGCGGCATCAAAGAGAAGGTGTTGGCTGCCCATCGCGCCGGGTTGAAAACCGTGATCATGCCATACCGCAATGAGGTCGATTTGGAAGAATTGCCTAAGGAGATCAAAGAGAAACTGCATTTCAAGTTTGTGAAGATAATGGATGAAGTGCTTAAGCATGCCCTGGAGCCGCGCCGGGCGGGCGACAATGGCAGAAAGACCGCCAGGGATGGAGGGCTAAGGCCGCGCCCTAAAGCCAAGGCCAAAGCTCGCGCGCATGGCTAAAAAGGTGATGGTGCTGGAGGATCAGGCAGATCTCTCCGAGCTGCTTCAGGAATTGTTAAGTTTTGAGGGCTACGAAGTATTGCGGCCAAAAACATTTGAAAACTTGATCGAGGATCTGCGGACGAGTCGGCCCGATGCCGTCTTGATGGATGTGAACCTCAACGGCGTCAATGGTTTGGATTTGCTCAGCAAGATGCGCACCGACGAGAAACTCAAAAACACCTATGTTGTGCTTTCTTCGGGGTTGGACCTTCGCCAGGAATGCCTGCGACGCGGCGCTAATGATTTCCTGATGAAGCCGTACATGCCGGATGAGTTAGTAAAGTTACTCAACCAGAAAATTAGAGAATAAGGAAAGGGTTGTTATTTTGGCTCGAAAATTAGAAATAAAAAAACAAAATGACCGCGGCGTCATGCGCTGGGTGGCCATGGATTTGCATTTGCACACGCCCGCTTCCAGCGATTATCAGGAACCGGGTATTAGCTATTTGGACATCTTGCGCCGCGCCGAAGCGCGCGGCCTGGACATGATCGGTTTCGCCGACCACAATACGGTGGCCGGTTACCGCCGCATGGAAGAGGAGATCGAGCAGCTCAGGCTGCTCGGCTCGCTCAAACGCATCTTGCCGGAAGAGGAACAGCGTCTCAGAGAATATGAGCGCCTGCGCGCCAAGGTGCTCGTTTTGCCTGGCTTCGAATTTACTGCTACGTTTGGCTTTCACGTGATGGGTATTTTCTCGCCGGATAAGCCCATGCGCGAAATGGAGCATATTTTGCTCGACCTGAACGTGCCGGCCAACCAACTCGAATTGGGTTCGGTGACCGTGGGCGCCTCCGCAGACGTGCTCACCGCTTATCAAGCCATCCACGAAGCGGGCGGCATCGTCATCGCCGCTCACGCTAACTCCAGCAATGGGGTGGCCATGCGCGGATTCAGTTTTGGCGGCCAAACCAAGATCGCCTATACCCAGGACCCGCATTTACACGCTCTGGAAGTCACCGACTTGGAGAAACGTGGCCGCTTCTCGACTTCAGCTTTCTTCAGCGGCATCAAGCCCGAATATCCACGGCGCATGCATACCATCCAGGGTTCGGACGCGCACAGACTGGATAATGATCCCTATCGCCACAATAATTTGGGGGTGGGCGGGCGCATCACCGAGGGGCTTCTGCCAGAAGTATCTTTTGATGCTCTCAAAGAGCTCTTTGAGAGCAATGACTTCGCTCGCACGCGTCCGATGCAGGGAAAGAGGAAAGCCGCCGAGCTGGATTTTGACTTTGTACGCTCCGCCCGTGAGCAAGGCAGCAATATCGTCCAGGAATTTCACGAAGGTATGGCTGGCCGCGGCGGGCAACTGGATAAGATCATCGCCGACGTGTGCGCCTTCGCCAATACGAACGGCGGCACCTTGTTCATCGGCTTAAGCGCAGATCCAAATGGACCTATTGTCGGGGTGAAAAACTCCGCCCAGGCGATTCGCCAACTCGAACAAGAGATCAGCAAGCACATTAGCCCGGCCCTGCATTGCGCCGTGGACGCCCAGCAAAGCGGCGGCAAGAGCGTGCTGCGTGTGCTCGTGCCGCGCGGCGACGACCCACCTTACGCGGTGGACGACAATAAGATCTATATCCGCGGCGAGGCGGAAACGGAATTGGCCGTGCGCGACGAGATCGTGCGCCTGGCCGCTAGAGTCTCCCAGCCGCCTGCCGAGCCGCCCAGCCCCAAGCCGAGCAGAGACGGCAGGAAGCCGCCGCGCAAGGCGGGGCGGGGCAAAGCCCAACCCGTACAAAAAGCGCCCCGGCCAGAAGTTCCCCCCAAGGCCGCCAACGCCCCGCGCACCGGGGTCGAAGTTGTGAGTGTGGAGGAGCGCGACGGTGTGCCATATTACACCGTGCGCGACCTGCGCAATGGCATGGTGGTAAATAACGTCACGCACAAATCTGCGCGTAAACTTTGGCACTACGCCATCAACGAATTCGCCGCGCTGCCCAAGGATTTGAGCCAGGCCAAAATCGATTGGCGCGGCGATCTGGGGTTACTCAAACAATACAGCCAACACAAGCAAACCCGCTATGACTTCGTGCAGCGCGAAGGCGGCAGTACCCATTATTACTTCGGCGTTACTGAAGATGGCATCCACGGGGAATGGCGCCAGTTCGTGGCCGGTGAAGAGCAGGTCGCCGGGCCGGTGTAGATAAGCCCGTTTATTTCAAAGCGTTGTTGACAATATAAAAACGCGCTTCGCCCAGTTCACGTTCTCCCGCAGAACGCGTTCGTAATAATTGCGCTGCCATCTGGAATTGCCGGGGGCATTGCGCAACTGATTAATTGCCTTGGTAACGGCAGCCTTGTATGAACGCACGATAGCGCCCAAAGATCCGGGAATAACCCGGAACTTATCTTGCTGTATGGGCGCAGCATGCTGCGCCCCAACGCGTGCCGTGTGCCTCTTACATTCTGTTCTTCGTTAATAAACAAAATTCCGTGTTCGTGATTGGGCATCACAATAAACGCGTCCAGATCGACTTGGGGAAAATGTTTCGGGACCAGATGCCATTGTCGCAACGCAATCTTTCCCCACACGTTAGCACCACTCCCTCTCCTTGTATTTTCCCAAATATCCGCTCTTTATTCCGCGTCACCATCGTCACGAAATACCCGCCAGCCGCGGTGTCTCATACTGTTGCAAACGAATCGAACGTCGCCCCTTAGCCATTTCTTACTTATTCCACATCCAGCAAATAAACAATCCCATAGCGTCCGGTGTACATCGGCGTCAGTCGAATAAATTCCTGCATTTGCTCGGGGGTTGGAACCAATTCCTTATAGTCTAGATCACGCTTGAACCAAATTAGCGTAGCCAACTCATCCGGCGCGGGCCAGCCATCGAAGCTGAGTATCGCGTCTTCCAAACTTTGGCCTGTGTCTGTGTCATAGCGCGGCAAGCGATAAATGCGCCGACGCAGGTAGAACCAGGCCGCGCCTTCATTGTTACTATAGACCCTTTCGTTTTCGCCAAAACCCATTGCTTGAATGTGCTGCACGATATCTGATTCGCGCAGCGTGCCCGTGTTGTAAAGGTTGTAATAGCTTACATCCCCCTTCTCCATCGAGGCGCGCACATAGACCTGAACGCGATAGAGTGGAAAGAGCAGCCAGATGCTAAACAGCGCCAGCGCCAGATTGCGCCAAGTCTTTTGTTTGGCCTTCGATATTAGTAAAAATTCCTGAGCGGTGATTGTCGCCAACACGAGCAGTGCCGGCAATATGATTACATGAATGCGCTGGCTGCCAGGGACGCGATGCTCCGGGTAGCTGATGGAAAAAATCAGCATAGCGCTATACACGATAAAAAATATCGCACTGGGCAGGATAGCTGGGGTTTGTACGCGTTGCCACCAGGCCCGCCAGCGCTTGCGGTTGCTGCGCAGCGCCAAAACAAAAATAATGATGGCCAGCAGAGCCAGGGGAGGAATGAGATTCGTAATTGTTTCGGGCACGAACCAGCTGAACGTTTTTTCCACCCAGGCGACGAACAGGCCCCATGGGTAAGCGGGCATGTGCGCTCCGAGCATTGAGCCAGTCAGTCGGTAATTGTGGAAGATCACCCAGGCGCCGATTGGCACCCCGGCGGTGAGGCCGAAAGTGGCCGCCCCAAGCAGACTATTGCGAGCCCGAACGAAGTGAGGGCGTGGCAATCCCCAACGTCGAACTTGGGGAATGCCACGTCGGCGCTGCGCGCCTCCTCGCAGTGGTTGCGCTAGCAAAACAAGCGTTCCGCTCACAACCAGCGCCACCCCGGCATAACGCAGGAAGCAACCCGCAATGGCCAGCGCAGCCATTTGCCACCAGCTCTGGCGCGAACGTGTTCTTAAATAATCTTGCGCGGCTAGCAGGAAGACCAGCGCGCAAAGCATGAACAACGGGTCCGAAGCGATGTTGGCTGAAACCTCGATGAGCGGCAGCGAAGTGGCCAGCACCAAACTGGCGAGCACGGCAAAAGACCAGTTTCCTGGCAGGCTGCGTTCAAAAAAAATGCCCCCAAACCAAATAATGGCACCAAAAGCCAGGATGTTGACCCATTGGCCCAGCACGAAAACGTCCAAGCCCGTGATCCAGTTAAGCGCAGCGAGCAGGATAGGGTAGAGCGGTGGCCAGTTGATCAGCGGCAGGCCGAGATAATCAATGATGCCTACGCCGCGAGCGATATTCTCTGCGGTGGAAAGATAACGCGCTCCGTCCGTGGATAGGCCTGGACCGTAGCTGCTGGTGGCCAGATAAACCAAGAAGCTGCCAGCAAGCGCCAGGGCAGCCAGAAAAATGTGGAAGCGTTTCTGGGAATTCATAATAAGCTGGCGTTAACGATTCTATCGGATATGTCCCTGACAAACGAGGAAGCATGGGTTTATAATTCCTGCGCCCCGTACGGTTTCAACGGGCTTTGGCGCTATTCAAAGAAAGGAAAAAATCATGATTAAAGTTGAACACAGTCTCGCTATTAACAAACCCGCCGCGGATGTTTTTGCTTACATCGTCGATCCGGCCAACACGGTCAAATACGATGATGAGCTGCTGGAAAGCAAGCTGCTCACACCCGGGCCTATTGCCGTGGGCTCGGTCATCACCGATAAACGTAAGTTCATAGGCCGCGAGTTGGAATCAGAATTGAAAGTAACCGCCTATGAGCCGAATAGCCGTTTCGCGTTGAAAGTCACCAAGGGGCCGGTGCCCTTTGAGATCACTTACACGCTCAGCGCGGCCGGGGGCGGTACCCAGCTCAATGTCAAGGCAGAAGGCGAACCGGGCGGTTTCTTCAAGCTGGCAGGCGGGCTGGTGGCCAAACAGCTGCAGGCATCGCTGGAGAAGACTTCGGCCAAGATAAAAAAGAACCTGGAATCCTAGGCAAGCAAGCTCCCGAATTTACGTTCATCCCGGGAACCATTTCACCTTCTTGGCGTCCTCATTAAGAGAGGACGCTCCATGAAACCTAAGGGCATTGCATTCCTTATTTTTGCCGCCTTGCTTTTGGCTGCCTGCGCGGCCCCCGGCAGCGGGGCGCTGGCGGGCACCAGCTGGGTGCTGCAAAGCCTGGATGGCAGCAACCAGGTCGGCGCGGCGCTCGGCGGGCAGCCAATCACGCTTCAATTCACGTCCGCCAGCGAGGTGGGCGGTTTTGGCGGCTGCAACAGCTACGGCGGCAGCTACCGGGCCGGCTCTGCCGGCATTTCTTTCAGGGACATCGTTTCCACGCTGATGGCCTGCGCCGATGAAAACGTCACCAGCTTGGAAAGCGCATATTTCCAGGCGCTCAATGCGGCCAATAGCTACGCCATTACGCTGTGCGAATCTTGCGCTAACGACCAAACGCTCACGCTCACTGGTGGCGGGCATACGCTGGTTTTTGTCGGCGCTTAGATCCCCAAAGCACCTCCAACGCCTGTCATTGCGAGGAGGGCAAGGCGAAGCCATTGCCCAGAGCCTGCCCTGAGCGAAGCGTGAGGGTGGCAATCTCGATCCTGCTCATTTCTTGGTCATAACCCTATCCGTAAAGACTCCTTTTATTTCTTTTTCGTGGGGTCTCCGACCCCACACCCCGCTGGGGGGGACCATGCTCCCCCCAGACCCCCCGATGGCTGTAGGCTGAGAAGTGAGGCGTCGCAGGGATTCGCGCAGGGTGCTTGGTTTCGAAGCGACCTTCCATAATTTGGGGGAGATTGCCACGTCGGGCGGATGGCTTCGCCTCGCCCTCCTCGCAATGACAAACAGGCCGAACATGTTCTTCTACTTTTTGGGGGCTTAAGGAGTAGAAGAAGTTTTTAATGTTCATGAGCCTGTCCTGGAAGAGAGCAGGCGGCGACCTCGGTGAGTGAGCTGAAGGAGGGCTGTTTTGCCCTGACCGCCACCGTCGACGCGGGAGATGAACCCGGAAACGATGAGGTCATGGACGTTTTTGCGGAGACCGCCGGGAGTGCCAATGTCCAGGGCGGTGACGAGAGCCGGGGTGGTGACTTGACCCTGGTCGGATAAGTATTGCAGGATGCTGAAGGCGGCCGCGCTTAGCTGGGCGGGCTTGGGTGAGGGCGCCTCGTCCGAGGGGAGGAGGAAGAACTGGTCCGGTTGGAAATGGGCGCGGGCGACTATGGAGACGGGCTGCAGGTCGCGAGCCTTGAGGGTGTGCAAGTGGATGATAGAGCTTTCGGGGTGCGAATCGACGGCGAGCATGTGGTCCACACTGGCGGAGATGGAGGTGGAGCCGCGGAAGATGCCCTGTTTGTTGGTGTGGTGAAGGACAAGGATGGCGGCGTTGCAGGTTTCTGAGACGCGGCGCAGGTTGGCGAAAACAGGCAGGACGGAGAGGGCGCTGTTCTCGTCGCCACCGTGGAGGATCTGGGCGAGCGGATCGAGGATGAGGAGGCCGGCGTTGGTGGCGAGGACCTGCTCGATGAGAATTTGGGTATCGGCCTGGCTGCGCAGGTCAAAGCCAGGCAGGCTGATGAAGTAGATGGGGGTTTGACGCTCGGCCTTGTGGCCGCGCAGGGCGGTGTGCAGGCGGGCCCAGAGGCGGGAGAGGCCGCTTTCCTCGTCTACGATGAGAACGGGCGCGGCGTGGGCGGCCAGCCCGAGCCAAGGCAGGCCCATGGCGACACAGACGGCGAGGTCGAGGGCGAGGTAGGTTTTCTTGGAGCCGGGATCGCCGACGATGAGGTTTAGGCTGGGGCGGTTGAAAAGAGTTTCTATGCACCAATCCAATTGAGGCGGGGCGGAGAGAGCCTCCCAGGCGGAGTAGATGCGCAGACGGTCACTTTGGATGCGCTGGGAGGGCTCGCTGATCGAGCGAGCCGGCATGGCCTGGGTGATGTCCAGCCACATGGCGGCGCTGCTGGGGTTGCCCTGGGTGGCTTGAAAGAAGGCGGCCATGCGGTCTTCGCGGCCGCCGCGGGCGTTGAGCACGGCCTCGTAGGGCTGACGCCATTCGAGGGGCAGGTTATCGGGCGGCTCGAGTGCGTAGCCGAGCTCAATTAGGTTGGCGAGGATACGAGCAGGATCGGTTGTTAACATCAGACGAGAACCCCCAAAGAATTGCTGATTGCTGAATGCTGATTTGAAAACCCCTCACCCCCCGGCCTCCCTCGGCTTCCCCTTCGCTCAGGGCGGCGGCTCGGGGACAGGCTCTCTCCCACGGGTAGGAAAGGGGCGAAGGTGAGTTAGATTTAAGCACGGATCAGGGAAGGTGTGGGGAAAGAGGAGTGGTTGTTAAGGAAGTCGATTGATTTCTGATTGCTAATCGGGTACTTATTGCGATATTCCTCGCGTGTCTAGTGCGTAGAATAGGAATGAGCTTTTTTCATATCTAATCATCGATATGTAAATCGAAACATAATGGTAGAGTAGAACTAAGGGTTTCAATTCAGGGAAAATAATGCAAAGATTGACACCGAGTCAAATTATTTCTTCATATATTATTGGACTGGTTATAGCTGTTTATATCGGACACGTAGCAACTAAACAGGTTGTTGACATTATGTGGGAATATTTAAACACCAAACATCCGCGGTCAAAAAAATTGGAAAGGTACCATGGACAAGGAGAAATTGTCGGTCTAGTTGAAAGAAGTTTATTTTTTGCATCATTGATTGCAAATCAGCCTCTCTTTATAGGCTTATGGTTAACATTAAAAACTGTTTCTCAATCACCTAGATGGGGAAGAGATCTTGGCAACATACAAGGGAGGGCGGTCTTTCAACCTTTTTTAGCTGGTACGGGATTATCCCTATTGTTCGCATTAGGTGGGTATGCAATTACATACGTACTGATAGATCAGAATCCAAACTCATATTTAATTGTTTTCGGGATTCTGCTTGCGCTACTTTTTATCTGGTCATCTAGCAAGTATGTCGCCCAAGAAGCAATTGTTACCCTTAAGAAGGAAAAAGAGATTAATAAGAAGCGGAGGAGAAAAAGCAAAAAGTAATTCCGCATACCGTTCCGCTCCGAAGTAGACGGATTTGGGATCTCTTTTACACTCTGTAAACCTAATGGCTCACAACTCAGCGGCAATTGGGCAGAATGTAAGGAGGGAGGAGATGCTAGGTTGTTGTGTTATGCGGATTCAATCAAATAGATCAGAATCTTTTTAATCCTCAAGATTGACTACAGATGCCTCGGGTCCAAATACCTTCACTTGGTTTATAGCGATGTCTACTTCCTCGCGTGAATTGAATACATCGCTTACTGCAACGATTTCATGATTTTTTGCCCGTATAGTGAAAAAGTACTTTTTTTCTTTTGCTGTGCGTTCAACTTCATAGTTGGTGAGATCGGGCGAAAGCCTTCTAACTGCATTTATGCCGTTAAGGCAACCTGCTTTTGATCTATAACTTTCGCTGTAAATCAGTGCATCTCTGTCTGGCCCAATAAGCCGAAAACCAAAGTCGCTTCGCTTACTTTTTTGGATTATGAAAGAGGCCTTGATTCGCGCTGCCAAGTTAATTAGAATCCTTCTACCTGTGTTTATTGCGTAATCCCTTGCTTCCGTCTCTATCTTAGCCCCGTGTACGGCTGAATTTAATAACTGAGTTAAATCTAACAGTAACTTTTTTTCTTCGGCCGAAACAAGCTCTCTTTTTACCAATGCATCGAGATATTGTCTGATTGATGCTCGTTCAAGCCTTATTCCATTTGCTTCTGCAAGCCTTGATAGGCTTCGCTCAATTTGAATTCGTAGTCCAGCGAGGGCGAGGTTTGGATCCTGATCCGCAACTCGTTCAAAAACAAAGTTGGTTGTTTCTCTTGTTTCTACATCTTCTACTTCGATCAGACCTACTCTCTCTGCCTGTTCAGTTATTCTTCTTACTTCGCGAAATTCGATTTTGCCAACACCTGGGACATCTACGGATTTTACAATGGGAAATATCCACGGCAAAATAGCAACTAAGAAGAATAGTAAGGTCAGATTGTCAATGTTGATACCAGGAAAAATTATATGAGCTATAGCAAGACTGATTGCAACCAGGCTTATTATCCATTTGGTGATAATCATTTATTTTAATTGTTAAAATTATTTTTGAGCGACATGATTGAGAGAAAATAATTAATATAAAACAATCTTATCACCAAATTTGTCGCCCACTTAGATCGAAAATTCTCGCAGAAACTCGCAGCAAAAGAACAAGCTGGCGATGAGATATGTTGATAGTCGGTGAGCTCATCTTAAGTGGGCTAAAACCACTCAGGCATTACGTTAGTAAACTATTTATAAATCCTCGAAGACGCAGCATTACAAACTGAGAAAAGGTAAGGGCTAAATCGCGCATAAGCCGAGCCTGATCGTTTTCAGCCATATACGGATGGGAGCCAGTTTCGCTTATTACGCCATAGACTTTATTCAAAGCTTCCTTTTCTTTAGTTTCAAGCAGTTCTTCTTTTTCGAGGTAATCACGAACTTCTCTGGCACTTTTGTAAGTGTCTTCATTCAGAGGAACGCGGTATTTTTTCAGATGATGCGTCATAGCGACTTCTTGAAGAATGCCCTCAAAAACCTTTCGTGTGTTAGAAATCGAATCTGACCAGCGCTTTTCTACGTAATGTTCTTCCGTCAATTTTAAGTGTTCAAAAATTCTTTCCTTGTGGCTCAGACCGAGCTCATTTACTAGATTATGTAAAACCCCAGTACTTTCTTCGATATTAAGTGCATCTTTTTCAGGCTTAAGAAGCTGTCCGTCTCGATAAATGTAGCCATCCAATTCCAGTTGATGCTTAAGATCGGCGAATTTTTGGCGATACTCTTTTCTCGTATAATCAGAGTCACCAGAGCCTTGAGTTTGTAAATAGCCTAAAATATCTTTAGCCATGTCTGCCAAAAGTCTCTGACCCAAAAGCTCGCGCTGTTTCCAGGACCAATCTTTGGTCGCTTCTGCAACGGTTTCGCCTGTATGCAATCTCATTACGAACTCTCTCATGGGACGTGTCCCGGCTGTGGAAGAACTATCAATTAATCTTGCAGCATTACAAAACCAAGTTTCATATTCATGTTCGTACAAGAAATCGTACAGCCCTTTGTTATTGACTGTTCTATATGATTGTCTACGCTGCCCTGCACTATGGTAATTGTAAAAAGTTTCTTCGTAGGTTTTTCCCACAGCCATCGCGCTTTTGCGGCTAATCATTCTTTTCCTCGGTTAAAACAATTCTAATGGATTGCAATAAAAAATGAGAGTTTTCCAGAATTATGCAATTTCCTGCGGAAAATCGCAGCACAACACCAATTGCAGCGCGGCGCGAACTTCACCCTGCGACCCTTCGACTTCGCTCAGGGCAAGCTCTAACGGCCATGCCCCTCTCCAGTTGCCGTGGAAATTAGCTTGCAAGCTTGAGCATCTACTTTTCTAACACCTCCGCCTGGTCGGCTCTTTGTCTCATTTCTTCGTCGTCGATTAATCCAACAAGGTAGATAATCGCGGTTTTTTGCCCTCTGTTCAGATGATCTTCGCTGATTTTCAATTTATAAGCGATCTGCTTTATTGACTCTTGGTGCTGGAACCGACGAAACAGAATCTGGGCCAGCAATGGCTGAAGTCTACCCAACTGTTCGATGTAATACGACAGCATCCTGTTAATCGCAATGCGGCTATCAATAATTGGCAGATTTGCAGCGAATCCAAACTGGCGCGGCGTGAGCATACGATTGAAGAGGTCTAAGCCCTCTCTGGTCGGCTCGTACCAATTCTTAAGGGCTAAGTAGATTGCTTTGTAAACCTTCCCCTGGGCCATATCCCCAACGAGTGCTCATTATACGCCGCGGTTATCAGATAAGGCCACCACTTAAAGCACAAGTTCAGATAATCAGTTGAGTTAAAGAGTCGCTAGAGGGATTCCTCCCATTCGCTTCGCTCAGGGCAGGCTCTGGCCTTCGGCCTCGCTCGGAATGACAAGAGGGCGCAGCGTGCTGCGCCCCTACGAGGACGGGATAGAGGGGAGTTCAGATTACCAGTTGGGTTCGAGGTATTCCCCTTTCGCTTTGCCCTCCTTGGGCGATCTTCCAAATTATGGGGAGGATTGCCACCTCGGGCGGATGGCTTCGCCTCGCCCTCCTCGCAATGACAAGCGTTGGAAAGGCTTCGCTCGGGGACAGGCTCTCGGCGTATGGGCTTAGCGGGCGGAGCCTTTCACCGCACCTCGCCCTCCTCGCAATGACAAGAGAGCTAGCGCGGGAACTCGCAGCACAGCACCAACTGACGTGCGGCGCGCACTTCATCCATGCGGCCGTAGGCGGTGGTGTGCGGGGCCTGCTTCAGCACTTCGGGCGCGCTGTGCGCTTCCTCGGCGATCTTGAGCATGGCCTCGGCGAACGCATCCAGGGTGGCCTTGTCTTCCGTTTCGGTAGGCTCGATCATCAGCGCCTCGCGCACGATGAGCGGGAAATAGTTGGTGGGCGGGTGGAAGCCGAAATCCATGAGGCGCTTGGCAATATCCAGGGCGTGCACCTCCGGCGCGTCGGCCCAGCGGCCTTCGAGCACCACCTCGTGCATGCAGGCCCGGTCGTAGGGAACTTTATAGGCGCCTTGCAGCTTCGCCTTAAGATAATTGGCGTTGAGCACGGCGTGCTCGGAAACCGAGCGCAGCCCCTCGGCGCCCTGCATCAAAATATAAGTGAAGGCGCGCACGTGCATGCCGAAGTTGCCGTGGAAGGCCTTGAGCCGGCCGATGCTCTTTGCGGGCGTCACCCAGCCATAGAACGGCGGCTCGTCCTCAGTTGGCTCCTCGAGGATGCCGGCGATGGGGCCGGGCAAAAATTCCACCAAATGGGCGGCCACACCCACCGGCCCGGAACCGGGGCCGCCGCCGCCGTGCGGGGTGGTGAAGGTCTTGTGCAAGTTGTAGTGCAGCACGTCGAAGCCCAGGTCGCCGGGGCGGGCGATGCCCAGCAGGGCGTTCATATTGGCCCCGTCGCCATAGACCAGGCCGCCGGCGGCATGCACCGCGGCGATGACTTCTTCCACCTGCTCCTCAAAGAGGCCGAGCGTGTTGGGGTTGGTGAGCATGAGGCCGGCCAGCGTGTCGTCGCATTCGGCCTTGAGCGCGGCCAAGTCCACATTGCCGCGGGCGTCGGAGGGGAGCTCGACCACGCGGTAGCCGGACATGGCCGAGGTGGCCGGGTTAGTGCCGTGCGCCGAATCAGGAATGAGGATCTTGTCGCGCTTAGCATCGCCGCGGCCGGCGTGGTAGGCGCGGATGATCATCACGCCGGCCAGCTCGCCCTGCGCGCCGGCGGCGGGCTGCAGCGAGACGCCGGCGAAGCCGCCGATCTCCTTCAGCCATTCCTGCAGGTGGTACATGATGGCCAGGCTGCCTTGCATCAGGTCGGCGGGCTGCAGCGGGTGGGCGTGCAGGAAACCGGGCAGGCGGGCGGTCTCTTCGTTGATGACCGGGTTGTATTTCATGGTGCAGGAGCCCAGCGGATAGAAGCCGGTGAGGATGCTGTGGTTGAGCTGGGACATGCGGGTGAAGTGGCGCAGCGCTTCCAGCTCGCCCACTTCGGGCAGCGGCAATTCGGCGCGCAGATGCTCTGCCGGCAGCTCGGCAAGGGGCACGTCCGGCGCGGGGAAGCGCACACCGCGGCGGCCGGGCGCGCCGAGTTCGTAAATGAGGGGTTCAGGCATGGCCGACCTCTTTGAGCGCCTCAACCAGGAAATCGATCTCTTCTCTGGAGTTCATTTCGGTAACCGCGAAGAGATTGCAATTTTCCAGGCCGGGATAATCCTGGCCGAGATCGTAGCCGCCGATGATGCCGCGCTCCAGCAGGCGCATATTTAACTCGGCGGCGGGCAGGGGACCTTCGATGGCGAACTCATGGAAGAAGGGCACAGCGGGCCATTTCAACTTGAAACCCTTGATCTTGCTGATCTGCCCCGCGGCGTAATGGGCCTTGTGATAACAGCTTTCGGCCACCTCGCGCAGCCCGCCCTTGCCCAGCAGGCTGAGGTAAGCGGTGGCGGCCAGCATCATCAAGCCCTGGTTGGTGCAAATGTTGGAGCTGGCCTTCTCGCGCTTGATGTGCTGCTCGCGCGTGCTGAGGGTGAGCACGTAGCCGCGCTGGCCGCGGCTATCCACGGTTTCGCCCGCCAGGCGGCCGGCCAGGCTGCGCACGTATTCCTGTTTGGTGGCGAGGATGCCGAGGTAGGGGCCGCCGAAGGAAAGCGGGATGCCCAGGGGCTGGCCCTCGCCGGTGACGATGTCGGCGCCGAATTCGCCGGGCGGTTTGAGCAGGCCAAGCGCGGTGGGGTTAATGGAAACGGCCAGCAGCGCGCCTGCGGCGTGGGCGGCCTTGGCCAACTTGGAGTAATCGTAGATGCGGCCGAAGAAATCGGGATAGGCTACGCAAACAATGGCAGTCTCTTGGTTGATTAAGTCAATCAGTCCCTCAGGTCCGGC
>Ga0214473_10003576_pt1 | contig 18809 bp, 18 predicted proteins | sample RVTome_7_FD_203509 | JGI IMG/M metagenome (GOLD analysis project Ga0214473, IMG submission 203509) | Soil microbial communities from uranium-contaminated site in the Upper Colorado River Basin, Wyoming, United States - RVT98D197 | ecosystem: Environmental > Terrestrial > Soil > Contaminated >... | reverse complement strand
TGTCGGCGATACCGGACCAGGACGAGCAGCGTCACGATGCTGCCGAGGAGCGGCAAGAGGAAGCGCGGATTCAGAAGCTCGGCGCGGCGCGGTAGCTCGTAGAGCGGCGAGAGTGCGACCGGCCAGATGAAAGTCGCCGGGTAGAGCCACAGGCTCTGGCCGACGGACACGAGCCGCGTTTCCATGTCGCGCGAGGCGGTAGCTGTCCATAGCACGCCCTGCTGCCGGGCCAGCATAGCGAGACCGGCCGCGATCAGCGCCACCAGCACATAGGGGGTCTTCTCCTTCAGCAGCGTCGGCCACGACAATCGGGTTCTGCCCAGAGGGTAGGCGTCGAGCAGCAGGAGGGTGAGAGGTAGACTCATCGCGAGAGGGTGTGAGAGCACTGCGGCGATGAACGCGGTAAGTGAGATGGCCTTCCACCGCTGCCCTGGGGTCGCCCGATGCGGGGCGGTGGCGCGAAGGTAGGCGAGCAGCGCGACGAAGTAGAAGAAGGCACTCAGCAGAGTGGGGCGTCCGGTGACCCAGGCTACGGGCTCGACGCGCTGTGGATGGAGTCCAAAGGTCAGGGCGGCTAGCGTAGCACCCGCCGCGATGGCGGCAAGACGGCCAGCATGGTTGCGGCCAGCGGGATCGAGGGAATCACTCGTCGTTCCGCCCGCCGCTTCGACGGCCCTGAAGACGTGAATCGCGATGAGGAACATCAACGCGGCATTCGCACCATGCAGTAGGACATTGATCACGTGATAGCCCCAGGGATGCATGCCGCCCGCCACGTAGTTGATCCCGAAGGTGAGCCACGTCAACGGCATGTAGTGACCGAGACGCACGTTCGTGAACATCCACTTGAGCTGAGTCCACCCGAGGCCTCGGTAAGCCTCGTTGCTCACGAGGCCGACCCCATCGTCCCAGTTGAGGAACTCACCCGACAGAGAAGGGAGGAGCGCACTCACGGTGACCAGGGCGACGACGGGGGCGAGCACCCAGGCGAAGAGCCCGGCTGATCTCATGAAGCGGAGGCTCCGCCCGCGCCCGCCGCAGTGATCCGCTCGAGAAAACGGCGCGTGGCTATTTCCGGGTCGGGGGCCGCGCAGATCGCGGAAATAACGGCGACGGCGTCAGCACCCGCCCCGAGGACAGCCGGCGCATTGTCGGCGGTGATGCCGCCGATGCCCACGAGTGGAATAGGGACTACCGGCCGCAGCCGCCGGATCAGATCGAGGCCCACCAACTGGAACCCGGCCTTGGTCGTGGTGGGGAAGATGCTGCCTACCGCCACGTAGTCGGCTCCATCGGCTACGGCCCGGCTGGCCTGGGCCTCGTCATGGGTGGACACCCCGAGGACCATCCCGGGCCGGAGCAGGCGCCGGGCCGCGAGCGCCGGAAGGTCGTCCTGGCCCACGTGCAGCCCCCCCGCATCGACCGCGAGGGCCAGATCGGCGCGATCGTTCACGATGAAGAGGGCTCCCGCCTCGCGGCACCGCCGGGCGAGGCTTCTCGCCAATGGAAGGAGCTCCACCAGCGGCATGCTCTTTTCGCGAAGCTGCACGAGCCGACAGCCCCCGGCCAGCACCGCGTCCAGCAGGCTGCGCAGGTCGCGGTCGCGGGCCACCGACCGGTCGAGGATCGCGTAGAGCGGGGAGGGCAGGCGCACGGGGCGCCCCTACAAGTTCTGCTCGAGCCGGGCCAGCGTGGACTCGCCGGTCACGAACGCCGGGTCGGCCAGCAGCTTGAGATGGTAGGGGATCGTGGTCTTGACGCCCTCGATCACGGTCTCCGAGAGGGCCCGGTGCATCCGGGCGATCGCCTCGCCGCGGTCCTGGCCCTGCGCGATGATCTTGGCGATCAGCGAGTCGTAGTGGGGGGGCACCACGTAGCCCGGCATCATGTGACTGTCGACCCGGACCCCCGGACCACCCGGCGCGATCCAGGCGGTGATCCGTCCCGGCGACGGGACGAAGTGCTCGGGGTCCTCCGCGTTGATCCGGCACTCGATGGCGTGGCCGATGAAGCGGACCGCGCTCTGCTTGTAGCCGAGCCCCTCGCCGGTGGCGATCCGGATCTGCTCGCGGACGATGTCAATGCCGGTGATCATCTCGGTGACCGGATGCTCCACCTGGATCCGGGTGTTCATCTCGATGAAATAGAATTGGCCTTCGCGGTCCACCAGGAACTCGACGGTGCCCGCCGACACGTAGTTGACCGCGTTCGCGACGGCGAGGGCCGCCTTGTAGAGCCCGGCGCGGGTCTCGGGGAGCAGCGCGGGCGCGGGAGACTCCTCGAGCAGCTTCTGGTGCCGGCGCTGCACCGAGCAGTCGCGCTCGCCCAGGTGCAGCCGCATGCCGTTCTTGTCTCCCAGGACCTGCACCTCGACGTGGCGCGCCTCCTCCACGAACTTCTCGAGGTAGAGCTCGGAGGAGCCGAAGGCGGCGCCCGCCTCCGCCTGGCAGGTCGCGTAGGCGCGGGCGAGCGCTTCGCGCTCGCGGACGATGCGCATGCCCCGGCCCCCGCCCCCGGCCGCCGCCTTGACGATCACCGGATACCCGATGGAATCGGCGAGGGCCTGCGCCTCGTCCACGCCCGCGAGCGGGCCCTCGCTGCCCGGGACCACCGGAGCACCCGCGTGCTTCGCCATCTGGCGGGCCTGGGCCTTGTCGCCCATGAGCCGGATGGCCTCCGGCGCCGGGCCGATGAAGGTGATGCCGCACGCGCGACAGATCTCGGCGAAGGCCGGATTCTCCGACAGGAATCCGTAGCCCGGATGGATGGCCTCGCTGTCGGTGATGGCGGCGGCCGAGATGATGCTCGGTATGTTGAGGTAGCTGGCATGCACGTCGGGCGGGCCGATGCAGACGGACTCGTCGGCCAGGCGCACGGGCAGGGAGTCGGCGTCGGTGGTGGAGTGGGCGATGACGGTGCGGATTCCCATGTCGCGGCACGCTCGCAGGACCCGGAGCGCGATCTCGCCCCGGTTGGCGATGAGGATCTTGTGGAACATCAGCCGCGGATCAGCGGAGCGGGTCCATCAGGAAGAGCGGCTGCCCGAACTCGACGGGCTGACCGTTCTCGACCAGGACCTTGACGATACGCCCGGCGACGCTCGCCTCGATCTCGTTCATCAGCTTCATCGCCTCGACGATGCAGAGCACCTGCCCCTCCTTGACCGCGTCTCCCTCGTTGACGAAGGGCGGGGCATCCGGCTTGGGGGCCCGGTAGAAGGTGCCCACCATCGGCGCCTCCACGGTCAGGAGGTGAGCGGTGGACTCGGCGCGGTCCGCGGCGGGCTGGGCAAGCGGAGTCGCGATGGCCGACGACGCTTCCCCGCGGGGCCCGGGCGGGGCGGGGGCGTGCTCCCGGACCACGCGGATGCGGGTGCCCGCGGTCTCCACCTCGAGCTCGGCCAGGTTGTGGCGTACCGCGAGCTCGACCACCTGGTCGACGGTGAACCGCGCCGGGCCGCCCGCCGGTCGCCGCGCGGCCACGCTAGCCCGCCGCCGCCACGCGGCCGAGATACTCGCCGCTGCGCGTGTCCACCTTCACCACGTCCCCCGGGTTGAGGAACAGCGGCACCTGGACCACCGCGCCGGTCTCGAGGGTCGCGGGCTTCGAGCCGCCGGAGGCGGTGTCCCCGCGGATGCCGGGGTCCGTCTTGGCGATCTGCAGCTCGATGAAGTTGGGCAGCTCCACCGTGACCGGGCTGTCGTTGATGAAGAGGATCTCCACTTCGATGTTCTCCTTGAGGAAGTCGCGCGCGTCGCCGACCTCATCCGCGGACAGGGAGATCTGGTCGTACGTGTCGAGATCCATGAAGTGGTAGCGGTCGTCGCGGTAGAGGTACTGCATCCGCTTCTCGTCGAAGTCGACCAGCTCCACCTTCTCGCCCGCCCGGAACGTGTTGTCGATGACCCGCCCGAGCTTCATGTGCTTGAGCTTGGTGCGCACGAACGCGCCGCCCTTGCCGGGCTTGACGTGCTGGAAGTCGACGATGCTGTACGGCTCGCCGTCGAATTGGATCTTCAGGCCCTTCTTGAATTCCGCCGTGGACACCTGCATGCGGTCATGACCCTTTCCGTCGTTGCGTCTTGATTCGGAGCGCCTCTTCCAGGCCCTGCCGGGCCCGAGCGTTGCTCAAGTCGCGGCCGAGGAGGCGCAGGAAGATCTGCGCCGCTTCGTCCACCAGTCCCTGCTCGAGACATACCGTGCCGAAGGAAACCGTGACGAACGTGTCGTCGGTCAGTTGCTGCTTGAGCGCGGAGCCTTCCGGCACCGTTCCCCCCGCCCCCAGCACCTCCAGCAGCGCCCGCGATTCGCGATCTCCGGGATCCAGCCGGACGGCCTGCTCCAGGTGCTCGACCGCGTCCCCGAGCGCGCCGGCCCGGCGGTACAGGTCTCCGGCCAACCGGTGGGCCTGGGCCTCTTGAGGGCTGGCCGCGAGGATGGCCCGGACCTCGTCCAGCGCGCCGTCCGGATTGCCGTCGTCGAGGAGGGCCTTGGCCAGGATCAGGCGCGCCGTGACGTATTGTGGGAACCGAGCGAGACCCTCTCGGCAGAGCCGAATGGCGTCCTGGGTCCGACCCGTCTTGCGATAGGCGTCGGCCAAGGGCGCGAACGCCAGCGACGTGGGATCCCGGGCCAGCCGCTCCTCGTAGCGGCGAATAGCGCTCAGCGTAGCCGGATCATCGGGCGTCAGGGTCCCGCCGAGCGGAGAGACCGAGTTTGCCATCCATAGTTTGTTATACGCGGCAGGCCCCGCCGAGTCAATCATTCCAGCACCCTGCGACGACTTTCCGCTTGGCCCGGATAAGCTGACATGGGAGATTGAACATGATGGGTTTGGCTCCTACGGACGGTTTACGGTCCAGCTCGCGCTGGGTCATTCCGGCTCTCCTGCCTCTGGTGGTGGTCGCGGTGTTCCCCTTGGCTGTCTTCGGCAAGTTCCAGTGGGATGACTACCCCCTGCTGGTCGACAATTCTGCGTATCGCGGCCTCGCATGGTCGAACCTTCGATGGATGTTCTCGACGAATCTCATGGGTCACTACATGCCCGTGACCTGGATTACATACGGGCTGGACTACACTGTCTGGGGACTTGATCCGTTCGGTTACCATCTCACCAATCTCGCCCTGCATGCGGCAAACACGACACTGGTCTATGTCGTGGCGCTTCACCTCTTCCGCGCCGTCTGGGGTCGCGCTCTCGGGGATGGCGCGGATAGTCTGCGGATCGGTGCCGCTCTCACGGCCCTTCTCTTCGGGGTGCATCCGCTGAGGGTCGAGTCGGTGGTGTGGATAACGGAGCGACTCGACCTGGTCTGCGGGCTTTTCTATCTGCTGGCGATTCTGATGTACCTGCGGGGTGTCGAAGCGGAGTCGACAGACGCCGGGCGGTCGCGCAGACACCACTGGGCAGCGGTGGGCATGTTCGTGCTTGCGCTGCTGGCGAAGTCCATGGCCGTCACGCTGCCGGTGGTTCTCCTGGTCCTCGATGCCTATCCACTCCGGCGTCTTCGACCTGGAGTCCACGGCTGGGCGACCCCTGGACCGTGGCGAATCTGGCAGGAGAAGGTGCCCTTCCTGCTCGCGGGGGCGCTGGTCAGCGTAGTGGCGTTTCGGGCGCTCCTGACCTTTGCGCCGGCGACGTCGTGGGACCGCCTCGGTCTACTGGAGCGGGCCGCTGTTTCCGCGTATTCGGTCGCGTTCTACCTGCGGAAGACACTGCTTCCGCTGGGGCTTTCTCCACTGTACGAGCTATTCCTGCCGGTGCGTCCCTTCGATTGGCGCTTTCTTCTTAGTGGCGTAGTCGTTCTCCTCATCACCGGAGTAGCGTTCGCCTTGAGACAGCGCTGGCCCGCCCTCCTAGCCGTCTGGATCAGCTACGGCGTGATGCTGTTCCCGGTGGCTGGGATCTTTCACAAGGGCCATCAGATCGCCGCCGATCGGTACAGCTACTTGCCGGGCATTGGCTGGGCCTTACTCGCGGGAGGCGCCGTCGTGCTCGCTCTGCGGAGGTACCGGAGTGCTCGGCCCGGTCGCCGCGCGCTGGCGGTCATTCTCGTCTTCTCGACCATTCCGCTGCTGGCGTTTGCGACGTGGAGACAGGTGAAGATCTGGCAGGACGGCGTGACTCTATGGCGTCATGCCGTCCGGCTTGATCCCGCATCGCCCATTGCGGCGGCGAACCTCGGTTGGGAGCTGCGCGCGCGAGGGGAGCTGGCAGAGGCGGTCGAGCAGTCCGAGCGCGCCCTCCTTCTCAGGCCCGACTACGCGGAAGCGCACCTGAACCTGGGACTCGCGCGGGCCGCTCAAGGCAGGGCCGCCGAAGCGGAACGGCATCTCCGGCGAGCGCTCGAGATCACGCCCCGATCCACCCCGGCTCAATCCGGCCTCGGCTCGCTTCTGGAAGCGGAGGGGCGCGTGGACGAGGCGATTGGCCACTTCCGCCAGGCCCTCCAGATCAACCCGCGCTCGGCGGGAGCTCACAACAACCTCGGGGTGGCCCTGGCGCGGAGCGGACGGGTAGGAGAGGCGCTGGCCGAGTTCTCCGAGGCGGTTCGCCTGGATCCGAACTTCGGCCAAGCGCAGAACAATCTAGGCTTGGCCCTGGCCCACCTGGGCAGGCTGACCGAGGCCCTGGATCACTTCCAGGCGGCGACTCGCTCAGAGCCCGGGTTCCAGGAGGCGCACCGGAATCTCGCGCACACCCGGCGCCTCTTGGGACGGTAGGCGTGGTGCTCTAGACAAGATCCTTCAGAACTTCGAGCACCGCTTCCCTCGGCACGTCAGACGACAGGCGGAACGACCCGATCTCGGGGGCGAAGACGAAGGATAGTCGTCCGTCCCGGCTCTTCTTGTCACGCGACAACGCTTCGACCGCGGCAGCCGGCTCGACCTGAATCCCGGCGACCGGTAGCCCGACCGCGGCAAGCAGGGACAGCTGGCGCTTCGTCGCGGCCGAGCTGCCGATCCCCAAGCGCTCGGCCAGCCGAGCCTCCGCCGCGATGCCCAGCGAGACCGCCTCGCCGTGGGCCCAACGCTGGAACCCGGTGGCGGCTTCGAGGGCATGACCGACGGTGTGGCCGTAGTTCAGCACCCATCGCAGCTCGGCTTCCTGTTCATCCCGCTCCACGATCCGGGCTTTGAGCCGACAGGATCCTGCCACCACCCGCTCGAGCGTCGTCAGGTCACGACCGAGTAGCGCCGGAACGTTGGCCTCGAGATCCTCGAAGTAGCTGGCGTCCAGCACGATCCCGTGCTTGATGACCTCCGCCAGCCCGGAGCGGAACTCCCGCTCGGGTAGCGTCGTGAGTACGAGCGGGTCCACGATCACGAGCCGCGGCTGATGGAACACGCCGATCAGGTTCTTGGCGCGGGGATGGTCGATGGCGGTCTTTCCACCGATGGAGGCATCCACCTGGGCCAGGAGCGTCGTCGGTACCTGGACGAAGTTCATCCCGCGCATGTAGGTCGCGGCGACGAAGCCCGCCAGATCTCCCACCGCGCCACCGCCCAGGGCCACCACGGTCGCGGTGCGGTCACACCCGGCGTCGAGGAGGAGGTCCCACATCTCCCGTGCCGTCTCGAGCCGCTTGGCCTGCTCACCCTCCGGAATAGAGACGCGGATCACGTCGAAGCCCGCGGCCCGGAGGCTCTCGGCCACGGGCTCGCCGTGCAGGCGTGTGACCGCGGGGTCGCTCACCAGCACGGCCTTGCGTCCCACCCGGAGCTTGGCGAGCTCCGCCCCCACCGTGCCAAGCGCCCCCGAGGCGACCTGGATCCGGTACGAGCGCGAGCCGAGATTGACGGGTATGTCGGTCATGGTTCCCGAGCCAGCGGGCCGCTACGAGCCGGGCTCGCCCAAGACTACCAGCCTTTGAGGTACTCCAGATACCCTTGATAGTTGCGGCGGATCTCGTCCAAGCTGTCGCCGCCGAACTTCTCGAGGAAGGCCTCGGCGAGCACGATGGCCATCATGGCCTCGCCGACCACGCCCGCGGCGGGCACCGCGCAGACGTCGCTCCGCTCCACCACGGCCTCCACCGACTCCCGGGTGTCGAGGTCCACCGACCGCAGGGGCTTGCGGAGGGTCGAGATCGGCTTCATGGCTGCCCGGACGACCACCGGCTGGCCGTTGGTGACACCGCCCTCGAGTCCGCCCGCGCTGTTGGATCTGCGATGGAAACCGGCTTCCTTGTCGAACAGGATCTCATCGTGCACTTGAGAGCCGGGGCGGCGGGCCGCCTCGAATCCCAGCCCCACCTCCGCCCCTTTGATGGCGTGGATGGAACAGAAGGCGCGGGCCAGGAGCCCGTCGAGCTTCCGATCCCACTGCACGTACGAGCCCAGGCCGACCGGACAGCCGAGGGCCACGACCTCGAAGACCCCGCCGAGGGTGTCGCCGGCGGCCTTGGCCCGATCGATGGCCTCGATCATCGCGGCTTCGGCCGCAGGATCGGCGCAACGGACTTCGCTCGCCTCCGCGCGCCGCCGGATCTCCTCCCAGGGGACCTCCAGGGGCCCGATCTTGACGCCACCGATCTCGCTCACGTGGCTCAGGATCGTGATGCCGAACTCGGCCAGCAGCCGCTTGCCCACGCCGGCCACCGCCACCCGTGCCGTCGTCTCGCGAGCGCTCGAGCGCTCGAGCACGTTGCGGATATCGTGATGGCCGTACTTCATCGCCCCGGCGAGATCGGCATGACCCGGCCGCGGGCGCGTCACGGTCTTGGCGGACGTGCCGGGAGGTGGAGCGCCCACCGACATGGTCTGCTGCCAGTTCTCCCAGTCGCGATTGCGGATCGTCAGGGTGATCGGACTGCCGAGGGTGAGTCCCCACCGGACCCCGGCGGAGATGTGGACCTGATCCTGCTCGATCTTCATCCGACCGCCTCGGCCGTAGCCGCGCTGGCGACGGGCGAGGTCGCCGTTGATGTCGGACTCGGTCAGCGGGAGCCCCGCCGGGACCCCATCGATGACGGCGGTCAGCGCCTCACCATGGGACTCTCCGGCGGTGAGGAAGCGGAACTGCCCGCCCACCTACCTTCCGGAGGTCGCGGCCTGCGCGCCGTCTGTCTTCAGAATGGAAGGCGTCAGGAAGACGACCAGCTCACGTCCGGTCTCGAAATCCTCTCGCTGCTTGAAGAGCCAGCCGAGGATCGGCACGTCGCCCATGAGCGGGACCTTGCGCACGGTCTTCTGCTGGACGTTCTGCGTGACGCCACCGATGACGAGACGGTCGCCCTCCCTGACGAGGACCTGGGTCTCCGCCTTGCGCCGGTTGATGATCGGCACGGTCACGCCCGCGGCCGGGCTGATCACGTCGCCCCGCGAGTTGTTCTCGACGATCACGGTCATCTTCACCTTCCGGATCTCCCGGCCGTCGATATTCTCACGGATCACGGTCGGAGTCACCTCGAGCTTGAGCACGGCCTCCTTGAACTGGACCTGGGTGCCCGCGGAGCTGACGGTGGCGTAGGGGATTTCCTCGCCCAGGGTGAAGGCCGCCTTGTTGTTTTCCACCGTGACGATCTCGGGGTGGGCGAGCGTCCGGGTCTTGCCGAGGGTTGCCAGGGCCTGCAGCGCCAGGTTGATGTTGAACCGGGTCCCGACGATCCCGAATGAGATGCCACCCGCCGGGGTGACGGTCGAGGCGTTCGGCAGAAGCGAGAAGGGCAGGTTCACGAGGTTGCCGCCCGTGGACAACCCGGTGGCGGCGGCGACCGGCAGCAACGAGCCCAGGGTCAGGTTGGGGTTCGCCAGGCTTTGGTTGAGGTTGATGGGGGAGATTCCCGTTCGACTCGTGTCGCTCGCCTGGAAGCCCTGGCCGATCAGCGTGTTGTCGCCGAACCTCCCCGCGGAGGCGCCACCCCACTGGATGCCGATGGCTTCCAGGGAGTTGCGGTCCAGGATCTCCATCCGCGCTTCGATCTTGATCTGGGGCAGCGGGACGTCGAGCTGCTCACGAATGAGCTTCTTGATCCGCGCGAGGTCGGCCTCGTAGTGCCGGATGAAGATGCTATTCGTCGCCTTGTTGGCCCTGACCGTGATGCCTTTGGCTAGCACCTCCTGGCTCACCGACATGGTCGGCTGGGTGGGCGGCCCATACGGCGGCGGGTAGGGCGTCGCCGGCTGAGGCAGGTTACCGAGCGCGGGGTTCGGAGGACCGCCGCCCGCGGGGACGACACTGGGGGTGGCCGGGACGCTGGGGATGATCGTGGCCGGCACTGCTTGTACGCCCTCGGGCGGGATGCCGAGGATCCCCTGCAGGGTCTTGGCGATGTCCTCAGGATCGGCGTAGGAGAGCCGGATGACCTCCTCGCGAAGGGGGCCACGGGCCTGCTGCTCGAGGGCCGCCGCGTCGGCGGCCAACTTCTTCGTCGCGAGCTCGGTCTCCTTGAGCTGAGCCTCGGCCAGCTTGGTGCGCGTCTCGATCTCGGCGTTCCGCTTGGCGGCCTCGACCCGCGCCAGGGCTTCCTTCTCCTTCGTCAACTGATCGAGGGACACGATGCGGATCACGCCTTCCCTCTCGACCTTCGCGAGCGCGCGCACCTCGAGGATGGTGTCGAGCGCCTGCTCCCAGGTCACGTTCTTGAGCGAGATGGACACCCGGCCCTTGACGTCGTCACCCGCCACGATGTTCCGGCCGCTCTCCGCGGCCAGGATGCGCAGCAGATTGACCACGTCCGCGTCCTTGAAGTCGAGGGAGATCAGCTTCTCGCCGGACGCCGGCGCCGCCGCTGGAGGCGGGGGTGGTGCCGGGGCCGGCGTCGTCGTGGCCTGGGCTACCATCCGGCCCGCCGCCGCAGACGGCGCGGAAGGCGCTGGGGCCGGGACGGGCACCGGGACCGGGGCGGCCGCCGCGATGGCCGGAGCCTTGATCGCCGGCGCCGGCTCCTTCGCGGCTGGCTCCTTGGTGACCGGCACCGCTACCGGTGCGGGCTTGTCCGCCGGGTTCGCCGCTGCAACCGCAACCGGCTTGGGAGCCGCCTTGGGCGCGTCGACCGAAGCCTCCGGGCTGGTTGCCGCCATCGCGACCTTCTCGGTCGCCTTGACGGGCTCGGTCGCCTTCACGGGAGCTACGACCGCGGGCTTGGGGGCCGCCTTGGGCGCGTCCGGAGCGCCATTGGACAACTTGGCCGTCTCGAGCTTGGTCTCAGGGGACCGGCCGTTCGAGTTTTCCACAGCCACGATGAGCCCGTCCGGGGTCTCCTCGATTCGATACCCGACGTCGTTACGGGTCATCTCCACGACGACCCGTGCCACACCCTTGCGCCACTGGCTACCCCGAACTTCCTTGACGGGCTCCACGCCGGAGGTCCAGCGAGCCTTGCTCGAGCTGTACGTTGCACCGCTCAGATCGATGACGAGTCGGGTGGGAGAGTCGATCAGCTTGGCATCGTACTGAGCCGGTCTGGAGGTCTTGACCGTGACGGAGGCCCCGTCGAACGCCCGCTCGATGCTCACGTCCTTGAGCTCGACCGGGGTGTCGGCGGTCTGGGACGCACCGATCCCGGCGACCGCCAGAGACACCACCATCGCAAGCCCCGCTATGCGCGCGCTTCTCATCAGATCGGTCCCCCCCTTCATATCTTTACTGGTTCTCCGGTAGCCGTAGCGTCAGGCTGGAGGAGCTCTGGGAGCCCCGAGCCGCGACCGCGAACGTAACCGAGTTCGGCGTGATGCCGGTGACGCGGCCGTCCCCGAGGGCGTCACCCGGCTTGAGGATGTAGCCGATACCGTCCGGCGCCTCGACGAGGGCCATGAGCCCACCCCGGCCTCCCACGACGCCGGTGAGCTTGACGGCGCTGACCGAGAGCCCCGCATTGTCCTTGCCCAAGAAGATCGGTGTGAACGGGTCGCGCCTCCCCTTGGGCTCATAGGCGATTGGCGGAAGAGCCTTGGAATCCGGCTCTTTCGGCCGGACCACCGGCGCCGGAGCCGCCGGAGCGCCCGGCGCCACTGCCGCGGGCGGCGGCGGAGGAGTCCCGCCACCACAGCCGGCCAGGAGGGCGGCCGCCGTGCCAGCCACTACGACCAGACCCGGGATCGTCACTCGAGCACTCATCGACCCGCCCCCGCCGGCTGGCCCGGAGCGCCCGGCGTTCCGGGCTGCTTGGGAGGTGGCGCTCCTTCCGGCCGGAAGATATAGGTCATCAAGGTGACCTCGGCCCGGATCGTGCCCGTCGGCCGGTCGATGCCGAGCAGGCGCCAGTCGGCGAGGTTCACGATCCGCGGCATCCGCCCCATACGAGCCAGGAAGTTGCCGAACTGGTGGAAGTTGCCCTCGGCGTTCACGGTGATCGGAACGTCGAAGAAGATCTCCTTCTCTTCGGGTGCTCTCGGGGTGAAGACGGCCATGGCCAAGCCCGACTGGAACGCAAGGTCGGAGATCTGCCGATACAGGGCCGGCATCTCCTTCTGGGTGGGCAGCCGCTCCTGGGCCGCCTCCAAGCGCTTGCGGAGCGCCTCCGCCTGGGCGCGGAACCCGCGCAGGCTGGCCTCGAGAGCCTGCGCCTGCATCAGCTCGGCCCGGACTTGCTCGCTCTGCGCCCGCAGCGCATCCCGGTCGACCTGCCTCGGCGACAGGACCAGGAAGTAGCCGAGGGCGGCCACGATGACGCAGCCCACGACGCCGAGGGCGATCTTCTGGTTCCGGGGGGCGTTTGTGATGGGATCGAGGAGCGCCATGGCTTAGATCTCGAACCGGCACGTCACCTCGAAGGTGATCGTCCGGGGCGACTTGCTCAGGTCCTGTTTGGCATCGACCAGGTCCACGTCCTTGAAGCGGCCCGAAGCCTTGAGATTGGCCATGAAATCCGAGAGAGCGACCGACGAATACGTGGTGCCGGCGATACGGAGGCTCGGGCCCCGCTCTTCCAGACGGGTCAGCCACAAGTCAGGAGGCAGCGTGTCCGCCATCGCATCGAGGAGGTAGACCGGCCGGGCCTGGTTCCTCGCCACGGTCTCGATGGCGCTCAGGCGCCTCTCGAGCTCGTCTCGTTCCCGCCGGTAGCGCTGGCCGGCCGCGATGATCGGCTTCAGGCGCTCGAGCTCACGTCGGTTGTTCTCGATCTCCAAGGTAAGCCGGCGGCTTTCCAGCGACATGGCGAGCCACCAGCCGCCGATGATCAACACCAGCGCGGCCAGGATTCCGCCGAAGAGCAGCCCGAGATTGAGCTCGGTGCCGGCGGCTGCTGCCCGGCGAGGCCGCTTGGTCGTGGGGGGGGCGAGGTTGATCTTGATCATGCCGGCTTGTCTCCCGGGCGGCGGAGGGCGAGGCCAACCGCCACTGCCAACACGGGACCGATCTGTTCCGGATCCTCGTCGGCAAATTGGGCCGCGTCGTGCTCGATGCCCTGGAAGGGCCGGGCCAGCTCGACCGGGACGCCCCACGACGAGCCGAGGAAGTCATCGAGGCCCGTCAGCTTCGCGCAGCCGCCGGATAGCACGATCTTGCCGATGCGCTCCGATTCCGCCGTCGAGGCGAAGTAGTCGAAGGTCCGCTGGACCTCGAGGGACAGCTCCCGGGAGACGGCTTCCAAAGCCGGAACCAGGTCATCCCAGTTGACGCCGACCTCACGACCCTGCTTGGCGGCCTCGGCCATCTCGGTCGAGATGTTGAGCCGCTGTGCGATCGCGTCCGTGTAGTTGTTGCCGCCGAACGGGACATCGCGCGCGAAGATGCACGCTCCGCCGTGGATCACGTTGGTCTTCATGACGCTGGCCCCGATGTCGATGAGGGCGACGGCGTCGGCTCCCTCGCCGGGGCTGTTCAGCTCGAACTGGTTCTGCACCGCGAACGCGTCCAGATCGACCACCACCGCGTCCATGCCGGCCGCTTCCACCGCGGCCACGTACTCCAGGACCTTGACCTTCTTGGTGGCGACCAGGACCACCGACATGGCATTGGCAGACTGGCTGACCACCTGATAGTCGAGGAAGACGTCGTCGATGGCGAACGGGATGTGATGCTCCGCCTCGAGCTGGATGGCGTCCCCCAGCTCCTTCGGGGTGACCTTCGGCAGCGGTACCCGCTTGACGATCGCCTCCCGACCGGAGACGGAGATGACCGCGCTGGTGCCGGTGATCCCCGCCTTCTCGACGCATTCCCGGATCGCGTCGGTGACGAACTGAGGCTCCCGGATCGTGCCCTCCGCGATGACGTCCCGCGGGAGCGGGACCATGGCGAAGGATTTGAGCGCGAGGCCGCCCTTGCTCTGGGTGAGCTCGACAACCTTGATCGCGCTCGTTCCGATGTCGAGCCCGAACGTCGCAGGCTTCTTACCGAGTCCAAACAGCGCCATATTCGGCTCCCGGCCTTCTCCTGACTCTGACTCCACCTCTCCATCGAGAAGCGAATCAGCTGTCAGCCCGGTGCGTTGTGGAAGGAAACTCTCTATCGTGGTGACAGTTTATAACGGGGCATTAATTAAACTGTCAACACTTCTTACCCCACATCGTGCGCTTCTACGTATTGCCGACCCCGACCCATGGGGTCTCCAGGCAGACCTCGAACCCGTCACTTTCGTCCTCAAACCCATGGTGCTGCGCTCGCGGCTACTGGGCGACCTCCCGGTAACTACCGGGCTTCACCATCCACCGCTGGGGGATGACGCGACCCCCCGTCCGACCGGCCTCGCAGTTCCAGACCACGGCTGCGCCGCTCGTGGGCCGGGCGTCGATAAGACTCGGCACGGTACTGCGGGCGTGCCCGGCCACGGCGGCGCCAACCAGCCTGGCGGGTCCCGTCTGGCTGAGCCGATCCACGGCATAGACGAGGCCCTCCAGGGCCACCGCACCCGCGATCGACAGGCTCCCGTTGACGACGAGCCAGCCTCGAAACGAGCCGCCTGTCCCGGTTCCGGCCCCGTCGCCGATGCTGACCGCGGCCAGATCGGCGTCCGCGGTCGCTTCGGTGACCGGCTGTCCGCTGACCGTGTCCACGAAGATGAGACCGTCAGGCAGTCGCCGTACCGCATCGAAGGCCACCGCCCCCTGGTAGTAGGTGCCTCGAGCCCTGGCCACCGCCTTCAGGGCGTTTAGCTCCGCCGGAGTGAAGGCCGCCTCGTCGAAAGGTCCCGTAAGCTGCAGCTGTCGCGCGTCGGCCCCTTCGTTCGGGATCGCGGGATCACCGCTCCGCCCGAGCACCTGGCTCCCGGAGCCGAGCGTCGTAGTGCCGCTCGACCAGGTTCCCGCCACGTCTCCGCAGCTACCGTCCGCGCTCGCGTCCACCGTCACTCCGTTGCCGATCGAGAGGTCTCCCCGCACGCTGAGGCCTGCCGGGGGCGCGGGGAACCGCAGCCGGACGACGGTGGCGCTGATCTCCTGGCGGGCTCGACCGAGCGGGCCCTCATCGCCCGGGACGAGACCGACCGCCATCACGTGTCGCTGACGATCACTCTCGCCGGTGATAGTGAGACGGAACCCGCCGAGGGACGCCATTTCGGTGGCTACCGCGATCAGCCGGCTGCCGTCGTAGGGGGCAGGAGCCGCCGCGGACCACGCCACGCCCTCGGGCGCCTGCGGGGAGCTCAATGCCCACAGTGCGCGCTCGAGGCCGGCCTCGGCGAGGGCCTGCGCCTGAACGATCATCACGTGGTTGCCGGCGATGAGGGGTTCTTGCCCGGTGAGCAGCGAGAGGCCGATCAGAACGGCCGAGAGCACGAGAAGGCTCAGCATCGCCAGCGGCAGCACCGCGCCGCGCTGGCCCTCTGGCCGGGAGAGGATCCGCCCCGAGAGCTTCACCGGGGGCCGATGTAGGTGCTCAGGATCACCGCACCCCGGTGGGTCGGTGACGTTCCTTGAGGAGAGCCGCCTGGGTAGGTCACTGTCACCGTGACCTGCCGGACACCCGGCGTCTGGACACCCGAGCATCCGAGCCTGCAGTCGCGGACGCGCACCGAACGACTGAACGCGTCGTGAGGCGGCGCGACCGCCGGCTCATCGGGGAACGAGACAATAGCTTCGCCCAGGGGGTCGTTCGAAGGCTCAGCCGTACCCACGGCATGGCGGATCTGTTCGAGGCGCTGCCAGGCAAGAAAGGTGGCTCCCGACCGGTACCGGCCTTCGTGGACGCCGAGCGCGGCAAGCGGGAGAAGCGAGACCATGGCGACGAGACCGACGGAGAGCAAGGTGAGCGCGGCGAGCACCTCCGCGAGCGTCAATCCTTGCTCCCCCGCAAGGAGCGACCGCACGCGTGCCGGCCTAAGGGATGGTGATGCGGCCCGAGGCCGCGACGGTGACGGTTAGGGTCTGGCTGCTCGCCGTGTCGGTCACGGTATATGTTCCGGCCGTGGTGGCGTTGCCGAGATTTCCGAAGATGGCATTGGTCGAGCTCAGGCTAATGCCGTCCGGCGGCCGAATGGTTCCGGCGGTGCTGACCAGGCCAGCGACGTTGATCACGGTCCCCGCGCAGTTGGTCTGTTTGAACTGGATCGAGGTTGCCGTGGATGAGACACAGACAGGCGAGTTTGTCTTGATCGCAAGCTGCCGGCCCTGATTCAGATACGCACTGACCACTTGGGCACCCGCGCGCACTCGGGCAGTCCGGTAGTAGCTCAAGAACGACGGCATCGCCCAGGTGGTCACGACCAGGATCATCCCGACGGTAATGACCAGCTCGACGAAGGAATAGCCGGACTGCCGGCTGCGCCGCGGCGGCGGTGTAGCGGGATCGATCCTCCGAGAGAGGCCTAGCATGTGCCTCTTACCAAGCAAGAAGGGGACCAACGCGGACCCCAGGTCCCGCCTCCTCTGGAGTCCGCACTCCGACACCTCGACCCAACAGGCAGGCCAAAAACAAACTCTAAATCAGGGGGTTGGAGCTTAGAAATGGGATAGGAGTCCGACGCGCGGGGCGAGACCGCCGGGAATGGAGTGACGATCCGTGGCACCCAAATGACGAGGCGCGGAAACCGGCGCCTGCACCCCCTCCGTAGCCGAGGCGAACAGCCTTGACGTCAGCCAGGCGACGCGCCCGGAAGTCAGTTCAAGAATTGTCCCAAATACCAATTGATGACGGCGTCGCCCCAAAAGAGACTGACTACACCGCCAAGGGCGAGGAACGGCCCGAACGGAACCGGATCTCTCCGCCCCTTCCGTCCGGTGGCCAACAGTGCCGCGGCCAATGGCCCGCCAACGAGGACGGACAAGAGAACGCTGAGCAGGACGAGCTTCCATCCGAGAAAGGCGCCCAGCATCGCCCCGAGCTTCACATCGCCCACGCCCATGCCGGGCTGACCGAGCACGAAGACGCTACCAGCGATGATGGCCACGAAGACGCCACCTCCGACGACCACGCCGAGCGCCGAGTCGATCCATCCGATCTGGCCCGTGGCGAGGCTGAACAGAAGGCCCAGAGCGATGCCCGGTAGGCTGAGCACATCGGGGATGAGCTGGTAGTCGAAGTCGATCCCGGTGATGACGATGAGCATCGACAAGAGCACGAATGCCGAGAAGAGCTGGACGCTCCAACCGAACCGGACCGAGGCGAGCAAGAAGAGCCCCGCCGTCGAGAACTCGACCAGGGGGTAGCGCCACGAGATCGGTTGTTTGCACGTGCGACAGCGCGCCGCGAGCAGCAGGTACGATAGCAGAGGCAGGTTGTCGTACCAGGCTATGAGTATCCCGCAGTGCGGGCAGGCCGAGCCTGGATGGACGATGCTCTTCGAGGCAGGCAACCGGGCAATGACCACGTTGAGAAAGCTGCCGACGCACAGGCCGAAGAATGCCGACACGACGAACGCGACGGGCGCGGGAATCACGCGCGCTTGTCCGGCTGCCCAGTTCCCTTGGGGCCGCTGCCCTGATCCCAGTGCATGGCAGCGTCCATCATATACGCACGACGGGGAGAGGGTGGTACACCCTCTCCCCTCGGATAGCGTAGGGAGTGATCTACGGGACGGTAACGCCGGTGCTGTCACCGGTGTTGGTGATGGTGAAGGTGCCGGCTGTGGTGTTGGCCGTGTAGTTATAGGCGCCCCAGCCGGCCGGGCCGGACGGGATGTTCGCCAGGAAGGGACCCGCCGTCTGACCCTGCGAGTTGGTCACCGCCGTGGTGAGGACGGCCAGGCTGCCCGAGGCCGGGAGGGTACCGGTGTGGGCCCCATAGATGCTGACCGCGGACGCGAGGGCGCGGGCGTCGGCCTGGGCCTTGGCCAGGCGCGCGCGCGCCTGGACGTTGGCGTAGAGCGGGATGGCGATAGCGGCGAGGATACCGATGATGGCCACCACGATCATCAACTCGATGAGCGTGAAGCCGCGCTGGCTGCCCAGCGGTCTGCGCTGCTTGTTCCAAAGCTTCACCATGAACTATGCCTCCTCTCGATTCGTTGGCACGCGACCTGAGCGATCGAGTCCCTGTTCCGGGCTCGATTGTGGGGACCTTAGTGCACGTCGCATGCCACCCATCCGCAGGCACCGATCTGGAAGAAACGCGCGTCAAGACGGGTGCGTTTTCTCTCGGCGGATCCCGTCAAACGTCGCTCTTCCGGACACTGTGACGGCACTGGTGATCATCTCCCGCCAGAGGCGGTTACCTCGTCGTGATCCGGGCGCCAAAACAGCGCGAGGGAAGGATTGCTCCTTCCCTCGCGCACTTCCTGCAGGCTGCTCGTTCGTTACGGGACGGTAACGCCGGTGCTGTCACCGGTGTTGGTGATGGTGAAGGTGCCGGCCACGGTGTCGGCCGTGTAGTTGTAGGCGCCCCAGCCGGCCGGGCCGGACGGGATGTTCGCCATGAAGGGACCGCCGGTCTGACCCTGCGAGTTGGTGACCGCCGTGGTGAGGACGGCCAGGCTGCCCGAGACCGGGAC
>Ga0214473_10003575_pt1 | contig 18812 bp, 21 predicted proteins | sample RVTome_7_FD_203509 | JGI IMG/M metagenome (GOLD analysis project Ga0214473, IMG submission 203509) | Soil microbial communities from uranium-contaminated site in the Upper Colorado River Basin, Wyoming, United States - RVT98D197 | ecosystem: Environmental > Terrestrial > Soil > Contaminated >... | reverse complement strand
AGGTGGTCTAGCCGCTCACAGCTCCGCCCAGTTCCCGTGTCCTTCCCACACGCGGACGCGGAACGCGTGCGCGAGCTTCCCCTCGAGCCGCGCGTGGATCAACTGACAGATGTTCTCGACCGTGGGATACTCGAGGACGGCGTTCCAGTCCTTGTGGTCGAACTCCTTGAGGACCTCGCGCACCGCCTTCTTGAGGTCCGCGAAGTCGATGATCATCCCGCCGCGGTGGTCCCCCTCGACGGACACGTCGACCTGGTACGTGTGCCCGTGCAGGCTCCCGCACTTCGGGTGCCCGGGGAGGTGGTGCGCGCAATCGATGTACTCCGTGATCCCGACGCGCATCACCGCGCGGAACGGGGCGCCGCGATAAAGGCTTTCCTACAAGGGCGTCACGACGAGGAACCGGAGGGGTTCCTTGCCGGACTGCACGAACCGGTGGTCCTCCCCCGCCCCGACGAGCACGACGTCCCCCGGGGCGAGGGCGATCTTCCCCTCGACCGTCTCGATCCGGCCGCGGCCCTCCTCAACGAACAACTGGTGCTCCCAGTCGTGGCGGTGCATCGCCGTGGACCCGCCCTTGCCGACGATGATCTCGTGCAGGGAGGTGGACAGCGCGCCGTCCTCGCCGCCGATCAGCGTGCGGATCTTCGTGTTCACCGCGCCGATCTCGTTGAACCGCTCGACGCGGACGCGGGACGCCTTCGCCTTGTACAACGGCCGCGCCGATGGACGGGGGGTTCAAAAAGCTATCCGTGCAGCGGGCGCACGGGGCACCGGAACGTGATCGCCGCGCCGCCGGGCATCGGCAGGAACGCGGACACGAGGCCCGCGGCCGCCGCCGCGTCGACCGCCGCCACGGACGTGAGGGGCTCCATCGTCCCGTCTCCGTCCGCGTCCGCGAGGCGCACGAGGTAGACGCCGAGGTTCGGGTCCGCGACCGCCTCCACGTTCACGCCGGGGACCGCCCGCGGGCCCAGGACCACGAGGAGGACGACGCACGGCCCCGTGTACGCGCCCCGGCGGTGCGGCGGGACGCCCATGACGCTGTCGTGCGCGCCGAATCCCCAGCGGCCGAGGGACTGCGGTGTGCCCGCGTCGATCGGCGCGATCAGGAAGAACGGCTGCCACCGGTCGCCCGCGGGCGCCTCCGCCGCGAACAGGACCTCCCACATCTCTCCGTCCCCCCAGACGGGCTCCCTCTCTGCAGCGTCGGCCGGGCCGGTCGCGGCGGGTGCGGCGAGGAGGACCAAGAGCAATGCGGCGACCGCGCCGGTGCGCACCGAGTGCATGAGCCGTCCTCACCCCCGCCTCAAGCGGCAATCGGAATAGATGAGGCGGCGCGCACATAAGCGTATCCTCGGTCTCGGGCCTGATAATGGGACAGGCTCAAGAACGGCCCGGCGTTCCGGCCGGCGCCGTGTTCGTCCACCAGTTCGTCGACGAGGGCCTCGGGAACGCCGCGCACCTCGTCGGCTCGAAGGAGGCGGGCGTCGCCGCGCTGATCGACCCGCTCCGGGACGTTGACCGCTACGTGGCGGTGGCGGAGCGCGCGGGCGTCCGGGTCGCGTACGCGATCGAGACGCACCTCCACGACGACTTCGTCTCCGGCGCCCGGGAGGTCGCCGCCAAGACGGGCGCGACCGTGGCGGCGAGCGCGGACGCGGGCCTCGCCTTCGACCACCGCGCCCTGCGCGAGGGGGACCGGCTGGCCCTCGGGGACCTCGTGATCGAGGCGGTCGCGACGCCCGGCCACACGCCGGAGCACATGTCGTACCTCCTCCGGCCGAACGGTGCGGGGGCCCCGGCGGCCGTGTTCACCGGCGGCGCGCTGATCGTCGGCGGCGCCGCCCGGACGGACCTCCTCGGGAAGGAGAACGCGGTCCCGTTCGCGCGGCAGCTGTACCGGACCGTGCACGGGAAGATGCTGTCCCTCCCGGACGATGTGGCGGTGTTCCCGACCCACGGGGCCGGCTCCTACTGCGCCGCCCCTTCCGTCCCGATGCGACGCACCACGATCGGGCGGGAGCGCGCGACGAACCCCCTCGCGACCGCGCGGACGGAGGAGGAGTTCGTGGCCCGCGCCTTCGAGGGCCTGCCCGCCTATCCGCCGTACTTCGGGAAGGTCCGGCCGGTGAACCAGCGCGGCCCTGCGGTCCTCGGCGGCGTCCCGATTCCGAAGGCGCTCCGCCCCGCGGAGGTGCGCGAATGGGCGTCGGGCGGGGGCGCGGTCCTCGACGTCCGGCCCGGCCCGGCGTTCCAGCACAGCCACGTCCCCGCGGCGTACGGCATCGGCGTCTACGCGCCGCTCGTCGTGTGGGCCGGATGGCTGATTCCGTTCGGGACCCCGCTCGTCCTCGTGGCGGTGTCCGCCGCGGACCTCGAGGAGGCGGTCCGCCAGCTCATCCGGATCGGGTACGACGACGTGCGCGGGCACCTCGCGGGCGGGATGGGCGCGTGGGAGGGCGCCGGCCTGCCGGTCGAGCGGGTCCGGACGATCACTCCGGCGGCGCTCCGCCAGCGTCTGAAGGGGCGCGACCCGCCGGTCGTCATCGACGTCCGGGAGGACGACGAATGGGCCGACGGGCACCTCCCGGACGCGGTCCACGTGCCGAACGGGACGCTGCCGACCGCGGACCTCGGGGTGACGCCGGACCGGGAGATCGTCGTCCACTGCAACACGTTCAACCGTTCGACCTCGGGGCTCTCCGTCCTCGCGCGCCGCGGGTTCCGGAACGTCGCGCTGCTCGACGGCGGGTACCAGGCGTGGGCGATGATGCGCTACGAGGTCGCCCGGGACTGACGCAGCGCCCGCAGCCGCTCCTTCGCGCGGTCCACGTGGCTCGTCGGCGCGAGTTCGGAACGGTACGCGTCCCGGACCACGCCTCCCGGATCGATGAGGTACGTGACCCGCCTCGCGAGGCCGAGGAGTCCGAGCGCCTCGTACGCCCTCGCAATCCGCTTCTCCGAATCCGCAACGAGGCGGAAGGGGAGGGAGTGCCTCTCCGCGAAGCGGCGGTGGGACGGTGCGTCTTGCACGGAGACGCCGACGACCTCCGCGCCCAGGTCCCGGAGCGCCCCCAGTTCGTCCCGGAACGCGCACGCCTCCGCCGTGCACCCCGCCGTCTCATCCTTCGGGTAGAAGAACAGGACGACCCAGCGACCGCGCAAGTCCGCGAGCCGAAACGGCTTCCCGTACTCGTCGACGCTCTCGAAGTCCGGTGCGGGCGTGTCCGGCTGGAGCACGAGCCTCCCTCACTCCGTCGCTTCGTAGGGGACGGGGTCCGCGACCCCGAGGCGGCGGAAGGCCTCCTGCCGCTCGACGCACGACGGGCACCGCCCGCAGTGCTTCGCCCCGTCGAAGTAGCAGGACCACGTGCGCTCGAACGGGACGCCGAGCGTCCGGCCCATGCCGATGACCTCCTCTTTCGGCTTCCCCGCGAGGGGGAGACGGATCGCGACAGGCGCCTTCCCGTACGACCACAGCCCGAGCTTGTAGAGGGAGTTCACGTGGTCGAAGAACTCCGGGCTCGAGTCCGGGAACGTCTCCGGGTCGATCCCGTTGTGCCCGCCGACGATCAGCGGGACGCCGAGGGTCTCCGCGTAGTACCCCGCGACCGCGTAGAAGACCATGTTGCGCGCGGGGATGTACGAGTCCGGGGCGCCGCCGAGGAGCGGGTTCCGGAGGCCGTCCTTCCGCAGGTCGGACGTCTCCTTGAGGAACGGGAGGGGCACCTCGACGAGGTCGCGTACGCCCACCGCCGCCAACAGGTCGCGAATCGCGCGCTTCTCCGCCGCCGGCCGCTCGTGGTAGTCGACGGTAAGGGCCACGAGGTCCCAGCCCTGGCGGCGGGACCACCAGAGGCTCACCGCAGAGTCGATGCCGCCGCTCAGGAGGACGAGGGCTTTCATAGGACCCTCCTCGTCCCGCGTTGCGCCATGCCGCGAGCCCCACGGACGGGTTCTTGATAACCCTTTGGACTTCCCGCACTACGCTTCGTCCTTCGGCTCCCGAAGGGGCCTCTCCGTCTCCAGGGGAAGGGGTGCGGTCCCGTAGATCGCCGTGAGGCGGCTCCGGTACTTCAGGGACTTGCCGTGGACCGCCCGGTCGTAGCTCTCGATGACTTGTTTCGTCACGGGTCCGACGTCCCCGTCCCCGACGCGCCGCCCGTCGATCTCCCCCACCGCCACGACGCCCGCGCCCGTGCCGCACAGGAAGACCTCGTCCGCGTGGTACAGCTCCGTGCGCGGGATCCGCCGCTCCTCGACCGGCATGCCGAAGTCGTGCGCGAACTCCATCACGTTCGCCCGCGTGATCCCCTCGAGGATGTCCTCGGATACCGCGGGCGTGATGAGCTTCTTCTTCCGCACGAGGAACAGGTTCTCGACGGAGCCCTCGCTCACGTTCCCCTCCTTCGTGAGGAGGATCGCCTCGTCGTATCCTGCGCGCGCGGCCTCCATCGCCGCCAACAGGGAGTTCACGTACGCCCCGGTGACCTTGGCGGCGGGCGGGATCATGTTGTTCGAGAGGCGCGTCCAGGAGGACACCATGCAGGAGATGACCTTCTTCCCGAGGTACGAACCGAGCGGAACCGTCATGAGCGCCCACCGCGTGCGCTGCGTCTGAGGGCGGACGCGGATCGTGCCCTCGCCGAGGAAGACGAGCGGCCGGATGTACGTGTCCTCGCGGAACCCGTTGGCGCGGAGGAGCTTCTGCGTCGCTTCCTTCATCTGGTCCTTCGTCGGGCCCTCGCGCAGCTCGAGGATGCCCATGTTCCGGACGAGGCGCTCCAGGTGCGCGTCGAGCTCCCAGACGTACAGCTCGTCCTCCGACGGCGCGTAGTACGCGCGGATGCCCTCGAACACGCCCGTCCCGTAGTGGAGCGCGTGCGTGGACACGTGGACGGTCGCCTTCTCCCAGCGGACGATTTCGCCGTCGAGGATCGCGTACCGGGGCGTGGGCATGGGATCACCTCTGTGTACCGGGCTCAACCGTATTTATGCATGCCGACCGGGGGACCGGACGTTTGTTTCGGAGCGACGAAAGACGGTCGGACGTTTGGCGGCAATCCACGGCGTCCGATGGACGCGCGCACGGTCCCCACCCTTGGCGGCTACCGCCCTTTCCACTGCGCCGGCCGCTTCTCGAGGAACGCCTTCACGCCCTCCTCCTTGTCCTCCGTCGAGAAGACGACGGAGAAGAGGGATTGCTCGTGCCGGAGCCCCTGGTCGAGGGGCATGTTCGCGGACGCCTTGACCGCGGCCTTCGCGATCCGCACCGCCACGGGGGACTTCGAGGCGATCTTCTCCGCGATCTCCATCGTCCGCGCCTCGAGCTCCTCGGGCGGGAACACTTCGTCCACGAGCCCGATCCGATGCGCCTCCTGCGCCGAGATCCGGTCCCCGGTGAGGATCATCTCGAGCGCCTTCCCGAGGCCGACGAGCCGCGGGAGGCGCTGGCTCCCCCCGCCCCCGGGGATGATCCCGATGTTGATCTCCGGCTGCCCGAGCTGCGCCTTCGCCGACGCGACGCGGATGTCGCATGCCATCGCGAGCTCGCAGCCGCCGCCGAGCGCGTACCCGTTCATCATCGCGATGACCGGCTTCGGGAACCGGTCGACGACGTTGTACAGGGACGTGTGCCCGTACGACTGCCATTGGTCGATCGGCTTCCGGCCCGCGAACTCGTTGATGTCCGCCCCCGCGATGAACGCCTTCTCCCCGACGCCCGTGATCACCGCCACGCGGGCGGCGTCGTCCCGCTCGATCTCCCCGAGCGCGTGCGTAATCTCCTCCTTCACTCTCGTGTTCATCGCGTTCAGCTTGTCCGGGCGGTTCACCCGGATGACCGCGACCGCGCCCTTCCGCTCCAGCAGGATCGTCTCGTATGCCATGTCGTCCCCCGCGCGGGAATCGGGGGCCGGTATTTGGGGCTTTGGCGGCCGCGCTCGTTCCGGGGCCGCAGACCGGTCTACCGGCCCTTGAACATCGCCTTCCGCTTCTCGATGAACGCGCCGAACCCCTCCTTCGCGTCGTCCATCGCGAACAGCCGGTTCTGCAGCTCCCGCTCGAGGGAGAGGCCCTCCTTGATCGACATCTCGACGCCCTCCTGCACGGACCGCTTGATGAAGCCGACCGCACGAGCGGCGTGGTTGGGGTAGCAAAGCGCCTTCGCGTAGTTCAGCGTCTCCTGCCAGAAGCTCTCCTTCGGCCACACGCGGTCGACGAGGCCAATCTGCAGCGCCTCCTGTGCGGTGAGGAGCCGGCCCGTGGCCATCAGGTCGATCGCCCGCGACTTCCCGACCAGGCGGGGGAGCCGCTGCGAGCCGCCCGTCCCGGGGAGGACGCCGAGCGTGACCTCCGGGAGGCCGATCTTGTACCCCCCGTCCGCCATGAAGCGGAGGTCGCACGCGAGGGAGATCTCCAGCCCGCCGCCGACCGCGTGGCCGTTGAGGGCGGCGATGAACAGCTTCGGCGTCGACTCCATCTTGCTGAGGGTCTCCTGGCACCCGAGGCAGAACGACGCCTTGTGGTCCGGCGTGCTCTGTCGGAGGAAGTTGATGTCCGCGCCGGCGGAGAACATCCCGTCGGACTTCGACGTGAGGACCGCGACGTCGACCTCGTCGTCGTACCGGACCTCGTCGATCCACGCGTTCAGGTCCCGCATCAGTTCCGGGTCGTACGTGTTCGCTTTCGGCTTGTTCAGGGATCCGACGGCGACGCGGCCCTCGCGCTGGGAGTCGATGTAGCGGAGCTCCATGGCCCTACCTCGTTCCGCGTCCGAACACGGGGCCGTAGATAAGCCTATGCCGCTCCCGCGGCCGTTGCGGTCGGCCGCAACCCTCTTGACCCGCCGGACGATGCGGGGGTCCGTGGCGTCCGTGAAGCTGTACGTCCGGGTGATCTTCAACAGCGAGGGGGCGAGCCCGATCGCGCTCATCCGCGTGATGTCGGAGCTCGGGTTCCAGCCCGTGATGGGCGAGTTCGACTTCTACTACGAACTGGAGGAGAAGCCGACGAAGTACCGGGAGACCTTGCGGCAGCTCCACGAGCGGCTGCGCGGACTCAAGGTCATGTACACGATCACGTCGAAGAAGGCGTAGCGGTAGGTAGATATCCCGCCCGCCCCGTTCATGCGACGTGGCCACCCGCATCGCGGCCTGTTCCTACTGCGGCTCCCCGCGCGTGTACCCGAAGATTTGGGTGCAGGGCTTCCTCCCGACGGTCAACGACGAGCGGCAGACGTACGTGTGCCGGGACTGCGGCCGCGAGGGCATGCTCCTGTACTTCGAGTCGGAGGAGGCGCGAACGAAGTACGCGGAGGAGTGCCGGACGAAGGCGCCGGAGTCGGCGCCTGCGAAGCCCGCCCCGGAGGCAATCCCCATCCTCCCGGTCGACGCGGTCCCCCTCCTCGAGATCCGCGGAATCGACGCGGTCCCGATCTACCGACCGAAGGTCGTCGACGTCCGATGGACGGACGGACGTCTCCGCCGCGGCGGCTACCGCATGGACGTCGGCGCGTACTGGGAGGCCGTCGGCGGCCCGCGGTACACCGCGGGGCGGCTCTACGTCCTCGACCTCGCGGGGATCCACGACCGGAACCCGAACTTCGACGAGGTCGGGCGCATCGCGAAGCGTGCGACGGTCCTCTACCACTTGGGGGTGTACGACCCGGAGGACGTCATGGACGGGTTCATGCTCGACATCGAGTCGGTCGTGGCGGGGACGATGACCCTCCGTTCCGTCGAGCAGTTCGCGGAGATCCGGGAGCTCAGCGACGGCGTGATCCCGTGCCTCGACGTCGCGGACGGCGTCGTGTGGTCCAGCCGCTCGCGGGAGGAACGGGACCTCCGGGCCGTCGCCGCCAAAATCCGCGAACTCGGGTTCACGAGCCTGGCGGTGATGGACCTCGCGCGCCTCGGGACGTTCTCGGGGCCGGACCCGCGCCTCGTGGAGTCCCTGAAGGGGCTGGACTTCGACCTCCTCCTTGGCGGGGGCGTCCGTGAGGAGGACGTCGCGGGGCTCCGGGAGGCGGGCATCGGTCGTGCCCTGATCGACCCCTTCACCCCCGTCATTCGTGCGCTCCTGCCGACGGAGAAGGAGGCAGCGCCCACGGATGCGTTGTCCGCGCCGAAGCCGGCGCGCGACGTGCGCGGCGCTCCTGCCCCGGGGTAGACGCGGCATCGATACCTGGCCACTTGATTCAGAACCGGAGGCGAAGCCACGGGTCCGGCTCGTCGCCGCCCGTGAAGCCGATCCCCTTCCACGCCTTGGCGGTGGTTGGCGAGGCGTACGCGACGACGCGCTTCCCGCCGAGCCGTCGGGCGATCTCGACGCCGATCGACGCCGCGGTGCGGACCCGGTCCGGGTCCTTCAGGTCCCCTGGGTCCATCCAGAGGTCGAGTTCCGCTGCGTCCGGGTCGAGCCACTCCCTCCGCGCCGCCAGGACCGCAAACTTCAGGTCCCCCGCCTGCACCGCCACCTCGAGGAGCTTCGTCACGTCCCGGACGCCCACGAACTCCGCGGAGGGCCAACGGGCCGTCACGATCTCGTACCGGAGTCGGGCGGGCTCCCGGTGGTTCAGCGCCAGGAGGCCCCTCAGGTCCTCGAAGCCGCCCGTGAGGAATCGCGTTTCGAACTCGACGTCCGGCGCCTCGACCTTCGCCGCCTCGGCGGTGAACGTCCGCGTGTCCCACAGGGGCCCGAACCCCATCTCCGTCGCGACCTCGGCCCCGCCGGAGTGCTGGGGAGAGATGTCCAGCGCGGAGTACCCCATCTTGCGGACCTTCTCCGCCGCCCGCTGGACGAGCTCGCGCTCGACGTCCGGCCGCGACGCGGTCTCGACGATCTCGACCTCCGCGTACCGCCCGAACGGCTCCGGCTCCTCGTCGACCCACACCTCGCACTCCCCGACGATCCGCCCCGCCTCCTCCGCGACGAACACGGGGAAGCCGCGCACCTGGTATTCGTGGAAGTGGCGGCGGAAGAGGGAGAGGTCCATCCAGGCGCCGCCGTGCATCCACCGCTCGAACGGCGTGAGGTCGTCGTACGGGACGCGGCCGAGGCGTTGAAACGGGTCCCTGAACCAGTCCCCGTGCGGGTTCGTGCTCTTGTGGAGGGCGACGATCCCCGCGGCGTCCTGCGCGGTGGCGGCCCGCACGTTCATCGCGGCGCCTTCGCACCCCCAGGGCGGTCCGGCGGCAAGAAGGCATCGGAAAGCCGCAGCGTTAATACCGCCGCCACGGTTCCCGCGGGAGATGCGCAAGGTCGCGATCGTCGGCACCGGGATGACGAAGTGGGGCGTCCGGGGCGCGACGTACAAGGAGCTCGTCCAGGAGGCCGGCAAGGACCTGTTCGACGACGTCCGGAACGTGGAGAAGAAGGACGTCGACTCCCTCTTCGTCGGCTCCGCCTTGGTGGACCGCCTCGCGTTTCAGGCGTATCCGGCGCCCATCGTCGCGGAGCAGCTCGGGCTCACGCCCACGCGGATGGCCATGCGCACGGAGATGGCGTGCGTCTCCGGCCAGAGCGCGATCCGCGCCGCGTACGCGTCGATCGCCTCCGGCCTCTCCGACGTGGCGGTCGTGATGGGCGCGGAGAAGATGAACATCCCGAGCTTCCCGGAGATCCAGGCGAGCATGGCCTGCGTGCTGGACCGGGAGTGGGACGGCGTGAACGGGCTGAACGCGCCCCCGTACTTCGCCCTCGTCGCGCAGCGCCACATGCACGAGTACGGGACGACGGAGGAGCAGATGGCGGAGGTGAGCGTGAAGAACCACGACTACGCCGCCACGAACCCGACCGCGCACTTCCCGAAGCGCGTGACGAAGGAGAAGGTGCTCGCGTCCCCGAAGATCGCGCCTCCGCTGAAGCTGCTGGACTGCAGCGGAATTACGGACGGCGCCGCAGCGGTGCTGATGACGCACGGCGACGCCGTCAAGCGGTTCACGGACACGCCCGTGTACGTCGAGGGCCTCGGCCAGGCGCAGACCGGCTCCCTCGTCGGAAACCTCGAGAACCTCACGACGTGGCTCCCGCTCAAGCGCGCCGCCGCAGACGCGTTCCGGATGGCCGGGGTCACGGTCCACGACATGGACCTCGCGGAGACCCACGACTGCTTCACAATCAGCGAGATCATGGAGCACGAGGACCTCGGGCTGTGCCCGAAGGGCGAGGGCGGCAAGTTCGCGGTGGAGGGGCAGTCGCGGATCGGCGGCGAGCTCCCGACGAACTTGCGGGGCGGGCTCCTCGGGTGCGGTCACCCCCTCGGGGCGACGGGCGTCGCGCAGGCGATCGAAATCACCCGCCAGTTCCGCGCGCAGGTCCCGAAGGAGCGGTACGTCGGCGGCGAGTGGGGCATGTGCCACAACCTGAGCGGGAACGCGAACAACCACGCGGTCATGGTCCTCCGGAGGGGCGGCTGATGCAGGAGGCGGACGGGCACTACGCGTTCGATTTCTATCCGCTCCAGAGCGCGGAGCACACGCGGATCCACCTGTTCTTCGAGAACCTGAAGGCGGGGCGTCTGACCACGACGAAGTGCGCGGGGTGCGGCACGGTGCTGTGGCAGCCGCGCGTCGTGTGCCCCCGCTGCAACGGGGACGCGATGGAGTGGGTCGACCTCCCGAAGGAGGGCGCGCTCTTCGCGTTCACCGTCGTCCTGGCGGGCGCCCCCCTCGGCATGGAGAAGGACGTGCCGTTCGTCGTGGCGGTCGTCCAGCTCGACGGCTCTCCGATCCGGGTCGTCGCCCGCATCGACGACGCGGCGTACGAGGACTTGCACATCGGGGATCCCGTCGCCCTTCGAGTGATCAGACTGCCGGACGGGCGCGCGTGGTTCCGGTTCGCCCCGACGCGGTGATCCGCGATACGATTCGAACATCGCTCCAATCTATTCATATTCGAAGACAAACCCGTACAACAATCCCTATAGCCAACCGCCGCCATGGGGTAACTTGACATGGCCTTCGAGTACGCGTGGCTGAAGATCCTGCAGGTCCTCGCGACCGCCCGGCGAGCGATGGGCGTCGACGAGCTGCGGGACACGCTGGCGGCGGGTGGGTTCCGCTTCGAGGCCGGCGCGTTCGAGGCCGCCCTGAACCGACTCCGGGACCAGGAGCTGATTGAGGTCCTCGTCCTGGCGGGCGGCGAGACGGAGGCGTTCGGCAGCGTCGGGATCACCGCCAAGGGCGAGCGCAAGGTCCGCAGCATCGTGCGGTTCTGAGCCCTCGTCCCGGTGAGGAGCGGGTCCTTCTCAGGATCCCCCAGGGAAAGGTTCATCCCGTCTCCAGAGATGGTTTTCTCGGATGGAGAGCCGGTCCGTCGCACCGCCGAAGCCGGACGCGCCGCCCACGTGCGACGTGTGCGGGGGCCCGGCCTTCGAGCTCCACTGCAAGGTGGTCTGCCGCCGCTGCGGCTACACGCGGGACTGCGGGGATCCCTAGGACTTCGGCTCGCCGGGGAAGTAGTTCGGAGACCAGCTCTGGAGGTACTTGGAGGCGTGGCGGGGCGACCCCACCCACTTGCAGTCGCGGCACAGGGGCGCGCCGTCCGGCCGGAGGTAGACTTCCGCGCTCCCGCAGTGCGGGCACGGGCCCGCGCGGACACCGACGAGGGGCGACGCCATCGGGACCGCGAACGCCCCGCGGCTTAAGGGCTTTCGTCCGCGACCGGCGGCTACACCCGCTCGACCTCGATGCCGGCCTTCTTGAACGCCTCGAGGCCCTCGTCCGAGCGATACGCCGAGCGGTAGTAGACTTTCGACGCCCCGGAGTTGATGATGAGTTTCGCGCACGTGATGCACGGCTGCCCGGTCACGAAAACCACTTTCCGCGGGTCGTTCACGCGCACCTTGATCAGTGCGTTTTGCTCCGCGTGAACACACTGACAGGCCCCCGGCTGATCGAACTTACAGTCGTCGTGCGGGAACCCCTTGGCGGTGCCGTTGTAGCCGAACCCGTAGATCTGCGTCATGTCCTCCGACGTGATCACGCAGGAGAACTGCGCCCGTTTGCACGTGGCGCGCCGCGTCAGGGACATCGCGAAGTCCATGATGAGCGACTCAACACTGGGTCGTTCGATTGTTCCCATAGTTGTCGGTCCGCGGAATCCACGGCGGGACTTAAGGCTTGACGAAGGCGCCGGAGGCCGGCTAGGCGGCCTTCGGCTTCTTCAGCTCTTCCTCGCGCAGCGTCCGGCGCAGAACCTTCCCAACCATGGACTTCGGGAGCTCCGCCCGGAACTCGATCGCCTTTGGGGCCTTGAACGGCGCCAGGCGCTCCTTCCCGTACGCCATCAGCTCCTCGGCCGTGGCGGTGGCGCCCGGCTTCAGCACGACGAACGCCTTCACGGTCTCCCCGCGGTAGGGGTCCGGGACGCCGATCACCGCGGCCTCCAGGACGGCGGGGTGCTGGAACAGGACCTCCTCGACCTCCCGCGGGTACACGTTGTACCCAGAGGCGATGATCATGTCCTTCTTCCGCTCGACGATGTAGAAGTACCCGTCCTCGTCGATCCGCGCGATGTCGCCCGTGTACAACCAGCCGTCCCGGATCACGCGGGCGGTCTCGTCCGGCTTGTTCCAGTATCCCTTCATGACCTGCGGTCCCTTGATGACGAGCTCCCCGGTCTCGCCCAGCGGCATCTCCGTCACCCCGGCGTCCGGGTCGACGACCTTCGCCTCCGTACTCGGGAACGGGAGGCCGATGCACTCCTTCACGAGCGCGCCCTCGACGAGGGGATTCGCGTGCGTGACGGGCGACGCCTCCGTGAGCCCGTAGCCTTCGACGAGCTTGCCGCCCGTGAGATCCTCGAACCGCCGCCGGACCTCCATCGGGAGGGGCGCGGCCCCAGAGAGGCACGCGCGGATCCCGCGGAGGTTCGCCTTCGCGAGCCGTTCGTGGCCGAGCAGGCCGATGTACATCGTCGGCACGCCCGGGAACAGGGTCGGCCGGTGCTTCGTGATCAGCTTGAGGATCGTCGCGGTCTCCCGCGGGTTCGGGTGGAGGATGAGCGTCGCCCCGAGCTTCACGGAGATCAGCATCGCCACGGTGAGGCCGAACACGTGGAACATCGGGAGCGCCGCCATCATCACCTCCCGCCCGGGCTTCGCGAACGGGACCCACGCGACGCACTGGTACACGTTCGCGACGAGGTTCCGGTGCGTGAGCATCGCGCCCTTCGGCGTGCCGGTCGTTCCGCCCGTGTACTGGAACACCGCCACGTCGTTCTCCGGGTCCACCGCCGGCTCCTTCCCGGGCTCCGGCGGGTTTCGGAGCAGGTCCATGAACTGCGACACCCACGGCCCGCTCGGGACGACGAGTGGCCAGTGGCCCTCCTTCTTCAGGTCCTTCCTCTTCTTGATCGGGTACAGCGCCGCCAAGAGGCCCGGCAGGAAGTCCCGCACGTCGGACACAATCACGTGCTTGACGGGTGTGTTCGGCTTCGCCTTCAGGAGGTTCGGGAGGAAGATGTCCAGCGTGACGACGACGGTCGCCCCCGAGTCCTTGTACAGCTCCTCGAGCTCTCGGGCCTTGTACAGGATGTTCGTTTGGACGACGGATGCGCCCGCGCGGAGGATCCCGAAGAAGGCGATCAAGTACATCGGGCTGTTCGGGAAGATCATCGCGACGCGGTCGCCCTTCCGCACCCCGATTCCGCGGAGCCCCGCTGCGAACCGGTCCGCCTTCTCGTCGAGCTCCCGGTACGTCAGCTTCGCCCCGTAGAACACCGTGGCGATCTGGTCCGGGTGCGCCTTGGCGGTGTCCCGCAGGATCTGGTGCAGCGGGACCTTCGGGACCTCGATCGTCTTCGGGACGCCCTCCGGCCAGTGCTTGAACCACGGACGCTCCATCGTCGACCCCCGCGGCGGCATCGCCATAGAGGTATAGATAGGGTTGTGCCCCACCGCAGCGTTATAAACGGACCCGCCCTTCCGCGCGCTCGTGCCGGATGGGACCGTGGAAGTGGCGCGCGAGGGCCCGGTCGCCGTCGCGACGCTGAACCGGCCTCCCGTGAACGCGCTCTCGCCGGACCTCATGGACCGCCTCTCCACCGTGATGCACGATCTGGCGGGGGACGAGGACGTCCGGGTCGTCGTGCTGACCGGCACGGGGCGCGTGTTCTGCGCCGGCGGGGACGTCGCCGCGTTCGCCGCGATGGACGACGACGAGCTCATGGAGGCGGTCCGCGCGGGGCAGCGTCTCGTGTGGGACCTCGAGCACCTCGACCGCCCGACGATCGCGGCGGTGAACGGCGCGTGCCTCGGGGGCGGGAACGGGATCGCGATGGCGTGCGACCTCCGGATCGCGAGCGAGGACGCGGTCTTCGGCCACCCGGAGGCGTCCCTCGGCCTCACCCTCGCGTACGCGGGCTCCGCACGCCTCGCCCGGCTCGTCGGGCCCGCGCGGGCGAAGGAGCTGATGTTCACCGCCCGGCGTCTCTCCGCGCAGGACGCGCTCGTCGTCGGCCTCGTGAACGAGGTCGTGCCCCGCGCTTCCGTCCTGCCCCGCGCGGTGGCGGTGGCCCGCGAGATCGCGCAGAACTCGCCCGCCGCGGTCCGGGCGGGGAAGCGGGCACTGAACGAGTCCCTGGAGAAGCACTACCCGAACTCCGTCGTCGCGGAGGCCCGGTACCTGTCGGCGGTGATCTCGGCGGACGAGCTCCGCGAGGGGTTCCGCGCGTACCTGGAGAAGCGGCGCCCGTCGTGGCGGCCCTAGCGCCGCCCCTTCCCCGCCGGGAACCGCCGCCGCATGCTCTGGGCGATCTCCTCGCGGTTCCCGTGGCGGCGGACCTCGATGTCCACGTCCACGTCCGTCTCCACGAAGGCGCCGTCCTTCACCCGCTCCCCCTTCAGGACCTTCCGCATCTGCTCCGGGTTCTCGAAGGCGAGGTCCGCGCGGAAGACGCCGAAGTCCACGCGGAGGTGCGTGTCGTCGACCTCCGTCGCGCGGCCGACCAGGCGCGTGCCGTCCGTGAGCACGTCCCCCTGCATCTCGATCCGGTTCGCCCACACCTTCCGCAGGTAGCCGAAGCAGACGACGTCGCCTTCGACCCAGTCCCCGGGGCGCACCTTCAGGTAGAAGCCCTTCGGGTCGAACGCGTGGATGTCCAGGAAGGTGTCCGCCGCCTTCGGGTCGTAGTCCCATCCCTTCTCCGGGTCCCGCGCGACGCGGACGCGGATGTCCCCCTCCTCCTCGCAGTCGCACATCGCCGCCTGCAGGACCTTCCCGCGGACGGGGAACGAGACCTCGAAGGAGAGGCTGGACTTCCACGGCCGTTCCGCCACGACGCCCGCGAACCCGCGGGGGGGCATAAACCCGCCGCGCCGTCAGGGGGCGACGGTCTCCCTCGTGGCCCGGAGGCGCGGGCCGTGCGCGCGCGCGTAGCCGAGGACGCGCCGCCGGAGCCGCCCGTCGAGCGCCTCCGCCCGGGCACCGGACCGGACCGCGAGGTCCACGAGGTCCGCGGCGGTCACGAGGTCCCCGACCGCGATCACCTCGGGCCGCACGGCGTCGTGCGGCCCCTGGTTGTGGTAGTTCCCGAGGGGGAGCGCGACGCCCGTCGACCGGTATCCGAAGAGGGCCCACGCGGTCGCCTCGCACGTCCCTCCCGTGAGGAGCGCGCGCTGCACGGGGCGGTCCCCGAGCCGCGCCCGCGCCGCCGCGAGGAGGTTCTCCGCCGACATGTCGAACGTCCGCGCGCGGTCCCCCACGCGGATCACGGGGCCGCCGCCGATCCGCACCCCCGGGATCGCCCGGCTCGCCTCGACGTTCAGGACCGTCGCGCCCCGCGGGACCGTCCCGGCCGTCGCCGCCGCGGTCGAGCCGACGAAGCCCAGTTCCTCCGCGCGGGTGAGGAGCGCCCGCACGTTCGCGGGACGGGCGCAGGCGCGCTCGATCACCGCCAAGGAGACAGCGCACCCGACGAGGTCGTCGAGCTGGCGGGCGTGGACCTTCCCGCCCCCGATCCGGACGTCCGGCATCTCGAAGACGCCGAAGTCCCCGCGCCGAAGCCCCTTCGCGCCGGACAGGCGGACGCGCATCGCCCTCGCCTTGCGCGAGAGGCGGGCGACCGTCGCCGCCACGGGCTCCTGGCCACGGTAGAACCGGAGGGGCAGGCCGCGCTGCAGGTACGCGGGGCCGATGCCGCCGAGGAACCGCGCCTCCCCGCCCCCGACGTACTCGAAGCCCGGGTGGTCCATGTGCGCGACGAGCCAGACGGGCGGCCCCCGGGCCCGGCCCGGCGGCGTCAGGACGAGGTTGCCGAACGCGTCCCCGCGCACGCGTGCGCCGGCGGCCCGCGCGATCGCGGCGGCTTCGAGCGCGACGCCCTCCTCGTGTAGGGGCGCGGCGGGCCGACGGGCGAGCCGCTCGAGGATCCGGAGGACCCGGGGCGGCGTCACACCCGGCCATCCCGGTGGCCCGGATAATCCTTGCCGCCTGCCCCCTCGTGTCACGGCACGGTTAAGAGCCCGGAGGGCCTTTCGCGCGCGGTATGGGGGACGAGGACCGACGGCTCGTCCACAACTACATCGTAGAGCGCGGGCTCTCCGACCGCCTCCCAGAGAAGATCCTGTTCTGGGACGAAACGATGCGGGACGGGGAGCAGACGCCCGGCGTGTACTTCTCGCCGGAGGAGAAGCTCCGGATCGCCACGACCCTGTCGGAGATGGGCGTCCACATCATGGACGTCGGCATCCCCGTCGTGAGCCAAGAGGAGGCCCGGGGGATCCGGCTGATCGCGAACGCGGGTCTGGACGCGACGATCATGGCGGCGTGCCGCGCCGTGCGCAAGGACGTGGAGGCGTGCATCGCGTGCGGCGTGGACGAGGTCTCGATCTTCATCGCGTGCTCGGACCTCCACCTGAAGTACAAGCTGAACATGACGCGGGAGCAGGTCCTCGAGGCCGCGGTCGGCGAGGTCGAGTTCGCGAAGGCCCACGGAGTGAAGGTCTCGTTCGTCACGGAGGACACGTTCCGCGCGGACCTGGATTTCGTCACCGAGCTGTACAACGCGTGCATCGACGCGGGCGCGCAGCGCGTCGTCCTCTCCGACACGATCGGGATCATGACGCCCTCCGCGATCTCCTGGTACCTGGGGGAGATCCGCCGGCGGTTCAAGCCCGCGCAGCTCTCCGTGCACCTCCACAACGACTTCGGCATGGCGGTCGCGAACAGCCTGGCGGCGCTCGAGGCGGGCGCCGAAATCCCGCACACCTGCGTGAACGGGATCGGGGAGCGGGCGGGGAACGCGTCGTTCGAGGAGCTCGTGATGGCCCTCGAGGCGGGCTACGGGCGCAAGACGGGGATCGACGTCTCCCGCCTGTACGAGGTGTCGCGCCTCGTCGAACTGCTCAGTGGCATCCCCGTGGCGGTGAACAAGGCGATCGTCGGCTACAACGCGTTCTCCCACGAGTCCGGCATCCATGCGGACGGGGTGATCAAGCACACGGGCACGTACGAGCCGATCCAGCCGGAGCGGATCGGGCGGGAGCGGCGTTTCATCTTTGGGAAGCACACGGGGAGCACGGCGGTCCTCGACCGGCTGCAGAAGCACGGGCTCGAGCCGACGAAGGAGCAGATCCAGGAGATCGTGGCGGCGATCAAGGCGTGCGCGGAGTCCCGGCGGAAGGAGGAGCAGACCGCGTTCATCGAGGCGTACCGGGAGCGCGAGGAGAAGCGCCGCGGGGTCAGCGACGCGGAGTTCTGGGCGATCGTGCGCCGGGCCGGCATGACGCCGCCGCCCGACTTTCGGTGAATCCGGGAGCGACGGACTAGTCGGGCATCGGTGGTTCTGGGCCCGTATCCCCGGGCGGTTCCGTCGTCCCCTCGGTCGCATCGCCGGGCCCCTCTCCCTCTTCCGGGGCTCCCGCGTCCTCTTTCGGGGACTCCGGGACGGTCGGCTCCTCCCGCTCGGCCCGTCGCCTCGCCCACAGGAAGAGTCCGACGATTGCCGCCAGGACGACGAGGACCAGGAGGAGGAGCGGGAACGGACCGTACGGGCCTTCCCAGTTCCAGATGTTCGTGTCCACGAGGAAGGTGGCGACCGCCTCGTGCGCGTTCCCCATGCGGTCGACGGCACGGACGTGGAGCGTGTGCGCTCCGTCGGAGAGGCGCGTGAACGCGAGGGAGGTGGAGGTCGTGTTCCGGTGGGCTCCCGAGTCGATCCAGACCTCATATCGCTCGATCCCTGCGCCCACGTCCTCCGCGGTCCACCGGGCGGTCAGGGACCACGATCGAACGACCCTCCGCTCCGCCGGTGCGGTGACGGTGACCGTCGGCGGCATCGTGTCCACGGCGAACATCACGATCGCCGTCGCCGCATTCCCTGCCCGGTCGTGCGCGCGGATCGTGGCGTTGTGGAAGCCGTCCGGGAGCTCGGTGAAGACGGTCTCGTCGAGGATCCCGTTCGGGGCGAACAGGCCGCCATCGATGCTCGTCTCGTACCGGTCGATGCCCGAGACTCCGTCGGACCCCTGCCATCGGACGAGCACGTCCGAGTCCGGGAACCACGTCCCGTCGGCGGGGCTCGTCACGGTGAGGAGGGGGAGCTCCGTGTCCACGTTGAACGCGACCGCGGCGGTGCCGACGTTGCCCGCACGGTCGACCGCCCGCACGAGGACGGTGTGCGCCCCGTCCGCGAGGCTCGCGAAGAGCGCGGAGGGGACGAGGCCCGTGGACGAGAACGTCCCGCCATCGATCGCCGCCTCGTAGTGGTCCAGGCCGGAGACCGCGTCCGCCGCCGCCCACGTGACGGTGACCGAGGTCCCCGCGACCCACGCGCCGTCCGCGGGCGCCGTCACCGCGGGCACAGGC
>Ga0214473_10003574_pt1 | contig 18812 bp, 14 predicted proteins | sample RVTome_7_FD_203509 | JGI IMG/M metagenome (GOLD analysis project Ga0214473, IMG submission 203509) | Soil microbial communities from uranium-contaminated site in the Upper Colorado River Basin, Wyoming, United States - RVT98D197 | ecosystem: Environmental > Terrestrial > Soil > Contaminated >... | reverse complement strand
AAAAACATAGTTAAGTTAGGACGCAGAGAGGCAAATAGTGTAAAAAGCAGGGCAGAAATTAATATGACGAAATAGATATTCATATTCACTATAACCTTGCCTACAAGAAAGGCTAACGAAAGAGTGAGTATTACTAGAACAATCTGAGTCATTACTGCACCGTAGGGATCACCTCTCCCAGGAGGAGTTCCGGATGAGGCTTAGTCCCTAAAGAATAGAATTGATCACAAAATGCGCAAAAAAGTTTTAGCGACTCTCATTTCATCTGTATTCATGCGCATTTTTGACATATTCTAAAACGGGTTAACTTTTGAAGTTTTCACCTGATTGGCTCCGGTCCGCCCGGCTTAGGGTTAAACATTTGGACTACCGCTACACAATAAGAAGGAATATCCTCCTTCCTAAAGATAAGGGCTTTAACCGATGAAGTATCACTTCGTTCAGAATACAGAAGGTCACTAAAAGCAACAGTGCAATATCAAGCATAAAGGGAGCATAGCGCACACCAATAAAAGCTTTTACAATCCCCATAAATGGTGCTAAGGCAAAAAATAATCAATAATCCTATAAATCTTGTCTTCTTATTACCAAAAAAAGAGCAGGTAAGCCCACAAATAACGCAACTAATGTGAGAGCAGAGTATATAATACTGAAAGTAGTAAATATACTAAGCCCTCCGAGTGCTAAGGAAAGATATAGCTTCTTAACCGATAATCTATGCAGCTTGCGAATAATTTCAAGTTGTACGTTGAAACTCTTTCGTTGCGAATATTAAAATTCCGTTTCCCCAGTCACTTCTCAGCCTCAGATCAAGACCTCCCAATAATGCTAAAGCAGGGAATGCCATTACTCGTGCAACACTGCTAAGACCTCTAAATATTTCATCTAGCTCCCAAGCAAGTGCTCCTACCCAGCCAAATGTATATTTTCTGTAAATCACCGCAAATCCCTGCCTTTCGAGCATCTTTACTAAGCTTTCCTTCTCATATCCATCTCTGACATGATCGGCCTGTGACCAATCGTTAAAACATTTGAAAACCCTTCTCTGATTCAGAAGAGGAACATGGATAATTAAATTACCGTTTTGCTTGAGTGCAGCAAAAAAATTGTAAAGAACTTTTTCATCACTGTTTATGTGCTCAAGGACATCTATGCAATATATCAGGTCATATTTGTTTTCCCCAAGGGATGTCCTCAAATCCCCGTGTCTGAATTCAACATTTTTGATTTTTAAAACCTTTTGGTCGGTTTGCGCTTGTTTAACATTATAGATATCATAATCCAACCCCACTAATTGACTACCAGGATACCTATGTGCCAGACGCAAGGCACAGACACCACCACCGCAACCGGCATCAAGGATACTCTTGAAACTCGGATGAAAGTGTCGGATTAAAGATAAGATCTGTTTTTGGCGTAACCGATTACCAATATCAAGGCTGCCAAAAATAAGTCTAAGTTTTGCCTTAAGAAACATAAATGGATACTCTCTGTAAAAATGCCCATCGATTGCAAGCCTTGCTTATCTCAGATTACACACTACCTCTTCAACCTTCGCCGCAATTTTCTCCCAACTCAATTCATTTACTACTCTATTCCTTCCTTGCTTTCCCAGCCTTTGGGCCAGAGCATCGTCAGTAAGGAGTCTGATAATCGCCTTGGCAATCTCATCAACATTATTAGGATCAATCAATAGTCCAGTCATTCCATCAATGACAGCATCTTCAATTCCCCCCGATCTGCCACCTATTACTGGCTTGCCACAGGCATTGGCCTCTAAAAAGACTATTCCAAAACCTTCCACTTTTTTACCCCTTCCATCTTTCTCTATTTTATCCCGCGAGGGCATTATGAAAAGATCGCAGGCAGAGTAATATAGAGGTAATTCCTCATCCGGAATGTAGCCAACAAAAATGACCTTTTCCTCTAGTCCCAATTTTTGAACAAGTCCTTCTAACCTTTCTAAATCGCCCCCACTACCCACAATAAGATAGACTATATCTGGTATTTGCGAACTTATCTTGGGAAGGGCCTCGATTACCATGTCGTGCCCTTTGTACAACTCTTTACTGGCTAAGCGCCCCACCGTTAAAATAACTTTTTTACCTTTAAGCGCATACTTATTGATTATATGAGAATAGTCCAAATTTGGATTGAATTTTATCGTATCTACCCCAGGATGTACTATCGCGATGTTTGAATCACTCACCTTCATTCTGTTAATAAGACTTCTCTTAGTAAAGTTGCTTATCGTAATCACTTTATTAGCATTCCTCAACACAATAGATTTAAGCCAGTGAAACCCTCCTCCAGTGATCTCCATACCATAAGCATAGACCAAATAAGGCTTCCCAAACAATTTTTTAAAGAGGTAGGCTATAATTCCTGACTGCACCTGGTCACAATGAATTTGCCCTATTCTATGCCTTAATAGAACCCTTACCGCGGATAGAAATAGGGGGAAGATGGCCATCTTCTCTTTATTCATAAAATTCAAAAATCGGGGAGTTCTAAATATCTTCAAGTCCTGTTCCTTATCAAAAACCGAATACCCTTGCTCGAAGGGGGCGACTATCACAACGTCACTGGAAAGTTTCGAATAGATATTATAGATATAATTCTCAATTCCCCCTACAACCGGGGGGAAACTTCTGGCTATCAACATTATATCAGGCATCGAGATACCTTCTGCACCATAGCTCCAGAACCACCAACAGCCATACCTTTAGATATATCTGTCCGTCCTTGCAATTATCATATCCGTAGAACTCGTTACGAACCTTATTAACCGTCTCGTACCGGAAGATACCCCTATCTTTTATCGTTTGCTTTGAGAGGCAATCATCCGCCATCTCCCGGAGTCTCCCTTGCCTTAACCAGATACCTATGGGGAAGGCGAACCCCATCTTCTTTCGAGATAGAATCTTTCCCGGCACCATATCCTTAACACTCTCTTTCAATATATATTTAGTGTCCATCCCGTTGAGTTTTAATCCCGGTGGAATAGCAGCGACATATTCAACTAATTTATGGTCTATGAAAGGTACCCGAACCTCGAGGGAATGGGCCATGCTCATGGTATCCATATCCCTTAAGAGGGTGTCACTTAAATAGGTTTTTAATTCCAGATAAGAGACCTGGTTTATGATGTCCCGGTCTGCCACTTCGAGGGCCAGCAATCTGAGGATTTCCGAAGAATTACTATGGTCAATTCTACCCAGTGAGTTCTTAAACTCATCGGTCAAGAGTCTTTCTTTCTCATGGTTATTGAAGAAGAGCTTTACGAGTTCATACTGCTCGGCAACGGTAGGATAACACCCGAGAACTCCCATCACCCCCCTCCAGAACCATCTGTTCCTGTACCTTGGAGAGATACCCGCGTCCACTCCATTAAAGACGTTGCTGAATCCATGTGGTATTCTCTGTCTAAGCCATTTAAGCCCCGCCAGCCTTTGGGCAAACTTGAATATGCTGTAGCCGGCGAAGAGTTCATCTCCTCCCAAACCCGAAAGGGCTACTGTCACAGCGGTAGAAGCCGCCCTGGAAACAAAATAACTATTCAGACCGTCATGGCTCGGCTGGTCCATATACCAGATTATCTCGTCAAGAACGTTAACCACTTCTTCAGCCGTGACAATAATGTCGGTATGAACCGTAGAAAACCTCTCATGAATAATCCCAGCATAATGGGTCTCGTTATAATCCGTGCCTCCAGCATCGAATCCTATAGAAAATGTTTTGACAGGCTGTGAGATTATCTGACTCATAAAGGCCACAATGATACTCGAATCGACCCCCCCGCTCAGGAAGGCGCCGATGGGCACATCACTTACTATGTGGAGGCGTATCGACTCCCTAAGAAGTTCCCGCAAACCCTCAGTCCATTCGTGCTCATCTTTCTTTAAACTCCCCACGGGAATCTCGATATCCCAATATCTTTTGATTTCGAGATTACCCTTCTCTAAAACAAGTTTATGCCCGGGCAATAATGCCTTGATATCCTTTAAGATCGTCCAGGGTGCGGGAATTGCTCCAAAAGTAAGATAATGATAAACGGCTACAGGGTCTAACTCTTTCTCTATTAAACCGCTGGCTATCAGGGCTTTTATTTCAGAGGCAAAGATAAGCAATCCCCCCCCCATTGTATAATACAAAGATTTGATACCAAAACGGTCCCTTGCCGCAAAAAGTCTCTTTTGTCTTTTATCCCAGATAGCAAATGCAAACATCCCCCTAAGTTCCTTGAGACATTCATCTCCCCATTCCTCATAGGCATGAATAATAACCTCGGTATCCGATTTTGAATTAAACCTATGCCCCTTAACCTTTAACCTATCGCCCAACTCTTTGAAGTTATATATCTCTCCATTAAATACGATCTGGATGGTTCCATCTTCGTTCCCCATAGGCTGATGCCCGTGTGGGCTTAAGTCAATGATGCTTAAGCGACGCACCCCCAGGGTAATTCCGTCACCTGTGTAGATGCCTTCATCATCGGGTCCCCTATGAATCATGGCATCACACATCCTTTTTACCGCATCAGGGTCTTCTCTCCCATATATGCCAGAGATACCGCACATAACCTCATTTACACCTTTCCGTTAAGCTCTTTATACAAACCTATTATCTCAGAACCGATATGGTCCCAGGAATACCTCTGAAGGAATAAGTTCCTTGCATTTTTGCCAATTTCTTTACAGAGGGCTTTACGCCTTATCAGGTTCTCTATCGCCTCTGCCCAGTTAGAGGGCGCATGAGTGCGGACAAAAATGACATTGTGCCCATCAATCAACCACTCGGGCATATCCTTCCCTCCCGTAATAATTACAGCCCTTCCGTGGGACAAAAGAAGAGGGAAAGACGTAGAACGGTACAGATAATCAGGTTCAGTAAAAGGCAAAACGCTCATATCGGAGCATAGAATATATTTACTGACCTCCTCACTATCGCAATAACCCGTGAAAACAATCCTTTCTAAAATACCCAACTCCATTGCGTGATCTCTTAACCCTTCAGAGTAGTTGGTAAACCCGTAAACAGTTTTGCTTTTTCCACCGATAAGGATTAACTTTGCCTCAATACCTTTTCTTAATAATATGTTCAGTGTAAAAAGTAGGTTCTTAAAGTCACGAGACCCTTCAACGAACCCAAAAGAAGAGAGAAGAGTTTCCTCAGATTTAACCCCAATTTGAGACCGCACCTCTTCACGATTGAGATTACGAAAAAGATTACATGGCAACCCGGGTCCTATAGGAATGACGTCGATCTTCTTTTTAACAGGTAGGAATGAGGCAAGTTTCTTTTTATAAGGTTCTCCGCATATGATTGATTTATGACAGAAAAGGAGAGGGAAGAGTAATAAAAGTCTGGAAAGTTTGAGTCTATGAGACCCAGGAAAGGGTTTTGGCCCCTCCAAGTCATGAAATGTGGTAACAATTTTAATATAGGGCAACAGTATCCTGATAAAAAAGGGAAGAAAAACTACCATAGAACGTTTATTGTAGATAGAAGTTTGATATTGGATATGGATAATATCCGGTTCGATTATCTTCAGCATACTGTATAGCTTGAAGAGGTCTAACCAGACCCATCCTTTAATTGCGGGTAGAACCTTAAGTGCCTCATTCTGCAATGTACTGTTACTTTCTATCTGTGGGTCTTTTGATGTAATAACTACAACTTCCACACCAAATTTACTTAAGGAACGACAAAGCTGGGCGGTATAATCACCTACACCGCATACCATTCTGGGAAAAGACCCTGTGATCATACAGACTTTCATGATAGGTTTGATTTTTCAGGAATAAGCCGTAGTTTATTGGTTAAACTTTCATTTACAAGATCTATTTCTGACTTGTTTTTTGACATCAAGTAAGGCTTCAAGCATAATTTACAAGCTGTTAAGGGGTCCCCCGAAGATGCTCTAAGATGGTTTAATATACTCCGTGACTTTCTATATAGTTCATTGTTCCAGATATTTCTGAAACTGTCCTGCATGAGATTCCCAAAATCCGAGGACTCATGATATAAATGGCAACATGGAGTCACACTCCCATCCCAACCTATCGAAACCGCATTCCATGACAATGAACAGTTCTTTAAAAGTACTTTTTTGGTTCGGCGTTTATAATCGTAACAACTGAGAGACTCATCTTCTGGAAGCCATCTTTCCACTTCTCTATCATCTTTGATATTTACCATGACAGGTGCGATCTCCAAATGGTCAACTTCCAACTCCCGTGCAATCTTCTTAAGAGATGAAATTTCATGTTCATTGTGTCTCATCACCAAAAAACGTATATCTACAAAAGGATTCAAACTATTTAAATTTCTTTTAGTTGCAACGATCTTTCTAATGTTATCAATCACTTTGTCGAAGCTGCCACCAACTCTATATCTTTCATAGGTATCCTGGGTTGCTCCATCCAGAGAGACTATCAGCCATTCTAACCCTGACTGAACCAACCTTTCTGCACAGCCTTCAGGAAAATACTGGAGATTTGTGCTTAAATGTACACTCAGAAGTTTCTCGTTCTGAGCGTATCTGACCATCTCAAAGAGAGCCTCATTTAAGAGCGGTTCTCCCCAACTATAGAGTTCGAGAGAATAGGCAAAATTGCCTACCTGGTCGACTATGGCCTTAAAACTATCAAAAGTCATCTTGCCTTTTCTTCTGCCTTCCAACCCCTGGCCGGTGGGGCATAGTGGACAGTTCAACATGCAGATATTTGTGGGGTCTATCAGTATTTTATAGGGATAACTCATCAATTTCGTCCTTCTGGTCTTTTTCTCGATTGTATTAACGAGGAGGTTGGTCAGCCTCTTTATGGAATGATGTCTCCTGAATCCAGTTACGGGATTTCGGTAGAAATAAGAGATATAATGAATTATATTTTTCATGTCATGGAGGTTTCAATGGATACTTTTCTGGCACAGATAAACCAGTTGGCCCCCAAAAGCCTTATTATAGGCATTCGTGCAAGAAATAGTTCGGTTCTTACGGCGAACCCTACCCATCTTTCCCTGAATAGAAGCGGCAAAATAGAAAATATTCGCGCAAAACCGCGATTCATAAACATATAAGTACTGACATGTGTCATCCTGAAATCGGCATTGTCAAGTAGAATGATTAATTCTCTCTTTGTAAAAGTGGTGTGGTATACATAAACACTACCCCCATCTTCTTCCTCAAATAATTGCATCAACCTCCTCTCAGGAAGAACCTTTTCGTACAGCAGACTGATAATCTTTTCAAGAATAACAAATGGGTTAATAGGATTGCTAACAGTATCCAGGGTAGTAGCATGGCTGTTTGGGGTAGTCATTATCAATAGTCCCCCAGGTTTCAGAATCTGACTTATCTCAATTAAAGCAGACTTGGGGTCTTCTAAATGTTCAAGAAGGTCTGTGAAATTAATTGTGTCAAAGGTCTCTTTTTTAAATGGTAATCGATGTACGTCGCTTATAACACAAGGTCTTTTTGTCGTTGCGAAATATTTATTTAGGGTGGCCATAGAAAGTTCAGTGGCAAAGACAAAATTACCATTGTTTGCATATAATTTCGCTAACTCCCCGTTTCCACACCCCACATCTAAGAGTCTTTTTTGATAGACTTTCTCACGTGATATGAGTCTTTCGATAAAACCCTTTTGTATTGCAACCATAGGATAGGTTAATCGTATTTTTCTTGATGAACTATTTTTCTGATTCTTATTATTAGCTTCCAGATAAGTTGAGAACTTATTAATATTCTTGTTCAAGTAAAAATCGGCAAGTGTCTCGCTTTCCAGCAGAATACGCAGGTTTACCAGATCTTGTTTGTGCTTTGCCCCTGCATGCATGCGATAAAAAAAATAGTCTATGGCTGACAGAACAGAGATAAGGACTATTAGAATCAGAAAAATTACTTTAAATAAAATATGGGAAGATAATATAAATAGAATAGTTATAAAAATTAATGTTAAGGACCCAAAACAGAAGGCTAACCTAAGTAACTTAGCTAACGGATATTGTCGAGGGATAGAAAATTCACGGGTAAGTATGCTATGCTTTGATATTAAATTATCTATTATTTGTCTATCTATCTCAAAGATACGAATTCTGTTGTTAAGCATTATGAAACCCCTTTTTTGCTTTAACTATAAGGATAAATCCCCCATCTTTGCATTTGGATAAGTGATCAAATACCTTTGAAGATAGGTACAAGAGCGGAAATGCTGATAAGAACAAATATCGCAAACGTTCATATTGAAGCACAAAGCGGAAAAGGTAATAAGACAATTTAGAGTTAAAAATGTATTTGTGTCTTTGACAAGTAAAACCCAGATCTTCCAGTTTTGCCCTGAACCTATCGATGTCGTAAAAACGTTCAATGGAAAAGGCCTTTTTGCACTGCTGTTTAAAGTCCCCTTGAATCCACCGACTATTGTAGGCATCCACACTCAAGACGAGGGTGCCTCCCGGCTTCAATACTCGGTAGATCTCTCTCAATGCTTCTTCATCATCAGTGATGTGTTCAAGGCAACAAACGCTGATTACCTTATCAAAATAAGTGGACCTATAAGGCATACCCATCGCACTACCCACAGTGAAAAAGCAATTTTCATCTTTATTATATTTCGTTGCATTTTTAATGGAAATACTATCGATATCTATTCCCCAAACCAAACAACCCTTCCTGGCCAAAACCCGTGCGAAGTAGCCATTGCCACAGCCGACATCGGCTATCTTCTCCTGCTTTTTAGGGTCAAGCCATGAGCATATAGCTTCCCACTCTATCATCCGGATAGTGTGGAATCTCTCCCAATGACGATGGAAGATCTTTTTCAACCCCTCTCTAATTGTTTTCTCCTTAGCGTTCCCGCAAGTCAGAGCAAAAATCTCGCTATCGGTTAATATCGCCTTCTTCCTGTTTTCCATCATTCTTATACCCACCACCTTCCCTAACTTAGTAAGAGCCCATATAAAACCGAGAGTTGCAGTGGGCCTAAGTGTGAAGGTCCATACCAAAAGGTGAATTGGGAGCCAAATGAGGTGTATCAAAAGAAATCGAAAAATGGTTATATTCTTCCATATGAATAAGAACATGTTTCTGTTTTTGATGACTTTGATCTTTAAAGAAGAACTTACCTTCTTAATCGTCGCTGCATGTTTATGGTACATCACACTTCTCGGTTCGTACAACACCTTCCATCCCTTTTTCCAGGCACGATAGGAGAGATCGAGATCCTCACCATAAAAAGGGTCAAATAGGCCATCAAAACCCCCTAGGGCAAGAAATTTGTCTCTATCGAAGGCAGCCATCCCCCCACCAGCATACAGAGCCGGACATGGACCATTTTTCTTTTCATCATTAGTCACAGGCACTGATGAAATTTGCAGAATCCCTCGCTTAAACGAACCCACTGTTCGCTCAACATATGAATCGTTTCTGTTCCACCAATAGACTTTAGCACTTACGGCAAACACTTCATGGCTCTGAAAACTCTCTGTCAGTGGTGCGAGGAAGTCACGCTTTACTTGTATATCAGTGTTGAGTAAGACAACCAAAGGGTTCTTGCTCTTTTCTACACCCTGATTACACGCAGCCCCAAAGCCTTGATTGCTATCCAACTGAAGAACAGTTACCATAGGGAAATTCAATTTAATAAACTCTGTGCTTCCATCTGTGCTGCCATCATCAACAACGATTATTTCATGACCCACTTTTACATCCACAGCTTGCACAACTGAAGGGAGGCATTCAGAAAGCAGGTCTTTTCCATTATAGTTAGGTATGATGATGGACGCTAATTGAGGCATAACCGAGGTTACCAATTGTTTGGTCTCCTGGTTACGGCTGTGAGCCTTTTGCGAACTTGTCTAAGGAGAAAACCAGGAACCTTGTAAGGCTTCTGAAATCCCTGTTGTATCAGAGACCTCGTCAGAATCTTTCTTACTTTTTTTCTACGTATTGTTTCAAAAAGCATGAACAACTCATACAGTTCAGTACGTGAGAGCGTTTCTGATATGATTATTGATTTCTCCTGGTTCTCCAGAAAATTAATATTTAACGCATCCCAATCCATGTTGTCTGAGACGAGGCCCTTCTCTTTTGCCAACCTCCAGATGGGTGTTCCAGGTAGAGGAGTTAGTAAGTAGACATCGAAAGAGTGAAGATCGGCCTCTTTGATGAAATCAAGTGTCTCCAAGATCTCCTCTCTTGTCTCTTGGGGCGATCCAATAATGAATGAACCTTCTGCGCCGATACCAAACCACTTAAGTGTCCTTACCGCATTTAGATTATCCTCCACGCTGATTCCTGGCCCTTTCAGGTATCTGAGGGTCCGGTTACAGCCTGATTCTAACCCCATGCTAACGAAGAGCACGTTCATTTCCTTTAGCAATCTCGCAACTTCATCGTTTACGAGGTCAGCCCTAGCCGAACAAGAGAAACTTACTTTTTTATCTAAGCCTTCTCCTCTTATCAACGTCACTAAATCTCTGAGCCTCTTCCTATTAGCTATAAACAAGTCGTCGTAAAACCCGATATGCTTAACTTTGTAGAGATCAATCAACTCCTTGATTTCTCGGATGACATATTTCGCGGAGAAAAAGCGCACTTTGTTCCAAAATCTGGAAGAAAAACAAAACTCACAGCGATAGGGGCATCCCCTTGAAGAAAATATATAGGTAGTCTCCTTTATAGTAATCAGATCTCTTGCTGGCAACAGTATGTCATCAAGTGGACATATCATTTCTCCAGGTTTGGTTAGACTAATTTTCCCGTTCTTCCTATAAACCAGTCCGGGAATCCTTTCCAGCTTACTCGTATTGGCAAAGCTCCCATCGTTTTCAAACAAGGTAAAGAGTTCGACGACGGTCCTTTCACCTTCACCGACGATGCCCACATCCATGTAGGGGGTCAGGCTGCCCGGCATAGCGGTGATATGTGTCCCACCGACGATGACCGGCACCCCACTTTCCTTGGCAAGCCTCGCGTAGCTCTTAGCGATATTGTAATTTTGGGAAACTGACGTGATCCCTACTATGTCGGGATTAAATTCTTTCAATTCTTTGTTGAAATCTCGGTCTATAATCTTGAACCGAAAATATTCCTGGCCAAATTCACACCTGAGCGAACTAGCCAAGTAGGCCATGGAAACTGGCTGATACCGTTGTTGGACGTCGCTATTGGGGTTTATAGCATTGACGAACATTACCCTTGTAGTCATAGGTGGTTACTTCTTCCCTTTTGTTCTACCTTGTATTTGACCTATTTTTGGCAAACAGCAATTAAGTCTAGGGAAGATATGATATCATCCTTTGAGATTTTAAAGTTTTCAGCACAGACGTCCTGGCGCAACTTGTATTCTTTGTTTGCAATGATAGAAACCCCTTTTAGGATCGCCCTCTTGATAGACTTTGGTATCAACCGCTTTAGGGATGCAATGCCTATTATGTCCAATTTAATAGTCATCACAATCGCTTCTCCTAAGTTAAAAGTGGGGTTGAGGCCCAGCAACTCACACTTAGAGAAATACTCTTGCATCGTCCTTGTCAACTCATCAGGGTAGAATTCTTTTATGTGATACGGGTTCCCAGGGGGTGAGGTTATCTTATTGGGGGTGGATAAAATGATGAATCCATGCGGGACAAGTACTCTCTTCAACTCACCAAGATATCTTTGATAGTCTTCGATATGTTCGATAACCTGAAAAGAGCAGACAACATCGAAGATGTTGTCAGGAAAACATAGATTTGTAGAATTCGTAACTAAGAATTCTAGGTTATCTTGTCTATATCGTCGTCTGGCGTTTTCGATTGTCTCAATAGCAATATCTACACCAACAATTTTCCTACATTTAGTAGATAGAAAGTCAGATCCATATCCTTCACCACAACCTGCATCCAAGATTTTGGTTTCTGCTTTAATATATTTGGCGATGAATTTGTAGGCTGCAAGATGGCGTTGGAAAAGAACGTCGTCAAGGTATAAATCATCGGGAATTATCCTCTCACCGGTGAAAGTCGTCAAGATGCTCACACAGGTTTCGGCATCAGAGGCCATCAGATTATCTCTCTTATTGCTTCTCTAACCACTCTAACCTTGTCTTTTCCCTCCTCTCTCAAATCGTTCCAACCCCCAAAGCTTTGCATAGATACTGAGACGGTAAAAAGCCATCAATAGACTCAATGTTAAGCCGTACACTCCATCCTTGTATCCTCGTCCTTTAAGGTAACGCCGTCTGAACTCTTTCAAGGGGGGTATAAATAAATTGTGCCATTTAAAGTTGATTTTTGATTCATATAATGTTCTTGCCTCAATGGGGGCATACCGCTTCACTTTAAAGATAAATTGTGATATGTCCTTGAAGGGGAAATGTCTAATGGCTATTTCCCTTTCCCAAGGTAATTGATAAATTGTTCCTTTTACATCGCTTGCAAGATGGACACTATGAATTCTGCCACTGTAATGCACAACTCCTCTTTTAAAAAACCGAACAACATGGGTAGTACCAAAAGTGTGATCAATCCATTTGCCAAACATATTATGGATCAAAGGAATGTTGACAGCATCGAATTCATTACCTTTGACAGATAGAGTCCTGAGATTCTCGGCAAGTTTAGGTGGCACTCTTTCATCTGCGTCAATGCTTAGAATCCAATCCCCTGATGCCTTGCTGAGTCCAAAATTACGAGCTGGATCAGCAAATCCAACTTGTTCATAAAAATATACTCTCTCTGTATACTCGCGACATATGTCCACCGTCTTGTCATAACTATACATGTCGATTATAACGATCTCATCTACCCACTTTACGCTTTCTAAACAACTTCTTATATTATCTTCTTCGTTTAAGGTATGGATAACTGCTGTGATTTTTGGCATTTGAGTCACTTATTCTCCTATCCCTTTGTAATTACATATCCTGGTATTCTGAACAAAACAATCCTGAAACGAATAGTGAGTATTTTCTCTTTCACCCGGCAATATCACCTACCCTCGTTCCTAACGTGATGTCTCACAATCCTAACACCCACTCTAGTGATTTTGATCCCAGTTTTTAACGTTATTAAATTCCTTAATGGTTTTAGCCAACATAATACTTTCTCTAAAGTTTTGCGCCAAAAAGAGGCGTTAGCTAATAGGATTTGAGAAACCCATGTTTCTAGTTGGCTCAGCTCATGTTCGACAGTATAATAAGGGGGCGGTAGCTTCGTTAGCCAATAGTAATCATCAAGAAAGCCTTGCTTTTTGGCCAACTGATAGAGAGCGGTCTCAGGAAAAATCATGGTTTTAGAAACACCCGTAAAGGAAGGTCTAATTGTTTTCAATAACCTGATAGTCTCTTTTATAGTCTCTTCAGACTCACCAGGATTGCCAACCATCAATAATGGGTATGGTATTATTCCAACATCCTTAAACAACTTAAAGGTTTCAAAGACCCGCTTTATATCAATCTCCTTATTTATAGTTCTTAGAATCTTTTCTGAGCCAGATTCCACGCCTAAAGATGTAAAAACGCAACCGGCTTCTTTCATACATTTGACCATTTCTGGTGTAACATAATCTACACGTGTAGTACAATCCCAGCTTAAATTAAGATGTTTCTTCACTATTCCTTGACATATGCCTATAGTTCTCTCTGGTTTCACTGTAAATGTATCATCAGCAAAATTAATATGCCGAATTCCGAAGTCATAGTACAACATCTCAATCTCCTCCAGGATATTTGCAGAAGATCTACATCGCCACTTATTCCTCCAGAAAACCGCGGTAGAACAAAACTGACATTTAAATGGACATCCTCGGGAGCCAATTACTGAGGCGTATTTCCTGTCCCCAACACTTAGACCATTAACTCTAATCTTTGCAAAGTGTGGATAAAGTACCTTAAACCGCGGGTAATTATCGAAATCTATATCCTCATATAGGGGAAATGGTAGCTGGTCCAAATCCTTTAAAGGTGTTCGCCTAGATGTCTTGATAATTTCTCTTTTCTTATCCCTGTAAGCTATGCCATCAACTCTGTCAATATCACACCCTTGATCCCAAGCTCTAAGTAGTTCTGCGAATGTAATCTCTCCTTCTCCCATCACAATTACATCAACCTCGGGATAATGTCTCAAGATTTGTTCATACATATATGTGGCATGATGTCCTCCCATGACAACTTTTATAGAATCATTAGCTTCTTTTGCTAACTTTGCCAATTTAAAGGCATTCCATCTCCCTTCAGTAAGACAAGTTATTCCAACTATCTTTGGCTTTTCAGTCCGAAGATATCTTCTCACTTTATCCCATGGCCAAAAATACAAGTCGTTTACTCGCACATTATACCCTTCCTTTTTTGCAAAAGCTCCAATGTATGCAAGTCCCAAGGGGGCGCCAGCACTTAATAGAGGTGGTTTTCCGTATTCAGTTGCATCAAATAGTGGTGGGTTCAACAACAGAGTTTCCATAAGTTTTTCTTGTTTACTTATGCATGGTTGCTGGCTTTGCGTAAGTTACAATTAGTGCGCCTTTCCCACGCCACCAATTTATCCACTGAAATGGGAGAAAAGCAAAATGCACTCTTTTTATTATCTTAGTGACAACAGCCTTAATTGGGTGAGTTGGCCCAGTGAATGTCCAGCGAGACAAGATCGAATTGATAAATATTTTTGATGGCTCTTCAGTCTTAATTTTAAGCACCTTAAAACCAGCCTTCTTTAGAATAGCTTGTAGGGTCGCTGGCGAAAAGTGATACAGATGATCTGGAGGGGTTAACCACTCCCACTGTTCCCTTCCCAGCCGAGCAAGAAAGCTCTCGATATTTGGCAACTGAATAGCAACTAGTCCATTGTCTTTCAGTATTCGTCTAACCTCCCACAAATAGGAATAAGGATCGGGAGTGTGTTCTAATACGTCCCACATTGTTACTACGTCAAAGTGTCCACTCGGAAATTTTAGATGACCTAATTGCCCAGTCACCACGTTTAATCCCAATCTGCCACGGGCATATTCTGCCGTTTTTTCATTAACTTCAACACCCATACATTCCCAAATATCGAAAGATTCAGCTATTTTCAGAAATAATCCAAAACTACACCCAATATCCATCAACCTGCCACCACTGCTAACCCATTGGCCTATTTCAGTTAATCTCTTGTGAAATCTCTCGGACAGAAGCTCTCGGTAATCCAAGTACATTTGTTCGTATTCGTTAGAGGCATATATCGATAAGTTACTATTTTGCAATTCTTGTATGGTGGGCCTAGGGTTTTCATATACCAAACCGCATTTACTGCATTTAACGATACAGTGTGAACCCACCTTATATAGATCCGAATAATCGGTGGAGTTACACAGGTTGCAGTCCACAAATTCCCACTTGTTTTGAGTCATTTTGTAAACCATGAATCAAGAACTTTCGCTGAGGGAAAAATTAGGCGCCCAGACACTTGTCGTTTAAATCAAACCTTGCTAAATCAACAACTATGCTACAAAACCCCGGTTTCGGTAATTCAACGAAATAATTGACTTGCACCCCTTATATCCTCTCTTATCGATGATATGTCTGCTATGTACAGTGTCGCAGTATAGATGATCACACCAACCAGCACTGCCAGTGCTAATGACGGTATACCTGTTACCACAAAGGGAGCAGCGAAATAAAGTATAATTCCCATAATGGAGGCACTCAGCAGAGGGGTTGAGATGTTCTTGAGTATATCTATCTTTACAATTCTATTCATCAGGTAGATGGACAAAGGGAGGTTCACGAATGCATTTACGACCCTTGCCATAGCGATACCAATGTACCCGTAGGACAGAACAAAGGGGACACCAAAAGTCCAGTCTACTATCAAATACAAAATCATTAATTTCAGACAGAGTTTTGACTTGCCGACTGCGTAGTATGCGTTAAAGAATGTGGCAGATATACTGGTAGTGAAGAGTATAGATATAGAGGTCAGATAGAAGGCTGGCATTGCTGATAGCCATTTGTCAGTGTAGACATAATGAACAATAGGTTTTGCCAGTCCAATACTGATAAAGGCAATAGGAAAAAATACAATTCCTGTGAACTTGATAGCTTTTTCTATGCCCTTTTTCAGCAATATCCTATCATGCTGAACACGGGAAAAAGCAGGGAATGTGATTCTATTCAGCACCTGTATGATCATCAGAGGTAAAAAAGCGAAAGTTGTTGCCCAGTTAAGATAGCCAACAGCCTGAGCACCTAAGAGCATTCCAACGAAAATAGGTGTCACCCCATCTTTCATTAAGCCAATAATGCCAATCAACTGGTAGGGGAGTCCAAACCTGAACAGTTCTTTTGCTGCCCGGAGATCTAATCCCAAAGTAACTCGCCAAGGAGACAAAATGAATAAGGATAACATTCCGATCACTCTGCTAACAATAGTTGCATAGACGAAGCTCCAAACCCCATAGCCTGATAAAGCCATTCCTATGGCGATTACTTGGAAAGAGATTACCTCCAAAATCTCTGGGATGATCAAAAGATTGAATTTCAACACTCGCTCTAGAAGAATAGATGGAATCACTTTGAAGGAGGAAATAAATAATGATAACGACATAACTCTGAACAGCCAAGTCATAGACAGAGATTCTTCCCCACCGTATAATCTGGATAGTAAAGGGGAAGTAACAAACAACACTATAGTAATTACCCCTACGAGTAACTGCTGGATGGTAAAAGTTGTTTTTAGATCATCATCTGTCAATTTTTCTTTTTTCTGAATAAGCGCTGCCCCGAGCCCTACATCACCGAAGAAGCCGAAAAAATTAACCATAAAGCTAACGATAGTAAAAATACCAAATATCTCTGGCGTCAGCAGACGAGCTAAAATTACCTCGCCACTGAAAGAAATAACCTTTAACACAATCCTTCGCATAGTTAGAGCAGCCACTCCTCCTATTGCCCTTTTCTTGATTATATCAATCGTCATTTCAGGTACAAATGAATCATCTGCAGGTGCTGCTAGATCCTGTGCTGTAGCATCGCTGGCAACCTCAGACTGTGTCAAAATGTTTTTCAAAAATTGTTCGCCCACTGTGCATCTCTCCTATACAACTTCCTTTATCCATCCTCTGCAAACAAACTCAGTAATTAGTAGTAATTAGGGACACTCCCCTATTCTCAGCATAAGTCATTATATCATTCGGTCACTGGTCACTGGGCCAGTCTTTAAGTCATTAAGTTATTTGGTTAATTCTAATGTGTATTCTGTTCACAACACCTTGGTCCAAGTTTATCAGCCCCTGTCTTTCATAAGTGTTTTAAGGTCAGCATCCACCATCATCTGGACCAATTGTTTAAAAGCCATTTTCGGCTCCCATCCCAAAAGTTGTTCCCCCTTACTATAATCCCCTTTCAGTAAATGAACTTCAGCCGGCCGATAAAATGCTCCGTCAACTTTTAAATAATCTTCGTAATTAAGACCGACATGGCTAAATGCTAACTCTGCAAGTTCCTTTACAGAGTGAGTCTCATTAGTAGCAATAACATAATCATCAGGTTTATCTTGTTGAAGCATGAGCCACATTGCTTTAACATAATCTCCTGCATAACCCCAATCTCTTTTGGCTTCTAGATTTCCAAGTTTTAATTCCTTAGACAATCCTAATTTGATCTTTGCAGCGGCATTAGAGATCTTCCGGGTTACAAATTCATATCCTCTTCGAGGGGATTCATGATTGAAAAGGATGCCGGAGCAAGCAAATAAATTATACGCCTCTCGGTAGTTTCTGGTCAGGTCAAACCCAGCCACCTTCGAGATACCATAAGGAGACCTTGGGTGGAAGGGAGTATTCTCATTCTGGGGCGTCTCTTTGGCAAGTCCAAACATCTCAGAACTGCCCGCAAAATAGAATTTACATTCCGGAGCCTTTTCCTTAATTGCTGATAGAACATAATGTGTTCCGTTAATATTTGTGTTAATCGTAGAAAACTCGTCTTCGAAAGAATAACTTACAAAACTCTGTGCTGCCAAATGGTAACATTCGTCCGGTTTTAATTTATCTACCACATTGAAGATACTTGCATAACTTTCCATAGATGCAGGATGAAGAATGATCTTGTCGAGGATGTGTTTTATTCGCCAGAGCCTATGTTCCGAATCTTCAATAGCCACCCGGCGGACAATCCCATGAACTTCGTAGCCTTTCTCTAAGAGAAATTCAGCAAGATAACTGCCATCCTGACCGGTAATGCCAGTGATTAAGGCTTTCTTCATAGAATACCTCTGGTTGAATTATTGGGTCCCAGTGAAATAGGCTCCCCATGGAATAATATTCTCATTCCACAGGGCGAGCCGCATTTCACAGGATAAATTTGTTGAGTCAATCTGGTTAATAAGTTAATGAGGGAATGAGTTAATGAGTAGGTTAATCTGGTCCGTCTGGTTTCTATGGTTTATTTGGTTTTTTGTTGATTTAAAATTAAGAGAAGGATTTAAGGCGTTTTTCGAGGTCTTGTATTCTTTCTTGAAGTACTGATACACGCTCCTTTAAATCCTTTATTTCTCTCTCGACTGTCTCCCTTATCGAAATTTCTTTATCAAGTTTTCCATTTATCTCGGTCAGCTGCCCCTCAACTCTATCAAGATGCCCTTCAACCTTATCCAGCCTTTTTTCTATTCTGTCAATTGCCGCATTGATCACATAATATTCTGTTTCAAGTCTTTCAAATCGCTGATAAATTTGATCGAAATGTTTAGCAATGTCTCCGAATTTCTGATCATGCTCATCGAGTTTAGTCCGGATTGCCCTGAATTCAGGTTCGATAACCTTTCCGTAGAATTCTGTCAGTGTATCAAATACG
>Ga0214473_10003573_pt1 | contig 18813 bp, 12 predicted proteins | sample RVTome_7_FD_203509 | JGI IMG/M metagenome (GOLD analysis project Ga0214473, IMG submission 203509) | Soil microbial communities from uranium-contaminated site in the Upper Colorado River Basin, Wyoming, United States - RVT98D197 | ecosystem: Environmental > Terrestrial > Soil > Contaminated >... | reverse complement strand
GGAAGGGATGTGGATCAAGTGCGACGCCTGCCTCGAGATCATCTACAAGCCCGAGGTCGAGCGGAACCTGAACGTCTGCCCCAAGTGCAACTACCATTTCCGCATCCCGGCGATGGAGCGGATCCGCGCGGTGACCGACGAGGGTACCTTCCAGGAATTCGGAGAGGATCTCGAGTCGGTGGACATGCTTTCCTTTACCGACACCAAGAAGTACACGGACCGGCTGAAGGAGTCCAAGAAGAAGACGGGGAGGAAAGAGGCGGTCATCACCGGGACGGCGGCGATAAACGGGATCGACGTCGTACTCGCCGTCCTCGACTTCGAGTTCCTCGGCGGTTCGATGGGGTGCGTGGTCGGCGAGAAGGTCGCAGCCGCCTGTGAGGCGGCCAAGGAGCTCTCGCGCCCCTTCATAATTTTCAGCGCGTCCGGCGGCGCCAGGATGCAGGAAGGGACGCTCTCGCTCATGCAGATGGCGAAGACCAGCGCCGCCCTTGCCAGGCTTGCCGACGCCCGCATCCCGTTCATCAGCGTGCTTACGGATCCGACCACCGGGGGGGTCGCCGCCAGCTTCGCAATGCTTGGGGACATAATCATCTCGGAACCGGGCGCCCTCATCGGGTTCGCAGGCCCGCGCGTCATCGAGCAGACGATCAAGCAGAAGCTTCCGGAGGGATTCCAGCGTGCCGAGTTCCTCCTCGAGCACGGGATGATCGACATCATCGTGGAGCGGACGCGTCTCAAGCCTACGCTTACGCAGGTCCTCCGGTTCCTTACGGCGCCACCCGGGAAATGACGGGGAGGACGGGACCCGGTCGTCCGGAAACGATTCAGCCGGGCCTGGAGCGTATCCTGGCGGCTTTCGATCTGTCCGGGCATCCCGAGCGGTCCTTCCGTATTTTTCACGTCGCAGGCACGAACGGCAAGGGATCCACCGCCTCCTTCCTGGAGGCGATCCTGCGGCGACTTCAGCCGGACCCGATAGGCCTGTACACTTCCCCGCATCTGATATCACCCGAGGAGAGGATACGCGTCGACGGCGACGCGATCCCCGCCGAATCCCTTCACAGGTCGCTCGGCAGGGCGTCGGCGCTCTCGCGAAAGGTGGCGGAAGCCGCCGGCGGCCCGCTTTCCTATTTCGAGGAGATGACCTGGGCGGCATGCGACTGGTTCCGTAAGGCGAAGGCGCCGCTGGCGGTCATGGAGGCGGGGCTGGGGGGGCGATGGGACGCGACCAACGCCTGCGTGTCCGTGGTTTCGGTCGTCACTACGGTGGGAATCGACCACCGCGAGTGGCTCGGGAAAACGCTTTCGCAGATCGCGGCCGAGAAAGCGGGAATCTTCCGTTCCGGGGTTCCCGCGCTGTTGGGGCGGCTTTCGTTCGCGGCGCGCGGAGTCGCGGTCCGGAAGGCACGGGAGGCGGGAGCGCCGGTGTGGGAATTGGGGCGCCATTTCCGGTGGGAGGATTGCGGCGGGCGCATCAGAATCAATATGCCCGGGTTGACGGTCCCGGGCAGCCGGCCCGGGCTCGCCGGCGATTTCCAGCGCGACAACGCGGCGATCGCATGCGCCGCAGCATGGCGGTGGGCCTCCGCGCGCGGGATTCCGGCGGTGGAATTCATTCCCGCGGCAAGGGAAGGGATATCCTGCGCCCGGTGGCCGGGGCGCTTCTCCCCTCTGCCGGGGAGGAAAAACCGGCGGGCATGGGTTGACGGAGCGCACAATCCGCAGGCGGCCGGCGCGCTGGCGCACGAGCTGGGGAAGATGAAGGCCGGGGGCGCAGCAGAAAGGATCGTGGCGCTCTGGAGCATGCTCGGGGACAAGGACCTGTCGGGCTTCCTTCGGGAGCTTTCGGGGGTCGTGGACGGTTGGGTCCCGTATCCGATGGCCCACGAGCGCGCTGCGACGATCCGGGAATTGGCGGATGCATGCAGGAGGAGCAGGTGCCGCGCGCGGCCGGCGGGCGATTTTCGGGAAGGGTGGGAGATCGCAAGGAAATGGGCCGGCGCCGGAGGGCTGGTTATCGTATGCGGTTCGCTCGTAGCGGTAGGAGAAGCCTTCTTGAACCGCGTCGGGAGGATCCCGTGAAAACCGCAGCCGCCTGCGCCGCCGCGATTATGATCCTCTCCTTCGGAGCCGCGGTCTCATCGTCCGCTTCGATCCCCCTGCCGGGAGGCGCTCTTTCCGGCCAGCGAAACGGATCGGAACTGATGCTCGGGGCCCCGGTGACGCTGAATGCGGACTCGCTCGATTACGACGACGATACCGGAGTTGCCTACGCGGAGGGAAACGTCGAGATCGGTTTCGGAAACAGGAGCATCCGGGCGGACCGCATCAGGTACGATTCCCGGAGCGGCGAGGCGGAGATGATCGGCAAGGTGCATTACAAGGACGCCGGAGACGAGTTCTCGTTCGACCGGATCGTGCTGAACATCGATACGGAGCTCGGTGTCCTGTACAACGGCACGATCCGCTTAAGCACCAACAATTACCTTATCTCCAGCGAAAAGTTCGAGAAGACGGGTGGCAAGACCTTCCTGATACAGAAGGGAACGCTTACGACCTGCCCGTGCGACCCGGAGCCCGACTGGAAGTTCGAGGTGAGGCGATCCAAGGTCACCATGGACGGGTACGCGGTCGGAAAAGATGTGACTTTCAGGGTGCGCGGCGTGCCGGTGCTCTGGCTTCCGTGGGCGGCCTTTCCGGTCAAGCTTACCAGGCAGAGCGGTTTCCTGATGCCGGGCTTCTCGAGCGGGGGATCGAAAGGGTTCTCCATCCAGCTGCCCTATTACTGGGCCATCAACCGCTGGAGCGACGCGACGGTCACGGTCGAGAACATGAGCCAGAGGGGGATCCGCCCCGAGTTGGAGTACCGGTACGTCCTTAACCCGGATTCCGAGGGGGAGGCGCACGCATCCGCCTATGACGACAAGGAGACGGGCCACGGCAGGTACCGGTTCCACGGGACCAACAAGTACCGTTCGGGGGTGGGAGGCTTTACCTCCAACGCAAAGTGGGACCTTGCCTCCGACGACCAGTATTACACCGACCTGGTCGACGAGGTCATCCTGCGGACGGGAAGGCACATTCCCTCGCGGGGGTTTTTCGCCTACGGATCCGGCCAGGGCGCCGGCTCGGTTTCCGCGGTCTACGTCAACGACGTGCAGGGGACTCCCGACGACAGCACGGTCCAGCGGCTTCCCGAATTATCCCTGGCCTTCCTCCCCCGGTCGCTCGGCGGGACGGGGATAGATGCCGGAGGCGGGGCGGCAGCCACCTACTTCTATCGACGCGTCGGCGACCGCGAACTTCGGGGAAGGGGATATGCGGAGGTCTCCCGGACTTTTACATTGTACCCGTCGGTGACTCTTACCCCTTACGTTTCGGTCGATCTGCTGGGCTCGTACCCGGAATCGGACGTGACCGGAATACGCAAGGGGGGGAGGGCGCTTCCATGGGGCGGCGGGAAACTGGAAGCCGATTTCCGCAGGGATTTCCGGAAAGGCGCCGGGCCCCGCCTGATCCATGCGGTTCAAACGGGGGCCGATTTCCGGTGGGTCCCGGCGACGAGCCAGGGAGACATCCCGGTCACGGACTACTGGTCTCGGGTCGCCGAGCAGCAGCAGTTCGTTTTTTCGGTCGCCCAGAGGCTGATCCGGGTCGACAACGTCGCAGGACCGTACGAGGTTGCCTTCCTGGCGATCGAGTGGGCGTTTGACGCCGGGGGGAGGGAGCCGGCGGGCTCCCCGTACATCGACCCCCTTTCCCCGTTCGTAAGGACCCTTCGGGACCAGATCGACCTGGCCGCGGGGAGGACGAACGGACGCCACGGGTCATCCGACGTATACACGCGGTTCCAGGTCCGTCCCGCGCCGAAGTGGATCGTTTCGGGGGAAACCCTGTTGGACACGTCGGACGGGAATTTCACGACCGCCGCCGTCGGAGGGGAATGGAAGGAGACCGAGGAGAAACGCGCCCTGGTGGAATACCGGGTATCGAGGGATCTCGCTGAGGAGGTCCACGGGCTGTTCGCGATGCGGCTGCACAGGATTTTGGGATTGAAGACGAACGTCAACTATTCGATCAGAAACGAGCGGCTGACCGAAGGCACGGCCGCGTTCACCCTGTATCCGCGCAGCGACTGCTGGAGCGTGGGGCTGGAGGCCGGCCGCAGGACGAAGCCCGACGAAACGAGCTACAAGCTCCTCTTCTCGCTGAAGGGGATCGGGACGATCGGGAACTAGCATGCACGCGAAGAAAAGGATGCTCGTCACCGGCGCGAACGGACTGCTTGGGAGGGAGATCGTCGACCTTTTCCGCGAAGAGTACGATCTGCGCGCGACGGACGTCGGCGATTTCGACGTCACGAGCCCCGACGATTGCGGAAGGGCAATCGGCGGATTCCTGCCCGAAGTCGTGATTCATTGCGCCGCCTATACCGCGGTCGACAAGGCGGAAAGCGAGGAGGAAAGGGCGTTCGCGGTGAATCGCGGCGGAACCGGGAACGTGGCGCGCGAGTGCCGCAAGGCCGGGGCGTTGATCGTTACGTTCGGAACCGATTATGTTTTCGACGGCGCATCCGACAGCCCGTACGAGGAAGGCGCCGCCGTCTCGCCCCTGTCCGCCTACGGCAGGAGCAAGCTGGCGGCCGAAGAAGCGGTGAGGACGGAGACGGCGGAGCACCTCATCGTACGTTCCCAGTGGCTGTACGGCCCGCACGGCAGGAATTTCGTGTTCGCCATCCTGGACAAGGCGAGGCGCGGCGAGCCGCTGCGCGTGGTATCGGACCAGAAGGGGTGCCCGACCTATTCGCGCGACCTCGCGGCCGCCGCCAAGCGGCTACTTGACGCCGGCGCAAGGGGGACGTTCCACTTTTCGAACGAGGGTGAAGCGACGTGGCACGAGTTCGCCGCCTTCGTGCTGGCCCGCGCGTTCTCCGGGGCCGTTTCCCTCGAGCCCGCGCGCGCGTCAGAGCTTGCGTATCCCGCTCGCCGTCCAGCTTATTCCGTGCTGAGCAAGGAGAAATATCGCAAGTTCACGGGAGATATTCCCAGGCGCTGGGAAAACGCCGTCCCGGAGTTCCTGAAAATAATTTCCAAAGGGAGGGTCGACAGGTGACTCGCATACTGATTACAGGCGGTGCAGGATTCATCGGCTCGCACGTGGCGGACGCCTGCGTGGCTGCCGGGCATGAAGTCATGGTGGTCGACGACCTCTCCTCGGGGAAGAAGGAGCACGTCCCGGATGCGGCGCGGTTCGTCCTTTGCGACGTGGGCTCGGACACCGCCGTCGAGGCGGTGAAGACTTTCCGCCCCGAGGTGATCAACCACCATGCGGCGCAGATCAACGTGCGGGCATCCGTCGCCGACCCGCAGCGCGACGCGCAAGTGAACATACTGGGTTCCATACGCCTGCTGGAGGCCGCCAGGCAGAACGGAGTCAGGAAATTCCTGTTCGCATCCTCGGGCGGCGCAGGGTACGGGGAACAGGAGCAGTTTCCCGCGGATGAAAGCCACCCGGTTCGTCCCGTCAGCCCCTACGGCGCCGCCAAGATGTCGGTAGAGCTTTACCTTAACTATTACCGCGCGCAGTACGGGCTCGAGTACACCGCGCTGCGCTACGCCAACGTGTACGGCCCGAGGCAGGACCCACACGGCGAGGCCGGCGTAGTGGCCATATTCGCCGAGCGCCTTTTGCGGGGGCAGACGGCCGTCGTGAACGGCGACGGGGAGCAGACGAGGGATTTCGTCTACGTGGGCGACATCGTCCGGGCGAACCTCGCGGCCCTTGAACGGGGGGACGGCATGTCCGTCAACATAGGCACCGGCGTCGAGACGAACATAAACACGGTCTTCCGGTTCCTGCGGGACCTTTCCGGCAGCCGGCAAACCGAAATCCACGGCCCTTCCATGTCCGGAGAGCAGCGGCGGTCCTGCCTGGAAAACAGAATGGCGTCATACGAACTGGGATGGTATCCTGAAATGTCGTTGGAGGAAGGCCTCGCCCGCACGCTGGATTTCTTCCGCGAAAAAATCAAAAACGCCGGCAAATGGTAGGCATGCGCATAGATAACATCCGGAATTTCTCGATAATAGCCCACATCGATCACGGGAAATCCACCCTGGCCGACCGGCTGATGGAGGCTACGGGAACGCTTTCCGAACGCGAGAAGGTCGACCAGTTCCTGGACAAGATGGATCTCGAGCGCGAGCGCGGAATCACTATAAAGGCCCAGACGGTTCGCATGCGCTACACGGCGGCGGACGGGAAGGAATACATCCTGAACCTGATCGATACCCCGGGGCACGTCGATTTCTCATACGAGGTTTCCCGCAGCCTGTGCGCGTGCGAGGGGGCGATCCTCGTCGTGGACGCATCGCAGGGGGTCGAGGCCCAGACGCTCGCAAACGTCTACATGGCTTTGGAGCAGAACCTCGAGATACTTCCGGTGCTGAACAAGATCGACCTTCCGAACGCCGAGCCGGAACGGGTGAAAAGGGAGATCGAGGACGTGATCGGACTCGACACGAAGGACATGATCTCCGCAAGCGCCAAGAAGGGAGTGGGAATAGGGGAGATCCTGGAGCGGGTGGTCCGGAAAATCCCTCCTCCGTCGGGCGACCCGGAAAGCCCTCCCAAGGGGCTCATCGTCGACTCGTGGTTCGACAACTACCAGGGCGTCGTCATGCTCGTGCGGATGTTCGAAGGGACCCTTCGGCCCTCCCGGAGGATCATACTGATGTCGACGGGGAACGACTTCGAGGTCCAGAAGGTCGGGGTTTTCTGCCCCCACCCCAAGGAGGTCGAGTCTCTCGGGCCCGGCGAGGTGGGATTCGTAATAGCCAACATAAAGGACCTGAAGGAAACCAAGGTCGGCGATACGATAACCGACGCGCGCAACCGCGCGGTTGTGCCGCTGCCGGGGTTCAAGGTGGTAAGGCCCATGGTCTTCGCCGGGGTCTATCCGATCGTCTCCGACGAGTACGCGCAGCTGCGGACCGCGATAGAGAAGCTGAGGCTGAACGACGCCTCGTTCACGGCGGAGCCGGAGACATCCGTCGCGCTGGGGTTCGGCTTCAGGTGCGGGTTCCTGGGTTTGCTGCACATGGAGATAATCCAGGAGCGGCTGGAGCGCGAATACGGCGTCGAGCTCATCACAACCGCCCCGACCGTCGGGTACCGCGCCGTAATGAAGGACGGAACGGTGCAAGAGGTGGACAGCCCAGCGAGGCTGCCCGAGCCGCTTGAGCTCGAACATATCGAGGAGCCGTTCATACTGGCGACCATCCACCTCCCGTCTGAGTTCCTGGGAGGGGTGCTCAAGCTGTGCGAGGAGCGGCGCGGAACGCAGCGCCAGATGAAGTTCGCCTCCACCAGCCGCGTGATCCTGGAGTACGAGCTGCCGCTGAACGAGATCGTGCTCGACTTCTACGACAAGCTGAAGACCGCCTCCCGCGGCTACGCCTCCATGGACTACGAGTTCCACGAGTTCCGCAGGTCCGACCTGGTCCGCCTGGACATCCTGCTTAACGGCGAGAAGGTCGACGCCCTCTCGCTGATCGTCCACAGGGAGAACGCGTACCCGAAGGGAAGGGACGTGACGGAGCGCCTCCGGAGGCTGATCCCGCGCCAGATGTTCGAGGTGGCCATACAGGCCGCGATCGGGTCGAAGGTGATCGCCAGGGAATCGATCAAGGCGATCCGCAAGAACGTGATCGCGAAATGCTACGGCGGCGACATAACCCGCAAGCGGAAGCTCCTCGAGAAACAGAAGGAGGGCAAGAAGCGGATGAAGCAGGTCGGGACGGTCGAAATACCGCAGGAGGCGTTCCTTTCCATCCTGAAGGTCAAGGATTAATATGGGAAACGGGAGCCCTGAACGCAGATGAAACAGACAAGCGGCATGGAGGGCGTCGCGGAACGCAAGGGGAAGGTCCGGGAGTACGTCGAGGCGTTCGCAGTCGCCCTGCTGATTGCACTGGTCGTCCGGACGCTGGTCATACAGGCGTTCAAGATCCCGTCCAGCTCGATGGAGGACACGCTGCTGATCGGGGACCACATATTCGTGAACAAGTTCATATACGGCTACCACGTACCGTTCACGAACGGCCGGATCCTGCAGTTCCACTCTCCCCAGCGCGGGGACATAATCGTTTTCGTCTTCCCGGAGGACAAGAGCAAGGATTTCATAAAGAGGGTCGTCGGCGTGCCGGGCGACACCGTGGAGATCCGGCAGAAAAAGGTCCTGATCGACGGCCGGCCGCTGGATGAAAAAAAATACGTCCGGTTCGCCGACGGGAACGAAATAGACGGATTCATGAAGGCCAGGGACAACCTCCCGCCCGTCAAGGTGCCTCCGGGCAAGCTTTTCGTCATGGGCGACAACCGCGACCGCTCCTACGATTCCCGGTTCTGGGGATTCGTGGAAATGGACGCGGTGATAGGCAAGGCGATGTTCATCTACTTTTCCGTGGACTGGAGCACGGACGTCCGCTGGGCCGAGGTATGGCGATATCCGGAGCTTGTCCGATGGAACCGGATAGGAGACTTGCTGCATTGACGGGGCGCGGCGCCACCCGGGATTTCCGCGAATCCTGTTGACGGAACCGGCGGGCAGGGTTAATATTCTTTCCAAGCCTTTTAAGCTAATCCCGTGAGGTTAGCAAAGGATGCAAAATACTCGAAGACCGCACCGCCTCCCCTGACGCCGGGGAGGCTTTTTTTTTGCCATTAATAACCCGATCGTCAAAGCATCCGGAGGGACCAGCGCGATGAAGAAGGCGAGCAGGAAGGTCATACTGGACGCCAAGGGAATGGAAAGGGTGCTCTCCCGCCTTACCCACGAGATCCTTGAGAAAAACAAGGGCGCCGAGGACCTGGTCCTGGTGGGGATCATGTCGGGGGGAGTGCCGCTGTCGAAGTTCATACAGGAAAAAATCCGTACGATCGAAGGGCTGGAAGTCCCGGCCGGCTACGTGGACATCACGCTTTACCGGGACGATCTGTCGCGCGCAGGCTACCAGCCGAGGCTCAAGAGGACCGAAATACCGTTTTCGATCGACGAGAAGAAGGTGATCCTGGTGGACGACGTCCTGTTCACGGGGCGCACGATCAGGGCGGCGATGGACGCGCTTATCGATTTCGGCCGCCCGAGGAACATACAGCTTGCGGTCCTGATCGATCGCGGGCACCGCGAGTTGCCGATCCGGGCAGATTACGTCGGCAGGAACGTGCCCACATCGAGGAACGAGACGGTCGACGTCGCGGTCGGCGGAAGCCGGGAGGACTGGAAGGTCCTCCTGAACGAATCGACGCCTGCAAAGGGGGAGTGACGCCATGGAATGGAAGCGCAGGCACGTGCTCGGCCTTGCCGATTTCCGCGTCGAGGAGATGGAATTCGTCATAGACACCGCCCGCTCGATGGAGGAGATCCTGACGCGCGACATAAAGAAGGTTCCTGCCCTTCGGGGCAAGACCGCGGTGAACCTCTTTTTCGAGGCCAGCACGCGGACCCGGACCTCGTTCGAGATCGCGGGGAAAAGGCTGTCGGCCGACGTGGTCAACTTCAGCTCGGCAACCTCCAGCGTCACCAAGGGCGAGACCCTCTTGGACACCGCGAAAAACATCGAGGCGATGAAGCCGAGCATCCTGATAATAAGGCACCCCGCGTCGGGGGCCCCGTACTTCCTTTCCCGGTTCGTATCCTGCTCGATCATCAACGCCGGAGACGGCGCCAACGAGCATCCTTCCCAGGGGCTTCTGGACCTGTACACAATACTTAAGGCAAAAGGTAAGATTAAAGACCTTAAGATAGCTATAATAGGGGATATATTGCACAGCAGGGTAGTGCGTTCGGACCTGCATTCGCTGGGCAGGATGGGCGCGAAGCTATGGCTCTGCGGGCCCTCCACGCTGGTCCCGAAGGAGATGGAGCGGACCGGCGCGCGGGTCACCTACGACATCCGCGAAGCGGTAAAAGACGCCGACGTCGTGATGATGCTGCGGATCCAGCTGGAGCGGCAGAAGACGGCGTACTTCCCTTCCTTAAGGGAGTATTCGAAGATGTTCGGCCTGAACCGCAGCCTGTTTTCCCTGGCCAGGGAGGACGCGGTGATCCTTCACCCCGGACCCGTAAACAGGGGCGTGGAGCTGTCGGACGAACTGGCCGACAGCGCGCAATCCAGGATCTTAAACCAGGTGGAGTCTGGAGTCGCCGTCCGGATGGCGCTGCTCTACCTTCTCGCAGGAGGCTACGATGCTTCTCATTAAAGGCGGGCGGGTGATCGATCCGGCAAGCAAACGCGACGAAACGGGATGCATCGTACTGGAGAGCGGGAAGGTGAAGGACTTCGTGCAGGGTGACCAGGCGCCGAAAGGGTTCGAAGGACGCGTGATCGACGCTTCGGGCAAGTGGATCGTTCCGGGGCTTGTCGACATGCATGTCCACCTGAGGGAACCCGGCTTCGAGTGGAAAGAGGACATACGGACGGGCACGAGGGCCGCGGCGGCCGGAGGGTTCACATCGGTCGCCTGCATGGCTAACACGAAACCGGTGAACGACAATCCCGAGGTCACTCGTTATATCAGGGAAAAGGCGATGAGGGAAGGTTCTGCCGATGTCTTCCCCGTCGCGGCGGTCAGCAGGGGGATGGAAGGCAAGGAGATGTCGGACTATTCAGAGCTGGCGGAAGCCGGGGCGGTGGCGTTCTCCGACGACGGGAAGCCGGTTGAGAGCGCGCTGCTGATGCGCCGGGCGCTCGAGTACACAAAGGCTTTCGGCTTTCTCATACTGTCGCACGCCGAGGACGCCGAACTGTGCTCCGGCGGAGCCGCGCACGAAGGATGGACGGCGCACAGGCTTGGGATACCGGGGATCCCTTCCGCCGCGGAGGAGGTGGCCATCGCGCGAGACATCCTGCTGGCGAGACAGACCGGTGGAAGACTCCATATCCAGCACATAAGCACCAGGATGGGAGTGGACCTCTTGCGAATGGCCAAGAGGGGGGGGCTCGCGGTGACGGGCGAGACGGCGCCCCACTACTTCACGCTGACCGACGCGTCGCTCGAAGGGTACAACACGAACGCCAAGATGAACCCGCCCCTTCGGGGTGAAGAGGACAGGATGGCCGTGCTGGAAGGGTTGATCGACGGGACGATCGACGCCATCGCCACGGATCACGCGCCCCACGAGGACTACGTCAAGCGGTGCGAGTTCATAGCGGCCGCCAACGGGATCATAGGGCTGGAAACGGCCGTACCGCTTTCACTCGGACTGCTCGCCGGAGGCAAGGTCACGCCGTCCCGGATCGTCGAGCTTCTTTGCGCCAATCCGGCGAGGATCCTCAAGCTATCCGGGAAGGGATCCTTGCGGAACGGCGCGGACGCAGACGTAACCGTCATCGACCCGGACGCCGAATGGGAATACGTCGAAGCCGACGTCCTCTCCAAGTCCAGGAACAGCCCTTTCCTGGGCTGGAAGCTCCGGGGACGGGCCGTCGCAACGATCAGGGGAGGGCGCGTCACACACTCCATCATGTCGGGAGTCGCCGTCGATGCCTGAGAAACGGGCGATTCTCGCCCTGGCGGACGGGACGGTCTTCCGGGGCGAGTCCTTCGGATTCGAAGGGGAATGCGGGGGGGAGGTCGTCTTCAACACCGGGATGACCGGGTACCAGGAAGTGCTCACCGACCCATCCTACAAGGGCCAGATAGTCACCATGACCTACCCGGAGATCGGAAACACCGGGATCAATCCGGACGATATCGAGTCGAACCGGCCGTGGGTCGAGGGATTCATCGTGCGGGAGGCGTGGCGCCTGCCGTCGAACTGGCGGCACGTGGAGACTCTCGACGGGTACCTCCGCAGATACCGCATCTGCGGGATCGCAGGGATCGACACCAGGGCGCTTACCCGGCTCATTCGCGACGGCGGATCCCAGATGGGTGTCATCTCCTCCGTCGACCTGGACGTGGACAGGCTGGCCCGGAAGGCGAAGGACCTGCCCTCCATCGTCGGGCGCGACCTCGTGAAGGAAGTCACAACGGACCGCGTGGCGCATTGGGACACGGGGGACTGGGACCTGGAAAAAGGGTACCTTCCCGCTTCGGAATACCGCAGCCGGTTCGGAAGGATCCCCAGGATCGTAGCGGTCGACTACGGGATCAAGCAGAACATCCTGCGGATGATGGTCTCGCACGGTTTCGACGTTACCGTGGTTCCGGCTTCAACGACCGCGGAGCAGATAATGGCGAGGAATCCCGACGGCGTCTTTCTCTCCAACGGGCCGGGCGACCCGGAAGGGGTGCCCTACGCCGTCGAGGCCGTCCGCGGGATTCTGGGCAAAGTGCCGATGTTCGGCATCTGCCTCGGACACCAGATCATGGGATTGGCGCTCGGCGGAAAGACGTTCAAGCTGAAATTCGGGCACCACGGCTGCAACCAGCCCGTGTCGGACGTAGACACCGGCAGGGTCGAGATAACGAGCCAGAACCACAATTTTTCCGTGGACCCCGACTCCCTTGGCGACAGGGCAAGGATAACCCATATAAACCTCAACGACCGGACGGTGGAAGGGCTTTCCGTCCCGTCGCTGCGCTGCTTTTCCGTACAGTACCATCCGGAGGCTTCCCCGGGGCCCCACGACTCCCGATACCTGTTCACGCGGTTCTACCGGTACCTGACGGGAGAAGAGGATCTGAAGACGTGACCTTGAAGGTCCTCCGGGAACGGCGCGAGAAGGCCGTCGAATCGCTCCGACGCTGCCGGCTCTGCCCGCGGGAGTGCGGCGTCGACCGCCTGTCCGGGGAGACCGGGTTCTGCGGCGCGGGCGTCGACGCGACCGTTGCCGCCGTTTCGGTGCACCACGGCGAGGAGCCGCCGATCTCAGGCGATCGCGGCTCGGGCACGGTTTTTTTCAGCCGCTGCAACATGGCATGCCTTTTCTGCCAGAACTATCCGATCAGCCAGATGGGCGCGGGACGGCGGATGACCGCGGCCGAGCTTTGCGACCGGCTGCTGTGGCTGGAGAGGAAAGGGGTCCACAACGTCAATTTCGTTACGCCGACGCCGCACGTGCCCCAGCTCATCGGTGCGCTGTCGGCCGCGCGTGAAAAGGGGTTCTCCCTGCCCGTCGTGTACAATACCGGCGGATACGATTCGATGGAGGCCCTATCCCTCCTGGAAGGAATCGTCGACGTATATCTGCCCGATATGAAGTACCGGTCCGAGGGGCTGTCGGGCCTGGCGTCGGGCGTACCCGATTACCCGCTCCACAACACGCGGGCCGTCGCGGAAATGCTGCGGCAGGTCGGCCCGCTCAAAAAGGGCAGGGACGGGATCGCCAAGCGTGGGGTGCTTATAAGGCACCTGGTCCTTCCGGAGAGAGTGGAGGAGACGGAGCGCGTGCTGTCGTACATCCGCGGTGAGTATGGGCGACGCATGCCGCTCTCGCTCATGGGGCAGTTTTTCCCCGCGCATCGTGCAGCAGCCGTAAAAGGACTCGACCGCAAGCTGTCGGCCGCCGAATACGGGCGGGCCGTCGAGGCAGCGAGGCGGTTGGAACTTACCGACGTTTTCATCCAGGAGATCTAGTGCCCAAGAGGACGGACATACGGAAGATCATGCTGATCGGCTCCGGGCCGATCATCATCGGACAGGCCTGCGAGTTCGACTATTCCGGGACGCAGGCGTGCAAGGCCCTCAAGGAGGAAGGGTACACGGTCGTGCTCGTTAACAGCAATCCTGCGACGATCATGACCGACATGGAATTCGCCGACCGCACCTACATCGAGCCGATCACCCCGGAGATGGTCGGAAAGATCGTCGAGCGGGAGCGGCCGGACGCCCTGCTGCCCACGATAGGCGGGCAGACGGGGCTGAACATCGCCGTGTCCCTTCACGAAATGGGGATCCTGCAGAAATACGGCGTGGAGCTGATCGGCGCGAGCTTCGAGGCGATCCAGAAGGCCGAGGACAGGGACCAGTTCCGGAAGGCCATGTCGAAATTGGGCCTGGTCGTCCCCCGGTCGGGATACGTCAAATCGCTGGAGGAGGCGCTCAAGGTCATCCCGGAGATCGGATATCCGGCGATCATCCGGCCGTCGTTCACCCTCGGGGGGACGGGCGCCGGGATCGCTTACAACCGCGAGGAATACGAGGAGGCGGTCCGCTGGGCCCTTGACGCATCTCCGAAAAGGACGGTCCTTGTCGAGCAGTCCGTGATCGGATGGAAGGAATTCGAGCTGGAGGTGATGCGAGACTTAAAGGACAACGTGGTCATCATCTGCTCGATCGAGAACCTCGACCCGATGGGCGTGCACACGGGCGACTCCATCACCGTGGCCCCGGCGCAGACGCTGACCGACAAGGAATACCAGCTCATGCGAAACGCGGCGATACGCATAATCCGGGAGATCGGCGTCGACACGGGAGGAAGCAACATACAGTTCGCCGTCCATCCGGACACGGGGGAGATGGTGGTGATCGAGATGAACCCGCGCGTGTCCCGCTCCTCGGCGCTGGCCTCCAAGGCGACCGGGTTCCCGATCGCCAAGATCGCCGCGAAGCTGGCCGTCGGCTATTCCCTCGACGAGATACGCAACGACATCACGCGCGTGACGCCCGCCTCCTTCGAGCCGACGATCGACTACGTTGTGACCAAGATCCCGCGGTTCACGTTCGAGAAGTTCCCGCAGACGCAGGACCTCCTGGGCACGCAGATGAAGTCGGTGGGAGAGGTCATGGCGATCGGGCGCACCTTCAAGGAGTCGCTCCAGAAGGCGATGCGCTCGCTGGAGATCGGCATTTACGGTTTCGAGGAGGTGCTGCCGGCGGGCAAGCCGGGATCCTCCGCACGACGGAAGATAATCGATGGGAAGCTTCGAAAGCCGAATTCAAAGCGTCTGCTCTTCATCGGGGAGGCGATCAGGGAGGGCTGGAAGATAGAGGAGATCAACCGGATAACCGGGATCGACGCCTGGTTCCTCGAGAACATCAGGCAGATCATCGCGGCGGAGGAAGGAATCCGCGGGGGGGCGGCAGGGCTTCGCGCATCGGCCGGAGGGGCCGATCTTTCCGAAGACGCGGCTTCGCTCCTGTCCCGCGCCAAGTCGTTCGGGTTTTCCGACCGCAGGATCGGGAAACTGACGGGTACCGGAGAAGACGCGGTCAGGGAGATTCGACGGCGCGCCGGCATCGTCCCGGCATTCAAGAGGGTCGACACGTGCGGCGCTGAGTTCGAGGCGTATACGCCGTACCTTTATTCCTCCTATGACGCGCAGGACGAGGCGCGTCCCACCGGCAGGAGGAAGATCGTCATCCTCGGGGGCGGGCCCAACCGGATCGGGCAGGGGATAGAGTTCGACTACTGCTGCGTGCACGGCTCTTTCGCGCTCCGCGAGGAGGGATTCGAGACGATCATGGTCAACTGCAACCCCGAGACCGTCTCCACCGATTACGACACTTCGGACCGCCTCTACTTCGAGCCGCTGACCAAGGAGGACGTCCTCGCGATAATAGAAAAGGAGAAGCCGGAGGGAGTCATCGTACAGTTCGGGGGGCAGACGCCCCTGAAGCTCGCGGTCCCGCTGGAGAAGGAAGGAGTGCCGATCCTGGGCACCTCGCCGGACAGCATAGACCGGGCCGAGGACAGGGAGAGATTCAAGGAGCTGCTGGACCTGCTGAAGCTCCGCCAGCCCCCGAACGGGATCGCCCGCTCGACCGGGGAGGCCGTGGGTATCGCATCGCGGATCGGGTATCCGGTCCTTCTGCGCCCGTCGTACGTGCTGGGCGGCCGCGCCATGGAGATCGTCCACGACGAGGAGGGGTTGCGGAAATACCTGACCCATGCGGTGCAGGCTTCGGAAGAGCGACCGGTCCTGATAGACAAGTTCCTGGAGGACGCCATCGAGATAGACGTCGACGCGATAGCGGACGGGGACACGGTAGTCATCGGGGGGGTCATGGAGCACATAGAGGAGGCCGGGGTCCACTCCGGGGATTCGGCCTGTTCGCTGCCCGCGCACTCCATCTCCGGGGAGACGGTGCGGGAGATCGCGAGGCAGACGAAGGCTCTTGCGAAGGAGCTCCGAGTCGTAGGGCTTATGAACGTCCAGTTCGCCATCCAGAAGGGTGAGATATACATACTGGAAGTGAACCCACGCGCCTCGCGCACCATCCCGTTCGTCAGCAAGGCGATCGGGGTGCCGCTTGCCAAGCTCGCGGCGAAGGTTATGGCCGGGAGGAAACTCGCTTCCCTTGGGTTCACGGAAGACGTGACCCCGAAGCATATAAGCGTCAAGGAAGCGGTGTTCCCATTCATCAAGTTCCCCGACGTGGACACGATCCTGGGGCCCGAGATGAAATCGACCGGCGAAGTGATGGGGATCGACACCAACTTCGGAAAGGCGTTCGCCAAGGCGCAGATCGCCGCGGGGATGATGCTTCCACGAAGCGGAAAGGCGTTCATAAGCGTGCGGGACGAGGACAAGAACGGAGTTCTTCCGGCAGCGAGGATGCTGCACGAAGCCGGCTTCCTCATCATCGCGACGGGCGGGACGGCCGAATTCATGACGCGGAACGGGATTCCGGCGGAAACCGTCCTGAAGGTCAACGAAGGGCGCCCCCACGTCGCCGACCTGATAAAGAACGGGGATGTCGCGCTGGTGATCAACACTCCGCTGGGCGCGCAGTCGAAGGCCGACTCGTTCTACATCCGGCGCACGGCGCTCGTCTACAACATACCGTACTTCACGACGCTCGCCGCGGCGCGCGCAGTGGCACATGCCATAACCCACCTCATCCGGGAGGACTTGACCGTCCGGAGCCTGCAAGAGTACCACGGACGATAAGCGCCCGTGACCGACGCCCCCTCCATTCAGTTTGTAAAGGGAGTGGGTCCCAGGATTGCGGAGAGGCTGGAAGCCCGCGGGATACGAACCCCCCAGGACGCCCTGTTTTTCTTCCCGAAAGGGTACGAGGACCGGCGGCACATAATCCCGATCCGCGCGCTAAAGCCGGGAATGACGGTGCCGGTCAAGGGAACCGTCACAGGGGTGCACGGGGGCCATCGCGGGTTCGGCGGGCCGAAGGTATTCGAGGTCGTCATCTCGGACGGCTCCGGCCGCCTTTCAGCAAAGTGGTTCCATTACCATCCGTCCCTTAAAGAGAGGTTCAAGGTCGGAGAGTCAGCCATCCTGTGCGGGACGGTGCGGTTTTTCCAGTTCCAGCCCGAAATGCACCACCCCGAGATACTGGGGAAGGCGGAGGAGCAGGATCCGGCACATATCGGCCGGATAGTTCCCGTGTACCCCGAAGTGGAAGGGGTCCCCCCGCGCGTCCTGCGCAGGATCCAGTGGGAGGTGGTCCGGCATCACGCCTCGACGGTCAAGGAGTTCTTCCCGAAGTGGATGCTCGAGGAAGCGGGCGTCCCCCCGATTCACGAATCGCTGTCGATCCTGCATTTTCCTCCTCCCGGCGCAGACGCCGAAAAGCTTCTTTCCTTCGCGTCGCCCGCGCAGCAGCGGCTCATATTCGGGGAGCTGTTCTACATACAATGGACGCTGGCCAGGAGGCGGGCGGGGGTGATGAAGGAAGCGGCCGCCCCCCTGCATTGGGACAAGGAGATCGTCGACGAGATAAAGCGCAGGCTTCCATTCGCGCTTACGAACGCGCAACGACGGGTCGTGAACGAAATATTAAAGGACCTGTCCAATCCGCATCCGATGCACAGGCTCCTGCAGGGGGACGTGGGTAGCGGCAAGACGATCGTGGCATGGATCGCGGCGCTGGTCGCCTGGAGGAAGGGGGCGCAGACCGCGCTCATGGCGCCCACCGAGATCCTCGCCGAGCAGCACTTCCGCCGGTTCCTCTCCCTTTGCAGCGGCCTCCCGGTCCGCATCGTCCTGCTCACTTCATTCATGACGGGGAAGAAGCGGGAGATCCTTCGGAAGGAGATCAGGGAGGGGGAGGCGCATATCGTCATCGGGACGCACGCCATCATCCAGGAAGGGGTCGAATTCCAGCGGCTTGGACTGGGCATAGTGGACGAGCAGCACAGGTTCGGCGTGCTGCAGAGAGCGGCGCTGCGAGGCAAGGCGAAGACGGCGCCGCATCTCCTCGTCATGACCGCCACGCCGATACCGCGAACGCTTGCAATGACGCTGTACGGCGACCTGGACGTATCGGTCATCGACGAGATGCCCCCGGGAAGGACCGCGGTCGAGACGAAGGTGGTGGGGGAGGAAAACAGGAAGGCGGCCTGGGCGAGGGTGCGAAAAGAACTGGCGGAGGGGGGGAGGGTCTACATAGTGCTGCCGCTGGTGGAGGAATCCGAAAAATTGACGCTTCGGGACGCCACCCGCACCGCCGAGCGCGTCCGGGAGGCGTTCCCGGAAATCGGCGTGGGCCTGCTACACGGAAGGATGAAGGCCGACGAGAAGGACGCCGTCATGCGCCGGTTCCAGGAAGGTGAGATACTGATCCTGGTCTCCACCACGGTCGTGGAGGTGGGGATCGACGTGCCCGAGGCGACCGTGATGATGATAGAGCACGCTGAGCGTTTCGGGCTCTCGCAGCTTCACCAGTTGCGCGGAAGGGTAGGGCGCGGCATCAGGCCCTCCGTCTGCTTCCTGTTCGTCGAGGGGCCGCAGGGCGAGGACGCCTTCGCGCGCCTTTCGGTGATGGAAAGGACTACGGACGGCTTCCGGATAGCCGAGGAGGACCTCAAGATCCGGGGGCCGGGCGACTTCGCCGGCGTGCGCCAGTCGGGCATCCCCGACCTCGTCTTCTCCGACATCGTCCGGGACGCCCGGATGTTG
>Ga0214473_10003572_pt1 | contig 18814 bp, 16 predicted proteins | sample RVTome_7_FD_203509 | JGI IMG/M metagenome (GOLD analysis project Ga0214473, IMG submission 203509) | Soil microbial communities from uranium-contaminated site in the Upper Colorado River Basin, Wyoming, United States - RVT98D197 | ecosystem: Environmental > Terrestrial > Soil > Contaminated >... | reverse complement strand
TCTTATTGTCTTTGTTGCACTCCTTCTCCTCATCAAATCGCCTTTCGGACATGCCCTTAGGGGAATTCGTGAAAGTGAGTCAAGGATGAAGGCTTTGGGATATAATGTCTGGCTCTACAAATACCTCGCCTTTGTCTTCGCAGGGATCTTCGCGGGGATGAGTGGAGTTCTCTGGGTTTATTATAGCGGATTTGTCAACCCCTCCTATCTCGGAGTAGATCAGTCGGTGAAAGGATTGTTGATGTTAATCCTGGGGGGCTCTGGCAGTTTCTTTGGGCCTGGAATCGGAGCCGGGATTATCGTTTTATTGGAGAACATTGTGAGTGGCCTCACTGAGAGGTGGTCTTTAATTCTTGGCATTGTTTATGTGGCTGGAATCATGCTTTTTTCAGAGGGAATATCCTCTATTTTGAAAAGAGGCCATTGAGAGTGAAGGCGCTGGATGTTCGGGCCCTTTCCAAGAACTTCGGAGGATTACGGGCCATTCACAACGTCTCTTTAGAAATTGAAGAAGGAGAGCGGAGGGCCATCATTGGTCCCAATGGTGCTGGAAAGACAACCCTTTTTCATCTGATCAGCGGATTTCTTTCTCCCTCTTCAGGTCAAATCTCCCTTTTTGGCCGCGACGTGACAAATCTCCATACGCATCAAAGAGCAAATTTGGGGATGGCGCGCACGTTTCAGGTGACCAATCTTTTTCCGAAACTCACCCTATTTGAGAATATCTTGTTAGGAGTCCAGGCCATTGAGAAGGCGCGCTTCTGCTTCTATCGTCCTCTCGGGAGTTTTCGAGAAATGGTCCATGAGACGGAACGCCTCCTCAAAGAATGGAACCTGTGGGAGAAGAAGGATGTCCTCCTCAAAAACCTCTCTTATGGCGAACAGAGGCAGATTGAGGTGATCCTGGCTTTGGCGACGAAACCTCGGTTACTCCTTCTTGATGAACCCACGGCCGGCTTATCTCCGGCAGAAACCGTTCTGGTGACCTCCATCATTCGAAATCTCCCCCGCGACATCACGATTATTCTGATCGAGCATGATATGGATGTGGCCTTCGAAATCGCAGAGAAGGTTACCGTCCTTCATTTTGGCAGCGTTCTGGCAGATGGTCCCCTCGAGCAGATCAAGGGGAATCCCAAAGTGACCGAGGTCTATCTCGGATAGGGCAAGATGTTAAAGATCAATGACATTCATACGTACATTGGCGATAGCTACATCCTTCAAGGCGTCTCCATGGAGATCCCCGAAGGCAGGGTCGTCTCCCTTCTGGGTCGGAACGGAGTGGGAAAGACGACCCTGATCTACTCCATCGTCGGATTCCGTCCGATACGGAAGGGAAGCATTCTTTTTGAAGGAAGAGACATCAGCCGCCTCCCTTCCCATCGGATCGTGCGATCGGGCATCGGTCTTGTCCCCCAAGGGAGAAGGGTTTTCTCGTCCCTATCTGTTGATGAAAATCTGGAAGTCCCGTTTAAATGCCCGGCCCGAAGCGTCAAAGATTTTAACTTGGAGAGAATCTTTCAGATCTTCCCGATCTTGAAAGAGAGAAGAGAACATCGAGGCGGCAAGCTCTCCGGAGGCGAGCAACAGATGCTCGCCACAGCCCGGGGTCTGATCTCCAGGCCAAAACTTCTCCTCATGGATGAGCCTTCCGAAGGGCTTGCCCCTTTGTTAGTTCGAGATCTCGGCCAGAGGATCAGGCATTTCAGGGAGCAGGACCTCACCATTCTTCTGGTGGAGCAGAAGCTTTCTTTTGCTCTGGAGGTGGCTGACGATGTCTACATTATGAGCAAAGGGAAAATCGTCTATCATTCCACGCCGGAAAATTTGCGGCGGGATGAGGAGGTTAAGGCTCGACATTTGGGGATTTAAAAGGCAATCCTTCCGGGGGAGAGTCTTTTAGGTTTGAAAGGATAAAAGGAAAGAGGATTAGGACAGATATTTTTGAACTAGATTTACAAAGAACAAAACCCAAAAAAGGAGGTTTGCTATGATCGGAACAATGAAAGATGGAAGAGTCATGATCGGAATCGTATTCAGCCTTTTGTTCTTGTTGTTGCCCGGATTGGCCTCTTCTCAGGAGCCGATAAAAATCGGCTACCTGAGCACAAGTTCGGGGACGTTTGCGGCAGACGGGGAATTCATTCGGCAAGGCTTTGAACTGTATCTTGATCAGGTAGGTTACAAGGCCGGCGGTCGTAAGATCGAAGTCCTCCACGAAGACGACAAGATGGACCCCCGAACCGGGTTGGTCAAGGCCAAGCGACTGGTTGAAGAGAATAAGGTTCACATGGTTTCAGGGGTCATTCCAAGCAGTATCGCCTATGCGGTGAAGGATTACCTCGTCGGCAACAAAATTCCCTTTATCATCGCCAATGCTGGGGCCGACGATCTGACTTCCCGGGACTTCTCCCCTTACGTCTTTCGAAGCTCCTTTTCAAACTCTCAACATAGTCATGTTTTGGGGGACTGGCTCTATAAGAAGGGGCATCGGCGCCTGATCGTTTTAACTTCCGATTATTCGGCTGGCTATGAACATATCGGAGGCGTCTGCCGGGTCTTCACAAACGCGGGAGGAGAAATCGTCGAAGAGATCTATACTCCCCTTGGCACCATGGATTTTGCGCCCTATCTCTCCAGGATCAGCCCCGAACGGGCCGATGGCGTGGTCTGCTTCCTGGGGGGAGTCGATTCAGTCAATATTGTGAAGCAGTATGCCCAATACGGGCTGAAGGGAAAAATCCCTCTTTACTCTCTGCACATGATTATGGAACATCTGCAGCCGTCCATGGGCGAGGCGGCGATTGGAATGGTGGATTGCAGCGGCTACATGCCATCCTTGAACCTGAAGAACAAGGAGCATCTGGATTTTCTAAAAGCCTATCGCGACAAGCATGGGAAATGGCCCAATTTTGTGACCGAAGGCGCTTATGTGAGTGCTCAATTGATCGTGAAGGCCCTGGATTCCATCGGGGGAAAGGTAGAGGATACGGACGCTTTCATCAAGGCAATGGAAAAGGTGGATATTGTCGCTCCCCGCGGTCCCTTCAAGCTGGATAAATTTCATAATCCAATAGAGAATTTTTATATCTCGGTTCTCAAGAAAGAGTTCAACCTCGAGATAATTGAGACCTATCCCAACGTCACCCAATTCTGGAAGTGGAGCCCCGAGGAATTTATGAAGATGCCCACTTACAAGGACATGAAGGGAAAGTGGGCAAAGGGCAAGTAACTCTCTGACGAGGGAATCCCCATTCGGAGGGCCCCCGCTGCAAGGCCGGCAGGAGCCCTCCTTCGGAATAAGGAGGGGACCTCCTCAAGCCGGTTCGGTCGCAAGGGGAGGCAAACGGAAGCGCTCTCCTTAGGAGAAAGCTCTCGGATAAAGATCCGGAGAGCTTTATAGATCAGCTTATCTTGATCTGAAGAGAAGGGGCAATGGAATTTATCTTCCTCCAACTATTTAACGGTATTTCCTGGGCCATGCTCCTTTTTCTCTTTACAGCCGGCTTTACCCTGATCTTCGGTTTGATGAAAATTATCAATTTAACCCATGGATCCTATTATCTGTTCGGGGCCTATTTCGGTATTGTTGTTATTTCCTATGCAAAGAACCTTCTCGTGACTGCGATCATTGGCGGTATCGGTATTGCGATTCTTGGGATGTTGATGCAGCGTTTCCTGCTGCACCGTTATGAGACTTCACACCAAACCCAGGTGCTCCTGACCTTCGGGTTTACACTCTTTTTTGCGGACCTGGCCTTATCGATCTGGGGGGGTGAACCGAAGACGATTCCGGTTCCACACCTCTTGGAGTCATCGATCCGATTGGGGGGGTTAACTCTGCCTGTCTACCGCTTTGCTCTCATCCTCATCGGCCTTCTCACCGCCGCACTCTTGTGGTGTTTTTTGAAGAGTAAATTCGGAATGCTTGTTCGGGCCGGCATAGAGAATGAGGAAATGACAGCAGGTGTGGGTGTCAATATTTCCCTTTTGAAGACTTTGACCTTTGCTGGAGGGGCCTTTCTGGCTGGCCTTGCAGGGGTGATCGGAGGTCCAGTGATCGGGGTCTATCCAGGATTAGATATGCAGATCCTCCTTCTCTCTCTGGTCATAGTCATCATTGGAGGAATGGGGAGTCTTAAAGGTGCTTTTATCGGTTCACTACTGGTAGGATTAATCGATACCTTTATTAAAGCCCTTTTCCCTACGTTTTCCCTTTTTGCCATCTTTTTTATCATGGCTGTTACGCTTGTTGTGAGACCAAGCGGGCTTTTCGGTTCAGAATGAAAACATTCCTCAAGACCATTCTCCTTTTTGCTTTACTGGGGGTTCTTCCATTACTCCTTCCCTCCTATTTTACTGGAATCCTAATTCGCATCATGATCCTCATCATCTTCGCAATGAGTCTGGACCTATTGATGGGTTACACAGGTCTGACCCCGCTGGGGCATGCAGCTTTTTTCGGGATCTCCGGTTATACGATGGCTCTTCTAAGTTTAAAGATTTTTCACGGTTCCATGCCTTTCATTGGATTCGCAGCAGGGATCGTTGCAGCGATTCTCTGCGCTGCAATTCTGGGCCTCATTGTCGTGCGGACCAAAGGGGTCTATTTCATGATGGTGACGTTGGCATTGGGCCAGATGTTTTGGGGTTTGGCCGTCAAGTGGCAGCAGTTGACCGGAGGGACGGATGGCCTTGCAGGCATTTCCAGGCCTTCCATCACTTTTGCATCTTTGAATTTTTCGAAAGAGATCAACTTCTTTTATTTCGTTTTAGTATTATTCGGTCTTTCTTATTTCATTATGTCTCTTCTCCTGGGCTCCCCTTTTGGTCATACCCTTATCGGGATCAGGGAAAATGAAAAGAAAATGGAGATCCTTGGCTTTAATACCTGGCTACATAAGTACATTGCCTACATCATCGCAGGGACGTTTGCCGGGCTTGCGGGAATGTTGGATGTTTATTACTATCAATTCGTTAGTCCTGAGATCCTGGATATAGGGAACTCTATCGGCGCGCTGATCGCCGTGATTCTTGGCGGAAGTGGCAGATTATTCGGTTCGGTGATCGGAGCGGCATTATATGTCTGCCTGGAACAATTTATCAGCGCCTATACCCAGAGATGGGTGATGGTCGTGGGCCTCCTTTTCATTCTGGTTGTCATTTTTGCTCCTTTAGGCCTCTCACCCTTATTGAGCCGGCTTTGGATTTCAATGAGAAAGCCGCAAAAAAATCGAGTCGGACAATGAACGCGCTTCTCATCGATCACGTGTCTAAAAACTTTGGCGGGGTTCAGGTTCTCAGCAATATCTTCATCGAACTGGAGGAGGGGAAGAGGCTCGCCATTATTGGCCCGAATGGGGCCGGGAAAACGACCTTGATCAACGTCATCAGCGGCGTTTTGAAACCCTCAACGGGAAGAATCCTCTTATTTGGGGAAGATATGACCCGACACTCCCCTTATTTGCGGTGCAGAAAGGGTTTATCCCGCACGTTCCAGATCCTTAGCCTTTTTCCAAGTCTTACCGTTCTTGAGAGTTTGCTTCTTTCAGTCATGCCGGTGAGGTCGGACCAGCTTTCCCTTCTCAGACCGATTGGGATGTTTTCCCATCTCTATCATACGTCTCAAAGATTGCTTGAACAAGTGGGCCTGTGGGAGAAGAGGGAGATGATCGTGTGTAATCTGTCCCATGGCGAGCAGAAACTCCTTGAAATGGCCATGTCCCTTTCTCAGGCCCCCAAGCTCATGCTGCTGGATGAACCGATGGCCGGGCTTTCCCCGGGAGAGACGGTTTTGATCAGTTCTGTGATCCGCTCTCTGCCGTCCGATGTAGCGATGATCATCGTGGAACACAACGTGGACGCCGCTTTGGAGCTGGCAGGACGTGTGGTTGTCCTTAATCAAGGGATGATCCTGGCGGAAGGCCTCCCCCATGAGGTAAGAAAAGAACCCAAGGTCCAGGAAGTCTACCTTGGGACAGAAGAGAGCTGGAGGTCGTGGAAGGATTTTTGCAAAAAAAGGGGCGAACTCCATTCGTAGGGCACGGATAAAGCCCGCCCCAACCTTTGGAGGAATATCAGAACCCAAAGGGCAATTGAGGATGGTCCAATCCACTGAGGTGATCCATTGAGAGGGACAAAATGTGAGCTGAAGGTTTCTGAGATTCACACGTATCTTGGGACGGGCCATATCCTTCAGGGAATTTCTCTGGAAGTGAATGAAGGGGAGATTGTTGCCTCCTTAGGCCGGAATGGAATGGGTAAAACGACTCTTATTCGGTCGATCATGCATTTCTATGGGACCAGCCGCGGTACGATTTCGGTCGGAGGACAGGAGATCACCCATATGAACCCGTTCCAAATCGCCCGAATCGGGGTGGGACTTGTTCCCCAGGGGCGCTGTATCTTCACTTCCCTCACGACCAGAGAAAATCTCGAAATTGGCAAACAAACATTAAGACAGGGGCAATGGACGATGGATCGGATTCTCACCATTTTCCCCGCCCTCAAGAACCGTCTTCGAAACCAAGCGGGGAATTTGAGCGGAGGAGAGCAACAGATGTTGGCCATCGGGCGGATGTTAATGGGAAACCCCAGAATCGCTCTGATGGATGAGCCTTCGGAAGGGCTGTCCCCTCTTTTGGTCTGGGAGTTGGCCGCTGTCATTAATGAGCTTAAACAACAGCACGTTTCTGTTCTTCTAACAGAGCAAAATGTGAATTTCGCAGCCCATATTTCGGACTACATCTATTTGATCAACAATGGCACGGTGGTCTACGAATCGGAGCCGGAAAAACTTGCGGAAAATGACACCGTTAAGATTCGTTACCTGGGAATCTAATAGAGGAGACATCCATGAGACTTCAATTGGATATATTGAATATCCGGGACGTTCAATTTGCAGACCAAACGAAGATGATCGACGGGGTGCTCACGATCAACCGCCTGGAGCTTCAAGACTTCTTAAAAGAGGACAAAAGGCTGAGCCATGTTGATATTGAGCTGGCCCATCCCGGCGAAAAATGCAGAATCCTCCAGGTGACCGATGCGGTGGAGCCGAGAGCCAAGAAAAGTGGAGGCGTTGATTTTCCCGGCGCCCTGGGAAGGCAGGGAAGGATTGGCCAGGGCAGCACCTGTGTGCTTCGTGGCGCTGTGGTCATCCTGTGCGAATCGGACGGACCGGGATCTCCTCCCGCTGAGCCTTCAACGGCTCAACTCGGAGGGATCATTGACATGTCAGGGCCAGGGGCGGAACTGAGCATTTATGGAAAAACCCACAATATTGTTTTAGTTCCCCGGGCCGCTCATGGAGTCAGCCTGCATGATTATCGGATCGCTCTCAAGATAGCGGGATTGAAAACGGCCATCTATCTGGCCCGGACCGGGAAGGATCTCCAGCCGGACGAGGTGGAGGTCTATGACCTGCCTCCGCTTTCGAAGATTCCTGAAGGATTCGAAACCCTGCCCAAGGTCGCCTACATCTTTCAATTTATTTCAGGCCAATTTGAAAGCATCCCGGGATATCCCATTTTATATGGCCATAGTGCGGAGAGGGTCGCGCCCACGCTTCTTCATCCCAACGAAATTCTCGATGGGGCGGTCATTACTCCCTATCGGACAATGGACATAGAGGTATTCGGCCTTCAAAACCATTCGATCATCAAGGAGTTATACCGGAGACACGGGAAGGATCTGTACTTCTCGGGTGTGGTCATTACCGTGGCCCATGACAATATCAAGGAGAATGAAAGAGCGGCCATGATGGCGGCGAACCTGGTCAAATGGGTTCTTGACGCGGATGGGGTGATTCTGACCAAATGCGGAGGAGGAATCCCCGAGGTGGCGATGGCCATGACCGCCCAGAGGTGTGAAGAAGCGGGAGTGAGGACCTCTATCGCATTAGCCCATTATCCGACCGTCCTTAGCGGAGGCGACAGCACTCTTTTATTCAACCTTCCGGAGGTTGATGCGATCGTCAGCCTGGGAACGCCTTATACTCCGATCACCCTGCCTCCCGTGGAAAGGATCCTTGGAAAATCAGCAGCCCCATCTGGAGAGGCTCAAGAGATGGGCGAGATCAGGACAACGCTGAATACAGTGAAAGGCGTATTAAGTCAGATCGCAGATACGAAGGTCACAGCGGTCCGATACTGATGGAGTGTCTCATTATCCATGTATGCCGAGCGATGCAAAGGAGGAGGATGGGAAAATGGGAAGCAGAAAATTAAGGATCGTTCACTACTTAAATCAATTTTTCGGTGGGATCGGGGGAGAGGATAAGGCCCATGTAGGCCCGGAGATCAAGAATGGCCCGGTCGGGCCCGGAATAGCCGTCCAGCAGGCCCTTGGTGAGCGAGGGATTGTGGTCGCTACCGTTATCTGCGGGGACAACTATTTTTCGGAAAAAATTGAAGACGCAACACGCGAGGTGATCCGATTGATTCAATCCCATCAACCCGACGCAGTCATCGCAGGTCCGGCTTTCGATGCTGGCCGCTACGGCATCGCCTGCGGCGCCTTATGCAAAGGAGTGCAAAATCAATTGGGCATTCCGGCAGTCGCGGGAATGTTCAAGGAAAATCCCGGCGTCGATCTATACAGGAAAGACGTCTACATCATCGAGACCGGGGACTCGGCAAGAAAAATGGCTGAAGCCGTGTCCAGGATGGTCGATCTGGTGTGCAGGCTTGCCGCAAACGAAAAGATAGGCAAACCCTTCGAGGAAGGGTATTTCCCTCGCGGATACCTTGAGAACGAGGTCTCGGACCGCCTTGGAGCGGAACGGGTCGTCTCCATGGTATTGGCCAAGATCCGAGGGGAGTCTTTTGAATCGGAGGTCCCTCCTCCAAAGTTTGATCAGGTGAATCCCGCGCCGGGCATCAGGGATCTTCGCTCAGCCACCATTGCCCTGGTCACGGACGGCGGCCTGGTCCCAAAAGGAAATCCGGACCGAATCGAGGCCAGGGCAGCCACGCGTTTTGGCTCTTACAGTCTCAAAGGGATCAAGGCCCTCAATCCTGACGATTATGAAGTGAATCATGTCGGATACACGCCTGTCTATATCCTTCAGGATCCTCACAGGCTGGTTCCGGTGGACGTGATGCGGGACCTGGAAGAAGAAGGGAGGATCGGCAAGCTCCACGATCGGTTTTTTGCGACTGCAGGGGCAGTATGTGTTGTCGAAAATGTAAAAAAAATGGGGCAAGCAATGGCGAAAGAACTCAAGGACGACGGGGTATCCGGGGTGATCTTAACCTCTACCTGAGGAAGCAGCACGCGCTGCGGTGCAGTGCTTGTAAAAGAATTTGAGAGGGCCGGTTTGCCGGCTGTGCATATCTGCTGCCTGACCCCTGTAGCCCTCATGGTGGGTTCGTACCGGATCATACCAGGCGCCAGCGTCACGCATCCGGTTGGGGATCCCCATCGGGATCCGGGAGCGGAAAAGGCCTTACGGAGAAGTATCTTGGAGGAGGCTCTTAAGGCTTTGCAGCATCGTGATTAATCATTCAAACCCATTCAATGCGTTTGTAATGCCTCAGTTACGGTTGCCCGGTACCCACTACTCCACGTATGCGTTTACATTTTTTGCTTGACAAGAGATCACGATGTTCCTTAATATGATGGAACTTAGTTTTGCATAGTGGAATATGAAAAAAGGCAAACCGGTAAATTCTTTGTTAAAAGGGCTAAATATTCTGGAGGCTTTCACTCCCTCCCAGTCAAGTCTCAGTTTCCAAGAATTGACTATCAAAACAGGGTTTCCCAAGACCACCGTTTTTCGGTTTCTCCAAACCTTGACCTCCCTGGAGTACCTTTCGCTCGATTCAAAAACCCGGAAATATTTTTTAGGTCCAAGAGTCATGTCACTCGGGTTTACCGTCTTGTCAAGCATGGATTTAAAGAATGTCGCCTTTCCTTATCTTGAGGAGCTGGCAAGGATATCCGAACAGAATGTCAATCTGGCGATTCTTGACCATACAGAAATCGTTGTCATCGAGCGCATTAAGAAATGGCAAATTCTGGACATCAATATTCAAATCGGAGGAAGGTTGAGCATTTATCAATCTTCACCGGGTCGGGCCATTCTGGCTTTTTTGAATGAGGAGAAATTCGAATCGATCTTTAACGCTCTCCTAAAAGACCCAAAAGCCCTCCCCCACATCGGGGTGAATGGCACGAAGTTGATTAAGAAACTTAAGGAAGCCCGCCTGAGAGGCTATGTTTTGAACGATGAAGAGTATTTTAAGGGATTAAGGTCCATCGCCGCACCTATCTTCAATGCACAAAGCGACGTTGAGGGAGCGGTGTATATGTCGGTCTTTAGCCAGATGGTCAGTCGGGAGGAGTTGGTTAAACACTATGTTCCCATGCTGATGGATACGGCGAGAAAGATCTCGGCAGCGCGCGGGCAGCCCTCCGAAGGAGTTGCTTATTCAGGAGCGACTCCAACACGAGGTTCTTTAAATTTTAATAGGGCGCCTAAGAGGGCGTCGTCCTCAAGATAAACCATCTTCACCAACCTTCTTTCTTACCCTTCACAGAATCTATGGAAATCCTGGTCCCGAGTTAACCTCATCGTTGCATTGGACAGCCCCGGCGAGAACACTTCCAACGCCTTGGAATGCGGGTTTCATTGAGATAGGATGGGTAACGATGGACTTCACTAAAAGTGAGGTTAGTAAAGGTAATGGACGGTCATGCTCAACCTTCAAAAGGTTCCGCTCCAAGGCTTTTGGAAGCTTTGCTTCCCGTTTCGGCCCAGTGTTCCCGCCGGGGCTGTCATGGCAATTTTTTTGCAACATTGAGGTTAAGATATCTGTGTTGGTTCTCCATGAAGCCCCTATAGATCTGGTAGTGATCCGTATCCTCGTAGCGGACCCTTTTTACCGGAACAGAGTCGAAACTGTAGATGACCGAGTCCGGACACGCCAAAAGGATGGGTGAATGGGTGGCAATAATGAATTGGGCATGCCCCAAACCGCTCATCTCCTGGAGGAGGTGCAGGAGCTCCAGTTGGCTTCTTGGAGACAGAGCCGTTTCCGGTTCATCCAAAAGATAGAGCCCCTTGATTTTATAGCGGGCCTTGAAAAAAGACATCAGGGACTGCCCGTGGGATTGGGTTAATAAGGATTTCCCGCCAAAATAGTCAACCTGACCTGGATTGTCCGCCTCCCATACATCCAACAGTTGAGCGAAGTTCCGAAAAATCTGAGACGAAAAGAACGAGCCTGGGACCGGACCCTCCGTCCATTCGGCTTCGGTAAAAAGGAATAACCGCTGCTCATAAGGATTCACCACCGCCCGGGTTCTTTCCTCTCCGCTCCAGATGTGGATCTGGCATCTGCGGGCCAAGGCCTCTAAGAGAGTCGATTTTCCCGAGCCGTTCTCCCCCACGAAAAAAGTGACCGGTGAAGAGAACGTCACTTTCCGGGTCTGCTGAAGCACACGGATGTTGAAAGGATAGTAATCCCTTGTTGGGTATTGGTGAGATTGGAGCCTCACTTCTTTGAGATGAAACATAAAAGACACTCTCTTCTTCATGAAGATGCCACCATCATGACCTATGAAAGGGAATCCTGTCAAACAGATGGGTTGAGATTTCTGAAAAGCTCAGAAATCTCTGAGGACAGCGATCATGAAACGATTACACTGATTAAAAGGACAGAAGAGACTGAAAAATCCTGTAATCATTTTTCAAAATCTTTGTAATCAAGAGAGCGGAAAGTAGTTTTTCAAGCTCTCGTGTTAAGATATACCCTGCTTATTCAATTCCGTCAAAGCATTCAACGTGGAGAGAATACTTTTTACATTGACAATGTAAGCTTTGCTTTGAATGCCGTTGCCCCGATGGTATCTGCCAAAATCCTTTCCAAAAAATTCATAGACATGGCAGGTCAAGAAAATGTTGATCGATGGATCCAGGAGCTCCTGCGGGGCGTATCCGTAGTCTTTCCCCCAATGCTCCCAATTGATCTGCCCCAACCCATAGTCGCCGGTCTCCTTGTTGATGCTGTTTTCTTTGAAACCACTCTCGGCCATGATGATTGCGATGACCTCAAGCGGGTTCACTCCACATGTTTGCGAGGCATGGCAGATCAATCCGGCATACCTCAACGTTTTACCCTCGGAAAGCTGGTTATCGGTGATCGATCGAATCATATGGGCTAAGTTCAAGACTTCCTTTACGTTGGCGTCGCGGCCGGATTTTGTGAATGAGAGAAATTCCCTGATTCGATCTGGAAAGTCAATTCGCAGGCTGGGTTGGGCATAAGGCAAAAAAAATTCCATCAGAAAGAAGGCGACGATGGCAGCGATGAAAACCAGTTTGACTGCTTCCAGGATGGTGTGAAGGACTAACCTCTTTTTATATTTTAAGTAAAAGTCACTCACCGAGCTGCATGGAATTAACATGATGTTGAAGAGTTTCATCTTCTTCCTCCTCTTGCCGGATTCCCGCCAGTCAAAAAAGACAAGACTAGCGGAATGGATTAGAACAATTTAATGGGAACTTAAGATAGCAGTAGAAAAACTCTATATGATAAAATGCTTATTTGATGGGAAGAGGTAAAATTCAAGGCTATTATAACATGAAATGTTCGGAAGTAAAATAAAAAACATTTACCCTTAGAAACCCCTCAGTTTCGTGTGTGTAACTTCTCAGGGCTTTAGCCCTGAGTCATCAGCCCTGAAGGGCTGAGTTACAGGTGACGCCCTCACTTGGTTCCTTCCATCCTTAGAGGTTTCTTCCCAGTTGAAGAAAGTTTTTATGGATGCAGAGTCGGCCCTGGGATTCGACAAATTCGTTCCCCACTAAAATAAATGGCCGAAAAATCAGATGGGTTTTCTTGATCTGAATGTCCATCTCAGGAAGTTTAGGGAAAATCCTCATCCGGTCAACAGCCGTATTGGCAATGGTAACCTTAATGCTCTCCGCGGCTTCATTTGAAGGAAAATTGGCGAAAAAGAGGGGCGACTTAGGTAATTTTTTTTCAAATTCCTCATGCGGTTCGGCAAGTGTCAGGGCTTGCGTTGATCTCAAAAAAGGGACAGGGGGAACTTTAAAGGCCGGGGCCCAAAAACAAGAGCATGATTTCTCCCACTCCTTCTTCATCGCCACAGGTGCATTGGCCATCCTTAATAAATCCGCATAAGAGTGAATCGCAGGATCTTCAATGGTGGTTTCCATCCTCCAAAATGGCAAATAGTATGCGTTCGCTTCTTTGCTTGGTACCATACCGAAATCAACTTCTCTCAGGCCATTCTTGGCGGCTTCCCAAACCGAATTGCAATTCTTACAGAAGAGTACAACACTATCCTCTTCGCCAAGAAGATCCCATCCGCATTGAGGACATAGTGTAGAAACAAACGTAACCTGCCAATCCTTCTCTTGATCGAAGGTCAAGAGGTCATCAACAAAATCTTTGGGTATCGAAGCGACGGGTTTCCCCAGGATGGCATCATGAAACCTGCTTCCTTGAATAAACATCGGGGAATAAATCAAACTGATGGATTCGCCGATAAAGGTTTCATGATAAACGGGACCTGAAGCCTGAACAGCATCCGAAAGTTTGAATCGTCTCTCAATGTTTTGAATAACCTTTTTTAGGGGAACTCGATCCTGAAAGAATCTTGCGTCCACTTTAGAAGTAAGAAATTTCAGTTTTAAGGTTTGTGGTCTGAATCCCAGAGAGTTCGGTAAAAATGTATGGGACAAGGCCAAAGAACTGACATCATTGATCGTATATTTTATCCCATCAGCTTTGCAGAAAAAGATGGTCCCTTTAAACCGCCAGTAAGGCACAAATAAAATGTCTTTCGAAAAAGATTCAGAGGGGGGCAGATAGAATCTAAAATAATCCTCAGAGAGGAGATAAAGTCTGACCCGGCAGAAGGAACAGGAGAAAAGGCGGTCGGTCTCCTCCAGGGTTACGGGGCTACCGCACTGAGGGCACTCATGGTCGATCTTCCAGGCAATGGTTTCAGATTTTTTCACCGCACTGGTTGCAATAGATGGATTCTGGCAAATTATCCATACCACAGTAAGGACATTTCTTAGGACGGGGCTTCTCCCCCGCTGCCGGATGCCCGCACTTCGGACAGAATTTCCCCTGGGGCGGCAGGTTCTTTCCACATTGAGAGCATTGTTGAAAGATGAGGAGCTGGTGGCCGCAATCAGGGCAGAATTTGGCCTCTTTTGGGACGGGGTGCTGACAATCGGGACATTTGAATATTTCCGGGGGCTCCCCGGAATGGGAGTCTCTGAAGAAATCCGCGTACATGGCCGGGATCATCAATCCGAGTCCCATTCCCATGCCTGCCCCGGCTTCAGCCTGCGATTCAGAGGCTTTTTCTACTGCCATGGCTGCCTTCAATTTTAAGAGACGGTTGAGATCATCAAACACACTCAACCGGCTCTTATCGTCGATTGCCTTCTGAACCTCCGGGGGAGGAGTAATAGACATGATATAGAGATTGTAGAGTCCCAACCCGTAGCGGGAAAAATCATTCTGCAGGCGTTCGATGAGCCCTGCTGCAAGTTTATCATACTGGCCCGGAAGGTTGAGGAGAGTGTCAAGATGATCGCCCAAATGATCATTGAAACGTGAAACGATGACCCGGCTAAGGTATTCTTCAATCTCCTCGCTCGTATAGACTCCCTGAGTTCCTACTAAGGTATTTATGAACAGGACAGGTTGAATCACCCTTACATTAAAGATACCAAAGGCTCTTAGACGAATCAAACCGAGTTTGGAGTCCTTAAAAGCGACTGGATCTCGAGTGCCCCATTTTAAATTTGGGAAGACCCTCATGTTTACAAAATAGACTTCCGCTCTCAAGGGGCTGGTCAGTCCCCAGGGGAGACTCATTATCTTATTGAGGATTGGGATATTCGCCGTTGTTAAGGTATGCCGGCCCGGGACAAAGGCATCATACGCCCTTCCATTATAGAAGAATACGGCTGCTTGACTCTCTCTCACAATCAATTGGGCTCCGAGTTTTATCTCTCCGGACCCATCTTCGGGAATCCTGTGAACCATTTCTTTTCCCGTTTCATCAAACCATTCGATCACCTCTAAGAAAATAATGTTATTCATTCCCATAATTGACAGCTCCTTTTAGAACCTCTGGCTTCTCGTCGCTTTTGCTATTATTGAGAAGTATATAAGTGACCTGGGCAAGGGCAATATGTTTATTGCGGGCATCAAAAAGGTTTACCGTGACGGGGCAGAGGGTGCGGCCCACCTTGATCACCTCTGCCTTAGCGAAGGCATCGGTCAGACAGGGCGCCAAGAATCGAATACTCATGTCAGTGGTGGTGAGGTGTACATCCGGACCCGTCTTCGTGAAGATGGCAAAGCAGGCAGTGCTGTCTGCAAGGGTCATCAACAGGCCGCCATGAAATGATTCGAAGACACCGTCATAGCTTGGCTTTCTCGGTGCCATGGTCTCACAACATCCATCAGAAAGTGAAAGGATCTTCATTTGAAGGGTCTCCACAATAGGGATCCGCATGATTCTTCTGAGGATGGCTTCGTTCATTTCGGAGGACAGCATTCTATCTTTATCTCCCTTTGTTCTTCCCCATCACTTAACTCAGAAACTTGGTACACTTTCAACCTTTTCCGGGGTAATCGCCCACAATGATTCCATTGACTCTCCTTATATGGCAGCCAAAACGCTCCATTTATTTTACAGAATTGTATATGAATATCTCTCCGAGGTCAAAGGAATTCATACGCAAGCTAAGGCCTGCAGCTACTCGAAATCCTTTCCGGTCTCCCTTTGTTAAAGGGAGGAGATAAAAGGATTACTCCTTGGATTGAGGAAATGAGGAGGTGTCGTACCCTTGCTCGCAGATAAACACATTCAATCCTACTGGTGATGCCTGGGCATAGATCTTTTCCATTGTATCCAGAAACCTTTCTTCGCCTCTCCATAATGGGAAACTTCCCAGTCTCTTAGGCAGGGCTGCCGGTAACGGAGGAATCCGGACCTCTCCGAAGAAATTGTCGGGTAATGTTTCTCCATTCCAGAATTCGGAAACATTCGAAGACAGTTCTTCGATGTTTTCGCTTGAGGACTGAGACCTGCCCAAGGTCAAGTCTGAGCGAGACTTCCTTCTGCGTCCTGAAGGGCGAGGCTCTGGCACGGCTATGTCGGTTACAACCTCCTCAACCTTGCTGGGAGGTCTCAATCTCTGCTTGGATTTCCCTGATTTGAGTTTCTTACCAGTCTCGCTCAGAGCCCCCAGGAGTTCCTCGCGGCTCATTCCCCGGAGCTTGAAGATCAGGAAAGGGTCTCGGTCAAACTCCTCGCCCAGGAGGTAGTAGACAGCAGCAATATGCTTGCAGGGGTTGGACCAGTCCGGGCAGGAGCAATCTGTTTTGAGGTCCTTCAGCCTTTCGGGAAATAGCGAGAGCTTTGCTTCTTTAAATACCTTTTCAATGTTCGTGGGCATCTGGCCGGCCAGAAGCTTTGCTGTGAAGATGACCTCGCGAGAGAGAGCCTCAGCTAATTTCTGCCAGTTTGCTGCCAAAAGAGTTTTGATCTCGATCTTAACGTCATAAGGCTTGGATCGGGAGCCTTGAACCTTAGCATGGACTTTGCCCTTGTTGATCTCAACGGAAAGGACCTGACCTCTTCTTGCGTATGAGCGCCCCCTTCCCAATCTCGCTCCTATGTTGAAGCTCTCCAGGACGGAAATCCACCGTCTTGCCCACCAGCTCTCCCCGAATGTTCCGCGCTTCGATTGGGCTTTGATACCCCCTTTTGCTTCCAGGGGTATGGAAGGCTCAAAGTAGGGATAGTCATGCCATCGTCCCATCCTACTCTCCTATCGCTTCTTTTCTCAGGGCTAAGAGATTCTTAAGCTCGGTTGTTGAGAGCTCAGTCAACCAGGCCTCCCCCGTTCCGATCACTCTTTCTGCAACCTCTTTCTTTCGTTCGATCATCTCATCAATCTTCTCCTCCAGGGTCCCTGCACAAATGAATTTATGGACCTGGACATTCTTTGTCTGACCAATCCTGAATGCCCGGTCGGTCGCCTGATTTTCTACGGCCGGGTTCCACCACCGGTCATAGTGAACCACATGGTTAGCCTTTGTCAGATTCAAACCGGTCCCGCCTGCCTTGAGAGAAAGGATAAAGAGATGCGGGCCATCCTCACCTGCTTGGAAGCGCTCAATCATGCGGTCCCGCTGGTTCTTTGGAACTCCGCCATGAAGAAAGAGGACTTCCCATCCGAAAGTCTCCTGCAGGTGCTTCTGAAGAATGAAGCCCATCTCGGCAAACTGGGAAAAGATGAGGGCCCTATCGCCTACCTCCATCATCTCTTCGACCATTTCAGTGAGCCTGGCAAGCTTGCCTGATCTTCCGGGGATCGCGGAATTGTCGCCCAAAAACTGGGCCGGGTGATTGCAGACCTGTTTCAGCTTTGAAAGCGTCGCCAAAACGACTCCCTTCCTCTGTATGCCTTCGGTATTGTCCAATGCCTTCATCGTCTCATTCGCAATAGCTTCATAGAGAGACGCCTGTTCCTTTGTCAGTGTACAGAATACCTTCATTTCCATCTTTTCGGGAAGATCAGAAATGATGGCCTTATCCGTCTTGAGCCGGCGGAGGATAAACGGTCCCGTCAATTTTTTCAACCTCTCCGTTGCCTCCGGGTCCCGACCTGCTTGAATGGGTATGAAGAATTCTCTTTTGAATTCTGTCTGGGTTCCAAGGAACCCGGAATTGAGAAACTCCATGATAGACCAGAGGTCACCCACATTATTCTCAACCGGCGTCCCTGTGAGAGCGATACGGTAGTCTGCCTTAAGGGCTCTTGCAGCCCTCGCCTGTTTTGTCTCCGGATTCTTGACATTCTGTGCTTCGTCCAAGACTACCCCAGCCCAGGGGACCTCCTTCAAAACATCAAAATCCCGGTGTAAAAGTGCATAGCTCGAGATGACGATGGCCTGCCGCGCAGCCTCTCTTTTGAACGTTTCGCCTTTTGTCCTTTCAATTCCATGGTGAACCATCACAGGAAGATCGGGTGTAAACCGGTTAGCTTCTTTTTTCCAGTTGCTGACGACGGACATGGGACAGATCAGAAGGACAGGATGCTTCTCTCCCGATCGCCAATCCCGCTGAATCAGGGCCAGGGCCTGGATTGTCTTCCCCAGCCCCATATCATCTGCCAGGCATGCCCCCAACCCCCACTTCCGGAGGAAACCCAGCCAAGAATAGCCACGCACCTGATAAGGACGTAACATGCCTTGGAAGCCTTCTGGGGAGATTAATTCCTGGAAGGGGGTTCGCCCATCCAGTTCTGCCAGAAGATCGGCTATCCACCCCTGAGCCACAACTCCTTCCAGAGGAATATTCCCAGGAGCCTTTTCCCCACCCAGAGCCATTCGAACGAGGTCACGGACAGTTGTTTTAGTTTCATCGGCCCCCTTCTTTTTCCAGAATTGAAGGGCTGCTTGGATCTCCTCTGCGTTCATCTGGACCCACTGGCCTCTCACTTTAATGAGTGGCGCCTTGAGCTTTGCCAATCTCTGGAGTTCTTCGGCAGAAAGCTTTTCAGCACCCAGAGCCACTTCCCAATCCACCTGAACGATTTGGCTGAGTGAAAGACAGCTGATGCTTTGCATCCCGGATGCTTTCACATTTGCTCGGGCGGTAAGGCGCTGCTTCGTTCCCCTCCGCGTCCACCATGCCGGCAGCATGACACCGAAGCCAGACTGCTCAAGCATCAACGCCTTCTGGGTAAGGAATTCATAAGCGCCGGTTGAGTCGATCTCATAACCAGCTGGAGTGGCTGTCCTCA
>Ga0214473_10003571_pt1 | contig 18816 bp, 14 predicted proteins | sample RVTome_7_FD_203509 | JGI IMG/M metagenome (GOLD analysis project Ga0214473, IMG submission 203509) | Soil microbial communities from uranium-contaminated site in the Upper Colorado River Basin, Wyoming, United States - RVT98D197 | ecosystem: Environmental > Terrestrial > Soil > Contaminated >... | reverse complement strand
TCGCGGCTGGACGCAAACCTCCCACAGGCCATGACCGTCGGATTTCGTCGGGGGCGCTCCGGCGCTGCAAACGGAGCTTGCCAGCGAAACGCCGCTATGCCGGTCGGGGCTGGCATGTCGGGCAGAAGAACGAGGACCGTCCCGCGGCAAGGATGCGCGCGATCGGCGTGCCACAGGTTCGGCACGGCTCGGCCTGGCGCTGGTAGACGCGATGGTAGCGCTGGAAGGCGCCGGCCTGCCCGTCGGCGCCGCGGTAGTCCATCAGGGTGGTGCCGTTGTGGCGGATGGCCCGGCGGAGGACCGACTTGATCGCCCGCAAGAGGCGGCCCAACTCCGCGCCGTCAAGCTCGCACGCCCGGGTCAACGGATGGATTCCGGCGGCGTGGAGGGCCTCGTCACAGTAGATGTTGCCAAGCCCGGCAATGGCCCGCTGATCCAGAAGCATGGCCTTGATCTGCCGCGGCCGCCCCGCCAGCTTCCTGAACGCCGCCAGAGTCAGGTCGAGCGGCTCCGGGCCGAGGTCGCCGAGCGCCCGGAGGAACATCGCCTCGCCTGCCGTCACCCACCAGATGCCGCCGAACCGCCGTGGATCGTGAAAGCGAAACTCGCTCCGGCCGCCCCCGACGGCCACCCGCAGGTGGGTGTGCGTCTCGACCGGATCGGCCTGATCGCAGAGGTCCAGCCGTCCGGTCATGCCCAGGCGGATGATGAGCCGCGCCTGCGGCTCGAGCTCGAAGATGACCCGCTTGCCCCGCCGCCACACCCGCGCCACGCGTCGTCCCGGCAGGGCCCGCACCAGCGAATGCTGGTCGCCGCGGCCCCCATCCCCGCGGACGACGTCCGTGCGGGCGAGGATAACCCGGCCGAGCCTCCGCCCGGTGAGCCCGGCATGAAGCTGCCTGGCGATCGTCTCCGCTTCCGGTAGCTCGGGCATAACGGATCTTCACAGACTCGTGCCAGCGAGACCTGCGCGACTCTACAACTCGCGCGGTCCGGCTGCCACCCGCACATCATAAACGGCAATCGCCGTCGACGCCCAGCCGCGCGGCGCCAAGCCAAGAAACTCTTCAAGCGGGGGCTGGCTTGTGGCTCCCACGGATTGCATCTACCATCCGAACGGTTTAAAGCCGCTCGAAAGCTCGGGCGGCTGCCGCCGACGGGCGCCGAGACCCTCGTCACCGTCCGATGGTCGGTAGCGACCGTAAATGTCCAAAGGAACTCGCAGGCATGACCAACGGCTCAAGTCCGCCGCAGGTGAAGCTCACATTCACACAGCAGATGCTGAGTTTTCCGCCCGCGTTCTGGGTGGCAAACCTCATTGAACTGATTGAGCGGTTCTCGTTCTACGGCGTCCGCATGATTGCGGCGCTCTACATCATTACGGAAACTGAAAAGGGCGGACTTGCCCTGACGAACACGGACAAAGCCATCTTCTTCGGTACGTGGTCTCTGATCCAATGTCTGCTGCCGATGTTCACGGGCGGGTTCGCTGACCGATACGGCTATCGCTTGTCCCTCATGGTCGCTTACCTCGTCAACATCGTTGGCTACTCGGTCATGGCCTACACGCACAGTTGGTGGAGTTTCATGGGCGCGTGCTGCCTCATCGGCACGGGCACGGCGATCTTCAAGCCGCCGCTGCACGGAACGCTCGCCCACTGCGTCAACCAATCCAACTCCTCGGTCGGATGGGGCACGTTCTATCAGGTCGTCAACATCGGCGGTTTCATCGGCCCGTTGGTGTGCGGCTACTTGCGATTGCTCGACTGGAAATACGCATTCTTCGCCGCGGCCGGCATCATTGTGGTAAACGTGCTGATCACGCTCACCCTTCTCAAGGATTACGCGAAGACCGGCAAAGAGGACCTCACAGGAGGACGGAAAGGCCCCAAGGACATCCTGGTCGAGACGCTCGCCACTCTCAGGGATGTCCGATTCACGCTGTTTCTTGCGATTTTCTCCGGCTTCTGGTTCATGTTCATGCAGCTTTTCGATCAACTCTCAGTCTTCATATACGAATGGGTCGACACGAATGACGTTGCGACTTTCCTGGCCAACGCGACCGGAATGCAATTCTTCAAGAACATGGCCGCCAACGGCGGCCAAGTCAATCCGGAATGGATTGTCAACGTCGATGCCGGATCGATCATCGTTCTCGTACTGCTCGTCTCCTATATCACAGGGCGATTTCGCCACATCAGCGCGATGATCGTCGGAATGGCGATCGCATGCGTCGGGCTGATTCTGGCAGGGATGGCGACGACAGGTTGGGCCTGCATTTTCGGCATTTTCATCTTCGCCATCGGCGAAATGGCCTGTAGCCCGAAGTTCAGCGAGTACATCGGATTGATGGCGCCGCCAGAGAAGAAAGCACTTTACATGGGGTATTCGAATATCCCGTTCGCGGTCGGATGGGCGGGGGCGAACTTCATCGGCGGGCCGGTTTATGACCTCGTCGCGGATAAGTTTGAGTTGGCGAGGGACTATCTAACGACGGAGCTCGGCCAGAGCCCGGCGACGGTCGATGCGCTCTCGAAGGGTGAACTGATGGACACGCTTGCCATCGCCCTCGGAAAGACCGAAGCGGCAACGCGCCAGGTACTATGGGAACATTATAACCCACAGATTTTTTGGTTTCTCTGCCTGGGAATCGGAATTCTATCGACGTTTGCGCTAGTCGGATACCACTTTTGGCTCCAGGCTGACGCAAAGAAGCGTGCGGCGTTAAACGTCTGACGGCTGGCCCTATTCAGGCGAAGTGGGAAGCCGGGAAGAGGAGATCCTGCCTGTGGCGAACGCATCAAAAGGCGAATTCTTCGGCCATCCCAAAGGGCTCTACGTGCTCTTCTTCACCGAGCTGTGGGAGCGGTTCAGCTTTTATGGCATGAAGACGCTGCTCGTGCTCTACATGGTGAACTACTTCTTCTGGAGCCAGGAGGATGCCTCGAGCCTTCTGGGCACCTATGCCTTCCTGGCGTATGGACTTCCGGTGGTCGGCGGCTTCGTTGCGGATCGTTACCTGGGGGCGAAGCGGGCGGTGATCTACGGGGCGATCCTCCTTTCGGCCGGGCACATCTGCATGGCCTTCGAGCCGATGCCGTTTTTCTACACGGCCTTGGGCCTGATCATCGCGGGGGTCGGCCTGCTCAAGCCCAACGTCTCCACCCAGGTGGGCAGCCTCTACCAACCCGGCGACCCCCGTCGGGACGGGGCGTTTACCATCTTCTACATGGGAATCAACCTGGGAGCCTTCGCCGGGCCGTTGATGTGCGACTGGCTGCGGGTGCACTACGGCTACCACTACGGCTTTGCCGCTGCCGGTGTGGGCATGATCTTCGGCTTGATCGTATATGTCATCGGCCAACGTCGCCTGGAGGAATTCCGACAGGACGTTCCCTCTGACACGGGCAAGGTAGCCGGCGCGAACGCCGCCGTTTTCCAGCCGACGCACCCGCCCCATGTCGTTCGCGACCGGGTGATCGTTCTTCTGGTGGTCTTTGCCTTCATTATTCTCTTTTGGACGGCATTTGAGCAGAGCCCCAATGCGATGCTGGTCTGGGCGGACAAACAGACCAACCTGCGCTTGCTCTCCACCGAACCACCGCCTGTGACGCTCGATGAGGCGAGCCCGCATGTAGTCACGGCAGAGGAAGCAGGCTGGGGCGAATCTATACGCGCATGGTTCCGTGACCCTCAAATCACCTCTGGCCAGACACAGTCGTTCAACCCGTTCTTCATCATTACGCTGGCACCGATGTTCGCGTTCCTGTGGATCTGGCTCGACAAACGAAAACGTCAGCCGTCGACGCCAGCGAAAATGGCCCTGGGGCTGTTCGGTGTGGTGCTGGCTTTCGGTGTGATGTGGCCGGCCGCTCACTTCGAGAACGGTGCGAGCAGCGCGCGATTAGCATCGCTGCCTGCCGGGCTCGCCGTGGACGAAGTGGGACTCGTTTACTTCCAGGACGACGCCGACGCGGAACCAGTGTATTACGGGTTCAAACGGCTGAGATACGATGCGGACACCCAGACGTTACGGCTCAACGGCGTTCTGACGGACCTGGACCGGTTTCGGCTGCTCGCGCGGACGGCGCCGGACTATCTTGTGGCGCAGGTGGAGCGGTTTGCCAAGTTCACGCGCAAGCCATCGAGAGAGGAAAGGCTGAGGCAACTTCAACTAGTAGAGGTGGTCAAGAGGGTGTCCGAGAGCCGGGACCGCCTTGAGAAACTCGCTCGCAGCGACGTCACGGCGTCTTACAACGAGATCACGCTACTCGTGCAAGCGGCGATTGTGGAGGCAGAAGCCAGATTGGAAGAACCCTGGAGTCTCTCCATCCACTTCGAACAGGCTCCCGATGGCCTCGGACCCGTTGCAATCAAGCAGGGTCAAGGCAGAAACCGTAAGACGATTCTAGTGTGGGATCCGCAAACCAAAGTCTTGACCGCCTTGGACGAGCTCAATGAACGGGCTCGGACCGAGTTCCTGGCGATGGCGGCGCAACCTGATTTCAAGCAGGCGGTCGATAAGATCTACTTGGATTCAGCCGAATTCCGCGTCAGTGTCTGGTGGTTGATCGGGTTCTATGTGCTGCTGACAGTGGGGGAGTTGTGCCTTTCTCCGGTCGGGCTCTCGCTGGTGACCAAGTTGGCCCCACCGAGCCACGTGGGCCTGTTCATGGGCGGCTGGTTTCTGGCCACGGCCGTCGCCGAGAAGCTTGCCCAGGTGTTCGGAGCGTACTGGGGCAAAATGCCGCCCGGGCAGTACTTCGTCATTTTTGTGGTCATGTGCGCCGCCGGGGCGGTGCTGATGGGTCTACTGGTCCGGCCGCTCAAGCGAATGATGCACGGGGTGCAGTGACCACCGGGTGTCCCTCCGCAGCGGGCGCACTGCAAGACGCCGGCATCACCCGCCGGAATCGGGCCTGTCTTGGTCAAGGCTGCGGCCGGTTCCGCCCGGCCGGTCCACTTCGCCGCGCTGCGGAGAATCATCGTCAACGGGCTGGGCGTATGGGTCGTCATCGCCCTCCGCCGCGTCGCCCCGGTTGGACGTCGAACAGGCATCGCCCAGGTCACCCTTGGGCAACGGCGGCGGCGGACCCAGCGGACGAAACGCGTCGGACGGCTCCGGTTCCGTACCACCGCTCGGCGTCCCTTCTTCCAGGGCGCGTTCCACGCGACCGGACGGCCACAAGCGCTCCGGGGAGACCTTGATCGCCGACGGGCCGGAATCCGGACGGACCCCCTCATCATCGGCTTCAGCGTCCGACGGACCCGCCTGCTGCGGCCGGCCTTCGAGGATTGGCTCCGAGGGCGGCTCAATCCGGGCGCCGGTGGTCGGTGGCGGAGGAGACACGGCCCCCCCGACCGGCGCGGGCGTGTCACGATCCGTCGGCGCCGCCGGCTGACGGGGTTGCGGGGTCGGCGGTTCGGGGAGGTCGGAGGCGTCGGTCTCATCCGGTGGCACGGAGAGCGGCGGCCTCCTGCGAGCGCACCACCACAGCCAGATCACCAGCGGCACGAACGGCAGCATCGGCAGCGCGTTCCACCAGTCCTCGGAAAGTCCCCATCGCAGCGGGATGGCCTCGATCCGCGCCATGAGCCAGGGGGCCAAGTGCACCGGCGAGACCGGCTCGAGCTTGTCCTCCAGCGGGTTGGTCCAGTAGGGACTGGCCCACCACCAGGAAATCAGGGCGGTGACGCCGGCCAAGGCCACGCCGATCAGTCCCTGTCCGGCGACGAGCCCGGACGAGGTGAGCACGCCCGGGTCGTGGTCGGTCTGCGTGTTTCGCCTGCGGGTCACTAACCATCGAATCAGACCGCCGACCATGATGGGCGTGGACAGGCCCAGGGGTAGGTACATACCCACCGCAAACGGCAGGACGGGCAAGCCCAACAGCTCGACGACGACTGCCGCGGTCCCGCCGATCAGGATAAGCGTCCAGGGCACCTGCCCGCCGAGCACCCCGTCGACCAGCAGCTTCATGATGTTGGCCTGATACGCGGGCAGCGGGCGAGGATGCTCCGGAGTCTCCACGAACCCGCTGGTCCGATCCAGCAGCAGGATCAGCCCGGCCATGGCCACCACCGAGGTGAGCACCCCGATCATCTCCCCGACCTGCTGCTTGTAGGGGGTGGCCTTGACCAGAAAGCCGGTCTTGAGGTCCTGAGAGGTGTCCCCGGCGATGGCGATGGCCACACAAACGATCGCCCCGACGGACAAGCAGGTGATCTTGAGGGCCGTGGCCTCGGCATCGGTCATCTCGCCGGTCCGGTCCATGACGAAGAACTTGTAGACCAGGGCCGTGGCCAGGAGCGTGGCGATGGTCATGCCCGAGATGGGATTGGACGAGCAGCCCACGATCCCGACGAGGCGCGAAGACACCGTAACGAAGAAGAAGCTGAACACCAGCACGGCGACGACGCCGACGGGATTGAGCTCCACCTGCTCGAAATGCCACATGGCGTAGCCCAAGCCCGCGACGATGAGCACGAGCAGCGGAAACGGAAGGTCCTTCTCCGTCCGCGGCCTCGGGCCCCGCCCGAACGAGAACATGCCCGCGAGGACGTGCCCCAGCGACGCGCCGATGGTGCCGAAGCTTCTGATCAGCGAGATCAGCCCGCCAACGGCCACCGCCCCCGCGCCGACGTAGCGGATGTACTTCTCGTACACGTCCTTCGGAGACATGTCCGCGATGAGGCGGGCGGTCTCCGGGGGGACGGGCTGCTGGGCGGTGGTCCCGAAGTAGCCGACCGCCGGGATCAGAATGAACCAGGAGAGCAGGGCCCCGGCCAGCATGTATCCGGCCACGCGCACGCCGAGGATATACCCCACCCCCAGCAACGCGGGCGAGGAGTCGAGTTGCACCTCGGTGCGAAACCGGCGGAGGGCCAGCCGCCCGGTCTCATTCCAGATCCCGAGCAGCTCGAATAAGTAATAGGCACCGCCGACCAACGCTCCCCAGAACACCGACCGAGCCCCGGCGCCGCCCCGCTGACCCGACTCGAGCACCTCGGCACACGCCACTCCCTCGGGGAAGGGCAGTACGCCGTGCTCCTTGACGATGAGGACCTGCCGGAGGGGAATCATGAAGCAGACGCCGAGCAGCCCGCCGATTCCGGCCCAGATGACCATGGAGAGGTATTCCGGACGGTCGCCCAGGATGAACAGCGCCGGCAGGGTGAAGATCATCCCCGCGACGGCGCTGGCCCCGGCCGAACCGACCGTCTGCACCATGTTGCTTTCCAGTAGCGTGCCGTTCTTGAGCAGCTTGCGCAACACCAGCAGCGCCACCACCGCCGCCGGGATCGAGGCGCTGATGGTCATCCCCACCTTCAGGCCCACGAAGGCGTTGGCGGCCGCTAAGAGAGCGCCGACGACCACGCCGAGAATGACGGCTCGAAGGGATAGCTCGCGCATGACCGTTCCGTTCAGCCTGGAAGATCGATCCGGCGGAGGCAAACGCTCAGGTTGTGCCCGGCCGCGCCTGGCCTGAAACTATAGGCCAAGCGTGACCAAGGGGAAACCGGAAGCACTTGTCCGCGGCCGCTCGACCGGTGACCGAGGGGTATGAACATGACCGGCGATGACGACTTGTTCAACTGGCACGGAGGCGCGGCCCGATTCCGAGGGCTGCCCGTACGGTTTGACCCGATCTGCGTAGGCGGCCGCTTGTTCCGAATCGCCAGAGTCGATGACGCCGCCGATCTGCTGGACCAGCCCGACTTCGCCGATCGGTTCCTGCGGGAGGACGTGGCCCCGTACGGGCTGGAGCTGTGGCCGTCGTCAGTTATGCTTGCCGAGCGTCTGCTGACCGGGGAGGAAGGCAGCCGCCTCACTGCCATCGAGCTGGGGTGCGGTCTCGGGTTCGTCTCCATCGCTTGTGCGGCGCGCGGCTGGCACATGGTGGCTTCGGACAATGAGCCAACGTCGCTCCGCTTTGCCGAATACAACGCCCTGCTCAACGACGTAGCCATCGATTCCTTTGAGTTGCTCGACTGGCGGCATCCTCCGGACGGGCGGCGATGCGAGCGCGTGATTGCCGCGGACGTGCTCTACCAGCTCGTGGACCACGCCCCCCTGTTGAAGTGCATTGAGGCGATGCTGGCTCCGGGTGGCACGGCGCTCATCGCCGATCCCAACCGCGGCGTTGCCGACCGGTTCGCCTCCTTGGCGGCAGGGGCGGCCTTCCAGGTCGACGTCCAGGCCGCCTCGGCTTGCCTCCCGAACGGCAGGTGCACCGAAGGGCGCATATTCACGCTACGCCGGGATCGGCGCGGCTAGTACTTCGACACACCCTGTTCTTCGGGGCGGAGGGGTCCGCGGGCTTGCGCCCGCGGCTCGTTTCCTGCGCCCACGAGTCAGGCGGAGCGATCCCGGCGCGCCGGGATGGCCTGCCCCCCCGGCCCCCCGCAAGCGGGGGGAGAGTGCGATCTCGGCGTGCCGGGATGCCATTCCGCCCGATTGGCGGTGTCATTCGGCGCGAAAACCGCCTATACTGTCGCGTGCTGCGATGAGCGGCAGGAGGCCACGGCCCTGCGACGTCCCCGGCCGGCCGATCGGTGAGGGAGTACCGATGCGAAGAATCGCGGTGATCAATCAAAAGGGCGGCGTGGGCAAGACCACCACGGCCGCGAACCTCGGGGCTGCACTCGCCCGCCTCGGGCGGCGGGTGTTGCTCGTCGATCTCGACCCGCAGGCCCACCTTTCCCTGCACTTCGGCGTCGAACTGAAGGACGGACAGCCGAGCGTATATGACGTCCTCACCGCCGGACTCCCCATCGGCGAGGTCCTCGTTTCGGTGCGAGAGAACATCTCCCTGATTCCCGCGGACATCGACCTCGCCGGGGCCGAGGCCGAACTGATCAGCGTCACCGGGCGCGAGGTGGTGCTCCGCGAGGCGCTCGCGGGGATCGATGGTCATTACGACATCACGCTCATCGACTGCCCGCCGTCGCTGGGCGTGCTGACGATCAACGCCCTGTGCGCCGCGGAGGAGGTGCTCATCCCGCTCCAGGCCCACTTCTTCTCGTTGCAAGGGCTGAGCCGGCTGCTCGATACGGTGACACTGGTTCGTCAGCGGATCAATCCGGCGATCCGGGTGGCCGGGCTGGTCCTGTGCATGCACGACGCCGCGACCCGCCTGGCGGGCGAGGTCGTGGAGGATCTCTCCCGCTTCCTGGAAACGGCCCGGGGCACACCGGTTACCTGGGCCGAAGCCCGGCTGTACGACACCTGCGTCCGCCGCAATATCAAGCTGGCCGAGTCGTGCAGCTTCGGACAGACCATCTTCGACTACGCTCCGCGCAGTAATGGCGCCGCGGACTACGCCCGCCTGGCGTGCGAGATTCTCGGGGTGGATCATCATCCGGAGGGATCGGACGACGACGACGGGGCAGCACCGGCGGACCGCCTCGAGGACAGCACCGCGGCGGCGCCGGCGGTCCCATGCAAGACCAGGAGTCCGTGCGAACCGGCGCACCCCGCCGGGCGCGCCCGTCCGCCGGTGGACCTGGGGGCCCGGGGCTGCGTCGAATCCCCCAACTCCGTCCCTGAGGTCGCCAGCCCATAGCCGCCGTTAGACCGTCCTGCCATGCATGCCGACGGCCAGCAACACGGACACGTGCCGACGAGCCTCTGGGTGTGGATCGGGTATTGGGCCTGCCTGTTCGTGGTGATGCACCGCCCGCTGCCCGGTGCGGCGAAGCTCCCCATCCCCGGCGTCGACAAGGTCGCACACTTCGTGCTGTATGCCGTGCTGGTGCTTCTTGGCGGGTGGCACGCCCGCCGGGTGGGGCGACGGCTGACGGTTTCGCGGCTCCTGGCCTGGTCGGCGATGTACGCGGCCTATGGCGCCGTGGACGAATGGCTTCAGCCCCTCGTCGGGCGGACGGCCAGCGTCGGCGACTGGGCGGCGGACGCGGCGGGCATCGTGGCGGGAACGCTGTTCATCGCCTTCTTGGGGCACTCCGACCGGAGTACCGGCAACCCTTCTCGGCGGACTTCGTCCCAATAGTTCTCCAACGCGACGCCCGGTCTTGGGGGCGGTAGGTACCCCGGCCACATCCAGGTGATACAATACCGCGGAATCGTGGCCAGCGGGCAAGTCTTAGTGACCCTGGCGGATTGCAGGCATGGGCAGGAAAAGAACCGTCGTCGTCGTCGAAGATGAAGACCCCATCCGTCGGGGGATCGTCGATGCTCTGCGATTCGCCGGCTACGACCCTATCGAGGCCGCCGACGGAAAGGCCGGCCTCGACGCCGCCCGTCAAGCCGGTGTGGACGTGGTGCTGCTCGATCTGCTGCTGCCCAAGCTGGACGGGTTCGAAGTTCTCGCGGAACTCCGCCGTACCCACCAGGCGTTGCCGGTCATCGTTCTGACCGCCCGCGGATCCGAGGACGATCGAGTGCGCGGGCTCCGTGGCGGGGCGGACGATTATGTGATCAAGCCCTTCTCCGCCCGTGAGTTGCTCGCCCGCGTCGAAGCCGTGCTCCGGCGCAGCCCCGAGCGGACCGCGCCGGTGGTGACCATCACGGCCGGCGACGTGACGGTAGACTGCGGCAGGCGCGAGATTTGCCGGGGCGACGGAGCCCGGACCGCCCTGTCGGAGATGGAGGCCAGCATCCTGCTGCGGCTGGCCGCTCACGCCGGACGAGCGGTCTCCCGCGAAGAGCTCCTCTCCTGCGTCTGGGGCATTCGCGATGGAATGGTGGAGACTCGGGCGATCGACATGCACATCACCCGCCTGCGGCAAAAGCTCAAGGACGAGTCCGGCGACGACGACACGGATTGGATCGTGACCGTCCGGGGCAAGGGGTACATGCTCGGCCCGGACCTCATCCTGGAGCACAAGGCGGCATCGACGCCTGAGCAGGAATGACCGGCTCGCGCAAAACCAAGCTGGCGGCATTGATTGGCTTTCTGCTCATCAGCCTAGTTTTGGCCGGGGGCATGTCCTGGGCCACGGTCGCCACGTTGACGCTCGCGAAGAAGAACGCCCGCGAGGAGTACGACCGGAAGGTCAGCCTGGCCCTGGGGCGGATGGAAAGTTACATGCGGGCCGTGGTCAACTCGGAGACGTTTCGCGATTACTTCGATTACCTAGCCCTCCATGTCCGCGAACCGTTGATGGTCTACCGGCAGGACGAGGAATTCCACGCCGACCAGGTGCTGCTGGAGTCCCCTATCGCCGAGTCCGGTCCTCCCCACGAGTGGATCGACCTGTACTTCAACGTACTCCCAGACGGACAGGTGACGTCGCCACAGGTCCCGGACGAGGCCTGGCGTTGGACAATTCGGAGCATCTCGGTCCCGGAGGCGACGGCGCAGCGGGCCCGTAAGGCCTTGGAATGGGCGGAGACGCTGTTGCCGACGGTGAACTTGTCTTTTCAAGTGGAACGCTGCCTGACGCGGGCGACCGCCACACCCGGGCAGGGTTGCTGTTGCCCAGAAGTGCGTATCACGGACGACGATCTGGAGCGGTACCTGCCGCCGTCGCTGTGCGAATCGCGCCGCATCGTGATGAAGAACATGAACATTCAGGGGGTCCCGCTTCCCGCGGCCACCGACCTCGACGACGACTCCAGCGCGGCGATTGAAGTGACCATTGGGCCGATCGCCCCGGCCTTCTGGCTGGAGGCGCCGCCGGAGGCGGGCCCCAAGCTGGCCTTCGTGCGGGAGTGCCGCGCCGGCACGGACGTGTTTCATCAAGGGTTCATCGGCGACTGGCATACGCTCAAGCCGGTGCTCCTGGCCATGATCCGCGATCTGTTCCCCGAGGCTGCTTTCACCCCGGTGGAGGAATGCGCCGGCCTGGCCCCGGAACTGGCCAAGCTGCAGTTGGTCAACCTCCCGGTCCGCCTCAGCGTGGCCGACGTCGCGGGTGAGACCTCGGCCGCCGCCTGGCAGCGGGTGTGCGGCGTGCTCATCATCGCGTGGGTGGCGGCGCTGATCGTCCTTGCCGTAGCCGGCTGGGGCGTCCGCAACCTCGTGGCCCTGACCGAGCGGAGGATGCAGTTTGCCTATGCAGTCACCCATGAGCTGCGCACTCCGCTGACCACCTTCCGGCTCTATTCGGACATGCTGTCCGCCGGCCTGATCCCCGAAGAGGTCCGAAGCGAATACCTGGAGACGCTTAACCAGGAGTCGATCCGCCTGTCCAACCTCGTGGAGGGAGTCCTCGAATACGCCCGGCTCGAGAACCACAGGGTGAAGCTGAATCCCACCGATACGGACGGGGAAGCGTTGCTGGGGACCATTCGGGAGTCGTTGGAAGCGCGCTGCCGGCAATTCAGCGTCGAGGCCCGGACGGAGAACGGCATGGCCACAGGCGAAAGGCTGCGGACCGACGTCGACGTCGTCAACCGCATCTGCGGCGTGCTCATCAACAACGCCTGCCGTCACACCCGCGGTGCCGCTAAGCCCCTTGTGCTGGTCCAGCTCGCCAAGGTCGACGGCTCGGTGCGACTTGACGTGATCGACTCCGGCACCGGCATCGAGCGGGGTGATGCCCGCAAGATCTTCAAGCCGTTCCGGCGAGGAAAGAGAGCGGAAAGCGCCGCCCAGGGCGGCATCGGGCTCGGGCTGGCCCTGGCCCGCTGTTGGGCCGACCTGCTCGGGGGACGCCTGGAACTGGCCGGGCGGCACCATCCCCGTTACGGCGGGGCCCATTTTCGATTGTCCTTCCCGGCCCACCTCAATTCCTAGGGCCAAGGGAATACGTCCTCCAGGGTGATGCCCGCCCCCGTGGTCGCATCCCGCCCGCCGGCCGCCGCGACTCCATTTGACGCTGCCGCCGGAAGGCGTCTAGGATGCCTGCCGCTACGGCGGGGTGAGCGCGGGGCGCCGCCCGGTCCGTCGGACTCATCCATGGCACGCGATCTCTGTGACACGGTTCAGGCGTTCCGTGGTCGACGAGTCCTGCTCGTCGGCGACCTCATTCTCGACCGCTACGTCTATGGCGACGCCGAGCGCATCAGCCCCGAGGCGCCGGTCCCGGTGCTTCGGACCGTCGACACGCGCGAGGCGGTCGGAGGCAGCGCCAATGTGGCCGCGTGTCTCCGCGCCCTGGGCTGTGAGGTAAGCTGCTGCGGGATCATCGGCGACGACGCCCACGGCCAGACGCTCAGTCGCCTTCTGGCGGAGTTCGGCGCGCAAGACTCGGGCGTCATCACCGTCTCCGATCGGCCGACCACGACGAAGACGCGTCTGGTGGGCTTGGCCCAGCACCGACACCGCCAGCAGCTCCTCCGCGTGGATCACGAGGAGACAGGGCCGTTGGTGGCCGCAACGGCCGAGCGGCTCTGCGCCGCCGCCTGCCGGCTGGTCCGCACGTGCGACGTGGTATGCATCGAGGACTATGACAAGGGCGTGATCACCGAGTCGCTGGTGCACGCCCTGCTGGCCGAGGCGCGGCGCCACGACCACCCGGTTCTGGTCGACCCCGCCAGGCTGACCGACTATGCCCGCTATCGCGGCGCTACTCTGCTCACCCCCAACCGGGACGAACTGCACCTAGTCTCCGGGCAGCCGCTGGAGTCGATCGAGGACGTGGCCGCCGCGGCGGCCAAAGTGGTCACGGCGTACGACCTCGCCGCCGTGGTTGCGACCCTGGACCGGGACGGGGCGGTGCTGGTGGAGCGCGGCCGCCCGTGGAAGCACCTCCGAACGATCCCGCGCAGCGTGTACGACAACACCGGCGCCGGCGACGCGGTGCTGGCCATGCTCGCCGCCGCCGTCGCCGCCGGCGCCGACCTGGAGAGTGCCGCCCGGTTGGCCAACGTAGCCGGCGGGCTGGAGGTGGAGAAGTTCGGCTGCGTGCCCATCCCGGCGGAGGAGGTCCTCGCCGAGCTGCGCCTCGAGGACCGCGTGCACAACGGCAAGCTGCGCGGCCTGGAGGAATTGACCGCCGAGCTCACCCTGCGGCGCGACCGTGGGGAGACAGTCGCCTTCACCAACGGCTGTTTCGACCTGCTCCACGCCGGTCACGTCGACTTTCTGCGGCGCTGCCGGCGGGAGGCGTCGATGCTGGTGGTCGGCCTGAACAGCGACGCCTCGGTCCGCTGCCTGAACAAAGGCAAGGACCGGCCGATCAACTCCTTCGAACATCGCGCCGCCGTGCTCGGCGCCTTGGAGTGCATCGACTACATCGTGGGCTTCGACGAACCCGATCCGCAGCGCCTCATCCGCGCCGTCCGCCCGGACCTTTTGATCAAGGGGGAGGATTGGGCGGACCAAGGCGTCGTCGGGCGAGAGTTCGTCGAGTCCGTAGGAGGGCGTGTGGTGCTCCTCCCGCTCGTCGCGGGGCTGAGCACCACGGATATCATCCGCCGGATTCGCAGCGGAACGTAGCATGGACACGACGGAATCGATGCAAGTCCAGATCGAGGAACACCAGCGCGTCGTCGCTATGGCGGCCCAGAGTGTCGATCTGCTCGAGCACATGGCCGAGCGCCTGGTCGATTGCTTTTGGCGTGGCGGAAAGCTGCTGCTGTTGGGCAACGGAGGCAGCGCCGCCGACGCCCAGCACATCGCCGCAGAGCTGGTCGGCCGGTTCAAGTACGACCGCCGCCCGCTGCCCGCCGTGGCCCTGACCACGGACTCCTCCATCCTGACCGCGGTGAGCAACGACCTCGGCTTCGAGCACAGCCTCGCCCGGCAGGTCGAGGCGCTCGCGGCCAAAGGCGACGTGTTGTGGGCGCTGAGCGTTTCGGGACGGTCCCCGAACGTGATCCGCGCCGTCGAAAAAGCCAAGAAGATCGGCGCCGCGGTGCTCGGTTTTACCGGGCGGTCGGGCGGCGCCCTCGTCGAGCTGTGCGACCTTTGCTTTCAGGCTGACCACGAGAGCAGCGACCGCGTGCAGGAGGTCCACCAGCTTGCCTACCATCTGATCTGTGAACGAGTCGAGCGCAGCGTGCTCGAATGACCGCGGCCCGTGCGTCGTAACACGGACTCGTAACGGCAATCAGAGAGAACCGATGAAGATCCTCATCACCGGCTCCAGCGGTCAGATCGGCACCAACGTCGGGCTGGCGGCCCTCGCCCGTGGCGACGAGGTGAAGGGCATCGACCGCCGGGCGAACACCTGGACGGACGCTTTCGAGACCATCCTCCTCGATCTGACCGCCGCGGACGCGGGCGCCATTCCGATGGGGCGGGGTTTTGACATTGTCCTGCACTTCGCCGCCAACGCCAAGGTGTTCGAGCTGGTCGAGCATCCCGAGCGAGCCATGGACAACATCAAGATGCTGTTCACCGCGCTCGAGTTCTGTCGCCGCCACCGCCTGCCCCTGGTGTTCTCCAGCTCACGGGAGGTCTACGGCGACATCCACCGGCACGTCACCGACGAGGACGCCGCCGATTTCGTCGTGGCGGAGAGCCCCTACAGCGCCAGCAAGATCGCCGGTGAGGCCCTGATCTACGCCTACGCCCAGTGCTATCAGCTTCCCTTTCTGGTGTTCCGGTTCAGCAATGTGTACGGCCGGTACGACAACGACCTCGAGCGGCTGGAGCGGGTCATTCCCCTGTTCATCGACCGCATCGCCCGCGACCAGCCCATCGTGGTCTACGGGCGGGAGAAGGTCCTGGATTTCAGCTACGTTGACGACTGCGTGGAAGGGGTGATCGCCGGCGTAGACGCCCTGGCCGAGGGGCGGGTGACCGACCAGACCATCAACCTGGCCTACGGGCAGGGCAACACCCTGGTCGATGTTATCAATATCGTGTCACTCGCCCTGGGCAAGACGCCCAACGTAACCTACGAGCCGAGCCGGGTCGGCGAGGTGACCCGCTACGTGGCCGACATCACCAAGGCCCGGGAGCTGCTGGGCTACCGCCCCAAGGTCCCCCTCAGCGAGGGCCTGATCCGGGCGGTGGCGTGGTTCCGGCACACCCAGCGCCCGCCCTGCAAAAGCCCCTGAGTCGCGCGCGGAATTCACTCCAGCCCGGGTGGCATCCCGGCCGCAGGCCTGGTGGGATCAGCTCTTAACGGTCAGCACCGGACGGGGCCCGGCGCTCGGCCGCGAACGCCTCCAGAAACGAAACGACGTCCTTCGCCTCCTCCCCTCCAACTCGGGCGTGGGCGAGGAGCGGAATACCGTGGGGACCGGGTACGTCAATGGCGTCCGGATAGCTCGTCACCGCGGCGCGGACGATGTCCAGCCTGCCAAGAACGGCCGCGGCGAAGAGATCGAGTCGCGCCCCGTGGGCCAGCAGGAAGCGGACGATCGGCTTGTTGCCCATGTGGGCCGCCCCGCCGAGACCCGTCTCGAAGTCGCCGCCGCCCCAGTCCCAGGCGGCCCGTGCCAGGGTCGGCTCGGAGCCCAGCAACTCCCGGGTTCTCTCCAGTTCGGTGTGCGCCACCTTGACGAACTCGTAAACGAGCTCGGCGTCAAGCGGAGGCGGTCGGTTACGCTTCCCGGATGCCGATGGGGGTTGCGCCACGGCCGGCCAATGGCCCAGGGCCAGGGCGGCTGGTGCCGCCGAAGCGGCGACGACGAACCGATGTCGCGAGATCCCCTCCTTCACAGGACCGTTCCTTTTGAACTGTTCCCGCCCCAACGGGTCGAGGCCCCCAGGGCGGGGGGAAAACCTATGAGCCTCCGCCGGCCGCGCCTCGGGTTTCGAGCCAGCGTACCACGGGGTCCACACCCCACATCCAGTGTTGTTCGAGCAGACGCGCCGCCGTTGCGAGCCGCCCACACGACAGCGCCTCGAGAATAGCCCGGTGTTGTTCGTAGGAAACGACCACATCGCCGGCCTCCTTCCAATAGGCAAAGTCATAGCGCCGGGCAAGACCGTTGAATTCATCGATCATCGCGAGCAGGCGGCGATTCGCGCACGCGGAGACCAGGTCGGTATGCCACAGGCGGTCCAGGTCGAACAGTCGGAGGGCGTGGCCCCGACTGGCCTTGATGCGTGCATTCACCTCGCCCAAGGCCGCCAACGGCTCTTTCGGCGGTATCCCGGCCAGGCGCAGGGCGAGGCCGTGCAGCGTCGAGAGGATCGGGTAGATTTCATGGACTTCCGCGGCACTCAGCGGACCGACATGAAACCCCCGACCGACGTCCGAGTGGACCAGGCCCTCTCCCTCGAGCTGGATCAGCGCCTCTCGAAGGGGCGTCCGACTCACCCCCAAGGCCGACGCCAACCGGGGCTCGCTGATCGGCGAGGACGCGGGGATACACCCGGAAACGATCCGGTCTCGGAGAATCTCGCAAACCTGACGACGCAGGGTGTGGCGTTGGATCATGGGCCCCGGTCCGTGAATTCTGTATACAGTATACGTCCCGCGGGAAGTCGGTCCAGCCGGTCATCGTCGAAACTTGTCGCCCGCCCCCTGCCAATAGCCTCGGCAGGCTCCGCGGTGCGGATTCCTTCTTGTGCCGGCGTCTTCGCGAGACCCAGTCCGCACAGCGGCTCCTACCTACGTACGGTGCGTACCGGCCGGTCCACGCAGCCGCGCGCTGGCGTCAAGACGTGAACGCGTCGCGTCCGCGCGGCGCTGCCCGGAGGGCGGACGGAGGATTCGTCCGCCCTCCGGGCGGCAAGTCCAAGCGCCACCAAACCGGCGGCTCAAGCCGCCGGCAACAATCGTGCGCCCTCCGGGCGACCCCTCCCGTGTCGTGCCAGAATCGGTCAGCTTGCGTTCATTACCGTGGCGACCGAGCGCTGGCGGATGGCCTGGAATCCGCCGGCCGTGCGGTTGCGTCGGGCGCCCTTTGCCGCGGCAATCCGGACCGCATCTTGATCTCCATTCGGGCGTACGGAGCGGGGCATGACTCAGCCATTCAACGACGAGCAACCGTTGCGTCCCGGCGAAGCCGGCGCCGACCGTCGCCCCGACGGTGAGACCTAATCTGTGCCCGATCCGGCACGCCCCGGCTGGGCGGGAGGTGGCGACGGAGCCCTGTAGGGCGTTCGAGGCGCGCGGGGGCTACGAGCCGCGAGCTGTACGAGCCGCGAGCGCAAAGCGAGCGGGCGACAGCGATCGGCCGCGAAAGGGGGCGATCGAGATGCGTCCGCCTCTGACCTATTTCCTCACCTGGACGTGTCATGGAACCTGGCTGCACGGCGATGATCGAGGTCCCGTCGATCGGAGGCACACCGCGCCCGGAACGCCGCTGATCCCGCCCGATCCGAGGCGCCGCGATCGAAACCGACGTTCGATGACGCAACTTCCGGACGTCTTAAACGACGAAGCTCGACGGGTCGTTCGCCAACCGATCGCCGACCACCGCGTTGTGCGCGGATCGGCGCTGCGGGCGGGAAAAGTACGAATGAACCATGTGCACGTGGTCGTCTCCCGCCCACCCGAGGTGACACTCGAACGGGTGATGACGGAATTCAAACAGTGGGCGACGCGGCGGCTTGGCGAGGTCGGCCTGATTCCTCCCGGTGGGCGGCTGTGGACCCGGGACGGAAGAAGGCGATGGATCGCCCGCTCCTTTCGTGCTCGGGGGTCGTTTTGAGACGTCAGCCGTAAAGCGCCAGCTCCGCTCGCTTTGCGCTCGCGGCTCGTACCGCGCTCGCGGCTCGTACCCCACGCGGCTCGTACCCGGCGCTCGCGGCTCGTACACGGCGGAATGCGGGCCCGCACCGCAGACCTGACGGGTTCATCCGCACGGCACCGCGCCCGCCCGAGGGTACGCCGACGGTCAGTAACCGTTCGCCTGGCCGTCGGTGCGGGATTCGGACGCGCCGACGTACAGGTCGCGCTCGGCGTCATAGAGAATGGCCTGGTAGCCGCCGAAGCCACCGCGTTCGTAGCGGACGTCGTGGCCGAGCGCCGCAAGTCCGCGGCGGGCTTCCGTCGAGATGCCCG
>Ga0214473_10003570_pt1 | contig 18818 bp, 15 predicted proteins | sample RVTome_7_FD_203509 | JGI IMG/M metagenome (GOLD analysis project Ga0214473, IMG submission 203509) | Soil microbial communities from uranium-contaminated site in the Upper Colorado River Basin, Wyoming, United States - RVT98D197 | ecosystem: Environmental > Terrestrial > Soil > Contaminated >... | reverse complement strand
GGCGGCACGATCGTGCGGCTGCGCCGGCTGGTACGGCCTGCCGTGGACCATCGCCTCGTACGCGTCGGCGATGGCGACGATGCGCGCGCCGAGCGGGATGTTCTCACCGCGCAACCCGTCGGGGTAGCCGGTGCCGTTGAACTTCTCGTGGTGGTGGCGGATGATCGGCGCGAAGGCGCGCGAGGCGCGCAGCGGCCGGCAGATGCGCTCGCCTATCTCCGGGTGGCGCCGCATCAGCAGCCACTCCTCCTCCGAGAGTGGCCCTTCCTTGCGCAGCAGATGCTCCGACACGCCGATCTTGCCCACGTCGTGCAGCAGCGCGCCGTAAGCGACGGCTTCGAGCTCCTCGCCGCGCAGCCCGACATTGGCGCCCACGCGCGCGGCGTGATGGGCCAGCCAGCGGCAGTGGTGGACCAGGTTGAGATCCTTCGCCTCGACCGCGTTTGCCAGCGCGGCCACGATCTGCGTCGCCCGCTCGAGGCTGGTGATCGCCCGCCGCAGCCGCATCGCTGATCGGATGCGCGCCAGCAGCTCGTATTGCTGCACCGGCTTGGCCAGGAAATCGTCGGCGCCGGCATCGAGCGCGGCGACCATGTCGCCCGGCGCGGTGTGGGCGGTGATGACCATCACCGGCAGCGTCGCGGTCAGCGGATCGGCGCGCAGCTGGCGGCAGATCTCATAGCCGTCCAAACGCGGCAGGTTGAGGTCGAGCAGCACCAGTTGCGGCGCGTGCTCCACGATGGCGCGCATGCCTGTCTCGCCGTCGGCCAGGCCGATCGCGCGATAGCCCTCGCGCTCAAGGACGCGCATCAGCATGGTGCGCTGCGTGGGCTCGTCCTCGATCACCAGCACGAGCGGCGCTTCGTCGGCGCCGTTGCGCGGCACGATCGGGATGCTGCTGTGCGCCGGAGCCCCGTTGCGGCCCGCCAGGTCCATTTACCTCTCCGCTGCTGCGCGCGCGCCGGACAAGGCCGGACGCCGGGCGCGGCAGTTCCTGCGGGCACTCGCGGGAACCGTCGCTGCTCAGTATCGCATCAGCGAGATTCGTGCGATGGCGTGTTGCGACGGAGTTTGGCGTTGCGTACGATCATGTCCGTTGGCGGCCCATCGACCCAGTGGAGCGTCACATGGCCAAGCCGCCATATTGGAGGAGGCTAGATTGCGCAGAGCATCGCTACTGCTGGGCTTGATGGCGATCGCCGTCATCGGTATCCCAGGCTGTAATCCGGCTGCACCGGCAGGCTTGAAGATCGGGCTCGTTACGGACGTCGGTCAGCTCAACGACAAGAGCTTCAACCAGAACTCGTGGGCTGGCGCGCAGGACGGTGCGACCAAGGTGGGCGGGACGGCCGCGTCAGCGGTCAGTGCCGTGTCGGCCGACATCGCACGCAACATCCAGTCGTTCGTCGACCAGCACTACGACATCATCGTGACCGTAGGCTTCGCGGCCGGCAATGACACGGCCAAGGCAGCGAAGGCCAACCCGAACATCAAGTTCATCGGTGTCGACCAATCGTTCATCTGCCTCACCGCGACGGGTGATCCCGATCCGACCTTCACCTGCCCCGGCGACCCGAAGACCCTCCTGCCGAACTACGAAGGTATCGGCTGGCACGAGGAGCAGCCGGGCTACCTGGCGGGCATCGTCGCCGCTTCGCTGAGTGAGAGCGGTGTGATCGCCGCGGTCGGCGGCACCTACTCCGTTCCGGCCGTGCCGAACTACATCGTCGGCTATGCCAACGGCGCGAAGTCGATCAACCCCGACATCCAGGTCGTTGTCCAATACGTCTCGCCCAACCCCGACGCCGCGGCCTTCGCGGACCAGGCGGGCGGCAAGGCGTTTGCGCAGCAGTTGCTGGCCGCCAATCCGACCGTCGATGTCATCTTCCAGGTGGCGGGACTTACCGGTAACGGCGTCCTCCAGGCCGCCTGCGAGGCCCAGATCTGGGGCATTGGAGTCGACGTCGACCAGCACGAGTCCTTCCCGGATGCAGCAGCGTGCACGGTCGTGAGCGCCGAGAAGAAGCTGGCCAAGAACGTCTCCGACGCGATCCAGAGCGTCAAGAACGGGACATTCAAGGCAGGCGGGGTCAAGCTCGACATTTCCACGGACGACGTAGGCCTGTCCGGCTACCACGAGCATTCAACCCTCATCTCGGCCGATACCCAGGCCAAGATCGATGCCGCGGTGGCGGCCATGAAGAGTGGCACCCTGGCGGCGTGTGAGTTGAACGCTTTCGCCGCCTGCGTAACAGGCCCCAACGGGGCTCTGCCGTAGAGCGACACTCCCCGTAAATCGAAGCGGGCTGCCGCCCAGTTAGGCGGCAGCCCGTTTACCTAAGGGAGACGGATCTACGGCGATGTCGGAAGTGAAGCCGACGACAACCGAGCACGAACCGAAGGGCGGGGAGCGTGTGCACGCGCCGACGCTGGAGATGCGTGGCATCACCAAGCGTTACCCGGGCGTCCTCGCCAACGACAATATCGATCTCCAGATAAGACCCGGCGAGATCCACGCCCTGCTGGGCGAGAACGGCGCCGGCAAGTCGACCCTCATGAACATCCTGTACGGGCTGGCCAAGCCCGACGAGGGTGAGATCCTGCTCGACGGGGAGCCGGTCCACATAGCCGGTCCCTCGGACGCGATCAGGCGCGGCATCAGCATGGTCCACCAGCACTTCATGCTCGTGCCCGTCCTCACGGTCGCCGAGAACATCCTGCTGGGCGACGAAACGATGGCCGGGCCGATCTTCATCGACCGCGCCGAGGCTCACCGTCAGATCGAAGCCCTGGGCAAGCGCTTCGGCTTCGAGATCGACCCTGACGAGAAGGTCGGCCGCCTGTCGGTGGGCTGGCAGCAGCGGGTCGAGATCCTGAAGGCCCTCTACCGCGAGGCGAAGATCCTCGTCCTCGACGAACCGACGGCCGTGCTGACACCCCAGGAAACAAAGGAAATCTTCGAGGTCCTGCGCCGGTTGCGCGACGAAGGCCACAGCATCGTCTTCATCAGCCACAAGCTGTACGAGGTGCTCGAGATCGCCGATCGCATCACGGTTATCCGGCGCGGCCGCGTCGTGGGCGAGCGCCTGCCCAACGAAACCAACGAGGACGACCTGGCCGAGCTGATGGTCGGGCGCGAGGTCCAGCTGGTGGTAGACCGCGGCATCAGCCATCCCGGGGAAACGCTGTTGACTGTGAAGGGCCTGACGGTAAAGAACGACCGCGGCCGGGAAGTCGTTCACGGCGTCGACTTCGAGATACGGGCGGGCGAGATCTTCGGCATCGCCGGCGTGGCCGGTAACGGCCAGGACGAGCTCGTCGACGCCATCACCGGCCTGCGCCGCCCGACTGGCGGGACCATCACCCTGGGCGAACGCGACATCACCAACGCCGAGCCGCGCACGCTGCACCACCTCGACGTGGGGTTCGTGCCGGCCGACCGCCACCGCTACGGACTCGTGCTGTCATTTCCGCTGACCGACAACCTGGTCCTGAACGAGTACCACCTGCCGCCCTTTTCCCACGGCACTGTGCGCGATGACAAGGCGGTGCTCGACCATGCAAAGATCCTGATCGACCGCTACGACGTCAGGACGCCGTCGCCCAAGGTCGCGGCAGGCACGCTGTCGGGCGGCAACCAGCAGAAGGTCGTGGTCGCGCGCGAGTTCGATGGCGAGATCCAGCTGCTGGTTCTCGATCAGCCGACGCGCGGCCTCGATGTCGGCAGCGTCGAATTCATCCACAAGCAGACGATCGCCCGGCGGAATGCTGGAGCGGCGGTCCTGCTCGTGTCGGCCGAACTCGATGAAGTGCTCGAGATGGCCGACCGCATAGGCGTCATGTACCGCGGCCAGCTCGTCGCGATCGTGGACGGGCGGACCGCACAGCGCGAGGAGATCGGCCTGCTTATGGCGACCGGTGGTCGCAGCGGGGGCATTACGCCGGTCGAGGCACCGGTGGCAGCAGCATGATCAACGCGCGTCGCATCGGACAGCTCGTGGCGGTGCCCGCAGCCGCGATCGTGTCTGCATTCATTGTCGGCGCGATCGTGCTCATCGTCTCGAGCCCGCTGGTTACCGGTGGCCTCGATTTGACGCTGCCGCTGCGCACGTACTACGCGCTGCTATCGGGCTCGTTGCTGTCGTTCACCGCGATCATCGACACGATCGTCTACGCCACGCCATTGATCCTGGTCGGCCTGGCGGTGGGCGTCGGCTTCAAGGGCGGCCTGTTCAACATCGGCGGCCTGGGGCAGTTCTATATGGGCGCGCTCGCAGCCGCCGGCGTTGGCGCTGCGCTGGCCAGTGCGAGCCCACTCGTCGCGGTGCCCGCCGCGCTTGGCGCGGGCATCGTCGCCGGCGCGATCTACGGCTTCATCCCCGGCTTCCTCAAGGCGTACACCGGCGCGCATGAGGTCGTGACCACGATCATGCTCAACTACATCGCGCGCGAGATCGTGGGCTACGCGATCGCGGGGCCGCTCCGTGCGCAGGGGGCCTCGTTCGCGCGATCGCCAGACGTCCTTAACGCTGCGCTGCCCGTGATCGTCAATCCGGGGGCCGGCCACGAAGGGAGTCTCGGCATCCTCATCCCGTTGATCATCGTGCCCGCGATCTGGTGGCTGCTATTTCGCAGCACAATCGGCTTCGAGCTGCGGACAGTCGGTGCCAACCCGGATGCCGCGCGCTACGCGGGAATGCGACCACGACGAATGGTCGTGTTCGCGCTCACGCTAGGCGGCCTCCTCGCGGGAATGGCGGGTGCGATCGAGATCCTCGGGCGCGACCGGTACATGGCCGCGTCATACTCGAGCAACATCGGCTTCGAGGCGATCACCGTGGCACTGCTCGGTCGGGCCCATCCGGTGGGCATCGTCTTCGGCGGCCTTCTCCTGGGCGCCATGCACGCCGGCGCCCCAGCCATGCAGAGCCAAGCGGGCACTCCCCCCCAGATGATCGACCTGCTGCAGGGCGTGATCCTGTTCTTCCTCGCCGCCGAGATCGTTGTCCGGCGCATCTTCCGTATCAGGGCCGCGGCATCGGGCGTCGACGAGCTCGGGACGATCACCCGCACCTACAGCGGACAGACAACGGCTTCCTAGCGTGGACCTGCTCGACGTCCCGGTCCTCGGCCTGCTGCTCCAGCTGGTGATCTTCCTCGTTGATGTCCTCACTCGCAACGGTTCGATCATCCTCGCGCTGTCTGCGCCGATTGCGCTCGGTGCCCTGTGCGGCGTCATGAATGAGCGCTCGGGCGTGGTCAACATCGGCATCGAGGGGATGATGCTGGCGAGTGCCTTCTTTGGCTGGTGGGTCGCTTCGATCGTCGGCCAGATGGCACCCGGCCAGCCATCGGGAATCGTCTTCGGCATCACCATTCCGATCATTGCCGGCGTGCTGGCGGCACTGACAACGGGCATGGTTGCCTCGCTTGTCCATGCCTGGCTCGCGATCAGCCTGCGGGTGGACCAGATCATCAGCGGCACGGTCATCAACATCGTCGCGGTGGGCGTGACGGGCTACGTGAACCTGCTGCTGAGCCGTACCTCCACGCCGACGGGCGGCAAGCTCGTGCCTTTCCAGCCGCCCCAGGAGTTGACCGACCTCCCGGTCGTGGGCTGGATCTTCGACATGTTCCTGCACCAGGGACCGATCACGATGTCGGTGATCATCCTCGTCGTCATCATGCAGATCCTGCTGATGCGCTCGCGCTGGGGCCTGCGCACAAGAGCCGTGGGCGAGCATCCCAAGGCCGCTGAGACGGCCGGAATCGACGTCATCAGGCTGCGTTACCGCAATGTCATCCTGGGCGGGCTGTTCGCCGGCCTGGGCGGGGCATGGTTCACGCTCGACTTCGGCAGCTCGTTCGAAAACGGTATGACCAACGGCACCGGCTTCATAGCGCTCGCCGCGCTGATCTTCGGCCGCTGGCACCCGGTGGGCGCATTCGGGGCAGCGCTCCTGTTCGCGGGGTCTCGCTCGCTGGGTATCGCCATCCGGACGACGCCGCCGCCGGGCCAACTGGGCGATCTCCTCTCAAACCTCCCGCCGCAGGTGTTTTCGGCGCTGCCATATGTGATCACCATCATTGTCCTTGCCGGAGTCGTGGGCCGGAGCATCCCTCCGGCAGCGGACGGACAGCCGTACGAGCGAGAGAGCGCTACCTGAATCTGAGGTCTGCGCTGGTTGGGGCATCATTGCCCGACTGATGAACTCCGAACGACAGGTCGCTCTTGACATCCTCGATGCCCAGGACGGCACGGGGCCCGTACAAGTGCTCCACGGCGATGAACCGGCGCGACTGCTCGCTGACACGCACAGGATTGCCATGGTCGGCGCGTCAGCCGACTCGAACCGCCCATCACACGGCGTGATGCGCTACCTGCTCGAGCAGGGATACGAAGTGGTGCCGATCAACCCGACGGTTGACGGGGTGCTCGGACTGACCTCCTACGCCACGCTGGAGGACGCCGTTGCGGCGACGGGCGCGTTCGACGTGGTCGATGTCTTCCGCCGGCCGGAGTTCACGCCCGACATCGCCCGATCAGCCGTCACCACCGGCGCCAAGGCGCTCTGGCTGCAACTGGGCGTGGTCAATTGGCAAGCGGCGCAGATCGCGCACGACGGCGGCCTGGCGGTGGTCATGGACCGCTGCACGGCGATCGAGCACCGCCGCCTGCGGTTCCTGAGCTGAGGAGAGACCGTGCTTTCTCGTGGGACGGCACGATGCACCGGAAATCGGTGCTTTCGTAGCCCGACTGGGCTCATTCCCGGCTGAAGTGACCGTGGAGCGGCAGACACCACCGGACAACGGCTAGCCAGGCTCGGCTTCCGGTGCATTCAGCCGTGGGGCGGCAGAGTGCCTCGCCAGCTAGCGGACGAGGAAGCCGCCCACCACCAGCAGTATCCCGACCACGCCGACGCCGGCCCACAGGTAGACCTGGCGGCGCAGCACGTCGCGCATCTCGTCGGCACCGGTCCGACCGTTGGCCCCGGCCGCGGTGCGGCTGCCGCCGCCGCGCCACGACTCGTAGCGCTTGGCGTTGTCGGCCAGGCGATCCAGCTCGCTCATTCGTGCAAACGGGGAGCGCCCGCGCCACAAGGCAATGAGCACGAGCGCGATGCCCACCAGCCACAGGACGATGTTGATGGTCATTTGAGGCGCTCCCCCAGCAGCTGCGCGACTACCGCCGCGTTGGCCTGGCCGCGCGTTTCCTTCATCACCTGCCCGGTCAGGAACTTGAGCGCCTGCTCCTTGCCGGCGCGCACGTCGGCGACCGCGGCCTGGTTAGCGGCGAGCACCCGCTCGATCACCTCGCCCAAGGCCGCTGAATCGCTGATCTGGCGCAATCCCCTGGCCCCCACGATCGACGATACCAACTCACCGGAGCGGAGGTGCTCCAGGTACACGTCTTCCGCGCTCTGGCTGGAGATGGCGCCAGATGCGCGCAGCCGGACGACCTCGGCCAGCTCGGTACCGCTGCGCCGCGCCAGCAGGTCCGGCTGGGTCTTCTGCTCGCGCAGGCCGATCTTCGACAACAGCCCGGCGGCGACCTTGGGGTCGACCGGTGGATCGGTGGTCATGGCGGCCGCGAAGTAGTCGCCCGCGCCGGCAACGATCACCGCCGCGTCGTAGGCAGACAGCCCGTAGTCGGATCGATAGCGCGCTCGCCGCGCGGCGGGCAGCTCTGGCATCGCTGCCCGGATCGCCGAGATCATGGCCACGTCGGTGCGCAGCGGCGGCAGGTCCGGCTCGGGGAAGTAGCGGTAGTCCTCCGACTCCTCCTTGAGCCGCATCACGTAGGTCACGCCGCGCGTATCGTCCCAGCCGCGCGTCTCCTGGACAAGCTTCTCGCCCGCGTCGAGCGCGCGCCCCTGGCGCTCCACCTCGAAGGCGATCGCCCGCTCGACAGAGCGGAAGGAGTTCATGTTCTTGACCTCAGTCCGCGTGCCCAGCTCAGTCACGCCTACGGGCCTGAGTGAGACGTTCGCCTCGACGCGCATCTGCCCCTCCTCCATCGCAGCGTCCGACGCGCCGATGGTCATCAGCAGCAGGCGCAGCTCCTCCGCGTAGCGCCGCGCCGCCTCTGCCGAGGTGATGCACGGCTCGGTGACGATCTCCATCAGCGGGATGCCGGAGCGGTTGAAGTCGACCAGCGAGAGTCGGCCGCCGCCCGCAGCGTCCTGGTGGAGCAGTCGGGCCGTGTCCTCCTCGAGGTGGGCACGCCGGATGCCCACCTCAACGGGGCCATCGGACGTCTCGACGGTGAGCGTGCCGCCGGCGCACAGCGGCAGGTCGTACTGCGAGATCTGGTAGCCCTTGGGCAGGTCGGGGTAGAAGTAGTTCTTGCGGTCCCAGCGGGTCACCTGGGGGATCGACCCGCCGATGGCGAGACCCGTCGCCAGGACATGCTCGACCGCGCGCCGGTTGATCACCGGCAGCGCGCCCGGCAGACCCAGGCAGACCGGGCACGTGTTGGAGTTGGGTGCAGCGCCGCGCACCTCCGTCGAGCAGGCGCAGAACATCTTCGAGGCGGTCTTGAGCTGGACGTGGATCTCGACCCCGATGACGACCTCGTAGGTCGTTCGCGGGGCAGCCGTGGGCGCGGCGGCCATCAGCCCCGGAGCGAGTCGACGAAGCGGCGGATGCGGACCAGCGCTTCCTGCAGGTCCTCGTAGGAGGTGGCCAGCGTCGCCCGGACGTGGCCCTCGCCGGACGGGCCGAAGGCGCTGCCGGGAATGACCGCGACCTTGTGCTCGAACAGCAGCCGCTCGCTGAACTCCTCGCTCGTCAGGCCGGTCGGCCGGATGCTCGGGAAGGCGTAGAACGCGCCCAGCGGCTCGACCGTCGGCAGGCCGATCTCGTTCAGGCCGTCGACGAACATGCGCCGCCGCCGGTCGTACTCGGCGGTCATGCGCTGCACGTCTGGCTCAGCGGTCGCAAGCGCGACTACGGCCGCGTCCTGGGCGGTCGTCGGCGCGGACATGATCTCGTACTGGTGAACCTTGACGATGCCCTCCAGCAGATCCTTCGGCGCGCACACGTAGCCGACGCGCCAGCCGGTCATGGCGTAGGCCTTGCTGAAGCCGCTCATCAGCACCGTCCGCTCGCGCATGCCGGGCAGCGACGCGATCGGCAGGTGGCGGTGGCCGCCGTAGACGAGGCGGTCGTAGATCTCGTCGCTCACCACGAGCAGGTCGTGCCGCGCTGCGATCTCTGCCAGGGCGCGCAGCGTGGCCTCATCGAGCACCGCGCCCGTGGGATTGCACGGGTAGCCCAGGAAGAGCACCTTGGTGCGCGGCGTGATCGCGGCCTCGACCGCGTCCGGCTCGAGCGCAAAACCGCTCGCCGCGGTGGTCGAGACCATCACCGGCGAGCCACCGTTGAACAGGATCGACGGCAGGTACGCGACGTACGACGGCTCGTGCAGCACGACCTCGTCACCCGGGTCGACCAGTGCGGCCATGGTCGCTGCGACCGCCTCCGACGCGCCCACGGTGACGCAGATCTCGCCGGCCGGGTCGTAGCTGACGCCGTAGAGCCGCTCCAGGTGGGCCGCAAGGGCGCGGCGCAGCTCGATCGTGCCGTAGTTGCTGGTGTAGTGCGTCCGGCCGGCGCGGAGCGAGCGCACGCCCTCCTCCACGATCTGAGCCGGGGTGGTGAAGTCGGGCTCACCCACGCCCAGGCTGATCACATCGGGCATCGTGGCGATGACGTCGAAGAACTTGCGGATGCCCGAAGGCGGGACCGACCGAACGCGCTCCGAGAGTCGCTCGCGGGCCATCACCGGCGCCTGGACTGTCATCGAAAAACCCTCACGGCTGCGTGCTCCGAGTATACGTTCAGGCCGCTCCCCGAACGGTTGCCGCGCGGTCTGCGGCCGCGGGCGTCGTCGGATCGATGAGCAGCGAGAGGTCGCGCGGCTCGACGGTGCGCCAACCGGCGTCCGCGGTGATCGCCTCGTACGCGCGGCCGAGCTCGAACAGGCGGCCTTCCGACCACGGCCGACCGATCAGCTGCAGCCCCGCCGGCAGGCCTTCCGACAGCCCACACGGCACCGATAGTCCGGGCAACCCAGCCATGTTGACCGGAAGCGTGCACGCGTCGGACAGGTACATCGCCACCGGGTCGGCCAGGCGCGCCCCGAACTTGAAGGCGACCGTCGGGCTTGTTGGGGCGACGAGCGCGTCAACCTGCTCGAACGCGGCATCAAAGTCGGCCTTGATCAGCGTGCGCACCTTCTGCGCCTTGAGGTAGTACGCGTCGTAATAGCCGGCCGACAGCGCGTACGTGCCGAGCATGATGCGCCGCTTGACCTCCGCGCCAAAGCCGCTGCCGCGCGTCTCGAGGTAGTCCGCTATGTAATCGCCACCGGGTAGCCGGACAGAACGGCCGTAGCGCACGCCGTCGTAGCGCGCCAGGTTCGCCGATGCCTCGGCCGGCGCGATGATGTAGTACGTGGCCAGGCCGTAGTCGGTGTGCGGCAGGTCGATGTCGACGATCTCCGCGCCGGCCTGCGCGAGCGCCGCCACGGCTTCGCGGATGCGCGCCTCGACGCCGGGTTCCATGCCCTTGACGAAGTACTGTCGCGGCAGGCCCAGGCGGACGCCGCGCAGGCGCGCAGCAGCCTCGTCGTCGCTCAGTGGGAGTTGCGCGGCGTAGTTGGGCACGTCGATCGGCGCGGACGTCGAGTCGCGCTCGTCGCGCCCGGCGATGACTGCGAGCAGCAGCGCGGCGTCGCGCACGTCGCGCGCAAGCGGTCCGATCTGGTCGAGCGATGAGGCGAAGGCGACGATGCCGTAGCGGCTGACGCGACCGTACGTCGGCTTGAGCCCGACTATTCCGGTCAGCGCCGCCGGCTGACGGATCGAGCCGCCGGTGTCGGTGCCGATCGACAGCGGCACCTGGTAAGCGGCCACTGCCGCCGCTGAGCCGCCGCTCGAGCCGCCGGGGACGCGCTCAAGGTCCCACGGGTTGGCCGTGGGGCCCCAGGCGGAGAACTCGGTCGACGAGCCCATGGCGAACTCGTCCATGTTGGTCTTGCCCGGCAGCACCGCGCCCGCCGCCTTGAGCCGCTCGCTGATGTGCGCGTCGTACGGGCTGATGTAGCCGTCGAGGATCCGACTGCCCGCGGTTGCCCTCTCGCCGCGGGTGAGCACGAGGTCCTTGAGACCGACCGGCACTCCCAGGAGGGCCGGTAGCGAGGCAAGCGCCGCCGGGCCGTCCGCGCGCGCCGGCGCAAGACGGTCATCGGCTTCGTCCGCCTTGTGGAGTGCCGCGTCACGATCCCACCACACCCAGGCGTGGAGCGGCTTGTCAGTCGCCTCGATGCGGTCGAGGTGCGCGGCGGCAAGGTCGTGCGCGCTGAAGTCGCCGCGGCGCAGGCCGGCGGCCATCTGATGCGCGTGGAGGCGGGTCAGGTCGGCCGTCATCGGTCTTTCCGGTCGGATCCGTTGGTGCTCAGTTGCCGTGCTCGCCAAGGATTGGCGGCACCACGAAGTACGGGCCGGCGCGTTCCGGCGCGAGGGCGAGGATCTCCTCCGCCGCGAGACCGGGTTTGACCACGTCGTCGCGCAGGATGTTCTCTAGCTCGATCGTCTGCGCCGTGGGCGCGATGTGCTCCGTGTCGAGCTCGGTCAGCACCGCGTACTGGTCGAGGATGTGGTTGAGCTGGCCCTCCAGGCGCGCGAGCTCGTCGTCGCTGAGGCCCAGGCGCGCCAGATGGGCAACGTGCTCAACGTCCTTGCGCGACAGGGTGGCCACGAGGCCAATGCTAGGCGACCCCGATCAGGCGCGCGACGACTGCGGCGGCTCCCAAGCCGACGAGCAGAGTCGCCGCGCTGACCGCAAGCGCGGCGCGCTTGCCGAACTCGTCGACCAGGCTGGCCAGGGTGGCTGCACACGGAATCGAGACCGCCGTCGCAATGGCGTAGACGAACAGCTGCCCGGGGCTCATGAACGCGCCCAGGCTGCTCGCGCCCTGACCGAGCTCCGCGATGGCCAGCACGAGCAGCAGCTGCAGAGCGAGCTCCTTGCGCAGGAAACTGAGCACCAGGGCAATGCCCGCGACTGCCGGGAGGCCAAGCAGCCACTTGAGGCTGGGCCCTATGGCCGACTCGATCGGACCGATCGCTCCCGTTTCGTAGGCCAATCCGAGCACGAATGAGCCGACGAGCATGACCGGCGTCGCCGTGCGCACGAATGACCTGAAGCGGTACCACGCCTTGGCGGCCACCAACCGCGCGATGGGCCGGCGCAACGGCGGCAGCTCCAGCACGAGCGGCGATTGCCGTCCTGGCACCAGGGCGTTTGCCCCGATCCCGGCGCCAACGGCGACCAGCCCCACGACGCCAAATGCGGCCAGTGCGACGCCGGCGCCAGCGAACGGCGCGAGCGCTGCCACGACAACAGCTGATCTGGCCGAACACGGTGTCAGCACGATCAGGAAAGAAGCCAGCAGGCGCTCGCGGCGCGATTCGAGAACGCGCGTGCCGTAGATCGCGGGAACGTTGCAGCCGGTCGCCGCGAGAATCGGGATGGCCGCGCGGCCGGGCAGCCCGAACGCGTTGAAAACGCGGTCGCTGAGCACGGCTGCCGACGCCAGGTAGCCCGAGTCCTCGAGCACGGCCAGCAACACGTAGAACACGAGCACGAAGGGGATGCCGACCGACAGCATTGCCAGCAGGCCGCTGTCGACCGCCCACAAGGTCGCCTTGGCCACTGGCGGAACGGGCACGAGGGTGTTCACGGCACTGGTGAGCGTCGGCGAAACATAGCTGGCCCACGCGCTTCCAAGCACGCCCGAGAGCAGCGTCCCCACGGCGATCGTCAACCCGATCGTGAGCACCGTCACGAGGAGGAACAGCGGCAGGCCGGGCCAGGGAGCCGTGATGTGCTGTGCCAGGCGATCGGCCAGGGGCACGGCACCGCCGCGACGCTGCTCGACCTGCGCCGCCCAGCCCTCCGCGACCACCCAGCGCGCGGGCTCGAGCATCTCGGCGCCGACGATCGTCGCGGCGCCGATCGGCGTTATCTGGCCGCGCTCGACGAGAGCTCGAAGTGGGTCAACCCCGGCCAAGTTTTCGGCGGCAGTTGGTGCGGCGAACTTGCGGGCGAGCGCGTTGATTCGGGCGACGACGTCCGGCGCGTACGGGGGCGCCGGTCTCGCGCGCCGGGCCGGTCCGGCGCCACGTTGCCCGGCAGCGGCAAGCTTGACGGCCGCGGCAACCGCGTCTCCGACGCCCACCCCCTCGCGACCGATGGTCCGGTAGACCGGCGCGGCGAGCAGCTGAGACAGCCGCCCGACGTCGACCGTGACCCCGCGCGCCGCCGCCTCGTCGGCAAGGTTGGCCGCAACGACGATTGGCATTCCGAGGTCGCGACAGGCAAGCACCAGTGGCAGGTGGCGGGCCAGGTCGCCGAGATCGACGACCGCCAGAATCGCGTCGGGTCGGGCGTCCCCGAGGAGCTGCCAGAACGGCGGCAACCCGGCACTACCGTCGACCAGGCTGAGCGCCCCGGGAAGGTCGACCACGACGGCATTCCGGCCGCCCACGCGTACCTGACGGCGAGCAACGCCGACGGTCGTTCCGGGAACATTGCTCGCCTCGGCATAACGACCTGTCGCCTTGGCGAAGAACGTGGACTTGCCAACGTTAGGTCGGCCGACGATGGCAACCACGGGCAACAGGTCCACGGCCACGCCCTGGGTCATCTCGAGGGCGAGCTCGTCGGGCCGAGCGTGGCATGCCAGATCGGCCGCACGTACGGCGCTCACGCCCCTTCACCTGCCGCGTCTTCATTCGCGCCGTCGCGCGGCGCGACGCGAACCTCGACTGCAACGCCCCGTGCCAGGGCAAGGCGCGCCGTCCCCACACGAATGATGCGCGGCCCGCGGAACGGCGCGTCACCCTCGACGCATAACTCGGTCCCGGCGTGAATCCCGTGCCCGGCCAGCCGTGCCACGTCGCCCGGCGCGATAGAGACGACGCGGGCGCTGATGCCTCGCGGCAGCTCGGCGAGGCTGCATTCCCGACTCCGTGGGTCAGAGTTCGGCATGCACCGAGTAAACGATCACAGCCACGGTTATCGAAAGGGACAAAGGTCCTGTTGAGCCGGGCGGGGCGGCCCGCCGACACAGCGTTTCAAGCGCTCTCCGGTGGCGCGAAGACGACGATCAGCTCGAGATCCATGGAGATGTCATGGAAGCGGTGGCGAACGCCGGCGGAAACAAAGATCACGTCACCCGTGGTCACTTCGCGCTCCTCGCTGCCGGCGGTGAAGCGGGAGCGGCCGCGCATGACGACATAGACCTCATCCTCGCGGTGCGGCAGCTGGCGATCAGGGTCGCCCACGTGGAGCACGTACAGGCCGACCGACAACGCGTTCGAACGCAGGAACTCGAGGTATGGGCGGCCTGCCACGGCCTGCTCGCGCAGCAGTTCTCCAAGGGCGTGCGCGTCCACGGCTACGGCGCCTCCCCCGCCAGGAGACGCTTGAAGCCGTCCTCGTCGAGCACCGGCACGCCAAGATCGTGCGCCTTGGCCAGCTTCGTACCGGCGTCCTCGCCCGCAACCAGGTAGTCGGTCTTCTTGCTGACTGACGATCCCGCCTTGCCGCCGGCTGCGCGGATGGCGGCCTCCGCCCCCTCGCGGTCGAACCCCGACAGGGTCCCGGTGACGACGATCGTCTTGCCTGTGAGCGGACCGTCCTCGGTCGCGGCGATCGCCTGGGGTGCGGGCCGCTCAGGCTCCACCTCGGCATCGACCAGGTCGTCGAGGACGTCCGCGGTGAGCGGATCGCTCAGCCAGCGCTCTAGGCTGGCGGCAACGGTCGGGCCGACGCCGGCGATCTGCTCGAAATCGGTGGCCGGAACGTGGCGCAGCTCGGTGGCGATGCGCTTGAACCAGCCATCCGGGCCGCCCATCGGCTCGTCATCGCGCGGTGGCCAGCGCGCCGCAAGCCAATTGGACAGGTCGATCGCGGTCGTCACGCCGACCTGCGGGATGCCCAGACCGTGGATGATCCGGTAGAGCGGCCGGACGCGGGCGCGCTGGATCGACGCATGCAGGTTCTCCGCGCTCTTGCGCGCGAAACGCTCGAGCGACTCGATGTCCTCCACGCGCAGGCGAAAGAAATCGCCGCGCGTCCTGACCAGGCCGCGCTCGAGCAGCTGCACCAGCACCTTCCAACCCGCACCCTCGATGTCCATCGAGCCCCGGCCGACGAAGTGGCCCAGCTCCTGGCCAACGCGCGCGGGGCAGGCCAGGTTGGGGCAGTAGTGGCGCACGGTGTCCGCGTCGCGCACGATCTTCGTGCCGCAGACCGGGCACTTTGCCGGCATCTGCCACTCGCGTGAGTTTGCCGGTCGCTTCTCTACGATGACGCGCACCACCTCCGGGATGACGTCCCCCGCCTTGTGCAGCACCACGTGATCTCCCACGCGGACGTCCTTGCGCCGGACCTCGTCGAGGTTGTGCAGCGTGGCGTTGGCCACGGTCGAGCCGGCCACCTTGGTTGGCGTCATCCGCGCCACTGGAGTCAACGTGCCGGTGCGACCCACGTAGGCAACGATGTCCTCGATCACCGTCTCGACCTGCTCCGGCGGGTACTTGTAGGCGATCGCCCAGCGTGGCGCGTGCGACACCATGCCCAGGCGGCGCTGGAGTTCGAACGGGTTGACTTTGATGACGACCCCGTCGGTCTCGTAGGGCAGCTCGTGGCGCGGATCGTGCCAGCGCTCGATGAACTCGGTCACGCCGTCGACCTCGAGGTCGGCTGCGTGGTTTGGTTCGACCGGAAAGCCGAGCTGCTCCAGCCGATTCAGGGCCTCGGCTTGGGTTGCGCTGGTCCCCTCCTCCACCAGGACGTAGAACCACGCCGCCAGCCGGCGTGACGCGGTGACCTGGGGATCGATCTGGCGCAGTGAGCCGGCGCCACTGTTGCGCGGGTTGGCGTAGAGCGGCAGGCCGGCTTCCTCGCGCTCGGCGTTGATGCGCGCGAATTCGGCCTTGGGCATAAAGACCTCGCCGCGCACCTCCACGTCGACCGCCTCAGTGAGCGTCTTGGGCACCGACTCGATGGTGCGCAGGTTGGCCGTGACGTCCTCGCCGGTCGAGCCGTCGCCGCGCGTCGCGCCCTGTGTGAAACGGCCGCGGCGGTAGCGCAGGCTGATCGCCAGGCCGTCGATCTTGAGCTCGGTCACGTAACGCAGATGCTGCGCGACCTCCTCATCGCCGAGCAACCGCCGCACTCGCGCGTCGAACGCGCGCAGCTCGTCGAACGAGAAGGCGTTGTTGAGCGACAGCATCGGCGTAGAGTGGCGGACCTCCGCCAGGGCGCCTGATGGAGCGCCGCCCACGCGCTGGGTGGGCGAGTCGGGCGTCTGCAGCTCCGGATGCGCCTCCTCAAGCTCGACCAGCTCGCGGAAGAGCGCGTCGTACTCGGCGTCGCTTAACTCAGGCGCGTCTTGCTCGTGGTAGAGGCGCGATGCGCGCTCTATCTGCGAGCGCAGATCCGCCGCGCGTGCAACGAGGTCGTGGGTCACCCGTAAATCATCACCGATCGCCACGCCGTGCGACGATGGCGCAGGGCGCGCTGAAATCGGCTGACCGCCGACCGTCGCTCGGCGCGCGAGTTCGCATTGATCAACATTGCCCCAGCGCTGGCAATCGAGGAGGGATGTAGGTTTGGACTGGCTCGTCTTCACCGTGCAGTGGCTTCACGTCTTACTCGCGATCCTGTGGTTCGGCTATTCCCTTTCGCTGGCGACGATCACGATCCCCGCGCTGAGCAAGCTGCCGCTCATACGGCAGCAGGAGATCGGGGCGCAGCTCGGCGAGCGCGGACTAAGGGTCATCGACGTCGTCGGACCTACGGTCATCATCCTCGGGGTGATTCGGGGGACACTGCTCGGCTCGATCCACGATCTGAACGACCTCGTGGAAACCGCCTACGGGCTGACGTGGTTGGTGGCGCTCGTCGTCGCGATCGCGACGTTCCTGTGGGGCCGCTACGTCATCGTGCCGGCAACACGCACTCTCGCCAGGGCGCCGCTGACGCCCGAAGGTGCCGCAACACCCGAGCTCGAGGCTGCGCTGGCCCGTGCGAAGCTCGTAACCGTCCTTGAGCTGGCAGGATTCATGGTCGTCTTCACCTCTATGATCCTGATGCGCTTCGGTCTCTAGCCCGGGACGGAGCCAGCGGACCTCAATCGAGCAGCTCAAGGTTCGCGAAGGACGCGAGCAGCTTCTTGACGCCGCGCTCCGGGAAGGCAACCGTGACTTCCTCGTCCTCGCGCGTCAACTTTGATGTGACGACGGTCCCCTCCCCGAACGCGGCGTGGCGCACGCGGTCGCCATCGCGGAAATGGCGCTCCCCGGGGACGAGCGGTCGCACAGGTACGGCCTGTCGCGGAGCGGGGACGACCGTGGGCTCGTCTGCTTCCCCGTAGTACGCCGCACGCCGCGCGGCCAGGTCACGCGACGGCCGGAACGACTCCCCCTCGCGCGGCGCGCCGACCGGCGGGGTATAGCCGCCGCCCGGAGGCAGGATCCGCCGGCCGGGGGTCAAACCGGAGCCGCCGTTCGCCGCGGCGCCACCCCATGAGCCGCGCCGCCCGACGAGACGCGAGCCACCGCGCGGCCCCAGGATCGTGCTCAGGTCGTAGCCCTCGCCGGAGCGCTCCTCGGCCGGGCGCTGGTCGTCGTCGGTGAAGCCCTCGTCGGGCGCCACGAGCCTTGGTCCGTGCATGAGGTCGGACGGGATCTCGAGCAGGAAGCGCGACGGGATGGAGAAGCCGCCGCGGCCCCACGTGGCGCGGGTCGCGGCGTGGGTCAGGTACAGCCGGTGGCGCGCGCGGGTCAGGCCGACGTAGGCCAGCCGGCGCTCCTCCTCCATCTGGCGCTGGTCGTCGAGGGAGCGTGAGTGCGGGAACACGCCCTCCTCGAGCCCGGTGATGAAGACCGCGTCGAACTCGAGGCCCTTGGCGGCGTGGAGCGTGATGAGGGTGACCGCATCGGAATCCTTCTCGTACGAGTCCTGGTCGGCCACCAGCGCCGTCTCCTCCAGCAGCCTGTCGACCGCGTCGTCAGGATCGAGATCCGTGTAGCGGGTGACGACCTCGCGTAGCTCGAGCAGGTTGGCCCAGCGGTCCTCGCCTTCCTGCGATCCGTCGGCCAGCATGGCACGGTAGCCGGTCCGCTCGAGCACCTCGTCGAGCAGCTCGGGCAGGTCGAGCACGCCCACCCGGCGACGCAGCGCGCTGACCATTTCGACGAAGGTGGCGATGGCCGACCGAGTCCGACCACCCAGCTCCTCCCGACGAGCCAGCTCCACCAAGGCGACCCAGACGTTGCCCACGCGGCGGCCGGCCTCCTCGCGCACCAGGGCGACGGTCTTCTCGCCGATGCCGCGCGTCGGCACATTGATGATCCGCTCGTACGCCGCCGCGTCGTAATCGCTGCGCAGCACGCGCAGATACGCCAGCGCGTCCTTAACCTCGCGCCGCTGGTAGAAGCGCGTGCCACCGACCAGCTGGTAGCGCAGGCCATAGCGCAGGAAGGCCTCCTCGATCGCCCGGCTCTGGGCGTTGGTGCGGTACATCACCGCGACATCGCGCAGGGCGTAGTGGCGCTCGTCGCCCTCGTCGGCGCGCCGGGCCAGGAACGAGCCGCCAGCGCCCCGGCCGCCGACGAGCGCCTCAACCTGGCGCGCTACCCACTCCGCCTCCTCGTCCTCCGAGTCCGCTTCGAAGCGCTCGATCTGGACGCCGCGCGGGTTCTCCGTCCACAGCTTCTTGTCCTTGCGCGCCTCGTTGC
>Ga0214473_10003569_pt1 | contig 18819 bp, 13 predicted proteins | sample RVTome_7_FD_203509 | JGI IMG/M metagenome (GOLD analysis project Ga0214473, IMG submission 203509) | Soil microbial communities from uranium-contaminated site in the Upper Colorado River Basin, Wyoming, United States - RVT98D197 | ecosystem: Environmental > Terrestrial > Soil > Contaminated >... | reverse complement strand
CGAGGAAATGCTGGCCGTGACCAAAGAGGGCCATCGATTATTGACCAAATTCCCATCGGAGCAGCTGATCTCTTGCCCCCTGGTCGGAGCCGTATATGCTTGATGAAGCTCCCCTGGGGGCAAAGTCTTTTAAAAGATAAATGTTTAAAGAGAGGATCGCCTATCCCCATGGATGAGAAAAAAAAGTTCGACGTCATAGGCAGCCGGATTCCCAACATAGAAATTTTTGAGAAGGTAACGGGGGGGGCAAAATATACTGCCGATATCAAATTGGATCATATGCTATACGGTAAGATCCTGAGGAGTCCGCACCCTCATGCAAAAATAACCCACATCGATATTCGCAAGGCCCAGGACCTTCCCGGCGTTGTGGGCATTATCTTAGGGCAAGATGTACCTCATAATTCCCGCATCCTTGGTTCGACGATCAACGACCAAAGTGTGCTTACGGAAGATAAAGTCCGTTATATTGGGGATGCTGTGGCCGCGATCGCAGCGGTAACTCCCGAAATCGCAGAGCAGGCTCTTGAACGGATTGAGGTAGACTACAGGCCCTTGACACCCGTGATTACGATGGAAGAGGCTTTGAGCCCCCAAGCCCCGAGAATCCACGATTTCGCGGAAAACAATATCGCCTCTGTCCGGAAGGTAAGATACGGGGATGTGGAAGCGGGATTCCGTGAAGCCGATCATATCTTTGCAGGAGAATTTGAAACGCAGCCGCAAGAGCACGCTACGATGGAACCTATGGCGGCGATCGCCTTGTTTGACCCCCAAGGGAATCTGACGGTTTGGACTTGTACCCAAACGCCTTTTAAAGAGAAATCCATCCTTTCCAGAGCCTTTGGCATCCCGCAGCACAAAATCAGAATCATCGTTCCGGCCATCGGGGGAGGGTTTGGGGGGAAAGATGTACAGATGCGCATTATCTATATCTCGGTCGCCTTGGCCGTGAAATGCTCCGGAAGACCTGTAAAGGTTGTTCACAACCGTGAAGAAGATCTGGTCTGCGATACAATCAGGCATCCCGCAAAGATTTATTTGAAAACGGGAGTGAAAAAAGACGGCACCATTACCGCACGGCAATGCCTTTTGTACCTTAATAATGGGGCTTATACGCACCATGGCGATTTGGTTGCCGGAGCCATTGGGGTCGTTTTTTCGGGGGTTTATAAAACACCCCATCTAAAGTACGATGCCCATCTCGTGTATACCAATACACCCTATGGAGGCCCTTGCCGGGGTTTTGGGAATGTTCAAATCACCTTTGCCGTAGAGTCCCACATGGATGATATTGCCAAAGGGATCGAAATGGATCCCGTTGAGTTTCGATTAAGAAATGCGGTCATTGAGGGAGACGAGACAGCGCGGGGGACAAAAGTTGGGCGTTGTGGTTTGAAAGAGTGCATCATCCAGGCGTCTCAAGGGATCGATTGGCAGGTCAAGAGGAAATCGTACAAAATCGGGAGAAAGGTGAGAGGCGTAGGGATGGCATGCGGAAATCATTGGTGTGGATGGAGAACCGGTTTTGATGCCAATGTATGGAGAACGGGGTATCGTGACCCTGTTGAGCTGTATGAGGAAGATCCCTCTTCCCCCTTTATTCAGGTGGATCCGGCTGGGGAAATTCAGTGGAGAAATCATTTTCAGCAGGAGCTATACGATTCAGACGCTTCTTCGTGCATTCTGACCATTAATGAAGACGGGACCGTGATCGTGCAGGTGGGAGATCCGGAGATCGGTCAAGGGCTGAAAACGACGGTCGCCATGATTGCCGCCGAAGAGTTAGGGGTGACGGTTGAAGATGTAAAAATTGTGGGCGTGGATACGGATAGCGGAGCATTTGGAATCGGAAGCTATTCGTCGCGGGTCACCTTGGTGCTCGGAAATGCTGTGATCGATGCGGCGCGGAAGGCCAAGAGTTCTCTGTTTAATATTGCAGCGAAAATGCTCAGTGTTCATCCGGGCCAGTTGGGCGCGAAACATCGCCGCATATATGTTAAAGACAATCCCGAAAAGTATATTTTATTAACGGATGTTGCTTTCCGCGCTTATTCCAGAAGAGAGGGGGGGGAGTTGATTTTTCATGGTTATCATGACCCGGACTCGACCATACCGGACAAAAAGAGTGGACAGGGAACGATATCATCCACCTGGAGTTATTTTGCCCAAGCCGCTGAGGTAGAAGTGGACAAAATGACGGGAGAGGTTAAACTTCTGGGCATCCAATCCGCCCACGATGTGGGTAGACTGATTAATCCTATGGGTGCCGAAGGTCAGGTGGAAGGGGCAGTCCATCAGGGAATCGGCTATACTTTTTTCGAGGAATTGCGGTGGTCAGAGAGCGGGCGTACCATGAATGCCAATCTTCTCAACTATGAAATTGCCACCGCGGAAGAAATGTGCCGGGTAGTCCCTATATTTATAGAGACCGACGACCCCAAAGGGCCTTTCGGCGCCAAGGGGTTGGGTGAACCCGCTTCGGTTGCCGTAGCGCCGGCCATTGCCAATGCGATAGAGAACGCCATTGGATGTAGGATCCATCAGTTGCCCATCACCCCGGACAAGATATTGGATGCTCTCAAGAGCCGGAGCGAAGAAGACCGGGGGGACTATGAATTTTGAGTATATCCAAGCCAGGGATATTCCAGAAGCAGTAAGGATGTTAAAAAAGTATGGGGAGGAATCAAGAATATTAGCCGGGGGAACAGAACTACTCGTGAATATCCGACATCATGCAATGAGCCCTAAGATTTTAGTTGATATTAAGTCCATCCCTTCTCTGTCGTATATAAAATACGATGAGAATGGCGTTCTCAGAATTGGCGCCCTGACTCCGCTTAGGAATATAGAACGCTCACCCGAAATAATGAACCGGCATCCCCTGATTTCAGAATGCGTTAGATCTATAGCGACCTTACAGATCAAGAATGTGGGAACCATTGGGGGCAATTTATGTCAGACCGTAAAATGTTCTTACTATAACCAATCGCATGTCAACTGGTTCATGCGCCAATCCCTCGAACCATGCCGGCAGCGAGGCGGCTCAGTCTGCCACGCCTCGCGTGTCGACACGTTAAATCACGCCATTCTGGGAAAACCTCAAAATGGCTGCATCGCTACAACGGCTTCGGACCTGGCGACGCCCCTGCTGGCTTTGAGCGCATCCATTAGAGTAACGGGAGCGCGAGGGGAACGATTGGTCGCGGCTGAGAACTTCTTTAAGGGGGGAGGCCGGACGACACTTCAAAGAGATGAGATCGTGACAGAAATTGATATCCCTTCGGTAGCGGGTACCCCGCGGAGTGCCTATCGAAAATATTCCCAAGGGACACGCAATTTTTCGATTTTAAATATCGCGGTGATCGCCCGGTTAAATCCTCACCAAAAGTTCTGCGAAGATATCCGTATTATCTTAGGAGGGGTAAGCGTCATTCCCCTCCGGTTAAATTCAGTGGAGACTCAGTTTAAAAAGCAAGAGATATCGTCTTGGGATACGAGAAAATCCTTGATGAACGACTTACAAGGAACAAAAGTAAGGGGGAATCTATCTGAATATAAACTGAAAAGGGCAAAAACAATGGTGTTCGATGTAATTCATTCTACCTTGGGTTGAGAGGTTGGGGGAGGAGGCGGTGAACGAACGAAGGATCAATTTGAAAATCAACGGGATGGATCATGAAGTAAATGTGAAACCCGACGAGGTATTACTGGATGTTCTTCGGGAAAAACTTAATTATACGGGGACGAAGAGGGGTTGTGACGGGACCGGGGAGTGTGGAGCCTGCACAGTGCTAATCGATGGGCGGGCGGTTTATTCTTGCCTTTTCTTAGCCTTGGATGCAGTTGGCAAAGAGATTACCACGATTGAATATCTTGCAAAAGGGAGGGGTCTCCATGAGATCCAAAAGGCTTTTTTAGAGTGTGGGGCTGTGCAATGCGGCTTTTGTACACCGGGCATGATATTAACAGCAAAAGCTCTCCTCGATGAAAATCCGAAAGCTACGGAGACGGAAATTAAAGAAGCCATCCGGGGCAACCTCTGTCGTTGTACAGGCTATGTTAAAATTGTAGAGGCCATTCGGCGGGCAAGTGAGCATTACGGGAGATAACAGTTTCGTCACCGCTCTCGGCTTCACAGTTAAAGAGGGGGGCATTCCGGGGATTCGGTGGGAAAAGGGGGTGGAAGCCACGAATGAGGTCCTCAAAGAGATGCAGGGGACCCTGGCCTGGAAGTATTACGACGCTGAATAAAACCTCCTGCGATGCGGATTGAGCCGGCCGCCCGTGCGAGACAGTAGGGCCAGCAAAGCGGCCGCTTAACCTCAGCCGGCATTTTTTGTCCTGTCAACAAACATGGGTAACACGATTGCTTGCTAGCTGGGGGTAAGAGTGGTGATTTTTGTCGCGCCTCCCTGGGGTCGAGTCTCGGAAGTTGGTTTCATAATTTCGAGCGCCTCACAGAGCTCGGGGGCCAGGGCGCTGAGCTTGGCATCCTAAGGCACTGGGATCTGCGTAAATGGGGCGGGAAGATGCACCCCGCCGGCTTCGACGGAAAGATGGTTTTCATTCATTGCCCTGTTTGCGCCCGGCCGAGGCTGCCGGCGCTCACCCCCCTGGCCCCCGAGCCCCGTCACAGTGACGTGCACTGAGCAAATACATCATGGGTCAGGCCATGGATGATCCTCGATGAGTGTCACCCATGTCGGTTTACAGCATATCAGCCGGCATTTTTTTTCTTGACATCAAAACAGGGATAAGCTATACCAATTTCCACCGAGGAGGTAGTCTCGCCATAGACGATGAATTTTTGAAGCGGAAAGGATTGGCCAAAGAGGCGCATTTCCGTTCGTAGATCCCTGAAAGACAGTCAAGGACCCCTTGCCTGACGCTCCATCGGCGCGTCGAGTAGAGTTACCACACTTACTATGCTTGCAATGCTGGTGTCCACTTCATTGCGGGATCGATTCAGAGGTTACCTCTTCTGGCTTCCTCCTCAAAAGATATCCACCGTTTCAGGGCCCCCTGGCCAAGAAACAGTTTTCCGACCGCGGGAATTTTTCAGATTCCACCTTCGCAATCCCCTTTTCACAGATTTCGGTTATTTTACTGAAAAGTATGTAAGGAACTCCAGGGAGGAGGTATCCTTTATCGATATTTTGAAATTCACTTCCGTCCCTACCCCGGTAGGCGGGGTATCTGAAAGGAGAAAGGAGGGGGTTTGGAGTCAGCAGGGGTGTTTGCGGGGAGGCGAATCGGAAGACATTGGGTAAACCAAGACGCTCTTAAGGGTGAAAGGAGGGAAAGACAATGAAAGAAAGGGAAAAAAAGAGTAAGGGCAAGAACTGGACGAGGAGAGAGTTCTTAAAGGCCGCGGGTGCAACAACTGCAGCAGTGGGTGCTACTCTCGGGTTTCCACCCATCCTGAAATATGCCCTGGGTGAAACGCCGATTAAGATCGGGTCCTGTATTACGATGAGTGGCGCCCAGGCTCTCCTGGGAACGGAGATGAGGGATACCACCATCATGCTGATGGAAGAGGTCAATGCCAAGGGCGGGGTCCTGGGAAGGAAATTGGAGATCATCTTCCGGGATGACGCGGGAAATGCTGGCCTGGCATCCACCCGAGTCAAGGAATTGATAGAAAAAGACAAGGTTGACTTTTTGGCCGGAGGGACGATTGGATCGACGGTGCTGGCCCAGCATGAACAGACCTATCCCCGGAAGAAACTGTTCATGGGGAATGCCCAGAGTGATCCGATTGTAGCCGTCCCTACCTTTAGCAAGTACACTTTCCATCCTGACATAACCCCGTTTATGGGGGGCAACACGATCGGCCGGTTCGCCGCGGAGAAGCTGGGCAAAAGGTGGTACTTCCTGATCGGCGACTATGCCTGGGGATGGCAAAATTACGAGGGCTTTTCGAGAGTCCTACAAGAATATAAGGGAGAAAACCTTGGCGTTTCACCTCATCCCTTGGGGACGAAGGATTTCTCGCCCTATGTCGGAAAGATCATGGCGGCTCAACCAGAGGTGTTGATTCAAGTTGCCCCGGGTTTCGATCAGGTGAACTCCTGGAAGCAGCTCCGTGAATTTGGGGCCTTTGAGAAGATGAAGGTCTGTACCAATCTCTTCCAGCCCGGGTCGATCTGGGCCGTCGGGGTGGACGTGGTGATGGGAGGATATGGGGGTGCGACCTTCTACTGGGAGGCTCCTGAGACGAAAGAAATTTCGGACCGGTTCTGGAAAAGATTCAACCGGGCTCCCACAGACGATGGGCTCTCCCAGTATGAATGCGTTATGGAGATTATTTCCGCCGTTGAGAGGACAAAATCTTTGAACGCGGATAAGCTAATCCCGGCCTTAGAGGGTCACAAATTCAAATGGGCGAAGACCGAAGAGTATTGGAGACCCTGCGACCATCAGGCCATCCAGGATTTCTACATCCTTGAGCCCAAAAAACCGTCGGGGAAATATGGCGTATATGACAGCTTTAATATCATCGAACGGAAAGGGGGAGAGATCCTCGCCAGGACTTGCGAAGAACAGGGCCACAAAAAAGATGCGAAGGGTAAATGGATCAGATATCAATAGGGGATCATTGGAGATGAATCCTCAACGGTGATCTGCCAGAAGGGAGAGGTGCGAAACCCGCTCCTCCCTGGCAGATCCCGATCCTTTCTGGGGAGGTGATTCCAATTTCAACCCGGGTTATATTACTTCAGTTATTCATCGGGCTTAGCCTGGGCAGCATCTATGTCATGATGGCCTCAGGCCTCTCCCTGATATTTGGGTTGATGAGGGTGGTCAACTTTGCGCATGGATCGTTTTATATGCTGGGAGCCTACACCCTCGTTTATATATTATCGCTCATGGGCAATTTTTGGCTGGTCCTGATTCTGGGCCCGATCATCGTAGGAGTCTTAGGCCTATTCGTGGAGTGGAGTACAATTCGGCCTCTGTACGGGACAGACGAGATAAACCCCCTGCTGTTAACCCTGGGATTGAATTATGTCTTTGTGGACATTATCCGGATCCTTTTTGGCTTGGGAGGGATCGGAAGTTCCGTCCCGGAAGCGCTTGATGGAAGGATCAATTTAGGCTTTATGATGTTTCCCAAGTACCGGTTCTTTATGATCGTGGTGGGTGCCATTGTGATGTTTCTGATCTGGCTTTTCATCAACAAGACGAGTATTGGTATGGTGGTCCGGGCCGGGACCAAAGATAACGAGATGGTGCAGATGCTCGGCATCAATATTAAGCTGGTCTGGAGGATGATTTTCGGCCTCGGGATCGCCCTGGCCGCCCTGTCTGGAGCGTTGATTGCACCGATTACCGGAGTGATACCGGAGATGGGAATGTTCATGGTGATCGAGGCGTTCGTCGTTGTGGTCGTCGGCGGCATGGGAAGCTTTGCCGGCTCCATTGCAGGGGGCATCCTGGTCGGGGAGGTGATCGCGATCACGAACCTTTATTTTGGCCAGGCAGGCACGGTAGCTATTTTTGTCCTGATGGCCATCGTCCTCTTGACGACGAAAGCAGGGCTATTTGGTGAAGGGTGAAAAGGAGGAATGAAGCGTGAGTAAAACAGGGGAAATCTCTCGCAGAATAGACTGGGAATTCTGGATCTCTATTCCCATTTTGGCGATCCTTCCTTTTATCTTTCCCTATACTGCCATTGCCACGAATGTCCTCATCATCGGCCTATTCGCCACGGGATTCAACCTCCTATTGGGGTATACCGGGCAACTTTCTTTTGGACACGCTGCTTTTTATGGGTTAGGGGCTTACGGGACCGGGCTTCTCTTGGCCAAGCTCCAAGCGCCCTTATGGATGGCAATGGTGGGTGGTGTGGTAGCGGCCGCCATAGGGGGAATAATCATTGGATACCTGTCGTTGAAGCGCAGCGATGTCTATTTTTCCTTGCTCACCCTGGCCTTTTCTCAGATTCTTTATTTCTTGGCCTTCCAGATGAGGGGATTAACGGGAGGAGACGACGGCCTCCGCCAAATTCCCTTCAGTCGCCCCTTTTCCATGGATCTAACGGATCCCCTCAGCATGTATTATTTTGCGTTTGTATTTTTCGTTGTCATGACCTATATCGCCCGGATGATTCTTCGATCTCCCCTTGGAAAAGCGATGAGGGCGGTCAAGGAGAACGAAGACCGGGCCATTACGATCGGTTTCAACGCGCAAAGGGTGAAACTCATCTCGTTTACGATATCGGCTATCTATGGTGGACTCGCCGGATCATTGTTTTGTCTTCATCTCCGGTTTGTTCCGGTTGATGTCTTTCATTGGACGATGAATGGCGAGGTCATATTTGTCGCCATTGTGGGGGGCGTTGGGACTTATTTTGGACCCCTTATCGGGTCAGCTGCCTTTCTCCTGCTGCACGATACATTGCAAGTGGTCTTTGACAGATGGGAACTGGTGGTGGGTACGATACTCATTTTATTTATCCTATTCTTCAACCAGGGTATCGTAGGGGCCATCGAAAACAAAATCGCTTCCTACAGAGAGAAAAAAGCTGTAGGAGCCCAAAGGGGTTAAACTGGAGGACGCGGACTTGAACCTGCTTGAAACCAAGGAATTAACCAAAAGCTTTGGAGGCTTAACGGCCGTTAATAATGTGAACTTCCAGGTGGAAAAGGGGGAACTGAGGGCGGTCATCGGGCCCAATGGAGCTGGGAAAACCACATTTTTCAACGTCATTGCCGGGAAATTACCACCGACCAAAGGGGAAATCTGGTTTAAAGGAGAGAATATCACTCATTTTCCACCTTACGTCGTTACTAAAAAAGGAATCGGTCGATCCTATCAGATTACCAATATCTTTCCTAAATTGACCGTCTTTGAAAATGTGAGAGTGGCGGCTCAGGCCATAGAAGTGACCTACAATTTTTGGAAGGATGTGCAGGATCTGAACCAGGTCAACCAGAAAGTGATGCGCATCCTTGAGAAGTTGAAACTGATCGACCAAAAAGATATTCGGGCGGCGAATTTACCCCACGGGCTCCAAAGGCATTTAGAGATCGGGATCGCCCTGGCAAGTGAGCCGGAACTTCTCCTGTTGGATGAGCCAACCGCCGGCATGACCCAGGAAGAAACCCAGAGGATGATGGAACTGATTGGGGAGATTTCCCAAGGTTTAACGATCGTTCTCGTAGAGCATGATATGAAATTTGTGATGACGGTCTCAAAAAAGATTACGGTTTTACATGAAGGAAGGGTACTGGCTGAGGGAGCGCCAGAGGAGATCCGTGATAACGAAGAGGTTCAGAGAGTCTACCTTGGAAAGCAGAAATAGGAGCCGACATGTTATTAAAAGTTGAGGATATTCACACCTATTACGGCTTCAGTTACATTCTTCAAGGGATCTCCTTTGAGGTCGACCAGGGAGAGGCCGTTGCTCTCCTGGGAAGGAACGGCGCGGGTAAAACGACGACCTTAAAAAGTATCATAGGCGTTGCCCCTCCCCGGTCAGGAAAGATCATCTTCGACGGGACGGACATCGCTGGCCTGGCTACCCACCACATCGTGAGCGGAGGAATCGCCATTATCCCCGATACCCGGAGAATCATTCCCAATATCACGGTCTACGAAAACCTGAAACTCGCCATGTTGAAAAATAAGGACAAAAAGGGAGAGAAGGCCTTGGTAGGAATGGCCTATGACTATTTCCCGCGATTGAGAGATCGAGCGAACTTTTTGGGAGGATCTCTGAGCGGTGGAGAGCAGCAGATGTTAGCCATCGCTCGAGGGCTCGTTGCCAAGCCGAAATTGATGCTCGTGGATGAACCGACCGAGGGTTTGATGCCGACCTTGGTGGAGATGATTGCTCAAAAATTGAAAGAGCTGCAAGAGACGGGATTGACAATGTTGCTTGTCGAGACCAACCTGGACGTCGCCTTCAAAGTGGCCCAAAGGGTCTATGTCATGGAAAAGGGCCTTATCCAGTTTAGCGGGACGAAGGAGGAACTTTTAAAAAGCCCGGACATTCAACAGAAATATCTCGGGGTTTATGTTTAGTTTCTTTGTTCATCGATGATTTTCACATCGGGGCACCCGCAAACAGGCCGAAATGTGAACCGCTTTAAATAGGATGAAAAATGGATGAAAAAGCATTAGGGGTTCCTCGGTCTCATTATCCTTTACTTATCCTTCACCCCATAAGCCCGGGTTCCTTTGCGGAAATCAGGGGATCAGATTTTACATAAGTATGCACCGCCGATTTTTGGCCGCGATCATCGATCCTTCGTCCGGGCCCGACTTAAGTTTATAAATCAATTTATGACTCAGGACACTAGAAAACGCGGAGCGCTGCCCCTGAAAATGGGACAGCGCTCCTGTTGCGAGAGAATGAGCGGGGAAAGGCCATTTTCATTCAGTAGGCCGGCCAGGCCACCGTGTAGAGGTGCTTCCCTCCCTTGAGCGGTCCTTTAAGGAGTTTTTCCATCTCTTCCTCCGTATACTTCTGGCTCACCTGGTCCAAGGGCGGCAACTTCCCCGGGGCAAATCTATCCATGATGTCATGGATGAGAGACTCCATGTAGTCCAAGAAAGCCTCGATACCGGGTCTGGCCTTCTCGGCATCGGCCAGAGTGGCCTTGCCCACAACCCCCTCCGGGGTTGCCACCACCTCAATGGCGGTGCATCCCGCCTGGCCATACCAGGCAATGGGTCTCTGATAAAAATTCCCTGCTTTGTCCATATGGCTGGAAGGAATAAAGGCACGGGGTTCCGTATCCACCGCATCCTTCATCCTTATCATTTCCGGGAATAGAGCCAGGGAGAAGGAGGTTTCAGCCTCGTCGGCGTGAACAAAGGGTGTCTCGAAAGGGCCTCCATGGACCTTGTCCTTAAAAAGGTCCGGAACGGCATAATACCAGTTGAGATTGATGAAGATGCCCGGGACCTGGTACCGCTTGGCAAACCGATGAACTGCCGTCGGGATGACATATTCCTGGCCATGACCGTTGAGCAGGATCTGTTTCCGGAACCCTGCATTCCAGTAGCCCGCCATGACCTGGGAGACATAGGCGGTAAAAATGTCTTCGGCAATGGGAATCGTTCCGGGCATGCCAATGTGATGAAAGGGGTGGCTCCCAAACCAGATGGGTTGGGACAGGGTACAGCCGGTCTTTTTGGCAACGGCTTCGGCGATCCGGGTGACCAGGAACGTATCTTCGCCATAGCAGGCGTGAAGCCCGTGACATTCCGTGCTGCCAATGGGGATGACGATGAGATCGCATTTTTTAAGCCGTTCTTCCACCTCCTTCATCGTCATGTTCTGGAAATAGAGTCCGTCCGCGAGATCCATGTGTCCCCCCTTGGGGGGAAGTTCCCATTTCGCCATTTTTCTAACCTCCTTTTCAGCTTTTTCTCTCCCAACCCGTGCGGCCAAACTTCCGCAGCTGCATGACTCAGGTCCCGAACGATCAAAGATTCATGACCTTCCTCCAGGATTAATAAATTCTGTAGCATATTCAGCCAACTCTTACAATGCTTTCCTCGCATCGAGGTTCATTCTTTTTTCTTGATTTTCCCTCTTTGTTCCCTTAAATATGTCATTCATCACTCCAAATAACAAGGAGATAGGGGACATCTTGGAGAACGTGATCTGGGTGGCGCTGATTCCCTAGGAGAGATTTTCAAAGGAGGAGGAAATTCTCATGTCGGCAAAGGAAAAAATCGGATTTGTCGGTTTGGGGAAGATGGGCAATCCCATGGGGAAAATAGGGGAAAATAGGGGACGTTGTTGACAAGCTTAAGTACGGTTTGTGGAAAATAGGGGACGTTGTTGACAAGCTTAAGTACGGATGATATGAACGGGGAGGAATTGGAGAGAGAGATATGCCGCGTCAAGCTAGGCTGGATGTAGCGGGGAACTTGCACCATATCATTCTTTCGGGTATCGAAAAGAGGCAGATTTTCGATGACGACCTGGAGCGGGAGAGCTTTGTCAACTGCATGGCACAGCTGGCCGTTGAGACAAAGACAAAGATATACGCCTAGATAGCGGACGGTGTTTACTAGCGTAAGCAAGCGAGCTATAAATGGAAGAAAAAATTGAGGTAAAAGAAATGCCGCGCCAAGCCAGGCTGGATGTAGCAGGGACCCTGCACTATGTCATGCTCCGGGGTGCCGTCAGGGTCCGATCCCTCGGGTTCGCTCTTGGCCTGGAAGCTGGCGCGGGAATTGGAGGTGTCTTTGGCGTCAGATTGGTCGGCAGTTGGGTGTTTCGACCCCCGCAATCGAGGATTTGAGGGACGCCCTTTATTTTTGCAAATTCGAAAGATGAGAGACGGAAGGGGGACATCCTATTTTCCCCCTGTCGAGAGAAAAAAATTAGTTCTGTAATAATCGAAGGATGGGTTCGGAATAACGCTTGCAAACTCTTGCTTTGAAGCCATAAAGCCCTATGCCTTTTTTAATCTATTGCCCCTTTGCCTTGGACCCAAAGGACGGCCTCTCTTCTTTTTTGCCTTAGGTTGAAATCCAATCCATAGTTTTCACGCAGGTTTCAGGCTTAATTTTCTTTAAAATACATTCTTTTTTTCTAAGAAATACTGTCCACAGCCCATTCCCTTATTGACTAATTTAATAGATGGTGGATGTGAAAAAGGTTTTTTTCAATATCCTCCAGGATAAATCGATAAACCGGATGAAAATTGTGGAGAGACCTTCTCAATTGAGGATGAGGAGCTCTAATTCTATTAAAATTCCAGTAAGGGGAGAGAATGATGCAAACATGTGAGAAACCAGTTTCTGATCGGCAAGGGCAGTTGCTCGCCTTACTGGCGGGCCTGTCGGGGCATCTCCAAGCGACTTCTCCTCAGGATGAGCGTTCCATCCGGTCCCTTCAAGAAACGCTCGCCCGGGTGCTTCCCGATGAAGATATCACCACGGTCAAGAGCAGTTTCTTTTCCGTGGAAAATACCGATTTGTTCTTCATCGATACCATCGCCCCCCAGCAATTGCAGGGGCTAAATGACTTGGCCACCCAGGCAGTAAAGGAGCCCCGCATGGCCGATCTTCGGGTATTTGTCCGGGACGTGCCGGTGCGCAGTACCCAAATGAAAGGTTCTGTCCCCCTCTGGGCCGGCGGCGCCGCTCCGCAAAAAACCATGGGGCCTTTTCTCAACAAGGATGGCCGAAAGATCTGGTTTGATTTTTACCGGATCGAAAAATTGGTGGCGCTCTACATTGATGGGCGGCCAGACCCGGCGATTCTCTTCAACGTATCCTTGATAAAGAGATTCATGGTAAGCACCCTGCCGCCGGTTGTCGACCCATTGACCAGATACCAACTGCTGCCCGACAGCGCATGGGTAAATTCGCAAGTATTGGCCCCGAATGCTCCGGCAGGGTTTTTCACAGGCCTCAAGATAAAGGGTGGCCAAATTACCCTGAGCGCTCCGCCGCAGCTCGTCAATGGGAAGCTGGTCCTTTCCCCCAATACGACCGTGACCGTAAAACTGGATCTGAATCAGCCGGCAGTAACGGATGCGGATCCAACGAGCCCGTACGGGAAGGACGCCCGCAGTGCCTCGCTCGATCTACCCCAAACCCTTTCTTTTCATTTTTCGGGTGCGGGAGGAGCAATCGACGCTATCGCCGGCAAGCCCCGCTGGAATGTTTACGGGCACAAGGCGGATTTCGAATGGAACAGCCAAATGGCTCCCAGGTATGATGCCATACTGAATCGGGTTTTAATCCCTCTCACCTGTTCCGCAAAAGCCTTCGCCATTCGGAGTTGCCAGTCGCCTTTCAATACCTTTGCCGGAACTGCCGACATTCAATGGAGCGCCTGGGCCCTTCCCACGGCCCGAATCGATGTGACCAAACCGTCGCCGGCCGCGGGGATCGGCGGGATCGCTATTCAAGGCCAAAAAGGATTGACGGCGAAATGGCAGGGTTTGCAGGGAGGGGAAGTCAATCTGAAAAACCCCTATGTACTCGTTGAGGGAGAAGGAATCAATTTTACTGATCTTCAGGCCGGGAACCTTTACTGCAACCAGGAATATAAACTCTGGAAAGATGACCTGAATCCCTTCGGCTCCTCCGTGAAACTCCAATTCACTGATTCTTTTCCCTATATCTATACGACTTTCGTCAACGGCAACGAAGCGCTCCTCGCCCTCACCCATGCCAATCCCTTGCCTGACAGACCGGTCAAGGTATCCGGAGAAGCCTTGGGTATTCATTCTAAGAACTCCCTCTTATTCCTGGGGGTGAGCAAAGCCTTCAAGCTCATTTATTTATATGACGACAACATCCTCTTTGATCATTACAACCCCAATCAACCCAAGGACACTCTCCCTAAGCCCATCGCGCTGGCGCTCCACAACGCCCTATTCAAAGTAACCCCGGTGAACGGCTGTCTCCTCTTCGGGGAACTCGCAGATGATATGGTAAAGGTGAAAAAGGGGATTCTCCTCCTCACCTTCGGCATGTATGCTTATTTGCCCACCCTGCCGGACCCCTATGCGGCGAATCTTAACCGGCTGAAGAGTCAATTCGGAGGGGCGGCGACTCTTACCGGCGTCGCCAGCGTGGGGCAAAGTATCTGGTTATGGCTGGTCTGTGAAACCCAGTGGGGGCCCGGGGCTGCGGATAAAGATCCGGTGCAAGTATCCTTCCATTTCGCTCCTTTGCAGAACCAATTTCAGGTATTTCCCGAGGCCACAAGCCAACCCGCTGCCCAGCGGGCTCCTTCCTCTCCCGTCCAAGCAAATTTGCAGAGTCAACCATTCGTAAAACTATTCCAGCCCCCTTCGATGACGGCTAGTACGAGAACGGCGACGGAAAAAGTCTCCGTGGTCTCTCCCGCTCTGGAAATGACGGCAATGATGGCGGTGGGGCAGCCCCCACTCCCCGATTATCAAGCTTTATGGGATGAACATTTCTCCTTTTTACCCAATGATGTGTTTGCCCTCCTGGATGTGAGCAGCAACGCCAACCAGATGGGAGTGAGCTTCGCCTGGTTCGGGGAGGGGCGGTTGGCCATGATGCAAACGCTTGCAGCGGTCCCCGCCCAAGCCACCGCTGCCTCCGGTCAATTTCCCCTCCAGATCAAGGGCCTGGATGTGGGGGCCAAGGGGTCTTCCGTGCGCGTATTTACCGTGCCCCAGATTTCCTGGGAGCCTGTGTTCAACCTCACTCCACCGGCTCCGGGAATCCCCGGCGACCCTCCGGCCTTCTTTAATTACTATCCCAACGATGGCGGACCCACGAAGATTCTAAACAACAGCGTTCATTTCGTTCCCATCGCTCCCATTCCCGTCTCCGATTTTATCATCAATGAGTTTAATACCGATCCCCAGAATAAAACAGCCGCCATCTTCACTTTGTCCTTCGGGTTAAGGGCCTGGGCCGAAATGCAAAAGAATGTCCCCTTTTCCCCCAAACCTTCGCTACAGCAGAACACCCCAGCCTTCGAAAATGATGTGAAGGGGGGCATTCAAATTCAGGCCAATGCAGGGAATGCCGGTAAACCTAAAGACAGCAATATGTTCCAGGGCTATACGCTCCAGATAAACAACATCTTGGCCTTCGACGGCTCGGCCACTGGCGCGAGCACCCTGGGGGATAGCGTCACCCGCATTTTCAACGACGAATTCTTTGAGGAACCCCTGAAGGAAAATACCCAAAGGGGCGTTCCTTTGACTCGGATCGATTTCAGCGGCTATGGGGCCAGCATCTTCAGCAACTGGCTCAGCCCGAGTGCGGCGATTGCCCAGACCAGCCAGGCCCGATTTGACGTCTTTGTGGGGAGATGCGGCCATGAGGTCATCCAGGTCAGAAGCATCCTATACCCCTGGGGCATCCGGGTCGTGCGCACGATTACCATCTTCCGCACCGGTAGCGCTTATGTGTACCGCTATGACAGCGGCTGGCGGGCGGAAAGTGACGGCCGGTTTGATTTTCGCTATACCGTTGTCGGCCGGGACGCCGCTAACAACAAAATTCTCGTCCCCAAAGACTCGCCCTATGAAATGCACCCGGGCGTCGTCAAAGGGCTGTTCAATGTGAAGGAAATCAAGGAGACGGGCAGTATCCTGCCATTCATTTCGAAAATCACGATTCCCACCGGGGGAAAATACCTGAATATCAACGGCGAGGAAGTCGTGAACACCGGTACTCCCTTCGATAAGGATGTGATGCTCCGGGCGGTTTACTTTAATGCCGACGCCGAAATTGAAGGGGTCGTTCAGGGGCAGGTAACAGCGGAAGGCCATAAAGACGGATTGGTCCCTTCCAAAGGGATCCTAGGTTTTGTTCAACTCGCTCCGGCAGGAGAACCCCTCACCCCCGAACTCTTCCGGAAACTTCTGGAATACCAGTTGGGTTCCATCGGCGGACCGGCGGATTGCGTGCTCGACATCGGCAAGAACGGGCAACAAATGCGGATTAACCGTTTTGATGTAAACGCTTCCGTCAGCAAAGTGAACACCCCTGTGTTTGCGGCCGCGGCCAGAGGGAATGTAATTTTACCCAAGGATGGCTCCTGGAGCATGGTCAAGCACACCAACGGAACGGGTGAGGTGACCCCTCTTCCGGAGAATATCACCGTTCCTCTCATCCGCGTCGGCCAGCTGGCCAAAGATTTAACCATCCCCGATGACCAACTGTTGCGCGTGGCCGACCCCATGGAATTGCTCCGTGGCCCCGTCCCGGATACGGTCAACTTCGGTTTCCTTCAAAGCACCGATACTCAAAAAGCTCTCTTCCTCACCCCCTCTTTTCAAAAACAGCTGGATCCCAAATTGCCCGGAAAATTATTGAGCAAGACACCTCCGCTATTTGGTGATGCCTACCGCCTGGTAAGCTCCAAGGGTATTTTCCCCAACATCGGCGATGCGGTCAGCTCCTTTGGAGATGCCATCACCTTCGCCCAGACCAACTTTAATCCCAATGCCCTGATCACCGACGGCGGCAAGCAAGTATTCGAGCTCATGCAAATACATGCCAAAGATGCCCTAGGCAAAATAGAAAAGGAAGGCTATAAGCTTTTGAAGAAGGTGGAAGATTTTGATCTGCCCAGTACCGAATGGTATCTGATCAAGGAAGAATACCTGAAAGTATATGTTGAATATAAGGCCCAAATCCAAAAAAAGGATAAAAGCAAGGAGAACCGGGACGGCAAGTTGAATTTTGATGTGGATTCCTTTGCCAATAACCTTGCCGACAAATGGAAAAGCCGCATGAACAATCTGGGGATGGTCGTCGATCTGGGGCCCTTCAAGAGGCTTTTGACCATCAAGGGAAACTTTGATGCCAAGAAAGGCTCGGAAGCGGGCTACGTGGGCGATGGCAGCTCTGATTTCCCTGCTCCCCAACTGGAATTCAGCAAGGAACTGCAACCGGTCATCGACATTTTACAGATCCTCCAGGATTTGCAGGGTGAGAAGTACGGCGATGCTCTCAAGAAGGGTCTTAAAATCGCCATGAGCAACAGCGCCGACAGCTGGGAATACAAATTCGAGGCCTCGAAGGAAATCCCGGTGGTAAAATTCCCCGTCCCCGATTTCGTTTATAACGACCCCAATACCCCCCTGAAGCTGGAAGCATCCATGAAGGTGGGCGTATATTTCAATGCGGCCTTAAAAGTCACCGACCTCACCGATCCGAAAAAACTCCTGCCCACTGCCGGCGCGTTCATGGATTTTTACGGGCGCCTTTCCGTGATGTGCGTATCCTTGAGCGCGGCCACGGTATATGCCGTGGGGCAAGTCAATCTGCGCATTGCCGCGGATACGAAAGTGGGCCCTTCACTGGCCGTGAAATTTGGCTTTGGAGCCCAGCTCGTGGTGGGCTTGCCGGTTGTCGGCAATGTAAGCGTGCTATATATGGCGGGGGTGGAAATCTATGCCGACTCCACAAAGTTGAATGTTTCGGCCTTCCTGTTATTCCGGGGCCATGCGGAACTACTGGGGGGGCTCGTTAGCGTAACCATCACGATTGAGGCCAAGGGAACGATCTCCCGCACCGCCGACCGGACGGATTGCGCCGCCCAGGTTACCTTTGGATTGGACATCAGCATCTTCCTGGTCATTGATATCAGCTTCAGCGAGTCCTGGCAGGAGCAACGGCAAATCGCTTAACAACCGTCAAGCTTGGAAACAAACCTTCAATCACAAGGAGCGATTCCAAATGGAAGCCAACAAAAGATTTACCATTCTCACCTTTCCCCAGTTGTTTGACGGCAGTGTGCTGAAAGTAAACATCGTCTTCCTGCCGCGCAATCAAAATCCCCTCTCCAAGGCGATCGAGGGAGGACCGCTCCCCGATGCGCCGGCTTTTGCCGACGCCCAGCTATCCTTCGTTGCTAGAATAATAACGGGCCTTACGGACTTCCCGAAGAGTACCTCCGCTTCGACGGCGCTTGCCCTGACCACGGCTGTGCCGGCGAATGCCCGTCCCTTATTCTCGGCCCTGGGCGACCAGTTCAAGATCAGTAACAGCCAGGTTACCATTACGAACAATGTTCCCAACACCAACGCCAATGTGAATAGCCCGGTGGATAAACCACCCGCCCCCGTAAAGGAAGAAAATTCTGTAAAAAAATACCTGCCCCAAAGCTATCGTAAGTCTTTTAACTTTATCGCCCCGCGCACGAGAAATGCCGTTATTGATGAAAGCTACCACTGTGCCGTAAGGGATGCGAAGCCCCCGATTCCTTCTCCCATCGTCCACTCGATCAATTGGGGGCGGGTATTTGCCTATGCTCTCAGGCAGCCGAAGCTCGCCGAGGCCCTGGGGATGATTTACACAACGGAAATTCCGATCAAAGCCTCCGACTTCCCCAAGGGG
>Ga0214473_10003568_pt1 | contig 18824 bp, 22 predicted proteins | sample RVTome_7_FD_203509 | JGI IMG/M metagenome (GOLD analysis project Ga0214473, IMG submission 203509) | Soil microbial communities from uranium-contaminated site in the Upper Colorado River Basin, Wyoming, United States - RVT98D197 | ecosystem: Environmental > Terrestrial > Soil > Contaminated >... | reverse complement strand
CAGTGGAATGGAACAACGCCGGAAACCGATGCGCGATTGGTTTACGATGCACCTCAGGAACTTTCCGCCGATACCTTTACTCTCATTCAACTCTATAAAGGCGAGGGAGAAGAATTTTCATTCGTGAAGCGACAGTGCATGCACTGTGTGGATCCTGCCTGTGTAAGTGGCTGCCCAGTCCATGCGTTGCAGAAGACAAGCGATGGACCAGTGGTCTACGATCCAGAGCGTTGCATCGGTTGTAGATATTGCCAATATGTTTGTCCATTCCATATACCGCGCTTCGAATGGGATGTCGCGCACTTCCCTGTGATTACCAAATGCCACTTCTGCTATGAAAGCCGCGTTCTGAAGGGAATCGGCGGGCCAGCCTGCGCAGATCGCTGTCCGACGGGCGCGTTGATCTGGGGTAAACGCGGGGATCTGCTCGCTGAGGCGAAGAGACGCATCAGCGAGAATCCCGATCGGTACGTGAACCATGTTTACGGGGAGGATGACGCGGGTGGCACATCCGTATTGTATTTGTCGGCAGTCCCATTTGAAAAAGTGGGTTTGGAGGATTTGGGCACGCGTCCCATTCCTGAGATCAGCGAAGGGACTGCGGAGCTTGTCCTGCCTGGCATTCTGATCGGTGCTCCCATTTTGCTTGGATTGATCCGCTTGAGCGCCAAGCGCGGCGGATGGGAGGATACATGGCCACTCTAACCAAATCCCAGCGGAACATCCCCATTTCGTTCTGGCCTTTGCTCGCGCTCACATTGTTGGGCGTAGGCCTGGCAATCTATCGTCTGGCGGTTGGGCTTGGCCCCACCACCAATATGAGCGATCACTATCCGTGGGGCATCTGGATCACGATTGACTTGTTCCTGATCCCTGTGGCAGGCGCGGCGTTCACGATCTCGCTCATCTCGTACTTCCTCGGCCGCGAGGACTATCACTCCGTCATCCGACCTGCGGTGCTGGCTGGCTTCATCGGCTATGGCATCGTAGGTGCTTTGCTTTTCCTTGATATTGGCCGATGGAACCAGTTCTATAACATCCTTGTACCCGGCTATATCAATCTGCATTCCTTCCTCGAAGAGATCAGCCTGTGCATCACACTCTATACGGGCATTCTCATTCTAGAAGTGGCACCAGTCTTTCTCGAAAAATGGAATATCAAGATTCCTATTCGCTGGATCGAACGCGGCATCTTTATCATCGCGGGCGCGGGGATCGTGCTCTCCATGCTGCATCAATCTTCGCTTGGTTCGCTATTCCTGCTGATGCCACACAAACTCCATCCACTTTGGTGGACGCCTGCTTTGCCGCTGTTGTTTTACTTGCAGGCAGTGTACACAGGCCTGGGCACGACTGCCATCGCTGTGCGATTGATCTGGGGCGCGTTGAAGCTGCCGATCAACCGCGACCTCTTCCGTCGCATCGGCCAGGCGATGAGCATCAACCTGATGTTGTATGCAGCCATCAAAGTCGGCGATTGGATGGGTTCGGAGGAGATACCGCTTCTCCTTCGACCAGATGCCTTTGGCTTGATTGCATGGCTTCAATTCCTGATCGGCATTGTGCTCCCGTTGGGCATCCTGCTTTCGAAACTGGTCGGTCACACCTCAGGTCCTTTCTGGGCGGGCGTGTTTGCTTTGATCGGCACTTTTATAGATCGCCTCGTAATCTCATGGGTTGGTCTTGCTGAGCCCTCACCTGTGACCTACTTCCCCTCATGGATCGAGATCATGATAATGGTCGGCATGATCGCAGGCGGATTCCTGCTCTATGGAGCGGTCGTTCGGTACTTCAGACTGTTCCCTGAACCCGAACATGCTCACAGCTGACAATTTTTTTCTTTTAGATCCTGACTCCCAATCGAAGGAGGCTTAACTATGGCTAGAATCGCAATTGACCCCATCACCCGCATCGAAGGACACCTGCGTATCGAAGTGCAAGTGGACGGAGGCGCGGTGGCGGACGCATGGGCATCCAGTACCATGTTCCGCGGGATCGAGATCATCCTGAAAGGGCGTGATCCACGCGAAGCCTGGGTGATGACCCAACGCATTTGCGGTGTCTGAACGACAGTACATGCACTCAGCTCCGTGCGAGCTGTCGAAGATGCCCTCGGAATTCAAGTTCCGAACAACGCGCGAATTTTGCGCAATATCATCGAAGGGATTCAATACGTTCAGGATCACGTCATCCACTTCTATCATCTGCACGCGTTGGATTGGGTGGATGTGGTCAGCGCCCTAGATGCCGACCCTGCGAAAACCTCAGCATTGGCGCAGTCCATTTCTGATTGGCCCAAATCCAGCGAGGATTACTTCAAGATCGTAAAGGATAAACTGGCTGGCTTCGTTAAGAGCGGACAGTTAGGTCCCTTTGCGAATGCTTATTGGGGGCATCCTGCATATAAGCTTCCGCCTGAAGCGAATCTAATGGCTGTGGCGCATTATCTCGAAGCGCTTGATTGGCAACGCGATGTGATCCGCGCACATGCCTTGTTGGGCGCGAAGAATCCGCATTTGCAGACCTATCTTGTCGGCGGCATGGCCACTCCCATCGACCCGAGCAGTCAGTGGGCGATCAACGCCGATGTGATTGCCCAGATTCAAGGCATGTTTGCCCGCGCGAAGGAATTTGTGGATAAAGTCTATCTGCCCGATGTGCTTGCAGTTGCGCCGTTCTATCTTGATTGGGCTGGAATCGGAGGAGGAACTGGCAACTTCCTATCCTATGGTGATTTCCCCGAAGCAGATGGCACGCAGTGGCTTCCACAGGGATACATCCTCGGCAAAGACCTGAGCAAAGTCTATCCGCTTGACCAGCAGAAGGATATAACGGAATACGTCACTCATTCATGGTTCAAGTATACGGATGAATCAAAAGGCTTGAATCCGTGGGATGGCGTGACGGAGCCAGATTTCACAGGTCCGCAACCGCCATATAAATTCCTTGAGACCGATCAGAAGTACACATGGATGAAAGCCCCGCGCGTAAAGAACCATGCCATGGAGGTCGGCCCGCTTGCACGCATGCTTGTTGCTTATGCCAGTGGTCATAAAGTTGTTCAGGACACGGTGAATTTCGTGCTCAAGAAATTAGGCGCTGGTCCTGAGGCTTTGTTCTCCACCTTGGGTCGCACTGCGGCGCGCTGTATCGAGACGGTTGTTGTGGCAGATAAACTCGCCGAATGGACGAATGAATTGGTGGCAAGCATCAAGAGTGGTGATACCAAGATCCATGCCGGGAGCGAGATGTGGAATCCCGATAACTGGCCCGCCGAAGCGAAAGGCTGGGGTTTTACAGAAGCACCGCGTGGCGCGCTTGGTCACTGGGTGCACATCAAGGATAAGAAGATCGAGAATTATCAAGCCGTTGTGCCATCCACATGGAATTGCTCACCGCGCGATGCCAAAGGCGAACCCGGTCCGTACGAGTCTGCGCTGATTGGTACGCCAATCGCCGACGAGAAGATGCCGCTCGAAGTGTTGCGGACGATCCACTCGTTCGACCCGTGTATGGCATGTGGCGTTCATCTGGTGGATGTCAAGGGTAATGAGATCAACCAGATCAGCCTCGATGCGGCTGACCATTTCAGCAACCCGCTTGTGCGAGCGCGTTAGTGTTCGAACGTCCCGCCTTCAAAACGCTCGTATTGGGTGTTGGTAATAAACTGATGTCCGACGAGGGTGTGGGGGTGCATGTTATCGAGCGTCTGGCCGAAAAATATAAATTGCCTGCGGAGGTCCAGGTTCTGGATGGGGGCACGCTGGGACTGGACCTCCTGTATTATCTTGAAGGAATAGAGAATCTCCTTTTGGTGGATGCAGCCGAAACCGGGAAAGAGGCGGGTATGATGATCCGGCTTCAGGATGAGCAGGTCCCCGCGTTCATGTCCATCAAGATTTCCCCGCATCAAATGGGCGTGCCGGATATGCTCGCCGCCGCGAAACTTAAGGATGTTTATCCAAAGCGGCTCGTGCTTTGGGGCATTCAACCGGAACTCATCACGCTCGGGCTGGACCTTTCGCCTGTTCTCGCCTCGAAAGTGGAGCTCCTCGCTGACAAGCTGGCTGACGAGTTGCGCACTTGGGGATATGAAATTTTCCCAGCGGCTTAGATTCAAGTTTTCCAAATTAGAGGAAAGTTATCCGTAAACAGGATGACTTTCCTCACTCTATTAATGGCTGGAAAAGTCGTTTAATTAAGTTGGAAGCAATGCACGAATTAGCTGTCACTCAAAGCATTCTGGATATTTCCCTGCGCCACGCCAAGGAAGCAAGTGCAAAAAGGGTTACAGACATCAATCTCGTGATCGGGCAATTCTCATCCATCGTGGATGACTCGGTACAGTTCTATTGGGACATTATTGCCAATGGGACGATTGCACAGGGAGCCTTACTTCACTTCAATCGAATTCCCGGTGAGATGATCTGCGGCAATTGCGGACACACCTTTCATCCGACGGATAAGGCATTTGAATGCCCATCCTGCGCCAGTGGGTTTGTGCGTATCAGCAAAGGCGACGAGTTTCGGGTGGAGAGCCTTGATGTTGAATAGCTTTTGGAGAGTTCATGACCACACGAGTTCCTGTTGTTGAAAATATTTTGTCAGCCAATGACCGTATGGCAGCGCGCAATCGTGAGACCCTCGATCAAGCAGACGTGTATTCGATCAACATCATGGCCTCCCCCGGCGCAGGCAAGACCAGCTTGATCCTTAAGACACTTGAATCCTTGAACAGACGTTTACGCCTGGGCGTGATCGAAGGCGACCTGGCAACCTCCATTGACGCGGAGAAAGCCGCCGCGGCGGGATTGCCCGCAGTGCAGATCAACACAGGCGGCGGATGTCATCTCGACGCGGCGATGCTGGCGGATGCTCTGCCTGCGCTTCCATTGAATGAACTTGACCTGGTGATTGTTGAGAACGTCGGGAACCTCGTTTGCCCTGCGAATTTTCAAATCGGCACACATTTGAACGTGTTGATCGCGTCCCTCCCGGAGGGGGATGACAAACCCTATAAATATCCCGGCATGTATCGCGGTGTGCAGGTATTGATCATCAACAAAATCGACCTCCGGCCGTATGTGTCCTTCAACATGGAATACTTCAAGCGCGGCGTTGAAATTTTGAATCCGGGCGTGGCGACTTTTGCCCTCTCAAGCAAAACTGGCGAAGGCATGAACGAGTGGACCGATTGGCTGGTTGGACGTGTAAAAGGCAATGAAGGGTAAGTGATGCGAATGACGAAGCACATTCATGTGACCGGTGTTGTGCAGGGAGTGGGTTTCCGTCCCTTTGTGTATGGGCTGGCGACCCGGCTCGATCTGCACGGCTGGGTGTGCAACACGTCTGCGGGTGTGGATATTGTCATTCAGGGCGGTGATGATCGCGTACGCACGTTCGTGGAGTCGCTGTCAACGGAGGCGCCACCTCTCGCACGCATCGAGCACGTATCGGCTTGGGATGAACCGGGCGAGGAGTATCCGGATTTCGAGATAAAAGAATCCGAAAAAGTAGATGGCGCGTTCCAACCCGTCTCTCCCGATGTTGCCTTGTGCGCAGATTGTGAACGCGAGCTGTTCGACCCGAACGACCGCCGCTACTTATATCCGTTCATCAACTGCACGAATTGCGGACCGCGCTTCACCATCATCATGGATCTGCCTTATGACCGACCTGCGACAACGATGGCGGATTTCCCGATGTGTGATCAGTGTCGCAAGGAATACGAAGATCCGATGGATCGGCGCTTCCATGCCCAGCCGGTGGCGTGTCCCGATTGTGGACCGTTTGTTGAACTTCGATTTGCTTCACCAGACCATTCTTTCGTATCTGATATAGACCTGCGTCTGTCTGCGATCCTGAAAGCCCGGCGGCTCCTGCGTGAGGGGAGTGTCGTTGCGATAAAGGGTCTGGGCGGGTTTCACCTTGCATGTGACGCGACGAATGAAAAAGCCGTGGCAGAGTTGCGGCGACGAAAGGGGAGGGCAGGCAAGCCCTTTGCCTTGATGTTCGCGAACTTGAAAACTGTAAATCAATATTGCATCGCGAACAATACGGAATTGTCTTTGTTGAATGGGTATGAAAAACCCATTGTGCTCTTGAACCGGAGAACAGGAACTGGTATAGCCTCGTCGGTTGCACCCGATATGGATACCCTGGGTGTCATGCTCCCGTACACACCTTTGCATGATTTGCTGGTGAACCAATCGGACCCGATCCTCAGGCGCGAACCGGCGCCCCCGGTGCTGGTGATGACCAGCGGCAATTTCAGCGAGGAGCCGATCGCCACGGAGAACCAGGATGCGCTCGAACGGCTTGGCCCTCTGGCAGATGCCTTTCTGCTGCACAACCGCGACATCCACATCCGTTGCGATGATTCGGTGGTACGGGTCGACCACAAGCAGAATGGCAGGAATAACGAGGGGCAGCAGCCGGAGATCATCCACCTGCGGCGTTCGCGCGCCTATGCTCCGTATCCGGTTTCACTGCCCTTCGACTCCGTTCCATCCCTGGCGGTGGGCGGCGAACTCAAGAATACATTTTGCCTTACGCGAGATCGGTATGCCTTTCTCAGCCATCACATCGGCGACATGGAAAATGCCGAGGTCTACGAGTCCTTTGAACAGGGCGTGGAACATCTCAATCGTTTGTTTCGCGTGAAGCCGGAGTTGATCGCGCATGACATGCACCTCGGTTATTTCACCACCCAATATGCGGAGAGAATCACCGATATCCCACGCGTTCCCGTCCAGCACCATCACGCGCATATCGCAGCTTGCATGACGGATAATGGTCTGACGGATCGCAAGGTGATCGGCTTGTCTTTCGATGGGACTGGATACGGGACGGATGGCAAAATCTGGGGTGGCGAAGCGTTACTCGCCTCATACGCCGACTTTGAGCGGGTTGCCCACCTTGAATATTTGCCCCTCCCCGGCGGTGACTCTGCCGTCCGTCACCCCTGGCGGATTGCGGTTGGTTATGCTCATGCCCTTGGTATTGAAATTGACGATCTTCCGTTCCTGCAGAATATCGATAAACAGGCGATCAAGATCGTCAGACAACAAGTGGAAAAGAGGCTCAACGCACCGCTCACATCTTCGATGGGGCGTCTCTTCGACGCGGTGGCGAGTCTGATTGGCATTCGCTCGGATGTCACATACGAAGCGCAAGCGGCGATCGAGCTGGAGGCGTTCTCGAAGCCTTTCCTTCTAACCGCAAATGTGCATTCCTACTCCATCGAGGAAACTCAAAATGGGAACAATATTCGCCTGGGAGATTTGTTGAATGCTGTTGTTCAGGATGTGCGGAAAAACCGGCCAGCCGGGATGATCGGAGCGCGCTTCCATAAAACAATCGTTGAAATGTCAATTGATATCTGCGAGCGGGCCCGCAGGAGAAGTAACTTGAACGAAGTTGCTCTCTCCGGTGGTGTGTGGCAGAACCAGATCTTGCTGAATCTTGTCCGCGATGGACTTGAAAATGAAGGCTTCGAAGTATATTTCCATAAACAAGTCCCAACCAATGACGGCGGGTTGGCGTTGGGACAGGCGGCAATCGCCAATTACCAAATCAAGAATGGAGGTCTCCATGTGCCTTAGCATTCCCGGAAAGATCACTGAGATCAATCAGCACGGATCACTGGTGATGGGCAAGGTAGATTTCGGGGGCGTGATCAAGGAGGTATGTCTTGACTATGTCCCTGAAGCGCAGGTAGGGCAATATGTTCTGATCCATGTTGGCTTTGCCATTAGTCTGCTGGATGAAGAGGAAGCCATGGTCCGCCTCAATGCGATCCGCGAATTGGCAGAATTTGAAGATGAATTCAATGCAAACAGCAACAGCAGTTGATGATTTATTTTAAAGGCTGTCATGAAATACGTTGATGAGTATCGCGATCCATTGAAAGTAAAGGCTTTACTGGCCGAGATCGGCAGAGTCGTCACTCGCCCATGGGTGTTGATGGAAATCTGTGGTGGGCAGACGCATGCCTTTCTGCATCACGGCCTCGATGAAATGTTGCCTGGTGGGATCGAGCTGGTTCATGGGCCTGGTTGTCCGGTGTGTGTCACACCGCTGGAACAGATAGACAAGGCGCTGGTGATTGCCGCGCGACCTGATGTGATCTTTGCCTCCTATGGCGACATGTTGCGCGTGCCTGGTTCCACTGTGGATTTGTTTAACGTTCGGGCAAAGGGTGGTGATGTGCGCGTGATCTATTCGCCGCTGGAGGCGATCAAGATCGCTGAAGCAAACCCAGAGAAGCAGGTTGTTTTCTTTGCGATCGGTTTTGAAACGACTGCGCCACCCAATGCAATGGCGGTATTGCAGGCTAAAAAACGCGGCATGAAGAACTTTTCGGTTTTGGTTTCACATGTATGTGTGCCGCCCGCGATGGAAGCTATACTTTCTTCAAAGACCAACCGTGTACAGGCTTTTCTCGCTGCGGGACACGTCTGCGCGGTGATGGGATATCATGAATATGCACCTATTGCTGGGAAATATAAAGTGCCGGTTGTTGTTACAGGATTTGAGCCGGTGGATCTGTTGCGAGGTGTGCTCGCGGCAGTCAAACAGTTGGAGTCGGGGAAAGCAGAAGTGGAGAATGCTTACGAGCGTGCTGTGATCTTTGAAGGCAACCAGCCCGCGCAAAAAGTGATGAGCATGGTCCTGCAACCTGTGGATCGCAAATGGCGCGGCATTGGCATGATCCCACAAAGCGGGCTGGGGTTACGGGAGGAATTTGAAGAGCTTGACGCCGAAAAAAGATTTGCTGTAGGTGAGATCGTTACACAGGAATCACCGCTCTGTATCGCAGGTGAGATCCTGCAGGGGATGAAGAAGCCGCCGCAATGTGTGGCATACGGAAAACAATGCACTCCGCAGAGTCCACTTGGCGCGCCGATGGTCTCAGCGGAAGGCGCCTGTGCGGCGTATTATAAATATCATCGGGATGTGGTTCATGGATGATTTGAATTTTGAGGGATATACGTGCCCTCTGCCGATCCGCCCAACGGATACAGTTGTGCTGGGCCACGGCTCGGGCGGGACCCTGAGCCATGATCTGCTCAAAAGGCTGTTCCTTCCCGATCTGGGAAAAGCCGCGCCGCGTGCATTGGATGACTCTGCCGTGATCGTGATGGATGGACAACGATATGCGATTACAACGGACTCGCATGTTGTGTCACCATTGTTTTTCCCTGGCGGGGATATTGGAAGATTGGCGATTTGTGGAACTGTAAATGATCTGGCGATGGTCGGAGCGATTCCAATTGCCCTAACTTGCGGATTTGTTTTGGAAGAAGGTTTGTCGTTCGATGTGTTGCAGCGTGTGGTCGCTTCAATGAAAGATGCGGCGAAAGAAGCAGGAGTTTATATTGCGGCAGGCGACACGAAGGTTGTGCAAAAGGGGAGCGCAGATAAGTTATTTATCAATACATCGGGGATTGGGAAAATTACAGATGGCGTAAATATCTCTGGCGCGAATGCAAAAGAAGGCGATGTAGTTATTATTTCGGGAACGATCGGAGATCATGGTATTGCTGTTTTGTCTGCGCGTGAAAATTTGGGATTTGAAACGGCTCTTGAAAGCGATGTCGCCCCGTTGAATCAGCTTGTACAGGCGATGATGAACGCTGGTGAAATCCATGTTTTGCGCGACCCCACGCGTGGCGGACTTGCCACCACCTTGGTTGAAATTGCAAAACAATCGAATGTGACCATTGAATTGCAGGAAACAAAAATTCCAGTTAAGCTCCAGGTGCATGCTGCGTGTGAAATGCTGGGATTCGATCCGGTTTATGTTGCAAATGAAGGGAAGTTGGTGGCGTTTGTAAAAGAAAGTGATGCTGAAAAAATTTTGGATGTGATGAAGAAAACAAAATATGGGGAAGATTCCACAGTCATCGGGAAAGTGACCGGAAGTGGACGGTCACAGGTCAGATTGCGGACAGCAATAGGGGGAACGCGCCTGGTGGATATGTTGCCTGGTGAGATGCTGCCTAGAATTTGTTAGTACTATTTTAAACTCAGCTTCAGCCCCAAATGTGTCGCTTTGAATCCCAGGTTTTCGTAGAAGCGATGCGCGGCTACCCGAGACTGGTGGGTGGTCAATTGAACGGCATGGGCGCCGCGCTCCCTGGCGCGTTCAATCGTCCATTTCATCATCTTGTTTCCAATTCCTTGATTTCGATAGCTCTTGTCTACGCGCACAGATTCGATCTGGGCGCGCAAGCCGCCCTGAAAACTGATGGAGGGAAGAAACATGAGATGCAGCGTGCCAATCGGCTCCCCATTTAATTCGGCAACGACCAGTTCATGGTTTGGGTCAATATCAATCTGCTCGAACGCCGCGTAATAGGTTTGCGGCAGAGGGTCTTCATATCGTTCACGCTGGCTGCCGAGCTGATCATCCGCAAGCATGCGAACTACGGCAGGCAGATCGGCGCGCGTGGCAAGACGAAAATTGATTTCTTTTTTGCTCATTCACTTGCTTTTTGTTTTGTGAGATCGATATATTGGGGATGTCTGCGTATGTAAGCTGCGACATAGGGGCACATTGGAACGACTCTCAGCGAATTCTCTTCCGCATAATTCAAAGCAATTTCCACCAGTTTGCCCGCAACTCCCTGACCTCTGTGTTCGGGGTAAACACCGACATGAGTCATCACGATCGTATCTTCATCCAGCAGGTAATCCAGTTTTGAGAGCTGGCTATCGATCCACGTCTCAAAACGAAATTTCTCCGCGTTGTGGATCACTTCGAGTTTTTCAAGATTTATTTCCACGAGCAGACTCCTTATCAGATCTTCTTCCCACGCACGAACACGGCAACATACTCCATGATGATTTTCAACGCTGCGAAAACAGTGGCCTCAGATGGGTCAATCGAAGGCGAGACCTCGACAACATCCAAACCGACCAGTGGAAGCCCGCGCAAGGATTTGATGAGTGTGATCACTTCCCGTGAAGTCAGGCCACCCGAGTCCGGGATCCCCGTGCCAGGGGCAAACGCGGGATCGAGACAGTCAATATCCAGTGAAATATGGACAGCATCGCAATCACTTAACTTACCATACACGCGTGATGCAACGCTCTTCATGCCGCGTTCTGTGACCTCGGCAGCAGTATAAACGTTGAGCCCGCCGTTTTCGATCAAGTCAATCTCCTGCTCTTCCCACGAACGTACACCCACAAGGCAAACTTCCTCGGGCTCGATCCCAAATTCCAGCGCACGGCGCAAGACACAGGCATGAGAGAGTTTGGAACCGGTAAAGACATCACATAAATCAGGATGTGCATCCACCCACAACACGCCGAGGCGTTGCCCTTTATGACGTTCGCATTGTGCCTGAAAAACGGGAATGCTGATCGAGTGGTCTCCGCCAAGTACGATCGGCACATTGGGGAGAGCCGCTACTTTTTCGCGGACCAGCTCAAAATCCTGCTCCTGATTCGTGATGGGGATGTCGCCCAGGTCACAGATGCGGATATCTCCAAGCCTTGTGCGGTCTTCGCTGAAGGGGGTCAGGTGCGTAGACCAGAAACGGATTCGCTCAGGGCCAAGCGCCGCGCCTTTGCGCGCGCAGGCGGCTCCATCGTAAGGCACTCCAATCACCGTGAAATCAGCTTCGGCGGGAGAAAGATTGGGGCGATGCAGATCAGCCCAAAGTCCATGAGTTGAAGCGGGATCCATACACGCTCCTTTTTCCAATATTGTATCTCATGCTATCTGCTTAAACAAAAACGAACAGTGATTCCCGTCACTGTTCATTCGCCTGGGACAACCAGACTATTTTGAATTGATGAAAGCGATCAACGCTTCGATCTCGGCATCGCTCAAATTCAGGTTTGGCATTTGCGTGTCAGACTTGACCGATGATGGGTCCTTCAACCTCAAGCGCAGGGCTTCGGGGCTGGCTGAGAAGTTCGAGAGGTTGGTTCCCATATCAAGTGTGATCGATCCGGTCATGTTTCGTGGAATTCGTGTATTTATGTGACACGTCACACAGCCTTTTGCGATAAATAATTGGCGACCGAATTCAACCTGGGAAAGAGATACAGCAACCGGCACTGCGGAGGATGGTTTGCTCTGCGCTTCAAGACCGGAGGCTGTGCCTGCTCCCGCCATAAACAAAGCGAATCCTACCAGGAGGCAGAATGCCGTGAAAGCCGCGGCCTGACGACTCCGGCGACGAAAAGCCACCACGAGGCCGATCAGGCCCAGCCCCAAAGCCAAGGTGCGGAGGATCAACAAAGCTGAGATGATTGCAGCCGCCGGTTCAGTTTTCACGGGCTGGCTTGCAGATGCAGCAGTTGATGCAGCAACAGTTAACACTGGCATGGGCTGATCCATTGTGAATGCCTGAATGGACCATTCCCACTCCCCTTCCCTGGGAAATGTGATTGTCGCCGCATAATGACCAGGCTTGCCTTCAGGTACGGCAGTGGATATCAATTTTTCACCGGAAGGTGATTTTGCAGTAATGGTCGGCTCCAGTTCTGTCATTGGCGTTCTACCATGTTGCAAAACGGTAAAGCCAATCTTGAGAGGCTTACCAGCTACAACATCTGTTGGCAACTCGTCCAATGTAACGACTGCCCATCCCCCAGCAAAAACGGGAATGGCGAAACCTAGAGCGAACAGTAAAGCCAGCCCCACTGCAATGCGGAATCGGGAAAACATGTCAACCTCCATTGGGAATGTAAATTCAATATCCATACACCGCCAGCGGAGGCTTGGTTCCCGGGATTAACGGATTGGTTCAAGCGATTCTGCAATTTTGATCGCTTCTTCGAGGGGTAAATCTGTTTCCAATCGATAAGTGATGGTTCCTTTTTCCCAGATCAACACATGACCGTCAATCAGCCGCATGAATTGGAGATCACCGTTGTAAAGTCGTATTGGATAAGGGCCAATTGCCCATATTGCGCGTTGCCGTTTGACAGTTGTCTCTTGAATGAGCGTCGGTTCAATTTTCTTAATAGCCCAACTTCCGGCGGGCAGGAAATGCAGGCTCATCAATACCTCATCAGGCTGTTGAGGGTCTACCCAAACGAGAACCGTCATATCACCATCCGCATCTTGAACGAAGACGCGGTCTGGCTGACCGAGGTCAGTTGGATATGAAGGCAGAAGGATTGGATAATCAACGGTCTGCCGGGCTCCTTCAAGAGTCATTTCGCCAGCCAGGTCTTCAAGTATAGGGATAAGAGAGGGCAATGTGGGACCTGGTGTGGCAGTGAGCGGGATCATTGTGGAAGGAATTTCTTCAATCGGCACAGGCGGGGTTGGTTCAGCACCAAAGATGCGCACCACGCCAATCTGAATGAACTCAATGATGGCCGCGCGCGCGGGAGGCAGGAGCATCAGGCTTGAGAACAGGATCAAGATGATGGTGAGCGACCAGGCCAGCCTCCTGGAAATGAAGCGCGAGCGCGTCGCAGGCCGCGGGCGCGCCATCACCGATCCAGCAATATCAGGTGTGCGCGGATAATCCAATCCTGCCGCGATGGAAATTAATCGTTTTTCGAAGAGTTCTTGTTCCAACTCATTCATGCATCACGTCCTTCATGTCCTTCGGCAAGAACCGGAAATTCCTGTTGAATAATTCCACGAAGCCGTTCGAGCGCGCGGCTCAATCGTGATTTGACTGTCCCCTCGGCAACCCGCAAAACTTCAGCCGTTTCAGCGACCGAAAGATCGAGAAAGAAACGAAGATACACGATCTGTTGATCCGGCATGCTCAAACTTTGAACAGCCTTCCAAAGCTCACTGGCTTCGATGTGTTGTGCACTTTTCTCTTCGATGTTCGCAGGCGCCGGTTCATTACGAAAGGCACGCGTCAATGCCGCCAGGTATCGTCCCACCGACCGGTATCTGTTACGCGCCAGGTTTGTCACAATGCCAAGCAGCCAGGGACGCAGAGAGCGCGTGGGGTCAAAGCGCTGGATGTGATTCCAGGCGCGCAGGAAAGCCTCCTGGGCAACGTCCGCCGCGTCATCGGGATCACCCAGGATTAAGTAGGCGAGCCGGAAAACCGCCTCCTGGTGCGCCAGGACCAACGGTTCCCAGGCCGCCGCGTCGCCGTTTGCGGCGTGACGGATCAGTGTGGATTCATCCAATTGAGCCTCTCCGGAGAGGTCATTCATATGGAATACACCAGGGAACAGGATATGGTTCCGTGCATAAAACACACAGTCGGGAATCACCCAACTGTATTTATTGTAATCTCAAGATTCCACCGCGTAATAGCACAGGCCCGCCGTACCAGGGCCCGTGTGCACCGCGAGGGCGGGCGATAATTCGGCAATAAAGGATTCCACAACGTCCACCCTGGCTTCGACGAGAGGTTTTATCTTTTCAACCTCGTGTTGCGCACCCGCGTGTACATAAGCAATTTTTGCCTTGCCTTTCCCCACTGCCTCCGCAACCATGTCTGCCATTTGCCGGTAGGCCTGTCCGCGGCTGTGTGCACGTCCAAGTGGGACGATCACACCATCCAGCATGCCAATCAACGGTTTAATATTGAGCACGCTCCCCATAAGTTGCTGCGCCTTCCCTATTCTCCCGCCCATGTAAAGATACTTGAGGGTATCAGCGGTCTGGATCATTCGGGTGATGGGAATCATTTTCATAACGGTATCAGTTAGTCGGTCCAGAGAAAGTCCCGCGAGAGCGCCACGCGCGGCTTCGATCACCATCCATCCCTGGCAAAGCGAAACGTTCCGTGTATCCACAACTTCAATGTGAACATTCGGGAATTCATCTTTCATCATGGCCTGAGCCACCGTAGCTGCCTGGAATGCACCACTGGCTTTCGATGTCATGTGAATACTAATAATCCCTTCCCTGCCATCTTTCGCCAGTTGTTTATAGGCTTCAAGGTAATCGCCGGGACCAGGGCTGGCAGTGGTGGGAAGGAAACGTGCAGTGATCAACCAGCGCAGGAATTCCTCCCTTTGAATTGTGACAAGGTCGCGCAGGACCTCCTGCCCGCGATGGATGTAATAAGCGACAGTGCGAATATGCAAACTTTCCAGCAGTTCTTCAGGAATGCTCGCACATGAATCGGTCAATACAGCAACGTTAGCCATATGCACTCCTTTTCTCATCCCATTGTACTCATATTTGAGTACAATTGTGTCATCGTTCACAAGTTCTGCAGGAATTTGCCCCCCATAAAAGTCATTGACCTGCCTTTTGTTTCCTCTTACAATGCTCATATGAAAATGAAGTTTGCCGGCTTTTTTCGACCAGATCACGACCCTCCGCAAAATGCTTTTCAGTGTTTGGCCTATTAGTGTTATTTATTCCTGACCATATTCGGAGGAAAAACCCATGCCTACACCGTTTGTTTCCAAACGTGCCCCAGTTTATGCAGACGTTGCCGATGAAAAATGGAACGACTGGCGCTGGCAATTGAGCCATCGCCTGAACACCGTTGAAGAAATCGAAAAAATCGTTCCGCTGACCGAGTCCGAACGAAAAGCCCTTAACACCAGTGGCTTGTTCCGTGTGGATATCACACCGTACTTCATCTCCTTGATCGATCCAAATGATCCCGACGACCCAATTCGCAAGCAGATCATTCCACTTTCAGAAGAGATGCAATCCTTTACCGCGATGATGGAAGACTCTCTTGCGGAAGACCGCCACTCCCCCGTACCTGGGCTTGTCCACCGATATCCTGACAGAGTCCTGATGCTCGTGACAACCCAATGTGCGTCGTATTGCCGTTATTGCACACGCTCGCGGATTGTGGGCGACCCCGGACAGACCTTCTCGCGCCAGGAATTCGAGATGCAGATCGAATATCTCAAACGCACACCTCAGGTGCGTGATGTACTGCTCTCCGGTGGTGACCCGCTTGTGCTCGCGCCGAAAATCCTGGAAGAAATCCTTAGCCGCCTGCGCGAGATTCCGCACATTGAAATCGTCCGGATCGGTTCACGGGTACCCGTCTTTATGCCTATGCGCGTTACCCAGGAACTATGCGACATGCTCGCCAGGTACCATCCTTTGTGGCTGAACATCCACGTCAACCACTCGAATGAGATTTCGTTGGAACTTGAACAAGCCTGTGACCGTCTTACTAGAGCAGGCATCCCACTTGGGAACCAGTCCGTGCTTCTGGCCGGCGTGAACGATAACGTCCACATTCAGCGAAAGCTGGTACAGGATTTGGTCCGCATCCGCGTACGTCCTTACTATCTTTATCAATGCGATCTGGTGCAGGGCGCAGGTCACTTCCGCACACCAGTAGCCAAGGGCATTGAGATCATGGAGGGTCTGCGCGGACACACGTCCGGCTATGCCGTGCCGCAATACATTGTGGATGCGCCGGGTGGCGGAGGCAAGATCCCGGTGATGCCAAACTATCTATTAAGTATGTCTGACCATAAGGTGATCCTGCGCAACTACGAAGGCTATGTCACATCATACGAAGAGCCGACCGACTATCTCCCCGGCGACGCGGCCAAATTCAAAGGCGAAAAACGTTCCGAGCCAGGTCAGGCAGGTGTATCCGGTCTTCTGGATGGCGAACAGATGTACATCAAGCCGGAAGGCTTTGATGAAGTCCATGACCGTCACGGCATTCAACACCGTCTGAAAGACGAAAAGAAGTGGCAGCCGCTCGGAATCGGCGCGGGCACTTCCAAACCCGTTGAGGAATAAGCAAACGAAGGAGACAATAATGATTCAACCAATGAAACGAATCCTGCTCTCTCTGATGGCAGTGATATTCCTGCTAGCGGCCTGCGGCCCCGCGCAACCCACTCAAGAACCTGTAGACATCGCAGATCAGGTCGCGACAGCCGTTGCCCTGACTGTTGCCGCGCAGAACACACAAACGGCTGCGGCCATCCCTCCTGCGACGAATACCCCGCTTCCGACTCAGACTGAAGCTGTTCCTCCATCTCCAACCGCCATCCTCCCGACAGCGACTCCGCTTGTCCTGCCTACGGTTACCCGTGGAGCAGGTGGAGGCAGTGGCGGCGCCTCTACCAAACCGGACTATGCCTGTGACGTCATCCGCCGCAGACCCTTTGATAATACAGTTTTCCGTCCAAACGACACCTTCGACATTAAGTGGACCATTGTCAACACTGGAACCAAGGCAATGCGCGCGGGGCTTGACCTCAAATTCAACAGTGGAGATCCATTGACCGATGTAACAGCCCGAGTTGAACTCCCCGAGTTGAAACCCGGTGACCAATATGCCGTCGATTTCGATGGGGTTGCACCCAAGCAGGAAGGCCACCACGTAATGACTTTCGTAGTGGAAGGCGGCTTGTGCTATCCCTATGTAGTAATCCTGGTTGAAAAATAAAGAAGAGTTTACCAGCCTGGCTTCACTCCGGATGCTCAGGAGGAAAAATGTCAACACGTAAAACAAAAATCCTTTCGTGGTTGATCGCCCTTGGCCTGGTCCTGGCGTGTGTCCCATCATTTACCGCGCCGTCAGTCTCCACACCTGTACCCGGCGCGGTCAACACATTCATCGCGCAGACCTCAAACGCAGCGTCGACGAGCACAGCCGCGGCCCTGCCCACATCCACACCAACTGCAACGCTAACCCCGACCCCGCGCAACACAGATACACCAACCTCAACTGAAACCGCCACAGTAATTTTCATCCTCCCAAGCCTGACGCCGATTCCGACGTTTACAAGGGTGAGCAGCGGAGGCGGCGGGAGTGGCAGTGGAGGAGGTGGAAGCAGTTCCGACAATTATGCCTGTCGCGTGGACAGTCAAGACCCGCCGAACGGAACCTCCTTCAATCCCCGGGATGATTTCGATGCTGTCTGGCGTGTCAGGAACATCGGTCGAAGAACATGGGAGCGCAACAGTGTGGATTACATGTTCTTAAGTGGCGATCAATTCCACAAGGTATCAGGCTATGACTTTGAAGCAAATGTGGCATCCGGTCAAACAGCGAGTGTCACTGTGGATATGGAAGCGCCAAGAAACCCAGGCACATATACCACCCGCTGGACGCTGCGTGTTGGCTCGGACAACTTCTGCACATTGGAACTTAGGATAGTTGTAAAGTAACAGTCGCGACGTTATCCAAAAATAAACAGCGGCGGCCTATTCTGGCCGCCGTTGTACTTTCATGAAGGTTATGAGTTGGGCGTGAGTACGTCCGTAGATTCTGGCTTTTTGCGAAACGTAAAAAAGCCGACCACAACAGGGACAAGAAGCATCAGAACCGTCAGGCATAATAATACATAGCCTATCGTTGGCGAAAAGGTTTGCGGTGTGGTAACTCCACTGCTCGTTACATCAATCGGGGAACCGCTCGCAATGAGAAACCCCCATATGCAGGTGAATATGCTTGCGCATCCACAGGCTAGTGCTGTTATGACGGTGGCAACAATGCCAACAGTTCTATTTTGCATGTTTTTGCTCCTATACAAATATCGTTGTGAGACAATAATATCATTAACTGGTCAACTTCGTGCCGGGCGAAATTCTTCGGAATGCTGCTCCCGGAAAACTTTATTTTCAATATCACGAAGTCGGTGGCATTGGCTCATTGATGCCTGATTCGCTCGGCTTTGCGTATCTTATGGACAGAACACCCACGATAACAGGAACCAGAATCAGGATTCCACCAAAGCAGATGAAGATCCCCGCTCCCAGTAAAGCCTCTTGAGGAGTACCGGTATTCTGCGCCATCACTTCAGGTACTTGAGAGCCGAAAGCAGCCATAACTCCCAACGCGGCCAACGCCAGCCCGGGACAGCCGCACAGCAACGCGGTTACGACGGTAATAACAATCGCAGTGGTCTTAGTCATCATTGCCTCCTGAGAG
>Ga0214473_10003567_pt1 | contig 18824 bp, 20 predicted proteins | sample RVTome_7_FD_203509 | JGI IMG/M metagenome (GOLD analysis project Ga0214473, IMG submission 203509) | Soil microbial communities from uranium-contaminated site in the Upper Colorado River Basin, Wyoming, United States - RVT98D197 | ecosystem: Environmental > Terrestrial > Soil > Contaminated >... | reverse complement strand
GCGGCCGCCCGTAGGAGATGCGCCGGTGGCCGGTTTGGTTGCGGGACCTATTCCGGGACGAGCCGGAAGAGGCGCAGGTCGTCGGAAGAAAGGCGGTAGAACACGTCCCCGCGAACTACGCCCCCAAACCCCGCCAGCTTCGGATCCACACCCGGCCCCCAGCGAATCTCCTGGGCTTGATAGGTCCGGGGGTCGACCAGCAGCCCGATCGCGCCGAGGTTGTAGAAAAGGAGCAGGAGCTTCCCATCATCCGTCACGGAAAGATCGGTGATGGAGGCCGGCGCCCCCGTTCCGTCCCCGCCGAAATCCCTTGCGACCAAGGCTGCGTGATCCCTCAAGCCCTCGGCGATCCAGGGGGGGATGCGACGAAGGCCGATGCGCCGTCCCGTGGTGTCGAACGCGACAAGGGCGGCGAGAATCGCATCATACGCGTGCACCACCCCGTCGGGCGTCACCGTGAAATGCACGTAGCCACTGATGCGCGACACCGGGGAGGCCATCACGTCAGCGGGATACAGGTCCACCGGCCGTCTCGCAAAGGGTCGGAGTCCCCCGTCACGCCGAGCGGCGAGCAGGTAGTTCTCCCGGTCGTAAGCATTGACGTAGATCGTCCCGTCCGGCCCATACGCGATGTTGGAAAAGCCGTTCGGAACCCCGAACGAGCGGATGAAGGCGCCGCTGGTGTCGAAGACTGACACCCGCGCATTGTTGACCTCCACCACCGCGTACTCATGGCGCCAGACCGCGAGCCCTACCGCCCCGCGAATCTCGCCCGGGCCCGACCCCCCGTGCGCGATGTAGCGCGACGGACGGCGCCGATCGTCGAAGACCACGACGCGGTCATTGCCGGTTTCGAGCACCACCAAGCGTCCCGCGCGGACTTCGACGGCGCCTGCCAAGGCGAAGCCCAGGCCGTCGCCCTCGGAAGAGACGGGTTCAGCCAGGTCGATTTCGAGCGCCAACAGGGCGGGGGCCGTCGTGCGCACGACCGGGATGGAGTCGCCTCCACCGCACGCGAGAAGGGCACCAGCGGTCAGTGCGAGACTCCAAGCAAAGGCCGTGCGATCCATGTTCGTTGGTCGGGGTGCGGCCGACCCGCCCCGGGGCGGGCCGGCGCTGGTGCTAGACCCAGCCCGTGATCTGACCCGTACGGCAGTCGACCCTGGCGATGTCTCCGTCTTCGTTCTCGTAGTAGCCGACGTTGTACTGCTCGGACGTCTGCCCACCGGCCGATCCGCCGACACCGCAGGCTGTCCCGCCCACGCTGAGCTGCACGCTGTTCGTCTCCGTTACCAGCGACTGGCTCCGGAGCGTATACGTCTGCCCGCTCTGCCCGCCGACTGCGCGAGACGGGCAGGGGCTGGCCTGGGCCCACAGGGGTCCGACGCTGAGCCCCAGCAGCGCGATCGAATAGACGACCGCGCGGGCCGCCTTCATGAATCGGGAATGCATGATGCTATCTCCACGCGCCCTCTCGGCGCGAATTGATGGTGTCATCCCCCGGGGCCGACCGTCCGGCCCGGCGGGGGCCACCAGTATGGCGCCCGGCCGCCGGTCGGACGTAACCGAATCGTCGCCCACCCCCATCGTTTTCACGCCACCCCCTGCGACGGTCCACCCCGGCCAGGCATCCTTCCCCCCGACCTCAACCGTAACCCCATGCAATCATCAACCCTGCTTCGCGCGTTCAGCATCGCCGCCGCCGCGGCCCTCGGCGTCGCCAGCGGCGCCACGGCCCAGGCCCCCAAATCCGTCCCCCTGGGGCGGCCCGACGCCACCTTTGCCGAGCCCCTGAGCTCGCCCAGCGGGTTCCGCGCGCTCGACGCCGACCGCGTCCTGGTGTCCGACAATCTCGAGGGCGCGGTGGCCCTGTGGGACTTCCGCGCCGGCACCGCGACCCCCATCGGCCGCCAGGGAGGCGGTCCGGGTGAGTACGGCATGCCGGGACCGCTCTTCGCGGGCGGGGGCGACACCACCTACATGCTCGACATGGGGAACCGCCGGCTGCTGGTGATCACGCCGGCCGGCGGGATCGCCAGCGCCACCATCGCGCTCAACCATCCCTCCCAGATTCCCGTGATTCCGCGGGCGGTGGACCGCCAGGGCCGGGTGTATTTCGACCTCGCCGGCATCCAGATGGCGCAATTGAACGAAATGGCGAAGACCGGGCGGGCGCCCCTGCTCCGCTGGGACCTGAAGACCGGCCGGACCGACACGGTGGCCTACGTGGCGTTCCCCCCGGCTGCGCCGGTGGGCCCGGGCGAGGTGCGGATGTCCATCGGCGGCCGGGAGCCGTTCGAGGCTCGCGACCAGTGGGCGGTGCTGCCCGACGGCCGGGTGGGCGTCGCGCGGGCCACGCCCTATCGGGCCGAATGGCAGGGCGCCGCCGCACCGGTGGTGGGACCCGCGGTCGAGTACCAGCCGGTCAGGATCGGAACCGCCGAGAAGAACGCCTGGGCCGACCAGGCGACGCGTGGCATCCAGGTGATCGTCGAGAACGGCCAGCGCCGCACTCAGCGGGCTCCCCGCCCCGACATCAATCGGCAGCAGTGGCCCGAGACGATGCCCCCCTTCGCCAGCCCCCCGAATCCGGTCGTGGCCTCGCCCGCGGGGGAGCTGTGGGTGCTGCGCACCGGCCCGGCCAACGCCGACACCCGGGTCTATGACGTGTTCGACGGGCAGGGCCGCCTGGCGCGGCGGGTGACCCTCGAAGGCGAACGCTTCGTGCTGGGCTTCGGGCCGGGCGTGGTGTTCGTGGCTCGGCGGGACGACGACGACCTGGTGTGGGTGGAGCGGTATCGGATACCTGCGTGAAACGACATCCCGACGACAGCACTGGAACCGGAGTGATACCATGCGCCTTCCCCTGATCGTGCTCACCGCCTGCCTGGCCCCAGCCGCGGCGGCTCAGACCATCCCCACCGTCCGGCTGGCGAAACCGGACGCCACCTTCGCCGAGCCCTTCAGCCGAGTAGTGGGCTTCCGGGAGATCGCCCGCGGTCGGGTGGTGATCGCGGATGAGCTGGAGGACAACGTGGCCCTGCTGGACTTCGCCGGCGGCGGCGTCACCACCATCGGACGCCAGGGTGGCGGCCCCGGCGAATTCGGCAGCCCAGGGCCGCTGCTCGCCCTGCCGGGCGATACCACGATCATGAGCGACTTCGGCAACCGCCGCGCCCTGGTGATCGGGCCCGATGGACAGGTGATCACGACGCTGCCCCTGCGGGAGATGGGCGGCAGCGTGATGAATCCCCGATGGGCGGACGCGCGCGGGCGCCTGTACGGCCAGCCCCCGTTGATGTTCTCCGGAAACACCGGGGGCGGCCTGCCGGAGATCCCCGACTCCATGCCGCTACTCAGATGGGACCGCTCGACCGATCGGGTGGACACGGCGCTCATGGTGCCCAACCCCCTGGCCGGCGGGGGCGGCGCGGTCATGATGGTGCGCGCGGCGGGGAGGACCGGCGGGCCGGACGTCCGTGGCAACCGGCAGAAGGCCTTCTACCCGGCCGACGCGTTCGCCGTCGGGCCGGACGGACGCATCGCGGTGGTGCGGGCCGACGACTACCACGTCGAGTGGATCGACGCCGCCGGCCGGAAGACGGTGGGCCGGGCCATTGCCTACGAGCGGATCCGAGTCACCAAGGCCGATCAGGACGCGTGGATCAAGAACCGCTTCGCGGGCACCCGGATGGTCGTCAACGGGCGCCGCATGACCCCGCCCGCCATCGACCCCAAGGACGTGGACTGGGCCGAGTTCAAGCCACCCTTCATGGCGGGCGTCACGGTCACCCCGGAGGGCGAGCTGTGGGTGCCCGCGTCGCAGCCCGCCAGCGCCAAGGGATCGCTGTTCGACGTGTTCGACAACCGGGGCGAGCGCATCCGGCAGGTCCGGCTGCCCGAGGGGCGGCGGCTGGTCGGATTCGGCCGGGGTGTCCTGTACGCCGTCCACAAGGACGCCGACGATCTCGAGTGGCTGGAGCGCTATCGGCGGCCGGCGGACGACGATCGCTGACCGGCGGGCGTAACGTTTCGGCCGGTTGAAGCGTCTATACCGAGTGAGAGACGGGGTTGCGCAGCCTCTGAAGTGATAAATGGGAGCAGGGAGCAGGGAGCGGTACCTTCCCGGAGCAGGTCGACGCTCGTCGTCGTCTGAGACACTTCGGGAGGGTACCGCTCCCTGCTCCCTGCTCCCGTTTGTTCAGGGAATCTCGACCACAACCTTCCCGAACTGCTCCCCCGCATCCAGCCGCTCCAGCGCCCGGCGCGCCTCGGCTAGCGGGAATACCGCATCCACCACGGGACGCAGGTGACCCTGCCCCAGCAGTCGGACGATCTCCCGGTACTCGTCCGCGTTGCCCATGGTGGAGCCCAGAATGTCCCACTGGTACCAGAAGAGCCGGCGGACGTCCACCGACACGTCCGGGCCGGTCGTGGCGCCGCAGGTTACCAGCCGCCCCCCCCGCCCCAGCATCCGCAGGGACTGCTCCCAGGTGGCGGCGCCCACGTTCTCGACGATCACGTCCACGCCCCGCCGGTCGGTGAGCCGGCGCACTTCCTTGCCCACGTCGGTCGAAGCGTGGTTCAGCGTCACGTCGGCCCCCAGGGCCGCCGCCTTTGCCAGCTTCCGGTCGCTGGACGACGTGACGATGACGAAGGCCCCGGCGAGCTTCGCGACCTGCAGGGCCGCCAGGGAGACCCCGCCCCCCGCTCCCCAGATCAGCACGGTTTCGCCCGGACGGAGCCGCGCGCGGGTGACCAGCATGCGCCAGGCCGTCAACGTGACCAGCGAAAAAGCCGCGGCTTCGGGGAACGTGAGCTGTGCGCTGTGAGCTGTGAGCTGGGGGATCGGGAAGACGTTTGGCTCCGGCACCACCGCGTACTCGGCCAGTGTGCCCGGGAGGTGCTCGCCCATGAGCTTGTATTGCACGCACAGCGAGTGCTCGCCCGCGAGACACCAATCGCAACGATAGCACGAGATCCCGGGGTTGAATAACACCGGGTCGCTCGGCTTCACCCGGGTCACCGCCGGCCCGACGGCGTCCACCACGCCGGCCCCGTCGCCGCCCAGGACGTGGGGGAACTTGACCGAGAGGCCGGGAAGGCCGCGCACGGTCCAGAGATCGAGGTGATTGAGCGCCGCGGCCTTGAGCCGGATCCGGACATCGCCCGGAGCGCGGATTTCGGGCGTGGGGACGTCGGCCAGGGCCACCTGCGAGAGGTCGCCGTGCCCTTTCAGGACCAGCGCCCTCATCGACCGCCCATGACCGCCCGTGACCGCCGATGACCGGCCCGGTTCATCGGCGCCGGAACGATGGACTGGACAGTTGCTCGGCCGGAGTCTGCCGCGGCAGCTCGGTCCGGGCGCCACCGTCCAGCGGCAGGAACACGAGGCGGCGGTCGAGCCGCCCGTCCGCCGCCAGCGCGCTGACCTCGAGCGCCAGCAGGTCGCCGCTTCCCGAAACCGCGAAGTCTGTGACGGCGAGATCCGGCGGGGTGAGCGTGGAGACCTGGCCGGCGGTCAGGTCGTGGCGCACCACCACCGGGACGACGCGGCCGCCCGCGGTGCGCTCCTGCACGTACGCCAGCCGGCCGTCGGGGAACCACGCGGGATGGCTTTCCTTCTGTGCCGAGCGGCTCACGTTGCGCGGCTGAGTCCCGTCGCTCGCCATCAGGTAGATCTCGTAGTTGCCGTCCCGGGTGGACGTGAACGCGATCGTGCCGCCGTCCGGGGAGATGGCCGGCTCGACGTTCGTGGCCTCGCCCTCGGTCAGGGCCCGCGCGCCCGACCCGTCCTCCCCGATGATCCAGATCTGCGCCGCCCGCGCGCCCGGGGTCTGGGCCGCGAACACGAGGCGCGCGCCGTCAGGCATCCACCGGGGCGTGAATTCGGTCGCGGGGCTCTGGGTGAGGCGCCGGGGCGACGAACCGTCGGCGTCGGCCACGTACAGCTCGAAGGTCCCGTCGCGGTTCGACACGTAGGCGATGCGGGATCCGTCCGGCGAATAGGCCCCCATGGTCTCGACCGCCGGCTCGGTCGTCAGCCGGAGGGGGGAACCAGGGGCCCGGGGATCCACCGCGTAGAGGTCCGCCGATCCGCCGCGGTTGGACGTCACCAGCACGGCGCCCTGGACGAACACGTCGGCCGTGTCGGCCTTGCCCCAGGCCGTGGCCGCGACGATCTGGGCCCGGCCCGGACCCACCGCGGTGACCCCGCCCGAGGCGGTCACGCTCGCCACCGCGGCGTTGGTCGTCTTCCAGGTGAGGTCGGTCGCGGGACCGATGAGGCGGCCGGCGTCGTCGGTCCAGTGAGCCGCGAGGGTCACCGTGTCGCGCAGGTCGAGACCGGCGCGGTCGGGGGCCACCCGCACGCCGCCCGCGATCACCTGGATCTCCCAGGCGACGTCGAGCCCCGGGGCCGGCCCCTTGAGCTGGAGCTGGGTCCGGCCCAGGGCGCGACCGTGCAGCCGGCGAGCGGCGGTATCGAACGCGGCCACCGCCGTGTCCCGGAGCGTCCAGAGGAGGAGCGCGTCGGGAACCAGCTGGCCCTGCGCGTCCAGCGCCCGCACGCTGAACTCGACCGACCCGTTGAGCGGAACCGTGACCGGACCCTGATCGCGGCGCGGCAGCCATTCCATCTCGACCACGGGGCGGTGCACCGAGACCAGCAACGTGGCCGCGCGCCCGAGCCCCTCGGCGGTCACCGTGGCCCGGCCCGGGCCACCCGCGGTGACGAGACCCAGGGGTGACACCCGCGCCACGCTCTCGTCGCTCGACCGCCAGGAGAATGCCGGCCCCGCCAGGAGACGGTTCCCCTGCGTCGGGACCACGACCTGGGCCAACGCCTCGGTGCCCGGCGACAGCGCCAGCGCCGCCGGAACGAACGCGATGGGGGCACCCGCCACCTCGACCGACGCGGTGGCAACCAGGCCGGAAGCGGCCCGCGCCTCGATCACCGCGCGGCCGTCGGTCTGCCCCACCACCCGGCCATCCCCGGTCACGGTCGCGACCGGCGGATTGTGCGAGAGCCACGTCACCGCCACGGACGGCGCGGGGGTCCCGTCCTCCCGCAGGAAGAGCGCGGCCAATGGGCGGGTCTCGACCGGCAGCAGCAGCACGTTACTGGGCTCGATCCGGAGCATTGCCGCCGGCGGTCCGGCCGGCTGGACCGGGGCGGGGGCCGGGACCGCCTCGGCGCGGCTCACCTGCACCGCCACGGCGTCGCTCCGGGAGCCGGCCCGGACCTGCACCTGGGCCAGTCCTTCACCCGCACCGACCAGATAGGCCAGGTCGGGCTGCTCGCGGTCCACTTCCACCCGCACGATCCGGGCATCGCTGGTGGTCCATTCGAACCGCTGGCCCACGAGAACCACGCCCCGGGCGTCGTTGGCGGTGGCGTAGACGCCCACTCGCTGCCCCACTTTGAGCTGCACGGTCTTGTGGGAGAGGGTGACGCTCGCGACGTCCTGCGCGGCCGCCGGCGGCGCGGCGGCGCTCAGGGCGGCGGCGAGGAGCACGGCGTGGCGGGGCATGGCGCGCGCGATTCCCTGGTGGCTAAGTCAATAACACAATTGAAGATACGCCCGCGAACCTAGCGCCGCGCCGGGTCCGGTGTCAAGCACGGGAGTCACAGAACCCCACGGGGAGTGTCGCAATCCTCTTGCGGAGGTCCGCCCGCGCGCCAAACTATTCCGGTCCTCACCGCACACGAACCCCGGAGGGATGTCGACATGTCCATGAGCGATCTCAGCGCAACCGGGCTCGGTGGCCCGGGGATGTGGGATCCGATGCCGGTACCGCCGCCCATGAGGCCCGAGCCGGCTGAGCCGCCCATCTGGTCGGACACGCCGGCGATGCCGCCGGCGTCCGCCCCTTCGGCCGGAGCACCCGCGAAGAAGCCGGCCAAGCGGGCCGCCCCCAAGCCGAAGAAGGCGGCCAAGAAGGCCGCCAAGAAGCGGCCGGCGCGGAAGGCCGCGAAGAAGCGGCCGGCCAAGAAAAAGGCCGCGCGGCGCAAACCGGCAAAGAAGAAGGCCTCGAAGAAGGGGAGCGCCAAGAAGCGACGGCGCTAGCCCGGTGCCAGGCGGTTCGTTATCGTGGGGGCGGTCGCAGGAGCGGCCGTCCCCACGCCATTTTCGCCGCGCGCAGCCGCGCTCCGAGGCTCCCCGCATGATCGGTCGCACCACCCGGATCGTCGCCCTCGCCCTCGCCGTCCTGCCGGCTCTCGCGTGTCCCAACCCCGGCAAAGGAAAGACGGCGTACGTTGGCGCCACGCTGTTCGACGGCACCGGGGCGCCCGCGATCCGCAATGCGGTCATCCTGGTGTCCGGCGGGCGGATCGAAGCGGCCGGCCAGGCGGACATGATCAAGGTGCCGCGCGGCGCCACCGTAGTGGACCTCGCCGGCCGCTGGATCATCCCCGGCCTCATCGACATGCACGTCCACCTGGAGCGCCGGGCGCTCGCGCCTTACCTGGCCTACGGGGTCACGTCGGTGCGCGATATGGGCGGCCTGCAGGACAGCGTGCTGTTTCTGCGGGACGACGTGCACAACGGCACGGCCGACGGGCCCCGGATTTTCCTCTCGGGCGCGATGATCGACGGCGCCCCGGCCACGTTCCCCGGGGCCACGGCGGTGCGGACCGCCAACGACGCGCGCCGCGCGGTGGGGAACCGGGTGCTGATCGGCGCGTCACAGATCAAGATCTACACCAAGATCGATCGCCGCCTGCTGGAGCCCCTGATGGACGAGGCCAAGGCGCTGGAGACGCCGGTGGCCGCCCATCTGGGCCGGGTGGACGCGATCACCGCCGCGCGGCTGGGGGTGCGCACGCTGGAGCACATGAGCGGCGTCGTCGAGGCCACCGTGCGAGACCCGGCGCCTTTCTTCCGGGCCCACGAGGACTTCTTCACGGGCTGGAACCTGGAGGAGCGTTCTTGGGCCGGCCTCGACTCCGCGGCGCTCGACCGCACGGCCCGGGCCCTGGTCCAGGCGGGCGCGGCCATCGTGCCCACGCTGGCGCTGCACGAAGCCTGGGGCCACCTGGAGGACTCGTCCTACGTGGCCGGCCTGGACCTGACCGGGCTGCCGCCCGTCGTGCGGGAGGCCTGGAACATCCCGGACCTGGTGCGCCGGGCCCGCATCACCGCGCGGGACTACCCCGCCTTTCAGAGCGGCCGCGCCAATCAGAATCTCTTCGTGCGCCTGTTCTACCGGGCCGGAGGCCAGGTGCTGGCGGGGAGCGACAGCCCCAACCAACTCCTTCCGCCCGGAGCCTCGCTGCACCGCGAGCTGCGCTTGCTGGTCGGCGCGGGTCTGAGCCCCAAGGACGCGCTGCTCGCCGCGACCCGCGAGCCCGCGCGCCTGCTGGGGGCGGCCGACACGCTGGGCGTGGTCCAGCCGGGCGCCGTGGCCGACTTCGTGGTGCTCACCGCCGACCCGCTGGCCGACATCGCCAACCTGGCGCTGATCCAGATGGTGGTCGCCTACGGGATCGCCCATGATCCGCGGGAGCTGCGGGGCAGGTGAGGCCCGTCGCGCCCGTCCGGCCCGTCGCAGACAGCTGATGACCACGCAGCGCCCGTCGTTCCGATTCCGGGACCAGTTCGAGCGGGCGGCAGTGTTCTTCCGGGACCGCCCGACCCTGGAAGGGCTGCTGGCGCGACGCCTTCTCGGCGCGCCGAACCCCGGTGACGCGAGCCTGGCCGACCATCTGGCCCGCGAGCGGCGGCGGCGGAGCCGCATGGACGGGAGTCTGGGCGGCTCACTGGTGCTGACGGCGCGCGCCCTGTCCGATCTGCTCGACCTCGGGGCCGCGCTGGACGACGCCGGGGCCGCGCGAATGGCCGGTTACCTCCTCACCCGGCAGAACCAACCCGGACGCTGGAGCGACGACGGCAGCGCGGGCGACGGATTCTTCTCGGCGGGCCCGCGCCAGGAGCGGATCGCCCCGCTCGCGCTCCCCACGGGCACGACGTTCGACGACGAGAACGACGCGCGCTTCGTGGCGAGCTGCCTGGCCCTCCGCGCGGTACTCCGGGCCGGGCCGAGAACCGGCCGCCGGTGCGGACCCATCTCGAGCGGCTGCTCGCCATCCGGGTGCTGGACGCGCACCTGGCCTTCGTGGTGGTCGGTGCCGTGGGAATGGCGCCTCCCGAATACCACCCGCGCATCGCCGGCCTCGTGGCGGAGATGGGCGGGCGACAGGGGGAAGACGGCACCTGGCCCGAGGTGACGATCTTCCACGCCGTGGACCTGCTGCTGAGCGCGCCCATTCCCGCCGCCCGGGCCCTGGTCCGGAACGCCGCGCCGCACGTGGCCGGCCGGCAGCGGGCATCGGGCGCGTTCGACGACGGCGAGAGTGAGGAATTGGCGCTGATCGCGCTCCGGGCGCTGGACGCCGCCCGAACGGTCGGGTAGCCGCGAGGACTGGCACGCCGGGCGGCGCCCGGGGTACGTTGCCCCACTCCCCAGCAAGGACCCCCCATGCGCCCCAGCGTCTTCGCCCTGTGCCTCCTGCCCGCGGTCGCGGCGCCGTTGCGGGCCCAGGATCCCGAGGAAGCCGGCATCCGGGCGGCCCTCGAGCATTACCTGCAGGGACACGCGTCGGGCGACGGCGCCCACATGCACGTGGCGTTTCACCCCGTCGCGCAGCTCTTCTGGATCGCGGGCGACACCCTGGCCCGGCGCACCAGCGACTCGTACGCCGCGGGATTCCCCGGTCGCCCCGCGGACGACGAAGCCAGCCGCCGGCGCCGGATCGTGAGCATCGACCGCACCGGCAACGCCGCTATGGCCAAGATCGAGCTCGACTACCCCAGCGCGCGGTTCGTGGACTACATGTCGCTGCTCAAGGTCGGCAACGAGTGGAAGATCGTGAACAAGATCTTCTACCGGGAGCCGAAATAGCGTGCGCGGCGCCGCGCTGGCCGTTTGGCTCGTGGGCGTACCATTCCCCGCTCCCCACTCCCTTGCCGCTCAGGCGCCGGAGCGCCCCGCGGTGCTGCTGGTCACGGCCCATCCCGACGACGACGCGGCGTTCGCCGGCGCGGTGTACCAGATCACGCACCAGCTGGGGGGCGCGGTGGACGTGGCGCTCGTCACCGACGGGAGCGGCGGCTTCCGCTTCGCGACGCTGGCCGAGTCCATCTACGGGCTCAAGCTCACGGACGAGTCGGTGGCGCGCCAATACCTGCCGGCGATCCGGAAGCGCGAGCTCATGGCGGGCGGCGCGATCGTCGGGATCCGGAACTACTTCTTCCTGGATCAGCTCGATCACCAGTTCACCACCAGCGCCGACACGGTCCTGCGGGCGGTGTGGGATTCGGCGTTCGTCCGGCGGCGTCTGGCCGAGATCATGGAGCGGGGGCGGTACGACGTGGTTCTGGGCCTGCTGCCGTTCGCCACGACCCACGGGCACCACCAGGCGGCGACGCTTCTTGCCCTCGCCGCCGCCCGGTCCTTGCCGGCCGACCGGGGGCCGGTGGTGCTGGCCGGCTTCCCGTGCGAGCTGGACAGCGGGCCGCTCCGGTTCGACGGCCTGCCCGGCTTCCCGGGGGCCGCGGTTCGCGGCGGCGAGGCGCTGGTGCGGTTCGACCGGAGGCAGAAGCTGGGCCTGGACGGGCGCCTGGACTTCCGGATCATCGGCAACTGGGTGATCGCCGAGCACAAGTCGCAGGGGACCATGCAGCTCCTTATGAACCGGGGCGAGGTGGAGTGTTACTGGTACTTCGACGCCAACGGACCCGAGGGACGCGAGCGGGTCGTCCGGCTGTTCGAGGCGCTCAAGGTGAGGTGACGGGATGCAGAGCCTGGTGAAACGGTTCGAGTCTCCGGACGAAGTCCGGCAATTCCCCAAGGGCAGCTTCGAGATCGTCCGGATCGGCGACATGGTCATCGGCCGCGCCACCTACAACCCCGGCTGGAAGTGGTCGGAGCACATCGGCGCGGCGAGCGGCCAGAAGAGCTGCTCGGTGAAGCACGTGGGCATGGTCATCGCGGGACAGATGAAGGTCCGGATGGACGACGGCCGCGAGCTTACTCTCAATCCCGGCGACCTCTTCGCCATCGCCCCCGGCCACGACAGCTGGGTGGTGGGCGACGCGTCGTACATCTCGCTCCATTTCGAGGGCGCCGAGGCCTACGCCAAGAAGTAGTGGCGCGCGGCCTCCCGTCCGCGCGGCCGCCGGACCTCGGGCCGCCAGCGGAACTTCGCGGCCAGCGAGTGATCGCGTCCCTCGACGGTATCCGCGATGATCCGGCCCAGCACCGGCGCGAACTTGAAGCCGTGCCCGCTTCCCCCGCTCGCCACCGTGAGCCCGTCGCGCCCGGGATCGCGGGCGATCCAGAAGTCCCCGTCCTGCGTGTCCGCGTAGAGACATAGCCGGCGCGAGACCACCTCAGCGCCAGCCAGCGACGGCAGGGTGTCGGCCAGGAGATCGCGGATTTGTTGCTCCTGGGCCGGGGTCACCTCGCGGGGTCCGTCGGGATCCACGGCCAGGCCGTCGTCGTGCAGCGCCACCTTCACCACCCCGTCCCGATTCACCGGAAACCCGTACAGCCCGGTGCGGGCGATGTCGGCGGTGAAGACCGGAAAGCGATCCGGTGAGAAGAGCGCGGGGTCGGACGGCTGGAAGTGCAGGACCGGGTGTCCTGTCGGGCGGATCTCCCGGTCGAAGCCCAGGAGCTTGCCGGTCCACGCCCCCGCCGCCAGCACGACGTGGTCGGCCCGGACCTCGCCCTCCGCGTGCCGAATGCCGGTCACCCGCCGGCCGTCTTCCACCAGGCCGGCGAGCGTCCGGCCTTCCCACAGCTTCACGCCCTCCCGCTCTCCCGCCCTCACCAGCCACTCGACCACCCGCCCGCTCTCGGCCCACCCGCCCAGCTGGTGGAAGAAGCCATCCACGTACTTCCCCGTGCTCCAGGCCGGGAACCGCCGGGCCAGCGCGTCCGCGTCCACCCGCTCCGGCCGGTGGCCCCGTCGTTCGAGCAGGCGCCAGCTCTCGTACTCGAAGCCCCCGGTCGCCATCGGGGCGCGGCACACCATGAGCACACCGGTCTCGTGGTAGCGCGGCTCCTCCCCCGCCCCGGTCCAGTGCCGGGCCCACCGGCGCCATCCGTCGAACGCCTCCTCCATCAGCGCCATGTACGACTCGTCCGTCCCGTATTCCATCCGCAGGACTTTCGAGATGTCGGTGCTGGCGGCCAGCGGGTGGGGCAGGGGGCCGGGATCGAGGAGCGTCACGGCGTGACCGCGCCGCGCGAGCTCCCGCGCGGCGGAGGCGCCGAACACACCGGCACCCGCGACCACCACGGCCATCCTGGTCAGGGCGCGGCGCCGGGAACGAACGCCACCACCCGCGCCGGCCCGCCGGATCCGCCCGCGATCTTGAGCGGCAGGGCGGCCACCACGGCGCCGGTGGCGGGCAGCCGGTCGAGATTCGTGAGGTTCTCGAGGCCGGGCACTCCCTGGGCGGCGGCGATCCGGTGGACCATGAAGTCCGCGGACGGCCCGTAGTCGATCGACGCCACGTCGGCGCCGAGGGCGGCCACGCGCCGCTGCTCGACCAGGATCCGGGCCGCCTCCACGCCGTAGCTCGGGAAGTGCAGGTTCGACGCGTCTCCCGGCCGGTCGTCGCCCAGGTACCGCCTGGCGTCCGGCCACCGGGTACTCCAGCCGGTCCGGAGGAGCACGATGGTTCCGGCGGGAATGGCCCCGTGGTCGCGCTCGAAGGCGTCCACGTCGGCCGGCGTCAGCTGGTAGTCCGGATCGGCCGCGGCCCGCTCGGTCACATCGATGACCACGGCGGGCGCGATCAGGCGCTCGAGCGGAACTCGGTCGGCGCTAGCGCCGCGGTCGCTGAAGTGAATCGGGGCGTCGAGGTGGGTGCCGCCGTGCTCGGGAGCGGAGAACCGGTTCGCGGAGTAGAACCAGCCGCCCGGGGTCGGGCCATACGCCAGCCGCTCCAGCTGGAAGCGCGACGGGGACGTGGGCCAGTAGAGGGTGGCGCTGTCCAGCGGGTGGCTCAAGTCCACCAGGTGGACGCGCGCGAGGTCCACCGGGGGGCGCTCGGGGGCGCGGGAGCAGGCGGAGACCGTGGCGATCAGCATGACGACGGCGCGGCGCATGGCGTACCTCCTGGCCACACGATACGCGACGGGCGCGACGGGTTCCAGCCGCGAGTACCATTCCCCGTTCACGCGGGATATCGTTCGCTCGGCGAAAGGAGACCGATTTGTCCGATCAGCGGAGCCGCATCCGCCTGACGGCCCTGTCGCACGGCGCGGGTTGAGCCTGCAAGCTCGGTAGCGACGAGCTGGCGCAGGTGCTGCGCCATGTGCCTGCCGTGTCGGACCCCCGGGTCCTGGTGGACGCCGCCACGCGCGACGACGCCGCCGTATTCCAGGTGGCGCTCGATCGCGCCCTCGTGGCGACGGTGGACTTCTTTTCGCCCATCGTGGACGAGCCGTTCACTTTCGGCCGGATCGCGGCGGCCAATGCGCTGAGCGACCTGTACGCCATGGGCGCCAAGCCGCTCTTCGGGCTCAACCTGGTGGCCTGGCCGCGCGCGCCCGAGATGCTCGAGCTGCTGGGCGACACGCTGGCCGGCGGCGCCGCGGTCGCCCGGGAGGCCGGACTCCTCATCTTGGGGGGCCATTCCATAGACGACGCGGAGCCGAAATACGGACTGGTGGCGGTGGGTGAGGTGCATCCCGACCGGATCCTCACCATCCGGGGCGCCCGCCCGGGCGACGCGCTGGTGCTCACCAAGCCGCTGGGCACGGGCATCCTCAGCACCGCGCTCAAGCGCGACCTCATCGCCGAGCCGGCCATGGCGGAGGCGGTGCGCTGGATGACCACGCTCAACCGGGACGCGATGGAGGCGGCGCTGACCCTGGGCGACGCGGTCCACGCGTGCACCGACGTCACCGGGTTCGGCCTGCTGGGGCACCTCAACAACATGCTGGTGGCGAGCGGCGCCGCGGCGCGAATCCGCTGGCGGTCCATCCGGCTGTTGCCCGGCACGATGGAGCTGGCGCAACGGGGCGCGGTCCCGGGCGGCACCGCCCGCAACCTGGAGACGGCGAAGGGTTACACGCGCTTCGACCCGTCCCTCCCCGAGCCGGCGCGGCTTCTCCTGGCCGATGCCCAGACCTCGGGCGGCCTGCTGCTCGCCGTGGACGGAGCCGCCGCCGGCCAGCTGACCGCGGAGCTCGGGGCGCGCGGCGCGGGGAATGCGGTGATCGGCGAGGTGATCGAGGCGGGAGCCGGGATGATCGAGGTCGAATGACCCAGGTGGCGGTGGTGCATGCCGACGAGAGCTGTCTCGGCAATGGGCGGGAGGGGATGAACCCCGGCGGGGCCGGCATCCTCATCGAGATCAGGATCAAGGACCGGATCGAGCGGTTCGACCTCTTCCTCGCATCGCCCGACACGACCAACAACCGGATGGCCCTGTCCGGGGCCATCGCCACGTTCGCGCTCCTGTCGCGCAAGGAGCGGCGCCTCTCGGTCGGGTACGTCTCCGATTCGGAATACCTGGTGAAGGGAATGCGCGAGTGGGTGCCGGGCTGGCGGGCCCGGGGGTGGAAGCGGAAGGGCGGCGAGATCGAGAACCTGGAGCTGTGGCAGGCGCTGGTGAAGGTCGCGGAAGCGCACGACGTGCGGTGGCTCTGGGTCCGCGGCCACGCGGGCGACCCCAAGAACGAATACGCCGACTGGCTGGCGGTGCGCGCCGCCCGCGAGGAGATCATGTCCGAAGGGGCGGTAGCGTCCGGGTTCCTCGCCTGGCTCGAGGAACGGCGGGCCAAGCGATTCCCCGACTACGACCCCGACGCGGCGTTCGGGGCGGTGGCGGCCGAGGCGGTCCGATGAGCATGATCTTCTTCAAGGACGGTGTGCCGGCCAACACGCACCCGCTGAACGTCGCCTTCGAGGATCCCGGGCCGCCGGAGCGCATCCCGCTCTACGAGGTGTACATGCGCATGGCCGAAGAGCTGGGCAAGCGCTCGACCTGCGCCCGGCTCCAAGTGGGCACCGTGGTCACCGACGCCAAGCTCGAGAACGTGCTGGCCATCGGCTACAACGGCAACGCGCGCGGTCTGCCCAACCGGTGTGACTCCACGGTCCCGGGCCAGTGCGGCTGCATCCACTCGGAGGTGAACGCGCTGATCAAGGCGCCGGGCGCCGTGAAGGACAAGGTCGTGTTCGCCACCAACAGCCCGTGCGTGATGTGCTCCAAGCTCATCATCAACTCGGGCGTGACCCATGTGTTCTTCCGCCACGCCTATCGCGACCCCAGCGGCACCGAGCTGCTGGCGGCGGCGGGGGTGGCCCCGGTGCATTACGACCGCTGGGGGCAGGCGTGGCGCTGATCGACCCGCGGGACGTCAGCCGCCTGTTCCGCGCGCTGGTGGAAGTCCTGGCCGAACGGGACCCCGGCCGCCTCAAGGCCCCCTTCCAGGTGGCCGAGCTGTACCAGCAGATAATTCCTTATAGAGCCCATCGCGCCCGACTGGGGTTCGACACCAACCAGGACTACGAGGCGGCCGTGCTGGGGCTCCTGGCGGGGGTCGGCGACTTCGCGACGGTCGAGCCGCCGGAGGCCCAGGAATCCCTCGCGGCGGAAGCCGCGTTCCCCAACCCGGACCCCGGCCTGTTCCGCGAGTTCGCCGGGGCGCGGGTCCGGCTCAACCCCGCCCGGGTGCGCGAGCTGCTCGACCAGGCCGCGGCGTACGCACCGCCCGAGCCGGAGCCCGCCCCACCGTCCGCCGCTCCGGACCCCGCGCCCGTGTTTCTGCTCGAACGCGACAGCCAGCCCGGGGCGGGGGCCGGCCCCACCCCCGCCGCGGACGCGGGCCGATGCCGCGCGTGCGGCAAGGATCTCCCGGGAGATCGCGCGGTGGTGTTCTGTCCCTGGTGCGGACGGGCGGTGGGCGTTCCCAGCTGTACCCGCTGCGGCGACGAGCTCGAGGCTGGCTGGCGCTTTTGTCCACGGTGCGGAACGGAGCGGCGCGGGTGACCCGGACGCTCCGCGTCGCCACGATCGGCGGCGACGGCGTAGGGCCTGAGGTCGTCCGGGCCGCCCTGCCGGCGGTCGAGCGGGCGGCCGCCCTGGACGGCGCCGCCATCACCTGGAACCACCTGCCGTACGGCGCCGACCACTATCTGGCAACCGGCGAGACCCTGCCGCAACCAGTGTTCGAGTACCTGCGCAACGACGTGGACGCGATCTTCCTGGGCGCGCTGGGGGACCCCCGCGTGCCGGGCAACGAGCACGCGCGCGACATCCTGCTGGGACTGAGATTCCGGCTGGATCTGTACGTGAATTTCCGACCAGTCCGGCTCCTGCATCCCGATCTCACCCCGCTGAGGGCGGTCGGGCGGTCAGGCGGTCAGGCGGACGACGAGTCTCGGCGACGGCTCATCGACTTCGTGATCTTCCGGGAGAACACCGAGGGTTCTTACACGGGGAAGGGCACCGCGACCGGGGTGGGGACGCCCGAGGAAGAGCAGACCGCCCACGAGGTCCACACGGCGCCCAAGGTCTCGCGCATCATCCGCGCCGCGTTCGCCTGGGCGGCCGCGCACGGCCGGACGCTCGTGACCATGGCCGACAAGTCGAACGCCGTCCCCGCGCATCGCCTCTGGCGGCGGCTGTTCGACCAGATCGGATCGGAATACCCGGCCATCGAGCGCGAACACCGGTACGTGGACGCGATCGCCATGGAGTTCGTCCGGAATCCCGAGCGCTTCCAGGTGGTGGTGACCAACAACCTCTACGGCGACATCCTGTCGGACCTCGGCGCCGCGCTGGTGGGCGGACTGGGCCTCGCGGCCAGCGCCAACCTGCACCCGGGACGGGCGGGCCTGTTCGAGCCGGTCCACGGGTCGGCGCCCACCCTCGCCGGCAAGGGTGTCGCCAACCCCATGGCCGCCGTGCTCACGGGCGCGCTGATGCTCGCGGAGCTGGGCTGCCCGCGCGGGGCGGTGGCCCTGGAGCGGGCCGTGGTTCGCGGGTTGGAGGCGGGCGTCCGCACTCCGGACATCAGCGGCACGCGATCCACCCACGATGTCGCCGAATGGATCGCGAGCGCGCTGAATTGAAGTCGGCCGCCCGGTTTCAGCGCTCGACGATGTCCTTCTTCATCCCCGAAATCGCGGCCAGTAGCTCGTTCTTTTCCGGCGCCGGCAACTTGAACTTGTCCAGGGTCGCCACCAGAAGCTGGACCGCGCGATCCCAGTTGGCCTCGCTGATCCCCAGGCCCGCGTGGGTGGTCTTCATGTCGCGGCCGGTATAGATGCAGGGGCCGCCCGCCGCGGCGCACAGCTGGTCCACCACGAGCTGCCGGATGCGCTGCTGCCCCGCGGTCCCATGTCCGGCGAAGAGCCGCCCCAGGGTCGAGTCGGTGGCCAGGCGCACGAGGAAGTCGTCGGTGACGGCGGCGATGGCATCGTACCCGCCCAGCCGCTGGTAGAGGGTCCGTTGCTGCTGAGCCGCGGCGCTCGAGCTCAGGATGGGCAGAGCCAGGGCGGCGGCGAAAAGGACGCGCATGTAAGGCCTCCGGGTTGAGGGGATCGGGGTTCCGCCCACCAGTACGCCCCCCACCCTGGACCGGATTGGCCCGGCAGTCCTGCCCTTCCGCCCTTCTGCCCCGCGCCCAAGCCATATATTTCCCGGTCTGACGGCCAGGGGTTCGCATGAAGACGCAGGGCAGACAGAACGACGTGGTATTCCTCTCCGGTGTCCGGACCGGCTTCGGCAAGTTCGGCGGCACCCTGAAGGACCTTTCCGCCACGCAACTCGGCGCCATCGCCGCGCGGCACG
>Ga0214473_10003566_pt1 | contig 18827 bp, 12 predicted proteins | sample RVTome_7_FD_203509 | JGI IMG/M metagenome (GOLD analysis project Ga0214473, IMG submission 203509) | Soil microbial communities from uranium-contaminated site in the Upper Colorado River Basin, Wyoming, United States - RVT98D197 | ecosystem: Environmental > Terrestrial > Soil > Contaminated >... | reverse complement strand
TTCACTCCCGGTGTCCGGCAGCCACAACCGCCTGCCACCGGTGCATAATGCGCAGGAATGGGGGCTGCGCTCATGCTGATGCCGGCAGCTATGCAGACGACGGGAAGCGGAGCCTGGCTCGGGCGGTTGATTGGCCTCGTGCTTGTGCTGCTGGTGGCGTTCCTGGCGGTGCTCTACTGCACGCGGATGCCGGGACGCTCCTACGCGGGGCCGCTCGGGCCGCTGACCGAACGCGAGCAAGCGCTCCGTGCCGAGCTGCGCGAGCACGTCGGTGTGCTCGCGGGAAAAATCGGTGAGCGGAACCTGATTCGGGTGCACGCGCTCCGCGCCGCCGCGGACTACCTGCGCGCGAGCCTAGCGGGGATGGGCTACGACGTGCGCGAGCAGGTGTTTCGCGTCGAAGGCGAAGAGGTGCGCAACCTGGAAGTGGAAGTGAAGGGAAGCGCGCGGCCGGAGGAAATCGTGCTCATCGGAGCGCACTACGATTCCGTGATCGGCGCGCCGGGCGCGAACGACAATGCGAGCGGCGTGGCGGCGCTGGTGGCCTTGGCGCGCTGGGCGCGCGAGCGGCAGTTTGCGCGCACCGTGCGCTTCGTCGCCTTTGTGAACGAGGAGCCGCCGTTCTTCCAGAGCAAGGCGATGGGCAGCCGCGTCTATGCGCGCGAAGCGAAAGCGCGCGGAGAAAATATTGTCGCCATGCTGTCGCTTGAGACCATCGGCTGCTATTCGGATGCGCCGGGAAGCCAGTCGTACCCGGCGCCCTTCAGCTTTTTCTATCCGCGGACGGGGAACTTCATCGGCTTTGTGGGCAACGTGGGGTCGCGCGCGCTGGTGCAGCAAGTGGTCTCCCTGTTCCGGGAGAAGGCGAAGTTTCCCTCCGAAGGCGTGGCGGCGCCGGGGTGGATTCCGGGCATCGGCTGGTCCGACCAGTGGTCGTTCTGGCAGGAGGGCTACTCCGGCGTGATGGTGACGGATACCGCGCTCTTCCGCTACGCGCACTACCACACCGAGCGCGACCTGCCGGAAATGCTCGACTACGAGCGCACGGCGCGCGTCGTGGCCGGCGTCGAGCAAGTGATCGGGGCCCTCGCGGGGCCGTGATGCCGCGTGTGGCGCGTCGCGACCGAAACTCTTTCTTGGAGGTTAGGAGTCCACGTTGCCCAGCCCCTCGCTGAACAACGCACTTCCCTTTATCGTTCGTGGTGATGCCGCTGCAGAGCTTGGAGGATGCCGTTCACAAGCATGGCAGGCGTTGGGGGGCAACCGGGGATGTAGGCGTCCACGGGAATCACGGCGTCAACCGGGCCGACGACTGCATGGCTCCCCGCAAAAACCCCGCCGCTGCACCCGCAAGCTCCGACGGCGACAACCAGCTTCGGAGCCGGCACAGCTTCGTACGTCAGCTTGACCGCTTCAGCCATATTGCGCGTGACGGGACCCGTGACCAGCAACATGTCGGCGTGCTTTGGTGACGCAACGAAGTGGATGCCGAACCGCTCCAAGTCATAGAAAGGGTTGGTGAGCGCTGTGATTTCGGCTTCGCAACCGTTGCATGAGCCTGGGTCCAACTGCCGAATGTTAAGGGCTCTGCCCAACAGAGCGTAGATTTCTTCGCGGGCCTGCTCGGGTTCCGGGGAGATGACTGTAATCTCGGCCTTCTCATTGACATTCCAGCGTCGGACCAAACGCTGTTTCGAAACGCCGGTCCAAGGGAAGGTTTGGGCCGCCACGATTGCACCGTGGCCCACTTCGGCGCACCGGCCACACCCAATGCATTCTCCGTACGACAACCTCAGCTCAAGCTGATCACCCGCTTCCCTGGTCGTGAAAGCTGCCGTAGGGCAGATTTCGGCGACGCGACGCGCAATCTCCGGCGTGAGAAGGGCCGGGTAAACATCCGGCATGCGGCTTCCTTCGCAGGTGTTCAAGAGCGCTTCCACTGGAATCAAGGGGCTGCGCTCTCGCAGGCTGCGTTCGAGAATATCCAGAATCATCGGTCACACCCGGAATAAGAAAGATTGAAGCTTTTGTTGATCAGAGGGAAGTCCGCGATAATGTTGCCAGCCACGGCGAGGGGCATGGCCGGCCAATTCTGGAACGACGGTGACTTGACATGGCAGCGCCTGAGCCGGCCGTCCTCAATCTCTACCCAGTAGAAGAGTTCACCGCGGGGAGATTCCACTGCTGAATGCCCTTGTCTCTGCCCGTCGAATGGAACTGCAAGCCGGGTAGGGCCGGGCGGCAAAGCACCGAGGGTCTCACAAATCAGGCGTGCAGAGACAGCGGCTTCCTGAATGCGAATGCGGGCGCGAGCCAACACGTCGCCGTAGTGGATGGTGGGTACCTCGAGCTGCAAATCACGGTAGCGCCCGTAGGGATGATCGCGGCGCACGTCGAGGTCAACACCGCTGGCTCGCGCGACAGGTCCCACCACGGCGAGGTCTTCCGCAAAGTTTTCGTACAGCACGCCGGCGGTTTCAAACCGGCTCTGAACGGAAGGGGTCTCCAGGATGACATGAGCCAGCGTCGCAAACTCTCGAGCGGCCCGGGCAACAGCTTCGCTGAGCATGGCACCTTGCTTCGCGTCGAGGTCTATTCTCACGCCGCCTGGGCAGGCCACTCCTCGCCAGTAGCGCGTTCCGAAGCAGCGCGCCGACGCCCGCAGGAGAGACTCCTTGATACTACTGGCAAGCGCGTGGGCCACAACGAAGCCCACATCGTTGGCCAGGAATCCAACATCGCCAATGTGGGCAATCAGCCGTTCGAGTTCGAGGCCGATGAGCCGAATCGCAGCCGCCCGCAGCGGGGCAGAAACTGCGCCGGCATTTTCGACGGCCTGGCAATAAGCGACTGCGTGCGCAAAGCAGTTGTCGCCGGAAACCGATTCCGCAATGATCACACCCGAGTCCGCCGTGCTTCCTTCAAAAAGCTTCTCTGTGCCTTTGTGCGTGTAGAAATGTCGGAGTTCAAGATGCAGGACTAAATCTCCCATGACACTGAAGCGGAAATGCCCAGGCTCGATGATGCCCGCATGCACGGGCCCGACGGCGACTTCGCACACCCCCTGCCCCTGCACTTTGAGGAATGGATAGTCCCTCTCGACCCATGGGATCTCGCTGGGCGTCTTCAACATCGGATGAATCTCTTCCGACCAGTTCTCATGGAATAGCAAGGGCCTGAGATCCGGATGCCCGGTCAGGTTCACACCGTATTGATCGTGGAGTTCGCGCTCATACCAGGTCGCGGCGGGCATTAGGGGGGTAATGGAAGCGAGCGGCCCGTCGATCCGGCGCTCGATGATGCGGTAATCCGGATCGCCCAGGTCGAACACGTAGCGCACCACCACCTGGCGGGACTGGGTCAGGCTGCCGAACAGAGTGACCAAGCGCGCCGGAGCCCCGCTGTGCGCAAGCGGAACAGAAAACACTGCGTCGCCGGAGCCCTGCTGTGGTTCAAGGTCTTCGGGGTTTCCGTTGTCCTTCATTGCAGCACCTTTACCGCTTCGTGCAAAAGAACTGAGAAAACTTCCGGAATGCGGATACCAAAGAAAAGCAGCAGAATCCCTGCAATAAACATCACGGCATATTCGGTTCGTGTGAAATGAGGCTTTGGCAGGACCTGTTGAGGCTCCCCGCAAGTCATGCGGAACAGGTGGTACACGAACCCGCCAAACACAATGGAAAGCACAGTCAGGAACACGCCACCGACCAAGTACCTCGATTGCAAAAAGGACTCACTCAGAATTGCGAACTCGCTGACAAACAGGCTGAAGGGCGGCATGCCGACAATCGCCAGCGCGCCCACGACAAGGACAGCGGTCGTCAGCGGGGCGGAGCGTCCCATTCCTGTTACACGGTCCATCCGCAAAGTGCCGAAATTGTGCCGCACATTTCCCGCACCGAAGAAGAGGAGTGACTTCGCTACGGAGTGGTTAAAGGTGTGCAGCAGGGCACCCAGGAGGCCCAGCGTGCCGCCCAAACCCATGCCCATGGCGATAATCCCCATGTGCTCCACGCTGCTATAGGCCAGCATGCGCTTGAGGTCCCGCTGCACCAGAATCAGCAACCCGGCCACAACGATGGAAACCAGCCCAAAGAACACAAGCAACGCGCCGGGGAATTCCCTCCCAATGGCTCGCGAGACTAAAATCTCGTAACGTAACAGCGCATACATCGCGCAGTTGAGGAGGATCGCGGAAAGCATGGCACTGATGGGAGTAGGCGCCTCCGCATGCGCATCCGGCAACCAACTGTGCATGGGCACGAAGCCCACTTTCGTGCCATAGCCCACGAGAATGAACACAAAGGACAGCCGCATCAAGTTCGGGTCAAACTGCTTCTGGGATACCGCCGCGAGCAGGGCCGACCAATCCAGTGCTGACGTGTGACTCATCCCTGCTTTCACCGCCGCCAGGTAGAAGACAATCGTCCCGAACAGGGCGAACGCGATGCCAACTGTGCACACGACCAAATATTTCCAACCCGCTTCGATCGCTCCTTCGGTGTTGTAAAAGCCGACCAGTAAGGCCGACGCCAGCGTTGTCGCTTCCATCATGATCCACAGGACGCCAAGATTCGCGGAGAGGCACACTCCCACCATGGTGAACAGGAAGAGGTTGACCAGCGCGTAGAACCAGCGGGGCGAAGTGAAACGCCCCTCGCCCATGTGTTGCAAGTAGCCCGTGGCGTACACCAGGGAAAGAACCATGATGAAGGCAATGTTGACGAGAAAGAACGAAGTCAATCCGTCGGCCCGCAAGTACTGCCCTTCCAGAGCACCCGACTTGTGGACCCGCCACACCAGGTTGCCGATGGCTGCCGTCTCCGCGGCGCAAAAGGCCAGGGCAGCCCAGTTCGCGATGCGGCGGTCCCGGCAACCGAGCAGCGCGATCGAACCCAACAGCGGGATGAGAAGAGGCCAGAGAAGCACCATGGTGGTTATCCTCGCAGCCTCCGGAGTCTCGACACATCGAGATGCTCGAACGTATCGCGGATGCGGAACGCGAAGATACCCATGAGCAGAAGCCCAATCAGGACATCGAACAGAATGCCCATCTCAATGATCAGGGGCATTCCAAACGTGGTGGTCAGTGCCGCGAGAAAGATCCCGTTTTCCAGCACGAGCAGCCCGAGCATCTGCATCAAGGCTTTCCTTCGGCTGACCATCAGGAAGGCCCCGGTCAGGATCAGGGCGACCGCCGCCGCCAGAGCATCCTCGGGCACGCGGATGCCGAACGTATATGACCGCACTGCGGCGTAAGAAACAAAGATCATGATCACCACAATAAGAACAGATTGAGCGGGCGTTGTAGCTGCCTGGACATCGCGGCGGCTCTTCAGCTTTTCCATGAGCCAGAAGAATGCGTAGGGAATCCCCAGCACCTTTACCACGAAAATCAATCCTGCCACGACCCAGGCCTCTATGGAGCGCTCCAAATAGGCCGTCCCCGCAACTTGGGCGGTGATGATCGCCGACTGCAGGCCGAACACCAAAATGCTTGTGGAAATTCGACGTGCCACGGCGAGGAGCACTATCGTCATCATCAAGAACACAGCCGAAGTGCTCACCACTTTGACGGCCGCAACATCAGCGAACTCCATTCCATCACCTCTTTGCGATCATCGTGAAAATCACTGCGAGAATACTGAGCGCAGCAGCCACTCCTAGAAAATCCGGTACTAGGTACATGCGCAGTTTCGCCACCCCGCTTTCGATGACTGCAACAAGGACAGCCAGGGCCAGCACCTTCAGCACATAAGCGCCCAGCGCCAGGCCCAGCGCTCCCCAAGTGATCTCCGCCACCATCCCCCACGGCCCGAAAAGCGCAATTAAGAGAGCCAGGAGCACATTCAACCGGACAGCACTCGCCCACTCGATCAGAGCCAAGCTAGGTCCTGAGTATTCCAGGACCATTCCCTCATGGATCATGGTGAGTTCTAGGTGCGTCGCAGGGTTATCCACGGGCATTCGACCGGCCTCTGCAAGGGCCACAATTCCCAATGTGGTGAAAGCCAGGATATGCACCGCAGAAATGTCAAAGAAGTTTTGGCCAAGAGTCCACTGGACAATCCCTGAGATTGTCGGGCTGTGCGCGACGATGGAGACTGCCACGAAAGCCAGGAGCAACGGCCCTTCCGCAAGCGTGGAAACCAACGCATCGCGGCTGGCGCCCATTCCTCCGAATGCGCTTCCCCCATCCATTGCGCCGAGCATCAGAAAGAAGCGCCCAATCGCCAACAGGTAGACGAAAAGAATAAAGTCGCCTTTGTGTCCCACAAGCGCGCCGGATTGAAATACAGGAATGAATGCAGCAGCCGAAACGATGACCCCGAAAACAATTCTCGGGGCTGCGCGAAAGATCCAGGAGGCGGTTGGAGGCACCAAATCTTCCTTGCGGAAGAGCTTGAGAAGGTCTGAGTAAGGCCGCCAGATGCTCGCTCCCTGTCGTTTCTGGAAACGGGCCTTCAAGCGCCCAATGATACCTTTCACGAGTGGAGCGGCCAGCACCAGAAACAGCACTTGAACAACTCCAATGGCGACCGTCATCGTTGAAACCTCAGAAACACGAGAAGACCCACCAAGGTCAGGAAAATGTAGAGCAGGTATACTTGAATGTTTCCGGTCTGCAAGAGCCGGAGCCAGTGCGCCAATCCAACCACCCGTTCGACCGCGGGGCGGTAAAACGTCCGCTCAAACGATGTAGTTCGGACGGAGTGATATGAGATTGAGGCCGGGGAATACGGCTGCTCAGCGGGAAACATCTCAATCTTGCGATCGGGTTTGTAGACCCTGACAAAAACCATTCGCAACGGTTTGGAAAAAGCCGTTGCGGTGTATTGCATGCGGCCCGTCAGCGTCGGAAGCCCACACCCCCAGGTCGCAGTCACCCGTTTACCATGGCTCACCAAAAGTGCAAGGAAGGCTATAACCAGGATCGCCGCACCGATCCACGGCATGACAGCGAAGAATTGCAGTTCTCCGGATGGTGGGAATCCACCCACAAGCCCGTTCGCCAGTCGCGAAACGGGAACCAGCAGAACAACAGGGAGAACACCGATACCAAAACAGACCGCCGCCAGCGCAATCAGTGCCCCGCGCATGGACAAAGGAACCTCGTGGGCGTTCTCCGCCTGCTCCGTTCGCGGCCGGCCGAGAAACACTACCCCGTAGGCCTTCACGAAACAGGCCAGCGATAGTCCCCCTATCAGCGCGAGGAGTCCCACCAACAGTGGCAAAACCACCTGAGCATGTGCACTTGCCAAGTTTGACCCGGCCAAGAAACTTCTGAACAACAACCATTCGCCGACAAAACCGTTGAAGAGAGGCAGACCCGCAATCGAACAACACCCAATCAAAATGGCAACCCCTGTGAAGGGCATGCGTTTTTGAAGCCCACCCAGTTCGTCCTGAGTTAATTGGTGTGTGCCATGGGAGATGGCCCCCGCGCCGAGAAATAGGAGACTCTTGAAAAAGGCATGATTCAGGCTGTGCATGAGGGCGGCCACGAGAGCCAGCGCGGCCCACTCCGGCGAACGGTGTGCGAGGAACAGGAGTGACGTACCGAGCCCCAGGTAAATGATCCCGACGTTTTCGATACTGCTGTAGGCGAGCATGCGCTTCAAGTCGTTCTCTGGCAGGGCAAACAGAATCCCCAGAAGTCCAGAAACGGCGCCCGCAACCAGAACTAGATAGCCCCACCAGGCAGGTCCCCCGCCGAGAAAGTCGAAGCCGAAGCGAACAAAACCATAGATCGCAGTTTTCAGCATCACTCCGGACATCAGGGCCGAGACCGGGCTTGGCGCAATCGGGTGTGCTCTTGGCAGCCAAAGATGGAAAGGAATGATGCCCGCCTTGGTGCCGAAACCCACAAACGTGAGCAAGAACAGCGCGGTTCGTACACCGGAAGACAAATTGGCCGAGGCACTTCGGATGGCGGCAAATTCCAGCCCATGAGCAAACGGCCAGTAGAGAAAGAAGGAGGCCACCACGGCTGCAGCGCCCACGTGCATCATCAGAAGGTAGATAAAAACGTTGTTGATTCGGTCTTCCGAGTCCCCCTCGACCAGGATCAGACCTGCCGAAACGAGCGTCATCAATTCCCAACCGACGAGGAACGCAAAGCCCGTTGAGGCGGTCACGACCACTGCCATTGAGAAGATGAACAGCGAAAGAAGCGCCCACATCCAGCGTGCCTTGCCCGGCTCGTAGTGATGGGCTATGTAAGAGGTGGAGTAAATCACCACCGGAAGAGAAACCGAGCACAGCAGGAAGAGAAAGAGCGCGCCGAGGCGGTCAATCGTCAGCGAAACAGGGAACGACGCGACACTTGGCAGTCCGATGCTAACTGGGATTCCCTGCCACAAGCATGTGCTCGCAACACTGAGCCCCGCAACAGTGCCTGTGATCAACAGAGCGGCACCAAGCGACCGAATTGTCTTGGATCTCCCGCCCCACTGTGCCAATGGAACAACCACGCCCAATAGAACCAGGAAGGTCGCGTATGTCGCTTGCCAAACCATTTGAACCGACTACAACCTTTCGCTGAGCATGCCCTAGGTGACGCCCAGCAACTCCACGGGCATACGATCATAGATCACGGCTATGCACCGAGGGAAGAAGCCTGGCTCTTGTCTCTAGGTTGAGCGCGAAGACGAGAGAATTCTACGGCGAACCAGCAAGCCTGTGTTGCCCACTCGACGAAACGCTTCGCCCAGAAGCTTGACTCTCTCGCTCATCGGCCCGCCTCAGTCGGGAAGCCGACCCACCCGCCGCACCAAGAATCCTTCTCCACCTTGAAACCGGAGCACTCGGGGCATCAACTCCCAGGCTTCGGCCGGAGCCGTCCAGAACAGGGGGGTTGGGTCGGCCATCTGCTGAAGCACGAGGGCTACTGCACTACCGGCAAGAACCAGCACCAGACACACCCAAAGTCGTTTCTCAGGCTACCGCGCCCTCCTTCATACGGGATACGCGTGCGAACACCATCTGCCAGGCTTCTTCGAAGGAGACGCTATGCTTCTGAGCCAGTCGAAGGGCTGCTTGCAACTGGTGAAACTCCCGGGCCGAATAGTAGTTACGCCCGTTCTTCGTGCGCGGGAAGAAACCGGCTTTCGCGAGCAACTCGGAAACCTGGCTCCCCTCCATACCCAGCTTTTGGGCCATCAGGTCCATCGCGTAGTAATCAGGCATTTCTTTGCTCCACCCTCAACGCCTATCTTGCCCGACCCGCATTGCCCGCGGCAGAACGTTAGAGCTGCGCGCATATGCGAAGATTCGCAGGTCCCAGGCGAAAAAATTTTGCGCCCTATACGGCCGTCACTTTTGCAACCTCCCTCAACATATCCCGGACACCAACCAAGTGATTGTTGAAGATCTCCCTCGCCACATCCAACAGCTTAAAGAGCTTGGGGTCGGTTACGGAATAGAAGACATTGCTGCCCGATTTCCGGCCGGTCACAATGTTACGGAATCGCAATACGGTAAGCTGCTGGGAAACGTTGGCGGGCTCAATCTTGAGCAATTCGCTCAGTTCGTTGACGCTTTTTTCCCCATCCCGTAGGCAATCCAAAATCCGAATCCTCACCGAATGAGCGAGGGCCTTGAAGAACTCAGCCTTGAACTCCGCGATCTGGGGCACGTCCTGCCACTCCTGAATCTGCGTGTATTCGAGCATGCGCAGAAGGCGGTGTCAAGGAATGTTTTTCTAGCGGTTCCATTTGCCTTGCCGGGCTTTTCTTGAGAGGGTTCCTGGGGCCATGGGGTTCGCCAGGGCTCACTCCTGACTTCTGTCAGGGCGAGCGCGGCCCTTTATTTCCATGAGTACAGTTTCCAATTCCTTCTCGCCTGGGTTTTCGACCGTGTGTGCTTCAGTCGGGTCCCAAGCAATCTCGCCAGCCTGCCAATGCTCCTCGCGGGAAGAACCCTCTGGCAGCGTGATTCGGAGTGCATCGCGCGCTCAACAGAGCCCTTGGTTTTGCACCTAGCGGTTGCGCTTGAGTGCGATCCAGCGTAAACTGCTGCAAAGTATGGAATAAGTTCGGGGCGTGGCTCAGCCTGGTTAGAGCGCCTGGTTCGGGACCAGGAGGTCGGTGGTTCAAATCCACTCGCCCCGACCAATTCCTCTCCGACTTCATTCCATCTGGCCGCCGATCTGCCGTCGAGGCCGCTCGCTGCGTTTGGGATTTCGGTGCCCGGCCCACACACCGCGCTAACACGCCTTTTGGCGTGCCTATCTCCTCGCGCTGAGCAATCCCAGTCGGCGCTTCTTGCCGCGGGCCGTTTTCCTTCTTCGGTTAGGGACGATTGGGGGGGAAACGCATCTGGCGAAGGCGGGCCTGAAAGCTGGGATCGGAACGAAGCCCGTCGGCCCCTGGCTCGACGTTCAGGAAGATCAGGTCACGCGTGTGATCCTGAAAGGCTTGGTTCAGCCAGCGAAGTGCATCGTCCTTGCGGCCCAGGAAAGAATATGAGTGGACGATATCGGCCGACGTTAAGTGGCCGTTTTCCTTGAAGTATTGGAGTGTCACTCCAATCCACTTCTCAACCACTGCGGAGTATCCGCTGGCGGCGTAGCGTCTGCCCAGCTCGGTCGCTTCATCCGCGGGGCGCCCGATCACGGTCAGATACTTCTGCCGATGTCGTAAGGCATCGTCGAACTTGCCCATCTTCTCGTACGTCAGGAAAAGGAAAACGTGCGTCCAGCCGTAGTTCGGGTCGAGTTCGAGCGCCTTTTTCAGTTCCTCGATTGCCCGTTCGTAGCGCCGGGCAAGGTAGAAGTGGCGTCCCACGTAATGCCCAATCAGGGCCGAGTGGGGATCCAGCCGTTGAGCACGGCGCGCGGCGGCGATGGCCTCGTCGTGCCGCCCCACGGCCGCAAGAAAGTGGGAATAGTAGAAGTGAGCATCGGCGCTGCCCGGGTCGCTCTCAATCGCGCGTCGGAACTCCCGCTCCGCACCGGCCCAATCCCATTCGTAGTAAAGCTTGGTCATGGCGAGAGCAAGCTGCGCCTCGGGGAGTTCCGGGTCGAGTTCAAGCGCTTTCTGCGCGGCGCGGTGCGCCTCCTCCAGCGCCTCGCGCGGACGAATTCGCACGCCAAAAATGTACGCCCGCGCGAGGCCTGCATACGCCAGGGCGTAGTTCGGTTCCAGTTGCACGGCCCTCCGATAAAACCCAATCGCGCTCTCCAGTCCCTGCACGGTGGCCTGGTAGTGGTGATAGCGAGCTCGCAAGTAGGCCTCGTAAGCATCGGGGTGCACCGGGGCGTGCCGCTGGCCGCGCAGTTCCGCGCTTTTCGCCGGTCCCACCAGTGTGTGGATTTGCCGGCTGACCGCCTCGCTGACGTCGCCCTGCACGGCGAGCAGGTTCCCCGGCTCCCGGTCAAAACTCTCCGCCCACAGGTGGGTCTGATCGGCCACGCGGATAAGCTGTGCAGTGATGCGCAGCTGGTTGCCTTCCCGCCGGACGCTTCCTTCGAGCACGTAGTCCACTCCTAATTCCTGTCCCACCTGCGCGACGTCCTGGTTCCGTCCTTTGTATTTCATGGAGGTGGTGCGCGCGATCACGCCGAATCTCTCCGGGTTCACCCGGGCGAGTTGCGTGATCACCTCCTCAGTGAACGCATCGCCGAGGTAGTCGTGCTCCTTTGCGCCGCTCAGGTTTTCAAACGGCAGCACCGCCAACATCACCCGTTGCGACGCGGCCTTTTCCGGCCCGCGCAGACTGGGCCACACGAGCGCGCCCACGGCCGCCACGATCAGCAGAGCGACGGCCGCAGCCACTCGGGCTTTTTGCGGATTCTTCGTCGCCGGAGTTGAAGCAGTCACGGGCACCTCTGGCGCGCGTGATGCAATTTCCGCTGTTACCTCTTCCACCGCGGCCATAAAGCGGTAACCGCGCTTCGGCAGGGTCTCGATGTATTTCGGGTGGTCGGCGGAATCGTCCAGGGCCTCGCGCAGGCGGGCCACCGCGCTGTTCACGCTGTTCTCGAAATCAACGAAGGTGCCGCCCGGCCAGAGCCGTTCCTGCAGCTCTTCCCGCGTGACCAGGTCCCCGGGCCGCTCAAGCAACGTGGCCAGGATCTCGAACGGCATCCCGTGGACTTTCAGCTTCATGCCATTCTTGTGGAGTTCGCGAGTCCAGAGGTCGGCCAGATAGGGGCCGAAACGGAGGGTCTTCCGCGTTGCGCCACGGTCTGTCGAGGACATGGCCAAGCCTACCCCAAGTTGCCTGCGGGACTGGCCAAGTATAGCAGATGCAAAACGGCCCACATTGGCAATATGCTTCGCCTCGGAAACGCCCGCCTAACCTTCCCTTCCACAGTGACTTAGGGCGCAAGCTTTTTTCAAGCCGCGCTCAAGCCGTCTTCTATTGCCAGCCGCCTCAAAAGCAGGCAAGAAGACAGCATCAACCGCAAAAGGTGTTGCCTGTTGCGCGCGGGGACGGCCATCCCTATGGTCGGCTCGGGGCAAGTTGGTTCGGTGGCATCGGAGGCTGTCGATGAAGACGAAGGCTGCAACTCACGCAAGCATCGCGCACAAATCCTGGAAAGGCGTGCTGAGCGCTTCCGTCTTTAGGCGGCGGGTGGGATTGCTTTTGTTCGCTGCGGCGAGCTTCCTCGCCGCTCCGGCAGCCGCCCAGAACGACCTTATCAGCATCAACGCGACCGGCACCGCCGCCGGCAACGGGAACTCGGGCATCGTTCTGGGTACCATGGGCCCGCGCGCCAGCGCCGACGGCCGTTTCGTCGTTTTCGAGAGCAACGCTAACGACCTCGTCTCCGGCGGCACCACCCTGGGTCGCGTCAACGTTTACTTACGCGACCGGCTTAACAGCATGACCACGCTGATCAGCCAAAACGCCAGCGGTACGCTGAACGGCAATAGCAACTCCTTTTCGCCCACCATTACGCCCAACGGCCGCTTCATCGCATTCTTGAGCAACGCCAGCGACTTGGTGACGCTGCCCGACGCGAATGGCAGTCTGCTCGACGTCTTCCGCTATGACACTTGCTTCGGCGCCGTGGCCCCCTGCACCCCGGCCATAGAGCTCGTCAGCATCAATTCCGCGGCCACCAGCAGCGGCAATAACCGCGTCTCCATCGGGAATTTTGAAGTGAACCCCCATCCCTTGCGAGCCTTCGTGGTCAGCGACGACGGCAACCGCATCCTGTTCGCCAGCCGGGCCACCGACCTGGTGGCGGGCTTCGTGGACGGCAATGCCAGCAGCGGCGCGGACCTCTACGTCCGCGATGTGTCCCTCGGGCAAACTTTCCTAATCACCCCGAACGCCGCCGGCACCGCCGGCAGCAACGGGCGCCACGGCAGCTATGAGATGGATCCCACCGGGACGGCGTTTGCCTTCCACAGCAGTTCCACGGACCTGACCGGCCAGGCGGATACGACTGTCATCGATATCTACTTTCGCAACCTGTCCGGCATGACTCTCGGCCCCGCCACGAACCTGACCGCTGGACTGAATGACACCACAACCGTGGTGGGTCTGGGCCTCGGTTCGCCAGGCTCCTTTTTCGTCATTGGGCACACATTTGCCATTAACCACGGTTTGCCTGAAGGCAACGGCAACAACCCCGACTTGATCCTGCTCAACCCGCAGACCCTGCAAAGGACGCTCATCACAACGAAGTTCGACGGCTCGGCCACTGCCAACGCGGGCACTACGGGCATTGAGAAGTTGGTCCAGATTGCAGCCGCCGGCTACCTCCTCGGCTTTATTACCGTTGCGTCGGACCTGCTCGACCCGCCGGTTCTTGGCAATATCGCGCAGGGATATCTGAGGCTGTTGCAGGACGGCGTCCCTGCACCGGTCCAACTCAGCAGTGTGGCCTCCGACGGCAGCCCCGCCAACGCCGACGTAGTGGAGCAAACCCCCTTCATATTTCCGAATACGAACGTGCCAGCCGCGGTGATTGGCACGCGGGCCACAGATTTGACCGGCGACATGGTGGGTGGCATGAAGGTGCAGTTTTTCTTGGTTGGCGGCGGCGTGAACCCGGTCCTGCTTACTCAGGGCCCAAATGGACCCGGCAACGGCGATGCCTCCAACGCCTTCGTGAGTCTTGATGGCGCGACCGGGACACTATCTGTCACCCACGTCAACAACTCCACCAACCTGACCTCATTCCCCAATCCCGCTGGTAACCTGAACGTCTTTACGTCCGCGATTCAAACGCCCGCCGCCCTGCCCACGCTTTCGATCGACGACATAACCAGAATGGAGGGGACCGATTTCGCGTTTCCGACCGAGTTTACTTTCACGGTTACTTTGTCGCAGCCAAGCCAGCAACCTGTGACTGTGGAGGTTGTGACGAACGAAGGGACCGCCTTCGGCATCTTTGATTATAGCGAGGACGGATTTCCAATGACGCTCACCTTCAACCCAGGGCAGATCGCAAAAACGGTGACGGTCAATGTCAGAGCGGACCAATTGAATGAAGAGGATGAGACCTTTTTTGTCCGGCTCTCCAACCCGGTGGGCGCCACCATCGCCGATGGCGAGGGCCTGGGCACCATCTTCGACGACGACGCGCCACCCACCGTGAACTTCACTCCCACTACACAGAGCGTGCCTGAGACCGCCGGCAGCGCGGAGGGCAGGCTGGAATTGAACACCCCGAGCGGGGTGGACGCCGTGCTGACCGTCAGCACCCAGGACGGCACCGCTGTCGCCGGCGCGGACTACGAGCCGCTGTCGAACTTCGGTGTGGTCATCTCCGCTGGGAACACTTTCGCGACCTTCCCCATCACCATTCTGAACAATCCGGCCGCGCAAGGTGACCGGAACTTCTTCCTCAACATTGTGAGCGCGCAGGACGCCACGATCGGCGCCGGGCAGGCTGAGGTGATCATCCAAGAGATCGCTCCAGACTTGAGCATCATGAAGGCCGCTGCCACTTCACCGTTCACGCCTGCGTTCATCGTAGGCGAACCGGGTTTCTACGACATCGTTGTAAGCAACAACGGCAGCGGGCCCACCACGGGCGTGATCTCGGTGACCGACACGTTGCCAGCCGGGTTGACGTTCGCGGGCCATTCCGGCAGCGGCTGGATGTGCATGGCCAATGGCCAGGTGGTCACCTGCACGCACGCGGGGCCGGTGGCGCCGGGCACTGACCTGCCCACGTTATTCCTGACGGTAGATGTGGACGCAGCCGCGATTCCGTTGGTGACAAACAGCGCCAGCGTTTCAACCGCCGGCGACACCAACGCCGCCAACGACACTTCACCGCAAATTTCCACGTTCGTGCAGCAGCCCGAGGTGGATTTAGGAGTAGATGTCACGGCATCGGCCAGCACCATTTCCCTCGGAGGCTCCGTGAGCTTCGATTTTACGATCAATCACCTCGGACCGGCGCTGGGCAGCGGCATCATGTTCACCGCCACTTTGCTCGACGGCACTCTGAACTCGGCCACCCCGAGCGTCGGGACATGCGGCCCGCCACAACCTGTGCCGATGAGCCCCGATGTGTCTTTCGATTGCGCGCTGCCGCTCAACCCGGGCGAGACGGCCACTGTGGGCGTCACGGCGACGCCTACGGCCGCGGGTACATTCATGGTAACCGGCGGAGTCAGAGCCAACGAAACCGATCCTAACACGGGCAACAATATGGTCACCGGCTCGGTGACCGTCAGCATGGTGAGCGCGGATCTGGCCGTGGTGCTCAGCGACATGCCCGACCCGGCCGCGGTCGGCGCAAACGTCACGTACTCCGTCGTGGTTTCGAACGCCGGGCCTTCCATTGCCACCGGCGTATCGCTGGACATCACCCTGCCAGCGCTCTTCGTCTTCGTTTCCGTGATGACGACACAAGGCAATTGCGGGCCGCCGTCGCTCCTGGTGTTCCTGCAAGTGGATTGCGCGATGGGCACGCTCGGACCCGGCGGCAGCGCTACCGTAACCGCGGTGGTCACACCCACCGTGGATGGAATCTTTCCCATGGATGCGGATGTGACCTCCGGTGTGCCGGATCCCGATCTGACGAACAATTTCGCCAGTGAGACCACGACGGCGACTCCTTCCGCGGACGTGTCTGTGACAAAGACGAATTCGCCCGACCCGGTCAATCCCGGCGGCATGCTGACCTCGATGATCGTCGTCACGAACAACGGCCCATCGCCGGCCAGCGGCGTGACCGTTGTGGACACGCTGCCCTTCGGCGCGCTGTTCAGCTCCGCAATGACGACGCAGGGGGTCTGCGCTGGGCCGGCTCCAGCCGGCTTCGACGTGACCTGCAACCTCGGCGCGATTCCGAGCGGTGGAATGGTGACCATCACGGTCGTGACCAACATTCAGGGGGCGCTTACGGGCACACTGACCAACAGCGTGACAGTGACCGCCGCAGAGCCCGACCCCAATCCGGCAAACAACATGGCTTCCGCCACAACGAATATTGCGGCCATCGCGGATCTCTCGGTTACGAAGACGGATTCGCCGGACCCGGTCAACGCCGGCAGCAACCTCACCTACACCATCACCGTGACGAATAACGGCCCGGCGACGGCCACCAACGTCAGCATGAGCGATATGTTGCCGGGGGGCGCGACGTTCGTTTCCGCCACGCTGGCGCCCAGCGGGCCGTGCCTGTTCGCCAACGCCACGGTGACGTGCACCATCGGTGTGATGACGAGCGGCGCCACGGCTACGGCCACTGTGATTGTGACGCCTACAGCGTCGGGCACGCTGAGCAACACGGCCACCGTCACAAGCAACGTGCCGGATCACGTTCCGGGGAACGAATCGGCCACCACGAGCACGCTGGTAAACGCTCCCCCGCTCTCCAGCATCAGCATCGGCGCTTCGCCGATGGCCCAGAGCGTAATGCCGGGTCAAGCGGCGAACTTCGCTCTCACGATTGGGGCAATGCCCGCAGGCGCAGTCTTCAACTCTCCGATTATGTTCACCGGCACGGCGAATCCTCCTGGCGCCACCATCACCTTTTCGCCAAACCCGGCGCCCCCCGGCTCATCCATAGCGACCACTATGATGACTGTGCAGTTGCTCAGCAACAGCGTGGTGCCGCCCGACGCTCCGTTGCCGCTCCTGCCCGGTCCCCTGCCTGTTTGGCTTGCGCTGGCGCTCGTGACTGCAGGTGCCGTGGCGAGCCGAAGGCCGCAGCGGCGGCTGGCTTACTGCCTGCCGGTGGGATTGCTCTTCCTGCTGCTGACGCTCGGCGGATGTGCGCAGAGTTCGGCCGTGCAAACCGGACCGGTGACCATCACCGTGATGGCGACTTCGGGCACCGTGAGCCAGTCCACCACTGTTACGGTGGACGTTGTGAGATAGGTGGAACTCGCAGCCTCCGCAAGCAATGCGGCGCTTGGGCCCCGCGGTTACAGCACTTAAGTCATCGGACCTTCTGGCTTAGCTTTCTTCTTATGCTGACATTGCTTAGAATTGCTGACTGTAGATGAAATTGTGGCTCATGCTGCATCCTGAAACAGCAAGATTCAACACGTTTCAACAAGCGATGGGCAAACGATTCATCACCAAACACTTCGAGACAACAAGATTCACCAGGTTTCAACAGGGGCTGGCACCTGGTTCGGGACCAGGAGGTCGGTGGTTCAAATCCACTCGCCCCGACCATAATTCTCCCTCATTTTCAACAGCAGAAGCTGGTGGTTCCCCGCGCAAGTCGCGGGATTTCGGCGCGCGGCTCAGACGCCGCGCGTGCGCCTCAACAAATCCACTCGCCCCGACCAATCCTCGGTTAGCGGATTCATCTGGAACCTAACCCAACTCGAGATTCCGCTTGACAGGGGAGCATTACTGGAGTAAGAGGTCCATTAGTATGATATTCACCCGTACGAGCGAATACGCACTTCGCGCCGTGACCGTTCTGGCCATGCAGCCTGCCGGCAAGCGCACCGGCGCGCGCGAGATTTCCGAGGCCGAGGGCATTCCCATGCCCTTCCTCTGGAAGATCCTCCAGAACCTGGCGCGGCGCCGCGTGGTCCGTTCGTTCAAAGGCATCCGGGGTGGCTATGAGCTGGCACGGCCCAGTGACCGCATTACTCTCCACGAGGTCGTATTCGCCACCGACGGGATGGACTTCAGCAACCAGTGCGTGCTCGGGCTTCCCCACTGCGGGCAGGAGAACTCTTGCCCTTTGCACGACATCTGGAAACGAATTCGCGCCGACATGACGGCGATGTTGGAACGCAACACCCTGGCTGACCTGGCGCGGGTGGCAAGAAAGCGGGCCGTGAAAAAGAAGCGGGGCTCGGCTACCCGAAATTGACCTTATGGACTGAACTTGATACATAAAGGCAAAGGAGCACTTCTTCCCATGACGACTGCAACCGAAACTCTTCGCCGGGAGCACGACGTTATCCTCCGGATGCTCGACGCCACCGACGAAGTCATTCGCCGGCTGAACAACGGCGACAGGATTGAGCCCGGCACCCTGAATGGACTCTTGGAATTCTTCCGCCTGTTTGCCGACCAGTGCCATCACGGCAAAGAAGAGGACTTGCTATTCCCCAAGCTCCAGCAGAAAGGAATGCCGCGCGAAGCAGGTCCGATTGGCGTGATGCTGCTGGAACACGATCAGGGCCGCGCCTTTGTTCGGCAAATGGCGCAAGCCGCCGAAGAATATGCCAAGGGCAACCCGGGCGCGGCGGCGCGTTGGACCGCTGCGGCCGCCGGCTACACCGCCCTGCTTCGGGAACACATCTACAAAGAGAACAACATCCTGTTCGTGATGGCGGAGCGCATGCTCACGCCGGAGGAACAGGAGGAGCTCGCCAGGCAGTTTGAAAAGGTGGAAGTCGAGAAGATGGGAGCAGGCACGCACGAGCGCCTGCACGCCC
>Ga0214473_10003565_pt1 | contig 18831 bp, 19 predicted proteins | sample RVTome_7_FD_203509 | JGI IMG/M metagenome (GOLD analysis project Ga0214473, IMG submission 203509) | Soil microbial communities from uranium-contaminated site in the Upper Colorado River Basin, Wyoming, United States - RVT98D197 | ecosystem: Environmental > Terrestrial > Soil > Contaminated >... | reverse complement strand
CGGCGCTTGACTTCCTTCCTCAGCTTCCTGAACTCCCCTGTCTGCGCTCCGGCCAGCACCAGGGCCAATGGCTCGGGAAGCCTCTTTTGCAGCCTGGACCAGCCCTCGATCAAAAAAGGCAGATTCTTTTCGGGGCGAAAGTCACCCACCCAGAAAACGAACCGTTCGGGCAGCGCGTAGCGGCGCCGCACGGCCAAGTGAACCTCCAAGTCGGTCTGCGGCCGAAACTTCTCGGAGACCCCGTTATGGATGACCCTCACCTTGGCCGGGTCGACCCCTGCATAAGCACTCAAAGCGGAAAAGGAGATCTGCGAGACGGTGATGATCCGCCGGGCTTCCTCCAAGGTGCGTCCGAGCTGCCTCTTGTAACGCAGCCGCAACAAAGGCTGCAGACTGCGAGGGTACAGGAGCGGAGTGACGTCGTGGATGGTAGACACGAGGGGTACCGCAAGGGGAGTGGGCGCCCAGGGGCTGGGCACGTGCAAGAGGTCCACCTGGGACTTCTCCACCAAAGCTCTGAACGCCCCCCGTTCGTGGGGGGCAAGCGGGTCCATGTTGGCCGAGACCAGGGTAAAGGCGTCGACCAAAGGGATAGCGTCCTTCTCCTGATCCCTGCAGAAGATCACGAACTCGTTGTCAGAGCCGGCAAAACAGTTGAGCAGGTTCCGGGAATAGGTGCCGATGCCCCGGTAGCGTATAGCTCTTGCGTCGAATCCTACTCTCACGTTTCCCCCAGCACGCGTCGTGTGCCGGTCAGGCTGCCAAAAAAGCTGTGCTCAAACCTAAGCAGAATAGTAACAAACGATGGGTCGCGTGCTTGCACCTTCTGGTCAACAATTATAAAATGAGTGCAGGCTCTGTCCTGAACAGTGTAGATTTGTATTCTAAGTGGAGAAGTTAGCCAATGCTGAAGAGTGTTGATCGGGAGGGGACCAACGGGTTAGCCGCGAGCAGCGCCGTTCTAGAGAAGGCGTGGCGCATCCTCGACCAGCACAAGCTCGAGATAACCAAGAGCTGGCTCAGTCATCTCGTCAGTCAGATCCACGACCTTGATGCCTTGGAGCGATTTCCCACCCAGGACAGCATCCGCACGTCGGTAGAGCTCATCGAGGGTCTGGCCAACTGCCTCAGAGATGAGGAGACCCTCGCGCAGTTCGAAGCCGGGGGCCTCTACTACAAGCAGGCCGCGACTCTAGGTCTCTTGCAGAGAGACGAAAACGGGTCGATCGGCTCCCTGGCGCAGAGCCTCGACGCCCTGGAGCGCGCCATGTGGGACCGGCTGTCGGAGGGCTTGCGGCAGCAGGACCGGGAGATACTGCGGTTGGTGCGCATCCTACGCCTGGGACTGCATCAGATAATGACATCGGCCACGGAGGCATACCACCAGCAATCGAGCGCCGAACTCGACCGGCTAGCCTACAGCGACACCCTAACCGGCTTGAGCAATCGTCGTTTCATGGAGCAGGAGCTGGAGCGCCACGTGGAGCTATACAAGCGCTATCGCCATTCGTTCGCACTCTTGATGCTCGATTTCGACAACCTCAAGTGGGTCAACGACACTTTTGGGCACGCGGCGGGCGACTCCGCTCTCAAGCATCTGGCCACCCTCATGCGCATGAACGTCCGCGACGTGGATATCCCCTGCCGCTTCGGCGGAGATGAATTCGTGATCCTAATGCCCGAGGCAGAGAAGAGCGCCATCCAAGCGGTGGGCCGCAGGATCGCCGAATCTCTGGCCAAGACCGAGTTCAAGCTGGGCCGGTCGTTCGCCAGTCTCCAGGTGAGCTTCGGCACTTCGGCCTGCCCCGAAGACGGGGCGGAGTCCGAGATCCTGTTACAGGAGGCCGACGCCAGTCTCTACCGCGCCAAGCAGAACAGGCCGGAGCAGGCGGCCCTGTAGGATCAGGTTGGCGGCGAGCCGCACTCGAACGCTTCCCCCCTCAAGGTCTCGACCGCGTGGCCGAGCACCGGGGCGATGACCGCGAAATGTTCCCGGCAGGCCTTGGGACTCCCCGGCAAGTTGATGATGAGCGTGTTCTCGCGCACGGCCGCGACGGCCCGGCTCAACATGGCGTGCCCGGTCACGGCCAGCGATGCGGCGCGCATGGCCTCGGCGAATCCAGGGGCCAGCCGGTCGGCCACTGCCCGAGTAGCCTCGGGGGTGCGGTCGCGGGGCGCGAGGCCGGTCCCCCCGGTGGTCAGGATCAGATCCAGCTCCCCGCCGTCCGCCAAGGCCGCGAGCAACTGCTCGATCCGAGGCTGATCGTCGGGAACGACGTACGGCTCACCGACCTCCGCCCCCAGCCCTTGCAGCAACTCCCGCAACAGCGGCCCGGAGGCATCGGCGCGCAGCCCGGCGCTGGCCTTGTCGCTGAGGGTGACGACGGCCGCGCGGATGGGATGCAGGTGAGCAGTATCGTTCATGCGCCAATCGTTCCAGCGTCCGTCGTTCCCGTGTCCGCCGTTCCCGCGCCGGTCCCCCAGGCCCGCACACGCACGGGATCTCCCGGTGCCACACGGCCCCCGTGCAGCACGCGCACGAAGATGCCTTCCCGCGGCATGACGCAGTCTCCGGCCTGCTCGTAGATGGCGCAGCGGGAATGACACTCCTTGCCGATCTGTGTGACCTCCACCAGCGCCTCCCCCAGGTCGAGAGTCGTCCCTAGCGGAAATGCCGCCACCTCTAAGCCGAGAGTAGTTACGTTCTCGGCGAAGTCACCCGGCCCCACATCCAGGCCCAAGGCGGTCATCTTGTCGATGGATTCCTGAGCGAGAAGGCTGACCTGCCGATGCCAGGGACCAGCATGTGCATCACCCTCGATGCCGTGCTCCGCCCGCAGGAGGACTTCGGGCACGGGCTTCTTGCGCTCGCCCTTGGCCGCGCTGACGTTCGCCGCGACTACCGTGCCGGTCATCCCGAGCTCGGTGGGAGCGGGGCGGAGATAGTCCTCTTTGCCCCCGGTCTTCTCGAGCAGGCGTATGTCTCCGATGACCATGCCGCGATCCACAGCCTTGCACATATCGTAGATCGTGATGGCCGCCACGGCCGCGCCGGTGAGGGCCTCCATTTCGACCCCTGTGCGGTCCTCCGCGCGGGTAACGCACTCGATATCAACGCGTGACTCCTCTTCCGCCACCACGAAGGTGAGATCAACCTGACTGAGGGCGAGCGGGTGGCAGAGGGGGATCAGTTCCGAGGTCCGTTTCGCAGCCATGATGCCGGCCACTTTGGCCACCGCCAGGACATCACCCTTAGGCAGTGCCACCTGCTGGAGCAGGCGCATCGTGGCGGGTGCCATCCAGACGCGCGCGCCCGCCCGGGCCGCGCGCCGGGTCGACTGCTTGCCACCCACGTCGACCATCCGTGCGTCGCCGGCGCCATCGATGTGAGTCAGACGGGACTCGTCCACCTCAGCCTCCTACCTGCGACATGCCCCGGGAGGTAAGACCCGGCAGCACGTTCTTGTCAAAGGTCTTGCACTCTAGCGATTCCTCGATGCAGGAGAGCACGGCGTCTTCATCTCGCGCCTGGATCGCGCCCCTGACGTCGATCTCGTCGCTCGAGAACAGGCAGTTCTTGAGCCGCCCGTCAGCCGTCAGCCGCAGGCGGTTGCACTCCCCGCAGAAGTGATCCGACACCGACCCGATGAATCCGATAGTGCCCTCATGTCCGTGGAAGCGGTAGTAGCGAGCAGGTCCCCAACCCCCGGGAGAGGCCACCGGCTCCAGGCGACCCAGCCGTTCGACTCCCAGCTGCTGGAGAGCCGCCATGACCTGCTGCTTGCTCAGCGATTCGCTGGTCGAGCGTGGACCGCAGCCTCCCACCGGCATCCACTCGATGAAGCGCACGTGCAGCGGCCGCTCGCGTGTGATGGCCACGAAGCTGGGAAGTTCAGCCAGCAACTCCGGCATCATGACCACGTTCAGCTTCACCGGGCTGAGATCAAACCGCAAAGCAGCCTCGACCCCGGCCAAGACCGCTTGCAGCGAGCCCCCGCGGGTCATGAGCCGATAGCGCTGCGGGTCGAGCGAATCGAGACTGATGTTGACCCGGTCGAGGCCCCGTTCTTTGAGCGCCGCGCCGAACCGAGGAAGCAGTATCCCGTTGGTGGTGAGAGAGATATCACGAATCTCGGGGAGGGCATGGATCATACCAATCAGATCGGGAAGACCTCGCCGAACCAGCGGCTCGCCTCCGGTCACCCGTACCTTGGAGATGCCCATCCGCACGGCCGCATTTACAAAAAACGCCATGTCTTCGTACGAAAGTATTTCCTCATGCGGCTTGAAGGGCACTCCTTCGGGCGGCATGCAGTAGACACAGCGGTAGTTACACCGGTCGGTGACGGAGAGGCGAAGGTAGTCCACGACTTGCCCGGCGGGAGGATTCACTTCCTACACCCTTCGGATGGTTATTGTTGAGCGTTATACTCGCGTAAGTATACGCTCTTCGATGAGGTCGGCCAATCCCCGGAAATCATCGAGCGCCAGCTGCGGGACCGGATAGTCTGGGAACAGCTGGTCGCTGGCGATCCCTATGAGCTCGTCGGGAGCGCTCACCAGTTCGGTACTCCTGGCCCGGCGGGACACCTCGATCTTGGGGGCGTCCTGTCGCTTGAATCCCTCAGTGATTATCAGATCCACCGGTTCGCGGATCTGCCTCACCAGCTCCCCCAACTGCCGTTCTTCTTGGACGCTGTTCAACCACACATATTTGTCTGGCGAAGAGATGCCCACCACCGCGGCTCCCATTTCGCGGAAGCGGTACGAGTCGGTGCCGGGAATGTCGACTTCAAATCCGTGAGTGTCGTGCTTGAGGGCCGCCACCCGGTAGCTGCGGCTCCGCAGCTCCTCGATGACACCGAGGACGACTGTGGTCTTGCCCGATTTCTTCTTGCCGATGAAGGACACGATGGGGAGGGGGCATGCGTCCATGAAGGCCCGGATGCGGGGCTGGAGCGCCGCGCGCCAGCCCCCGCTCCCCCCCGCCGCCAGCGCCTGCCGGGCGGCCTCCAGTTCCGCGGGCGTATTGACGTTCACGAACAGCTGCTCGGGATCGCCGTGGGTACCGTCATCCATATCCAGATAGCCCGTGTTGAGATCGGGATAGATGTCGAAGATACGCCGGCCACCCGACAGAATGAACTCTCGGTAGGCGTCGAGGGTGCGCTTGCTGTAGACGGCGCAGAGGGGCTGGAGATACTCACCGTGACGGGGGACGAAGACGTCGAAGTCCGTTGACTTGTCCGCCAATTCCCACAGCAGCCGGGGAGTGACCAAGGGCATGTCGCACGCCAGGCATATCACCCGTTCGGTGGGAGCGGCCAGCACCGCCGTGTAGACTCCCACCGCCGAGCCGCCCTCGGGCAAAGCGTCGTTGACCACCGGAAGGCCAAGGCCGTGAAACCGGGAAGGCTCGCGTGTGACCACGAACACATGAGGGAACAGGGGAGCGAGGCGATCCCGCATCCACTCTAGAAGCGTCCCGCCCTGGAACAGCGCGAAGGCCTTATCCTCCCCCATACGGGAGGACAGCCCTCCTGCGAGAAGAGCCAGACTCACGTCCGAGCGGTACGGCTGCCAGAACAGCGTGCCCCGCGGCCCCGCACCGCGGTCCGTGGTCGCCTCCATCGTCTCATCCATACAGGTGGTCTCCTGACTACTCGTCTAGCCGGCCAGCACGTGTAGCGCCGTGGCCTTCACGCTCGCGGTCACCCGTCTTCCCGGTCCGATCTCAAGTTCGTCGGCCGACGCCCGGGTGATGAGAGAGATTACCTCACCTTCGCCGCCGAAGACGGCCTCGATCCCCGGCTCGCAGTCAAGCCTGACCACTACCCTCACCAGCGGGCCGGAGGGAGCGACGCTGTCGACCACTCCACACCAGCGGTTGCGCACGCTGGTGACAACTGGGGTGGCACCCCCATCAGCGGGGGCGAGGGCCACGTCTTCCGGCCGCACGGCTATCACCACCGGCGCCCCCTGGTCCAGGTCGGCGACAGCCTCCACCAAGATGCCGGCTCGGGTGCGCACCGTGCACAATCCCTCGCGGCAGGCCACCGCTTCCCCGTGCCATATGGTCTCGGCGCCGGTGAAGTCGGCCACAAAAGCGTTTTGTGGGTGCGTGAAGACTTCCTGAGGCGTGCCGATCTGGACCAGGCTTCCTTCGTAGATCACCGCTACTCTCTGGGCCAGAGCCAAGGCCTCGTTGTGCTCGTGAGTGATGATGACGACGGTGGCCGCGAGACCCCCGACCACGCGCCGGAGGTCCTCGCGGAAGCGGCGGCGCACGTGCACGTCGAGATTGCTGGTCGGCTCGTCCAGGAACAGGATATCCGGTTCGAGCACCAGAGCCCGAGCCAGGGCCACCCGCTGCATCTCGCCCCCCGACAGGGTGCGCATGTCGGCGTCGGCCAGGCTGGAGGCGCCCATCAGGTCCAGTGTGCCGTGGACCTTGAGCCTGGCCTCCCTTCGCGACAGACGCCGGAACCGGAGGCCGAACCCCACGTTCTGCTCCACGGACCCTTGGAAGAGCAGAGGCCGCTGAAACACCGCGGCCGCGCGCCGACGGGCGACCAGGTCGTGGGTGTCGACTGGGTTCCCAAAGTAGGTTACCGACCCGGCGTCGGGCCGCTCGAGAAGGGCGAGCAGGCGGAATAACGTGGTCTTGCCGGCGCCGTTGGGCCCCAGTATGGCAAGCACCTCTCCTTCGAAGACCTGCAGGGAGTCCACAGAGACGACCGTCCGTTTCCCATACTTCTTGACGAGACCCTCAGCCGCGATGGCGACCGACCGGACTTCCGAAGACCCCGCCCCCGCATGCGCCATGACGGTTTCTACATCGGTCACGACTGCAGCCACCGGCGCCGGATACCTTGCTGAGTTCGGGTGAGCACGAAGGTGATGACGAAAGCCAGCAGCAGGAGAATGAGACCGAAAGCCACGGCCATGGCGTAGTTACCCTGCGTGACCAGGGCCATGGTGGCAGTGGTCATGGTGCCGGTCATGTTATGGCCGTTGACCGAAAGATTGCCCCCCACCATTCTGACGGCCCCGACCTCGCTGATGGCGGCGCCGAAGCCCGCCACTATCCCGGACAACAGCGTGACCCGCGCCTCGCGTAGAACGAGCCAGGTGGTCTGCCATCGAGACGCCCCCAAGCCCATCGCCTGCAACCGCACCTCTTTGGGAACGGAACCCACACCGCCCATGGTAATGGCCGCGATCACGGGTGCGGTGATGAAGAATTCAGCGATGATCATGGCGGTAGGCGAATAGAGCAGGCTGAGCGACCCCAGAGGTCCCTGGCGGGAAAGCAGCAAGAACACGAACAACCCGACCACCACGGGGGGAAGCATGAGGCCCACGTTCAAGACCGTGGCCGCCGCTCCCCATCCCCAGAAACGCCTAAGGGCCAACCAGGAGCCTATGGGGATGCCCACCACCATGCCAAGAAGCGTCGCGGTGCCCGCGACCCGCAGCGACATCCACATCACTCCGAAGACGTAGCTGTCGCCACTGACCACGAGGGCGACTGCCTGCTTTATCGCGTCCCAGAACACACTCAAAGCCGGGCCATCCCAGTGAGAAAAGGGGCGCCTCGCCGACCGCGAGGCGCCCCCATTTTACAGTGCGCGCCGACCCTATTCGACCTGGCCCGCGTTAGGCACGAACAGCGGTTGCCCGAACTTGTCGGCGCCGAACGTGGCGATCAGATCTTTCTGCACCGAGTCAGAGGCGATCCAGTTCATGAAATCGATTCCGCCTTGCCCGTTCTTCGCAGCCTTGACGGTGATCACGTGGTACTGGTTATAGAGCGCCTTATCGCCCTCGACAAGTATCTCTAGTTGCAGCGAAGCTTTCTTCGACAGATATGTCGCCCGATCGGCCAGCGTGTATCCACCCTTTTGATCGGTGATGGTGAGGGTCTCGCCCATTCCCTGCCCGGTGGTCTGGTACCAGGCCCCGGAGGGCGTAACGTTGGCGGCCTTCCAGATGGTCTTCTCTTTGGCGTTGGTACCCGAATCGTCACCGCGGCTGAAGAAGGTCGCCTCCGCTTTGGCGATGGCTGCGAACGCATCGGCCGCGACAGTCATGCCCTTGATCTTGGCCGGGTCAGCCGCCGGACCGACGATTATGAAGTCGTTGTACATGACGGCCTTGCGCTCCAATCCGAAGCCGTTGTCCATGAAGATCTTCTCCGCAGCCGGAGAGTGGACGAGCAACACGTCGGCATCGCCGGTCTCACCGAGCTTCAAGGCCTCGCCGCTGCCCACCGCCACGACCTTGACGGTGTATTGCGGGTAGACCGCGTTGAAAGCCGGGATCAACGTGTCAAAGAGACCGGAATCCTGGGTTGACGTCGTTGATGCAAGCACCAGGTCTGACTGGACAACGCTGGTCGTGGCGGTCTCTTCGGTCCCGCCACAGCCTGAGGCGGCCGCCGTGACCGTTAGTGCGAGCGCCAGTACCAGCATGGCGACAAGCCACGTCCGCCGGCTCGGACGAAACGCTTTCATCACCCGCGTCGCTCTCATCCCTTCTTCCCTCCCGATCGTGGATCCGTGGAAGAGAGCCTTCGTGGGCCCGGAGACCTAGAAGCAGCCGAGCTCGCAGACGCGCACCTTTACGCCGACCTCGTCGCACGCTTGTCCCACGAGGCTGTATTCCACCCCGAGCTGCTCGGCGAGGGCGCGGGCGTCGTGACAGGTCAACACGTTGTCCGCCGCGGCCTGCTGCACCGCTTCTTTGATTTGCTCCAGATCCATAATGGCTCCTATGAACTAGTTATCAGCATACATTGGATACAAGCTGATTCGCAAGGGCGCTGCCGGGGAACACCCTATCCCACGGCGCTCTTCTTGCCCAGTTGCCCACGCCCGCGCCGCGACGGCGCGCCGCCGCCGCTCGCAGCCGCCCTGGCGAGGCCTTGTGGGAGTCGTCGCGGCCGCACATGGCGCCAGGCCGCCCGACCGAGTAGAATCGCACCATCCTGCAAGTACAGGAGGGAAAGTGCCCGCTTTCGAACGCATTCTGGCCGCTTACGAACACGGTCTTAAGAGGCTCGCCGACGAACTGGTCGCCGAACGTGATCCTCCTGAAGAAGAGCGGGCCCATCTCATGCTGGTGGCACAGATCCTCCAAGCGGTGGTTCAGTCGTACGACGCCTACCAGCTCAACCGAGCTCCATCCCTGGAAGCAAGCACATCAGTGATGTATGCCGCGGCCGCCCAGCAGGAGCGGCGAGTGCTCAACGTGCCCCTGCGCAGCCTGGTGGACAACAGCACCATGACCGCCTGGCACGCGCGCTTCCTCAACGGGAGCCTGGGACTTAAACGCACCATGATCGTCAGCGGAGGTCCCAACGTGGGCAAGTCCACGTTGCTCAACGCCCTCATCGACCTGTTGCCTCGTGACCAGCGGGTGGTCATGGTCGATGACGCAGAGGACGAATTACCTGCGCTGCGCGGCCGGTCTTTCACCGTCCAGATCAAGGCCAAACGAGGCACGCCGGCTCGGGCGACGGTTTTTCGCAAGTGCGCCGATATGAAACCTAACTGGTTGGTGGCCGGCGAATTGGTACGGCGAGACGGCCCCGGGTTTCTCGAGGCGTTGGCAGAAGGAGCCTCCGGACTGGCGACCGTGCAAACACCGGACCCGGAAGCTACCCTCAGCGATTGGCTGGTCATGAGCAAGACGGCCGGGGGGTACCTCGAAAAGGTCAATCCTCTGGTGATCCACATGGAGAGGGACCAGGGCGGCCACCCTCGCATCCAGCGGATCGTCGAAGTGACCATGGACAACGGTAACCTGGTCCTCACACCCCGTCGACCGGCATAGGTCCGTGGCGACAGTGACACCGCCCGGCACCGGTTGCGCCTCGGCTCCGCGCGAGGCCCAGTCCGTCAGCCCCCAAGCAAGTCCCGCAACCCGCGCTCGTCCAAGAAAGCTATGCCCAGTTCTCGGGCTCTAGCCAGTTTGGAGCCCGCGTCCTCGCCCACCACAACGTAGTCGGTCTTCGCACTGACCGAGCCGCTGACCCGCCCCCCGGCCGCCACGATAAGATCGGCGGCCTGCTGGCGCGATAAGGTCGGCAGCGTGCCGGTTAGAACGAAGGTCTTGCCCGCCAGCGGCCCGGCACCTCTCTGCAGCCCCGCACCGCGGCCGTCGGCGCCCGTTGCACCTTCTGCGCCCGCGCCCGCCGTGTCGGCCGCCATGGTCACGCGGGCGGCCTCCAGCCGGGTGATCAAGTCGATACTGCGGGGGTCGCGGAAGTACTGCCACACGCTTTCAGCGATGACCGGCCCTATCCCCGGCGTCTCGCTGAGCTCCTCCACCGAGGCGGCGCGCAGTCCTGCCATGGTCGCAAAACGTCGGACCAGTAGGTCCGCGTTCTCACTGCCCACGTGTGGTATCCCAAGGGCGAAGAGCACCCGCGCAAGAGGACGCACTCGCGAGGCGTCGACCGCCGCGGTGATGTTGGCGGCCGACTTCTCTCCCAGCCGCTCCAACCCCGCTAACCGGCCGGCAGCCAGCCCGTAGAGATCGGCGGCATCGCGAATAAACCCCAGCTCCAACAGGCGCTCGACCAGCTTGTCGCCCACCCCATCGATGTCCATGGCCGCTTTGCTCACGAAATGTTTAATAGCCTCGGCTCGCTTCGCCGGACAATCGGGGTTGGGGCAGCGCACGGCCACTTCTCCTGGGGCGCGCACCACCGGGGTTCCGCATGAGGGGCACTCAACAGGCATCTGGAAGGGCTTCTCCGCGCCCGTGCGCAGATCGGTCAGGGGTGCCACCACCTGCGGGATCACGTCGCCGGCACGCTGGACGATGACCATGTCGCCCTCGCGTAGGTCTTTTCGCCTGATGTCGTCCTCGTTATGGAGGGTGGCTTTCTCCACGGTGACCCCACCGACTTCGACTGGCTCCAGTTCCGCCCACGGATTGAGAACACCCGTGCGCCCCACATTGATGTGGATCTTGATCAGCCGGGTCTGAGCGGTGGTGGGAGCGAACTTGTAGGCCACCGCCCAGCGCGGGTCTCGACCCACCGCCCCCAGAACGGCCTGCAACTGGCGGTCGTCGAGCTTCACCACGACGCCGTCGATGTCATAGTCCAGATCGTCACGACGCTCCTCCCACCGGCGGCAGCCGGTCACGATCTCCTCGAGCGTCGCCGCCACGCGTACGTCGGGGTTCACGCGAAACCCGGCAGCCCTCAGCCATTCCAGGACGTCGTGATGACCGGCGAACACCCTGCCCTCGACGTGCCCGACGCCGTAGAACCAGGCGGAGAGAGGCCGGGAAGCAGTCACCCGGGGGTCGAGTTGGCGCAGTGATCCGGCCGCGGCGTTGCGCGGATTGGCGAAGGTGGATTCTCCGGCAGCCACCCGCTGCTCGTTCAATTGGGAGAAGGCCCGCAGCGGCAGGTACACCTCGCCCCGGACCTCCGTCGCCGGCGGGAAGGGCGCTGCGGCAGGCTGCATAGCCAGGGGCACTGTGGGCATGGTGCGCAAGTTGGCGGTCACATCCTCGCCCACCTCACCGTTGCCTCGGGTGGCCCCGACCGCCAGCCGGCCGGCTTCGTACCGCAGGGATATAGCCAGGCCATCGATCTTGGGCTCCAAGACGAAACGGAGTTCGGAAGCCCCTGCTCCGGCGTCCGCCGCCAACTTCACCGTCCGCGTGTACCAGGCACTCAGCTCTTCCTCACTCTTGGCGTTCGCCAACGAGAGCATGGGCTCTTCGTGACGCACTTGGGTGAAACCGACGAGGGGCTCGCCACCGACCCGCTGGGTAGGGGAATCGGGGGCGACGAGCTCGGGGTGAGCTGCCTCGAGTTCCTGAAGTTCGCGGTAGAGAGCGTCGTACTCCGCGTCGGCGATCTCGGGACTGTCGAGTACGTAGTAGCGGTACTCGTGGTGACGGACAAGCGCCCGCAACTCCTCGACTCTCCGCGCTGTCGTCCGGTTTGCCCCCGCCACCGACCAGCCTCCCTTACCACTCGATCCCGAGTACCTCGGCCAACTCAGAGATAGTATGGACCAGTCTTCCCGGCTTTTCAGCCGCCAGAGTGTCGGCATCGAAGACACCCCAGGTCACCCCTATCGCCTGCACCCCGGCCGCGCGGGCCGCCTGGATGTCCGCCGGGCTGTCGCCAACGTACGCCGCATCGCCGGGAGAGACCTCCAGCCGCTTCAGGCACAGGAGAATGGGATCGGGGGAGGGCTTGTTTCCCGGGCTCTCGTCGGCGCATATCGTCGCGTCGAAGTAGCCCTCGATGCCGGTGAGGTCGAACGCCATCTGCGTCGTATGCCGGGACTTGCTCGTAACCAGGCCCAGCTTGACCCCGCTCCCCTGCAACCGGTCGAGCAGGGAAAGGATCCCATCGTAGAGGGTGAGCATGCGGTCGTGTTCCCTGTGGTTGAACTCCTGGTACGAGGCCACCAGTTCGTCGACGTGCTCGGGGCTAAAGATCATCATCTGCTCGCGCAGAGGCCGGCCCACGTAGGCGACAGATTCCTCACGGGTGACCTCCCTGCCCAGCACCTCGCGCATGGCGTGCTGGAAGGAGACGATGATCAACTCCACCGAGTCGACGATGGTGCCGTCTAAATCGAAAACCACAGCCTCGTACGCAGCCGTGTGGGCCGCTGGCGGGGCCGCTACAGGAGCTGCTGCTAGGGCCGCCGCGGGGGAGCGACGGGCTTGGTCGCTCACCGAGCCTGCCCCCACGGGCCCAGATCCTGCTCCCAACCGCGCAGCTCGTCCAACGCTTCATGAGACATGAGGTCGAAGTGGAGCGGAGTGATCGACACCCAGCCTTCGGCGATCGCTTCAAAATCTGTTCCCGGTTCGTGATGGTAGCTGAGATCGTCGTTATAGATGTAGTACCGGCGGCGAGTTCCCCTGGTCTCGTGGTGCTGCACCTTGTCGCCGTAGATGCGCTTGCCCAGGACGGTCATGCGCGCCCCCCGCACGGTCTCCCACGACCGATCCGGACAGTTCACGTTCAGCAACGTCTTGGCCGGGAAGCCCTTTGCCAACATCACCGAGACCAGCCGGCGGGCGAAGCGGGCCGGCACGGAGAGATCGTAACCGGGGTGATAACCCTCAGCCGAGAGGGCCACGGCGGGGATGTCGAGCATGATCCCCTCGAGGGCGGCCGCGACAGTGCCCGAATAGGTGATGTCGTCGCCCAGATTGCCGCCCAGGTTTATCCCGGAGACCACGAGGTCGGGCTTCCTGTCGAGCAGACCGAGAGCGGCCATCCGTACGCAATCGACCGGAGTGCCGTCGGTGCTGTAGGCGAGACTCCCGTCCGGCAGTTCCACTTCCTCCACCCACAGGGGCGAATGCATGGTGATACTACGGGCTGCCCCCGAGCGATTCTGATCGGGGGCCACTATGCGCACGTCACCCAGAGGGTCAAGAGCCGTCTTGAGAGCGGACAAGCCCGGTGACTCCACTCCGTCGTCGTTCGTCAGAACGATCAGCGGACGGGAGGGGTCAAAGCTTACCAGCGCGCAGTCCCTACCGGACATGGCAGGAGGCCGCGGGCTCAGTCGTTCTTGGCGGTCGCAGAGACTGGGGTCGAGGTGCCCGACTCAGACGACGCTGATGATGCGGACGACGCGGACGACGCCGGCGACACGGGTTTGGCTGCATCGGCAGCACCGGCGCTTTCCGAGGGCGAAGACTTCTCTGAATCGCCCCCGTTGCCGGAGTCGCCCCCGTTGCCGTTGGGTCCCGCGGACGAACCCAAAGCATTCCTTCGGGCGTAGTCGGTGCTGTAGAAACCCTTGCCCTTGAAATGGATGGCCACGGGGAACATTAGCCGCTTCACCGATGCGCCGCAGACTTCGCATTCCTTGACCGCATCGTCGGACATCCGCTGAAAGCGCTCGAACTGGTGCTCACATGAAAGGCAGCGATACTCGTACGTAGGCAAGGCTAGTGGACCTCCTGATTCATCGCATCGGTATTATAGCGGAAAAAGGACCGCTTGCGCAGGGCAGGTTGGCACTCTGGCTGGGAGAGTGCCAGGATCGGCGGGCGCCGCGAGGACGCACCTAGCCCCGGCCACCGTCCAGTCATCAGCGGTTGCGATGCCAGGCCAGATAGGCGGCGGCGGCCATGATCACCCAGTTGATAACCCCACGGCTGGATACGGTGAACACCACCACGTCCCAACTCACTCCGAAGCTCAAGAAGCTTGCGATCACCGGCGGAATGAGAAAGGCCCACAAGGTGGACAGCGCAGCCACCACCGCCGTCTGGAGCCCACGGTAGCGACCAGCGGCGCGGAGCACGGCCTCGCCGACCAGATAGCCTATCCCCGCGGCCACGAAGAAGAAAAAGAAGAAGAACCCGATGCTTCCTAGGATGTAGTAGTAGGCGAAGCCGATAGCCGTGCCCGCTCCCAGACCGGCGGCCACCGCCTGTAGCAGTCGACCGCTCTTGAGGGTCACCCGGGCCGAGCGCGGCATGCGCGCGCACTCCCGGCACTTGATGCCCACCGCGGCGAAGACCATGCAGTCCGGGCAGAGGGGCTTGCCGCACGAACTGCAGTTCACCAGGGTGGGTCGCCCGGGATGGTTGGCGCAGAACTGCTCCTGAGCGGCGGGCAGGTTTCCGCCGGCCGACCCCTCGCCCGGCTCGTCCGCCGCGGTGTCGAACGGAGGCGCGCCGTTCAACGGCTGCCGCGACGCCGGCTGGTCACCACGATCACCTCTCCTGGACTGCCGACAGGAACCAACTCCTTGCGGTAGCTGCGGTGCGTGGCTTCCAGCTCTTCCCGCGCCTGCGCGGCCAGACGCTCCATATCGGCCTGCAACTCGCCAAGCCGGCGTTGGAGCACGGCCAGCTGCTCCTCCATCTCCAGCACCCGCTCCACGCCCGCCAAGTTGAGGCCGCACTCTCCCACCAGCCGCTGGATACGCCGTAGCCTCTCCACATCGTCCAGCGAGTAAAGACGGGTGCTCTTCGACGAGCGCCGGGGGCGAATCAATCCCCGCCGCTCGTACGTGCGCAGCGTCTGGGGATGCATCTCGGCCAACTCAGCGGCGACCGAAATCATGAACACCGGCCGCATCTTGTCATCAAAGTCCATCACGATTCTCCCGCCACCTCAGATCCTCCCGATCCTATGCCGACCAGCCCGGCCGGCCCGCTCGCGGGTCTTCCTTGCGCGACGCGGCGAACTTCTTGAGCAGGTCTTTCTCATCGCCGTTCAGATCTTGGGGGGTGAGTACCTTGATACGAGCGATCAAGTCCCCTCGCCCGGAGGCGCCGAGCCGGGGAGCGCCCTTGCCCTTGAGCTTCAGCAGCTTACCATCCTGAGTGCCGGCCGGCACCTTGAGAGCCACATTCCCCTCCGGGGTGGGCACGCGAATGGTGGCTCCCAAAGCAGCCTCCATCATGGTCACCGGGACTTCCACCAGAAGTTCGGAGCCCCTCCTCGCGAAGATGGGACTGTCACCCACCTGGGCGACCACGTAGAGATCCCCTGGCGGACCGCCCCGCTGCCCGGGTTCGCCTTTACCCTTCAAGCGGATCTTCGTTCCGTCCTTCACTCCCGCCGGCAGGGGCACGGTGAACTTCTTGAGGGCCTGCGTCACCCCCGACCCGCCGCACGGCATGCAGGGATTATCGACGATGGTGCCGGTGCCGCCGCAACGGCCGCAGGGTTGGCTGAGGGCGAAGAAGCCCTGGCTCTGGCTGACCACCCCCCGCCCCCCACACTGAGGGCAGGTGGCCGGCGCGGTTCCCGGCGCGGCCCCGCTGCCCCCGCAGGTCTTGCACTGCACGGTCTGGGGCACGCTGATCTTCGTGGTGACTCCCTTGAGCGAATCCTCGAACGAGAGTTGCACCGACACACCGACGTCCTCACCCCGCTCGGCCCGCTGTGGCCGCCGGCCTCCTCCGCCGAACCCTCCACCGAACCCGCCTCCGAAAAGGTTACCGAACAGATCGGCCCAGTCGCCACCTGCCGCCTGGCCTCCCTGGAAACCGCGGAACCCGCCACCGGCCTGAGGACCCTGGCCGAAAGGCGAGGGCCCGGCGTCGTACTGTTTGCGCTTCTCCGCGTCAGAGAGCACCTCGTACGCGCTCGAGACCTCCTTGAACTTCTCCTCAGCCTTGGGATCGTTAGGGTTGGCGTCGGGATGGTACTTGCGCGCCAGCTTGCGGTAGGCCTTCTTGACCTCGTCCTGGGTGGCGGTCTTCTTCACCCCCAGGACCTCGTAGTAGTCGCGGGTTCCTGCGGCCACGATGCCTCGCCCCTATCCTGAGACGCCGGGATCGCCCGGTCTGTCCCGCCCGGACGACACCGCCACTCTTGCCGGTCGCAGGACGCGGTCGCCCTGTCGGTATCCGCGCTCGAGTACGGCGGCCACTATGCCCTCATCTTGGTCGGAGGGCTGCTCAAGCATGGCATCGTGCACATGGGGGTCGAACGGGGCGCCCACGGTCTCGATCTCCTCCACTCCCGAACGCCGGAGCAGATCGACAAAGAGGTCGCGGGTCAGGCGCACACCGCCCAAGACCTTGCTCTCCTCGTGATGTTCCGCGGCGTCAAGCGCCCGCTCCAGGTTGTCCAACACCGGGAGCAGCTCGCCAAGCAGTTCGCCCCTTGCTCGATCCCGGGCTTCGATCAATTCGCGGGCCGCCCGCTTGCGGAAGTTCTCAAATTCGGCCCGCAGCCGCAGAAGGGAATCGGTCAGCGCGTCGCGTTCGCGGGCCACCTCATCCAATGCGGCGGCATCCAACGCAGCGGCCTGCGCCCCGGCGACCGCGGTCTCCGCATCCGCCAGCTCGGTCGCGGCGATGGCGGGCCCCTTCGCCCCAGGGTCACCATGCGCCCCGAGGTCCTGGTTGTTAATCGGAATTCGCCTCTTGCCTGTGGTCATGAGTCCGTCTCTCGTCTATGGCCTGTCTGCCGCCATTTGTGCAGGCGACGGGTGGGCGGCCGCGTGGCGGCCGCCCACTCAGGCCTTGTTGGTACACCCTACGATGTGGTCACGCTCGCCGCGGCTTCCACCGTCCTGGGCTTCTGACCGCTGATGCTCACCGAGATCTTCTTCGGCTTGACGATCTCAGCCTTGGGAACCGTGACTTCAAGCACTCCGTTCTCGCAGTCCGCCTCGATCTTGCTCTCGTCCACCGTCTGGGGTAACGCGATCGACCGGCTGAACGATCCGTAGCGCCGCTCAATGCGATAGTACTTGTCTTCCCTCACTTCCTCTTCGAAACGCCGCTCGCCGCTGACAGTGAGAACGTTCTCCTGTATCTCGATGCTGATGTCGGCCGGATCCATACCGGCAAGCTCAGCCTTGAGCTTGATCGCGTCATTCGTCTCGATCACGTCGATCGAAGGAGTCCACGACTGCCTCTCGGCCACGTTGCCGCCACCCGCGCGGGAGAACAGGCGGTTGACCTCGGTCTGAAGCGCCGTCAACTCGCGAAACGGGTCACATCTTATCAGTGCCATTTCCAGTACCTCCTCTAATCCTTCTGCCGCGCCCGCCCTCCGCGGGCCCACAGCCCCGGCCGCCGTGGGGCGGCCGGTCTCTACTTTCTTGTCCGCCCGCCGCGACTGGGCAAGCGAAAGTCACACCTTATTTGTCTTCGTCGATGACCTCATAGTCGGCTTCTTCGACCACTTCGTCCTCGGCCGACCGCGCGTCCCCACCATCGGAGCCGTCGCCACCGCCGCCGCCCGCGCCACCACCATGCTGCCCTTGAGCCGCCTGGTAGGCTGCCTCAGACAGCTTGTAGGCCGCTTCCTGCAGGGTGTTCATCCGGCCGCGGATCAGGTCGATATTGTCGCCCTTGACGGCTTCTTCCAGATCGCGAGTGGCGTTCTCGATGTCGCCACGAGTGGCGCCGTCGACCTTGTCGCCGATCTCTTTGAGCGCCTTGCGCGTGGAGTACACCAGGTTCTCCGCCTGGTTCCTCGCGTCGACGAGCTCCTTCTTCTTGTGGTCTTCCTCGGCGTTGACCTCCGCGTCGCGTACCATCTTCTTGATATCGTCGTCGCTCAGGCCACTGGAGCTCTTGATCTCGATCTTCTGCTCGTTGCCCGTGGCCATGTCCTTAGCCGACACGTGAGTGATGCCGTTGGCGTCGATATCGAAGCCCACTTCGATCTGCGGGATGCCCCGCGGCGCCGGCGGTATCCCCGTTAACTGAAATTTGCCCAGCGTCTTGTTGTAGGCAGCCAGGTCGCGCTCCCCCTGGAGCACGTGGATCTCCACCGACGTCTGCCCGTCCTCCGCCGTCGAGAAGATCTCGCTCTTGCGGGTGGGGATAGTGGTGTTCCGATCGATCAGCCGGGTGAACACACCGCCCTTAGTCTCGATACCCAGGGAGAGCGGGGTCACGTCAAGAAGGATGATGTCCTTGACCTCGCCGGCCAGTACGCCTCCCTGGATGGCGGCACCCAGGGCCACCACTTCGTCCGGGTTGACGCCTTTGTGCGGCTCCTTACCGGTGAGCGCGCGGACCTTCTCCTGCACGGCCGGCATGCGGGTCATACCGCCCACCAGGATCACTTGGTCGATGTCGCCGGTCTTCATGCCGGCGTCCTGCATGGCCTGCTTGGTGGGGCCGACCACCCGGTCGAGCAGATCGCGGGTGAGCTCTTCCAACTTGGCCCGGGTTAGGGTCATTTCCAGGTGCAGCGGGCCACTCTGGTCCATGGTGATGAAGGGCTGGTTGACGCTGGTCTCGAGCACCGAAGAAAGCTCCACTTTGGCCTTCTCGGCCGCTTCGTAGAGCCGCTGGAGGGCTTGGCGGTCCTTGGACAGATCGACTCCCTTCTCCTTGCGA
>Ga0214473_10003564_pt1 | contig 18834 bp, 17 predicted proteins | sample RVTome_7_FD_203509 | JGI IMG/M metagenome (GOLD analysis project Ga0214473, IMG submission 203509) | Soil microbial communities from uranium-contaminated site in the Upper Colorado River Basin, Wyoming, United States - RVT98D197 | ecosystem: Environmental > Terrestrial > Soil > Contaminated >... | reverse complement strand
GGGTCGGTCCTCCAGGAACTCCCAACGCGCCACGCACACCACCAGCAACGGAACGCGCCTGGCCTCGCGCGTGAGCTGCTCGATCAGGTCCAGCAACAGGGGGTCGGACTCCTGCAGGTCTTCGAAAACAAGGACCACGGGTCCGCGCGCGGCCAACCCCGAGAGCATCGACAGCACCCCGCGCCGCACCTCGGCCGCGTGGTAGCGGTTCTCGTCGGTGCCCTCCTCCCCAAGGCCCAGCGCCAACCCCAGGCGTCGGGCGGCGCGCTCCACCTCGCCGGGGTCGACCCACTCGCCGACGATCTGGCGCAGCCTGCCGAGCACCTGATCCTCCGGCGCGCCGCGAGCCTCGCCGATCTCGCGGTAGACCATCTGGGCCAGCGGCCAGAACGTGACGTCTTCCTCGAAGGCGCTAGACCGCCCGGCAAGGACCTTGACGTCCTCGGGCAACCTCGCGACGAACTCCTCGACCACGCGCGTCTTGCCGATCCCCGGTTCGCCGAGCAACGTGACCAGGTGCGCGCGCTCGCGCGCACGCGCGCGTTCGAACGTGTCGGCCAGCAGCGTGAGCTCGCGACCGCGGTCGACCATCGGAAGCTGGCCTCGCGAGCTGCGCGACGACGTCCGCAGCCCCTCGACGGACCACGCCGAGACGGCCGCCTCGAAGCCCTTGGCCTCGACCTTGCGGTACTCGCCGAAGGCCACCGCATGCAACGCGAGCTCCCGCGTGGTCTCGCCGACGAGGATCTCGTCGGGCTCGGCCGCTTGCTGCAGACGGGCGCCGGCGTTCACTTCGGCGCCGATCACGATGTTGCGGTCGGCCGCGGTCCCCACCGCCACCTGGCCCGTGTTCACGCCGATCCGCACGTGCATCGGGAGCGGCAGGGCGAGCTGGTGCCCCAGCCTTCCGGAGCGGTCGCGGATCGCCAGGGCCGCCCGGATCGCTCGCACCGCGTCGTCCTCGTGTGCCACCGGGGTTCCGAACACGCCGAGCACGGCGTCGCCGATGAAGGCTTCGGCCAGGCCCCCCAGCCAGGACACCTCCTCGGTGACCATCGCGTGGAAGGCCGCGAGCACCTCGCGGAACCGTTCGGGGTCCAGCCGCGTGGCCAGCTCGGTCGAGCCGGCCAGGTCGGCGAACACCACCGTGACCACGCGCCGTTCCGAGGCCTCGGGGATCACCACCGCCGTGCCGCAGTTAGGACAGAAGTTGGAGCGGCGAGGGAGCTTCTCGTCGCAACGGGGGCAGGTCTCGGCGCGCGCCACGGCGTCAGCATACGGACCGGCCCCGACCTGGCCGAAGACTCAGCGACGGTACTCGATCAGCTGGACCGGGTTGCCGTCGGGATCGCGCAGCGTGGCGAACCGCGCGAACCCCACCTCACCGACGTGGGGGTCGAAACCGACCCCCCGGCCCTCCAGGTCGCGGCGAACCCGGTCCAGGTCTTCCACCCGGAACACGGCGGTGCCGCTGGCCGACGGTCGGTCGTCGGCGCCGTGCAGCGCCAGACGGACCGGGCCGGCATCGAACTCGGCCCACTCGTTCCCGTCGCGACGCAGGAGCGAGAGGCCGAGCACGTCGCGGTAGAACGCCACCGCGCGCTCCATGTCACGCGTCCAGTAGTAGATGTGATCGATCGGCCCCAACACACGGCCGATGCTACCGGCACCGCGCCGCCTCACGGTAGCGTGAGGTCGTGATGAACCGGGACCCGATCGCACGTCGCCTGGGCTGGATCGTTCTCGGTCTGGTCGGGGTCCTCGTCTACGGGACGGGCGGCTACATGCTCATGGGCTGGAGCTTCGTCGACTCGCTCTACATGACGGTGATCTCGCTCACCACGGTCGGGTTCACCGAGGTCCACCCGCTGGACGCGGGCGGACGGATCTTCACCATCAGCTTGATCGTCCTTGGTGGCGGGCTCGCGCTGCTGACGATCTCGCTGGTGGCATCGCTCGTCGTCCAGGGCGAGTTCGGCGCACGGGGAAGGAGACGACGCATGGACCGACGCATCGAACGGATGCGCGATCACTACATCGTGTGCGCGTATGGCCGTGTGGGACGGGCCGTCGCGAGCGAGCTACGCGCCGCAGGCGTGCCCTACGTGGTGATCGACCCGAACGAGGATCTGCGGGACCGGTTGGAAGAGGAAGGCATGCCGCACATGATCGAGGACCCGACCCGGGAGATCGTCTTACGCAGGGCGGGGGTCGAGCACGCGCGCGCCCTGGTCTGCGCGGTGGACTCGGACGCGACCAACGTGTTCATCACGCTGACCGCTCGGTCGCTGAACCCGACCCCTGCCGATCGTGGCCCGGGCATCCGAGCCCGAGGCGCCGGAGCGGCTGGAACGGGCGGGAGCCGACCACGTGGTCTCGCCGTTCGTGACCAGCGGCGGACACATGGCGCGCATGGCGTTGGATCCCGACGTCGTCGACGCCCTCGAGTCCGGCTCGAGCGCCGGACAGGCTCTGGCCCTCGAGGAGCGCCTGGTCGAGCATGGCTCGCCGCTCGCCGGTGGCACGGTGGCCGAGGCGCCCGCGCCCGTGCTGGCCGTGCGGCGGGCCCACGGGGACGTGATCGCGTCGCCTGGCGCCGACCTGACGCTGGCGCCCGGAGACGTCATCCTGCTGCTGCGCGAGTAGCCGTTGCGCCGGGGCGCCTGAAGCTCAGCCCTGGCCGAGGATCTTGGCCTTCTGGGCGGCGAACTCCTCGTCGGTGAGCACGCCGTCGGCGTGCAGCTTGGCCAGTCGCTCCAGCTCAGACGTGGCCGTGGGCGCCGCGGGCGAGGACGTGCCGCCGCCGCCCTGGTACATCCGCTTCTTGTTCAGCTCGCCCTGGTGGTAGATCGTCTTCTGCACGTCCTCGGGATGCCGGATGTCCTCGAACACCTGGCGGCCCTGTTCGGAGGCCGACTGGATCACCAGGGTCCCGGCGCCGACCATGCGGTCCAGGATCCCCTGCTCGAAGCGCACGTCGTTGATCGCCTCGAGCGGGATCTCCATCGAGTACTTCGAGATCCAGCCCATGCGGTGGATGATGCGGTCGCTCGTCACCGCGAAGATCGACGTCCACCAGTTGAGGAACTTGGGCAGGACGTAGACGATCAGGACCAGTGCGAGCCCTCCCCAGGGGATCCACCACTTCCAGTCGAACGCGGCCGAGATCCAGATCGCGGCCCCCAGTGTCACGACGGTGACCAGGGCGGGCATCGCCAGCGCGATCGGGTGTGGCCGCAGGTCCAGGATCAACTCTTCGTCGTCGACCAGGAGCCTCGTGGGGAACGCCATGGCCGGACGGTACCCCGGCACCGGGCCGGCGGCAACACGGCCGGTGAGGGTTCCTCAGGCGGGCTCGCCCAGGTGAGCGATCTCACCGAACGCCACGGTCGCCCCGCCGGTGTCGGTCGAGAGCCGGAGCCCGCCGAAGTCGTCCACGCCCACCGCGCGGCCCACCACCACCTCGCCCATGGTGGTGCGAGCCTGCACCACTCGTCCGATCGTGGCGGACACGGACATCCACATCGAACGGACCCGCTCGACCAGGCTGGGCTCGCCGGCCACGTACGCGCCGTGGAACGCCACCAGGAACGCGGTCAAGAGCTGACGGAGGCCGACGTCGCCGAGCCCCGCCGCGTGCTCGACGTCGACCGGCGGGTCCAGGTTGACCCCGACCCCCAGCACCACCCAGCGCAGGCGCTCGTCGCGCACCTCGGACTCCAGCAGCACGCCGCCCACCTTGGCGTCGCCGAGCAGGACGTCATTGGGCCACTTGCACGTGGCGGGCAACCCGGTCTGGTCGCGAACGGCCGTCGCCATCGCGGCCCCGGCCAGCAGCGAGAGCAGGCCGGCCCGGTTGGGAGCCAGCTCGGGCCGTAGCACCACCGAGAACATCAGCGCCCTTCCGGGCACGTCCACCCAAGGACGCCCGAGCCGGCCCCGACCCTCGGTCTGATGGGCCGCTGACACCAGGGTCCACTCCGGCGCACCGTCTTCGGCCAGGGCCTGCGCCGTGAGATTCGTGGAGGGGGTAACCTCATCGGCGCGCACGGGCGCCGCCACTTTGATCGCGGCGAGGGCTCGGCGCAGGTCTTCGTTCGTGAGCATGGGTCCTGGCCTCGTGGGCGTCGGAAGCGTCGGGAAAGGCACGATACGCGAGTGGCGGGCAAACAGAAGGTCCTGATCGCGAACCGCGGCGAGATCGCCGTGCGGATCCTTCGGACCTGCCGCGAGATGGGCATCCCATCGGCCACGGTGTATTCGGATGCCGATCGCGACGCCCTGCATGTCGAGATGGCCGACGAGGCCTTCCGGCTAGGTCCGGCGCTGGCCTCGGACTCGTACCTGTCGATCGACGCGATCCTGGAAGCCGCGCGCAAGGCCAAGGCCACGATGGTCCATCCCGGCTACGGCTTCCTGGCCGAGCGCGCGCACTTCGCCCGCGCCGTCGCCGCTGCCGGCCTCACGTTCGTCGGCCCGTCGCCGAAGGCGATCGAGCAGATGGGCGACAAGGCCGCGGCGCGCGGCATCGCCGATGCGGCCGGCATGCCGATCGTCCCCGGCACCCCCGAGCCCGTCGACGTGGCCCAGGCCAAGAAGCAGGCACCGCGCATCGGCTACCCCCTGTTGGTGAAAGCGGCGTTCGGCGGCGGCGGCAAGGGGATGCACATCGTGCGCGACGCCGAGCACCTGGAGGAGGCGCTGCGCCGAGCCGCCCGTGAGGCGCAGTCGTACTTCGGGCGGCCCGAGGTCTTCCTGGAGCGCTTCGTCGACCGGGCGCGCCACGTCGAGGCGCAGGTCATCGCGGACACGCATGGGAACGCGTTCTTCCTGGGAGAGCGCGATTGCTCGGTGCAGCGACGCCACCAGAAGCTGATCGAGGAGACGCCCTCGCCCCTGTTCGACGAGGCGCTCCGCCGACGGTTCGCCGAGGCCGCGGTCTCGCTGACCGTGCGCTCGGGCTACGTCAACGCGGGCACGATCGAGGCCGTGCTCGACGAGGACGGCTCGTTCTACTTCTTGGAGATGAACACCCGCCTCCAGGTGGAGCACACCGTCACCGAGATGGTCACCGGCCTGGACATCGTTGCCCTGCAGCTGCGGGTCGCGATGGGTGAGTCGCTCGCCGGCCTGGACCCCCAGCCGCGCGGCGCCGCCATCCAGTGCCGCATCAACGCCGAGGACCCGGGCCGCAACTTCCTGCCCGGCCCAGGGCGGATCACGCGCTACGCCGAGCCCGGCGGGCCGTTCGTCCGTGTGGATTCGGGCTTCGGCGAGGGCAAGGAGGTGCCGGGCGACTACGACTCGATGTTCGCCAAGGTGATCGTGGCGGGCCCCGACCGCGAGACGGCGCGCCGGCGCATGCTGCGCGCCCTGGACGAGTTCCTCGTCGAGGGCGTGCCCACGACGATCCCCGTGCACCGGTGGATCCTCGAGTCCAAGGACTTCCGCGCGTCCAAGCACACGACGACCTGGCTGGAGGGCGTGCTGGCCGGCGCCCAGATGCCCGCGCAGACCGACCTCGGCACGGGTGGGGCTCCGGCGACGACGACCCGGCCGAGCGACATCCTGGTCGAGGTCGACGGCCGGCGGGTGCCCGTGCGGATCTTCGACGAGCGCCGCGACGTGGCGCCCAAGGCTCCCAGCACCCACGGCGCCCATCACGGCGAGCACGTGCACGGCGAGATCCGAGCGCCGATGCAGGGGACGATCCTGAAGGTGCTGATCGAGAAGGGTCAGGAGATCCGGGCCGGCGACGTCATCTGCATCCTGGAGGCGATGAAGATGGAGAACCACATCGCCTCGACGCGCGAGGGCGAGGTCACCGAGCTGCCGATCCACGCCGGCCAGGTGGTCGAGACGGGCCAGCTCCTCGCCGTGATCGACTGACGCGCTGCTTCAACGCGTGCGCTTCAGGAAGTCCCCGACGAGCGCCTTGTAGCGCTCGGGCTCCTCGACGAACGTCATGTGGCCGCTGGACTCCAAGATCGCCAGCTCGGCGCCGGGGATGCCGGAGGCGATCGCCTCCGACGCCGCCGGAACGCACGTGCGATCGTGCCGACCGGCGAGCACCAGCACCGGCTGCACCACCTCGTCCAACCGGTCCTCGACCTCGATGCCGCCGTAGCCCTCGACCGCGAAGGTGCGCAACACGTCGGGCACGTACACGGTGTCTGCGGATCGCTCCAGGTACTCGGTGATGCGCGGGTCGAGCGGGTCGGCGAACTGGAACGGCAGCTGGTCGCGCCACAGCGCGTCGGCCTCCTCGACGGTGGTCAGCTCGCTCTCGCGCTCCCACGACCGCCGCACCTGCTCGCGGAGCTCGACCGGTTCGAACGACACGAGCTGTGCGTCGATCTCCTCGAGCCAGCGCATGGACCCGACGCCCGACGACAGGATGGTCTGCGCCGCCATCCCCGGGTAATCGATGGCGTTCTGCAGCGCCACGAAGGCGCCGAACGAATGGCCGAGCACGCCGTAGCGCTGCAGGCCCATCGCGAGCGCCAGCATGATCACGTCCTGGGCCATGCGCTCCAAGGTCCACGTCGAAGGATCGCACGGCGTGGAGTGGCCCTGCGCGCGCTGGTCGACGAGCAGGAGTCGGACGTCGTCGTCGGTCAAGGGGTCCAGGTAGTCGGCGAACTCATGGTGGTCGAGCCCGGGACCTCCGTGGAGCACGAACAACGGGTACCCGCCCGCCGGGCCCCGCTCGACGACCCACAGTTGCGTGTCGTCGATGGCGATCAGCTCGCCAGGGCAACTCATCCCTTGGGATCGCCCCAGGCGTCGCGCCCGACGATCCGGAACCCCGCCTCGTGCGTCTTGTACTTGCGGTTCACGCTGATCAGGAGCGGGGTCAGGGTCTCGGTGATCCGCGCGTTGGGGAGCGGCCCACAGTCCACCCAGCGCATCCCGGGGATCGACGTCACCAGCTCACCGATCAGGACCTTTGCCGCCGCGTCGTCGCCGCAGAGCAGCGCGTCGGACTCGATCGGCTGGTCCAGGGCCTGCAGCGCCTCGGCGGCGATCGTGTGGAAGCCGGCGACGACCTTGACGCCTGCGGGGACCAGGGCCGCGGCCACCTCGGCCGCCGAACCGTGCCACGGGCGGATCGCTTCCCAGGCCTTGCCGCCCACCGAGGTCATCAGCGGGCTGGTCGCGTCGAACACGACCTGGCCTTCGTCCAGGGCGGGAGCGATCGCCTTGTAGATGTCGATCATCCCGCCGAACGGAACCGTCACGGCCACGACGGTCTTGCCGCGCGCGGCGTCGGCGTTCTCGGCTCCCGCGACCCACGCATCGCCGCCGAGTTGTGCTTTCGCGTCGGCAGCGGCCCCGGCCCCCTTCTCTGCCGAACGCGAGCCGATCGTGACGTGGTGCCCAGCTTTGGCGAGCCGGAGCGCTAGGCCGAAGCCCTCGGCGCCCGTTCCCCCGATGATCGCGACATCCATGGCGCGCAAGCCTAACGGGAAAGGGGGCCGGCCCTTCGGGCCGGCCCCCGTGAACCTGGGGGTCGGGTGGCGCCTAGCCGGCGGCCGCCGGCTGTCCGATCACGAGGAACGCGTATCCGGCGTCGCCGTCGCCCACCGCGAACACCTGGTGGGCCATGCCGCCCATCAGGTCGAACGTGCGGGCGCCGATGACTGTGGTGGTCGTGTTCGCAGGCGCCACGCGCACGGTGTAGTCGCCCCGGGCGAGCGTGACCGTCGCCTCCGTGCCGTTGGGGGCGAAGTCCGTGATCGCCGGCGAGCCGTTCACCCACACGTCGACCTTGGGCGCGGCAGCCGTGTGACGGACCGTCAGACGGGCGGTCGAGTCGGCCAGCGGCTTCACGTTGTTGCCGAACGCGTAGAGCCGCACACCGCCCTTGCGGGTCATCCCGGCGATGGCCGTGTAGTTCTTGCCCGCCTGGAGATCCAGCCGCTTCCACAGGATGATGTCGCCCTTGCACTCTCCCTTGGAAGCTGCCCGGATGGACACGCTGTAGCTCCCGGCGGGGAGCTTGGCCGAGAACTTGTCCTTGAACTCGAAGTTCGACTTGACCTCACCCTTGTTCACGCACACGTCCACGACGGCTCCGCGGATCCCATGCGCGACCCACACCTTCGCCTTGCCGGTTCCGGCGCTCGCCGCGCCGGCGGTGCCGATGATCGACATCGCCACCACCCCCGCCAGAGCCAGGCCCATCAAGCGCTTAACCATGCTGCTTCTCCTCCTTCGTCCGCCCTCGTGGGCGGTCATCGCGTCATCCGCCTCAGCGGATCGAACGGATCTACCCTAGGCGGCGTCTGCATAGGTTATTGACGAAAACCTATGCACCTGATCCCGCGGCTATCGTGGGGGCGATGCCCGGGTGGATGAGCGACGCGATCGAGTTGACGGTGGGGATCGCATGTCTCGCCATCGCCTGGGTGGCGTGGCCGCGGGGAGGGACGTTCAGGCTGGTCGCCGTCGTGATGCTGCTGGCCGGGCTGGCCGCCGTCGGGAACGCTGTGAGATCCGCGCTGCTCGGTAGTTAGTCTGTCTCAGACTAGTAGGCGGGGCGATACTCACCGAACTCCTCGCGGAGCGCGTCGGAGACCTCGCCGAGCGTGGCGCGTGCCCGCAGGGCTTCCTTCATCGGTGGGAGCAGGTTCGCGGTTCCGCGAGCGGCATCGGCAACGGTCGCCAAGGCCGCGTCCACGGCCGCCTGATCGCGCGAGGCACGCAGCTCCCGCACCCGAGCGATCTGGGCCGTCGTCTCCTCCTCGCTGAGGCGCTGGAGCTCAGGGAGTTGTTCATCGCCCTCCACGAACCGGTTCACGCCGACCACGATCCGGTCCTCGGTCTCGATCGCGCGCTGGATCCGGAACGCGGCCTCGTGGATCTCGTCCTGGTAGAAGCCGGCCTCGATCGCCGGGACCGCGCCGCCCATGGCGTCGATCCGCTCGATGTAGTCCAGGGCGAGCTTCTCCAGCTCGTCGGTCAGCGCCTCGACGTAATACGAGCCTCCGAGAGGGTCGGCCACGTTGGCAACGCCGGTCTCGTAGCCGATCACCTGCTGCGTCCGGAGGGCGACCTTGGCTGCGTGCTCGGTCGGGAGCGCCAGGGCCTCGTCGAACGAGTTCGTGTGCAGCGACTGCGTGCCTCCCAGCACCGCGGCCATCGCCTCCAGCGCGGTGCGCACGATGTTGTTCTGCGGCTGCTGGGCGGTCAGGGTCGCTCCCCCGGTCTGCGTGTGGAACCGCAGCGTCATGGACCGTGTGTCCTGCGCCTCGAACCGTTCGCGCATGATCCGTGCCCACATCCGCCGCGCGGCCCGGAACTTGGCGATCTCCTCGAAGAAGTGCATGTGGCACGCGAAGAAGAACGACAGGCGCGGCGCGAACTCGTCGACCGCCAGGCCGGCGTCGATCGCCGCCTGCACGTACGTGATGCCGTTGGCCAGGGTGAAGGCGATCTCCTGCGCGGCGGTCGCGCCGGCCTCGCGAATGTGGTAGCCGCTGATCGAGATCGTGTTCCACTTGGGGATGCGCTCGCCGCAGTAGGCGAACAGGTCGGTGATCAGGCGCATCGAGGGCTTGGGCGGGTAGATGTAGGTGCCGCGCGCCGCGTACTCCTTCAGCAGGTCGTTCTGGACGGTTCCGCTGATCTGGTCGGGCCCCACGCCCTGCTCTTCGGCGACCAGCTCGTAGAGCAGGAGCAGGATGGGGGCGGTGGCGTTGATCGTCATCGACGTCGAGACCTTGTCGAGCGGGATCTGCTCGAACAGCCGACGCATGTCGTCGATCGAATCGATGGCCACGCCGGTCTTGCCGACTTCGCCCTCGGCGCGCGCGTGATCGGAGTCCAGCCCCATCTGTGTGGGTAGGTCGAACGCGATCGATAGCCCGGTCTGCCCGTGGTCGAGCAGATAGCGGAACCGCTCGTTCGTCTGAGCGGCGGTCGCCATGCCCGCGTACTGGCGCATCGTCCACAGCCGCTCGCGATACATCCCCGGGTAGACACCCCGGGTGAAGGGGAACGCACCGGGCTCGGCCAGGTCGCGCTCCGGGTCCCAGCCCTCCAGATCGGCCGGCGTGTAGACCGGACGCTGCTCGATGCCTGAGTCGGTGCGGCGGACGTCGTCGCTCATCGCGCGCCAGCCTAGCCCGGTCCACCCGAAGGTGGCGACCGAACCATCCCCGCGCGCTGTCGTCCGGACGTTCAGGAACGCGTCCCGGTTCGTGCTCCGCGGGCCACGGCGCTACCATCGGCCCGCGATGGACATCGTCGATCCGCACATCGAGGACTACATGCGGGCCCGGCTCGGCCGCTTCGACGAGCCGGTGCTGTTGGAGATGGAGGCCGAGGCGGAGCGGCGGGGCTTCCCCATCGTCGGCCGCAACGTCGGCGTCACGCTGGAGGTCCTGGCGCGATCGGTCGGCGCGCGTCGCGTGATGGAGCTTGGCTCGGGGTTCGGTTACTCGGCCTATTGGTTCGCGCGCGCGGTCGTACCGGGCGGTGAGGTCCACTGCACCGACGGCGACCCTGCCAACGCCGGGGCCGCCGAGGGCTATCTGAGCCGAGCCGGTCTATGGGACCGCGTGACCTACCACGTCAGCGACGCCGTCTCTGGGTTGGACGACCTCGAAGGAGAGTTCGACGTCGTCTACGACGACATCGACAAGCACGGGTACCCGGCGGCGTGGCTGGCCGCGCGCGAGCGGATCCGCGTCGGCGGCCTCTACGTCTGCGACAACGTCCTCTGGTCCGGGCGGATCTTCGACGACCAGCCCGACCGGAACACCGAAGCGATCCTGGAGCACAACCGCTTGATCGCCGAGGACGACCGGTTCGTGTCGACGATCGTCCCGACGCGCGACGGCGTGATGGTCGCGGTTCGCATCGCGGGATCGCCCTAGCGACTCGGTTCATTCCCCCGCGAGCACGCGGAGGCGCTGCACGTCGGGCGAGGCCTGGAAGATCCCGGCCGCGCCCGGTTCGGCGACCCCTGCGGCGATCCTGTCGATGATGGCCAGGGCCCCGGTCGCCGATCTCCGCGAGGGCTCGGCGTTGCCGGACGCCGCGTGGATCTCCGCGAACGCCTCGTGAGCTCGCCAGACGAGCTCGGGACCCCCGATCTCCTCGGCGGCCTCGAGGGCTGTCTGCGCCGCCTGAAGCGCCTCGTCGGAGCGACCCAATCGGGCAAGCGCCCTTGCACGGGCTCGGTGTCCTTTCGACACGTACCGCTTGGTCCAGGTCTCTTCCGCGAGCGCCCGGCAGCGGTCGGCGTGCGCCAGCGCCGCCTCCGGTTCATCGAGCGCGAGCTTCGTCTCACTCAAGCTGGCCCATAGGTGCTGGGTGTAACGCCACTTCATCCACTCGCCGGGGCTCGAGTCCGTCTCGAACGCCGCTTGGAGGTCCTCGAAGATCCGCAGCGCGTCCTTCGGATCGCCGCGGCCGAGCGCGCAGTCCCCCAGGTTGAGCTGGGCGTTGCGCAACGTCTCCTTGTCGCCGAAGATCAGCGCCCGCTCCACCGCTTCCCGGTTGTGCTGAGCGCCCCGCTCCATGTCGCCGAGCTCGATGTAGACGCGGCCCAGCGTGTTCATGCCCCGGCACCACCAGAAGCCCTGGTCGCCCACCCGCTCCGCAAGCGCCACGCTCTTGCGGCAGGCGGTGAACGCTTCGTCGTACCGACCAAGCGCCAGGGCCGTGAGAGCCAGGTCGAAGTAGACGTAGGAGAGCGGCTGCCCGAGCTGCGCCTGTTCGGCCAGGGCCTGCGCCTCTTGGATCAGGGCGATCGCCTGCGCCTCTTCACTCCGGAAATGGCGCAGCTCCCCCGCGAAGTCCACACCGAGGATCCGTGTGAAGGGGTCGTCCGACCGACGGGCCGACTCGACCAACGCGTCGATCTCGTCGTAGCTCTGCTCCAGATCGCCCGAGACGCATCGGTTGAACAACCGCGACATCATGCTGAGCGAGATCAGGCTCGGGTCGCCGGTCTCGGCGCCGATCGCTTCGGCGGTGCGAACGGTCCGGGCGCCCTCGGCCAGCTCGTGCGTGTAGAGCTGCGCCAACGAGACGAACGTCAGCGCCAGCCCCTCCGTCGCCCGGTCGCCGGCGGTCGCCGCGACCACCGCCATCGCCCGGTAGCAGTCGATCGCCGCGTCCCACTCGTTGCGCAGCTCGTAGCACTGACCTCGGACCAGATGCAGATGCGTCAAGAGGGCGAGGTCGGGCGCCTGGCCCGATCGCTCGATCGCCCGGAGCGCCCGGTCCGCGTAGCCCTGGGCCTGGACGAGCGCGAACCCGGCCATCGCCTTGTCGGCCGAGCCGGCCAGATAGGTGACGGCGTCGTCCCACATTTCGGCGCGCTCGAAGTGGTGGGCCAGCATCTCGAGGACCTCGGCGGGCCGGTCCGCGTAGAGCTCACGGATCGCATCGCCCACGGCGCCGTGCAGCGTGCGCCGGCGTTCGAGCAGCAGGCTGCCGTACGCCACCTCGTGCGTCAGCGCGTGCTTGAACATGAACACGAGCTCGGGGTAGAGCGAGCGTTCGAAGATCAGCTGGACCGACTTGAGCTGGCGGAGGGCGTCCTCGCTCGTGCCCGAGGTGCGCTCGAGCAGCCGGGAGGTGAACTCGCGGCCGATGACCGAGGCCGTCTGCAGAGCCTGGCGGGGTTCTTCGGCCAGGCGGTCCAGCCGAGCCATGATCACGTCCTGCACGGTGTCGGGCACCCGGATCTCCTCGACGGGGCGCCCCAGCGCGAAGCCGTCGCCGTCTGGGACCAGCTCGCCGCTCTCCACGAGCGATTTCGTGACCTCCTCGATGAAGAACGGATTCCCCTCGGCTTTGCGGAAGATCAGGGCAGCAAGTTCTCCGGGGAGCGTGCTCTCCCCCGAGGCGCCGAGCGCCACGAGCGCGGTGTCGTCCTCCGACAGCGGCTCCAACGCCAGGCGCGTGTAGAAGGGGCGCTCGCCGAGGCGCGGATCCCAGTCCGGCCGATGGGTCAGCAGCATCAGGATCCTGTGGTCGGGGACGACCTCGGTCACGAACGACAGCAGTTCGGCCGAGGGCGGGTCGATCCAGTGCAGGTCCTCGATCACCAGGACGGCCGGCTGCCGGCGCGCCGCCGCTCGGAGTACGTCGCGGAACGCCTCGAACACACGGGGCTTGCGCAGCATCGGGTCCTCATCCAGGACCGACCCATCGCCGGGATCGATCGACAGCAGGAAGCGCAGGTACGGCAGGTGCGACGGGTCCCCGCCGACCTCCGCGACGCGCGCCGTGAGCTTGGCGTCGATCTCCGCCTCGGGGTCCGCCTCCTCGATGCCGCAGGCCGACCGGGTCAGATCGACGATCGGAACGTAGGGGATGTCGGCCCCGTAGGAGATGCATCGTCCCAAGAGCCACAGGTGGTCCTCGGCGCCCAGGCCTTGGCGGAACTCGTGGATCAACCGGGACTTGCCCAGGCCCGCCTCGCCAGAGACGAACACGACCTGGCCGTGGCCATCCGCGGCCGCCTCGTAGCGCGCCCGCAACAGGGCGAGCTCGGCCTCGCGGCCCACGTAGGGGCTCAGCCCACGCTCGGCTGAGACGTCGACGCGCGAGCGCGGCCCGACCGGGCTGATCGCGCGGAACAGATGCAGCGGCTCTGCCTTGTTCTTCGCCACGTGCGCGCCCAGGTCCTCGAACCGGAAGTACCCCTCGGCCAGGCGGTGCGTAGCCTCGCTCGCGACGACCGTGCCCGGCTCGGCCAGCCCTTGCACGCGAGAGGCTGTGTTCACCGTGTCCCCCACCGCCTGGAAGGTGGACTCGAGGTCGGTCCCGATCTGCCCGAACACGACGAGCCCGCTGTGCGCGCCGACGCGGACACGGAAACCGATGTCACGCGCGGACAGCTCCTGCTGCAGGGGCGCGAGATCCTCCTGGAGGGCCAGGCCTGCCAGCAGGGCGCGGTTCGCGTGATCCTCGTGCGCGATCGGGGCGCCGAAGAGCGCCAGCACGCCGTCGCCCTGGAGTTGGGCCACCGTGCCCTCGTACCGGTGGATCGCTCCGAGCATCACGTCGAAGGCGCGCCGCATGAGGGCACGCATGTCTTCGGGGTCGAGGCGCTCCGACAGGGCCGTGTAGCCCGCGACGTCGGCGAACAGCACCGTGATCAGCTTGCGCTCGCCCTCCATGTCGACGGCGCCCGGTCGGAGTCGATCGGCCGTCGACCGGCGGGGGGGCGACGTCGCGCCACCATCAAGGGCGGCCCCGCACTCCGTGCAGAACCGTCCGTCGGGAGGATTGGAACGCCCGCACGCGCCGCAGACCACGGCGAGCGAAGCGCCGCAGGACCCGCAGAACTTCGCCTGGCTCGGGTTCCGAGCGCCGCACGCACCGCACGGCACGACATCCATGATCGGCCGATGCTACGCCGGTCGTTCGGAACGGTCGACCTGCGGGGCAACGTGACCGCGGCCCGGTCGGGGTTGGACGTTCCGAAGTAGACTCCGCGCCGTCCGCTGGACGGGGCGGCGAAGGCTCGTCCTCGACCCGGCGATAGGCTGGACCGAGACGTTTCCCGGCAAGGAGCCTTCGTGGCGACGAGAGCGCGCAAGACCAAGAGCGACTACACGACCAGCCCCTACAAGGGGCATCCGGGACAGTGGTCGTGGATCTTGCACCGCATCACCGGCGTGGCGATCATCCTGTTCCTGTTCGCCCACGTGGTGGACACCGCCGTGGTCGGCTGGGGCCCCGAGGCCTACAACCGGGTGCTGCGAGCCTACGAGAACCCGATCGTTCGCCTCCTGGAGCTGGGCCTGGTCATCGCGGTGCTGTACCACTCGATCAACGGGGTCAAGATCACGCTCATCGACTTCTTCCCGAACCTGACCCGATACATCAAGCCGCTATCGATCGTTACGCTGCTGATCTTCCTCGCTTCGACCGGCATCGTGACCTGGATCATGCTGGGGCAGGCCATCGACCTGCTGCGGGCCTAGGGGCGGGCGCGATGGCCAGCACCACCACCGACCGACCGACCCAGCCCGAGGCGCCTCGACCCGACGACCGCCGCGGTCGGCTGCGCCCGATGGCCGGCGGCCTCGAGCTGTGGGGCTGGGTGTTCATGCGCATCAGCGGGCTGCTGCTGCTGTTCCTGGCGGTCGGCCACGTCCTGATCATGCACGTGCCCGACGGCGGGGTCTCGCGCGTGGACTTCGCGTTTGTCCAGGTCCGATGGGACTCGCTGTTCTGGCGCACGTGGGACTGGCTGCTGCTGATGCTGGCGCTGGTCCACGGCGTCAACGGTCTTCGGAACATCACGATGGACTACGTGCGCAAGCCCGGCGTTCGGTTCGCCATCACCACGTTCTTCTGGGTGCTGGGCTTCGCGCTGATGGTGCTCGGCACGATCGTGGTCGTGACCTTCGACCCCTCCAAGTGGCCGCCCGTGACCTGAGATGACGAGCTGAGATGACGAGGACCCACACCTACGACGTCGTGGTGGTCGGCGCCGGCGGCGCCGGCATGCGCGCCGCGATCGAGGCCTCGGACAAGGTCAGCACCGCGGTGATCTCCAAGCTCTACCCGACGCGCTCGCACACCGGTGCAGCACAGGGCGGGGTGTGCGCGGCGCTGGCCAACGTCGAAGAGGACTCCCCCGAGTGGCACGCCTTCGACACGGTCAAGGGCGGCGACTACCTGGTGGACCAACCGGCCGCCCAGCTGATGACCGAAGAGGCCATCGACGCGATCTACCAGCTGGAGCACTGGGGCCTGCCGTTCAACCGCACGTCCGACGGCAAGATCGACCAGCGCCGGTTCGGCGGACACACCCGCAACCACGGCGAGGGGCCGGTCCGGCGTGCCTGCTACGCGGCCGACCGCACCGGCCACATGATCCTGCAGACCCTGTACCAGCAGTGCGTCAAGCGCGACGTCACCTTCTTCAACGAGTACTACTGCCTGGACCTGTTGCGCGACGCCGACGGCGCCACGGCGGGGGTCGTCGCGTACGAGCTGGCCAACGGTGAGCTGCACGTGTTCCGCGCCAAGTCGGTGGTGTTCGCCACCGGCGGCTACGGGCGGATGTTTCGCGTGACGTCCAACGCCCATGCGCTGACCGGCGATGGTCCAGCCGTCGCCTACCGTCGCGGCATCCCGCTCGAGGACATGGAGTTCTTCCAGTTCCATCCCACAGGCCTGTACCGGCTGGGCGTGCTGCTGTCCGAGGCCGCCCGGGGCGAGGGCGGCATCGTCAGGAACAAGGACGGCGAGCGGTTCATGGAGCGCTACGCGCCCACGATCAAGGACCTCGCCCCGCGCGACGTCGTCAGCCGCTCGATCTACCAGGAGATCAAGGAAGGACGCGGCGACGGGCCCAACGCCGACTACGTCTACCTGGACCTGACGCACCTGCCGGCGGCGCTGATCGAAGAGAAGCTGCCCGACATCACCGAGTTCGCGCGCGTGTACCTGCAGGTGGAGCCCACCAAAGAGCCCGTGCCGATCCAGCCCACTGCCCACTACGCGATGGGCGGCATCCCTACCGACGTCGACGGCCGGGTCGTGACCGGCGCCGACGAGCGGGTCGTGCCCGGGTTGTACGCTGCGGGCGAGTGCGCGTGCGTGAGCGTCCACGGTGCCAACCGGCTGGGCACGAACTCGCTGCTGGACATCATCGTGTTCGGCCGGCGCAGCGGGGCCGACGCCGCGCGGCACGCGTCCGAAACCTCCCTGCCGGAGGTGCCGGCCGATCCGGTCGCCGACACGCTCGCGCGCCTGAATGGCCTGCTGACCCGCGACCGGGGCGAGGGAACCCCCGACATCCGCAAGGACCTCCAGGACATGATGTTCGACGAGGCGTTCGTCGTGCGCACCGAGGAGAGCCTGAAGCGCGCCGAGCAGGCATTGGGCGAACTGCGCGAGCGCTACGACGAGATCGGCGTGCAGGACAAGAGCGCGATCTACAACACCGACCTGATGGAGGCCGTAGAGCTGGGGTACCTGCTGGACTGCGCCGACACCCTGGTCGCGTCGGCGGCCGCGCGCACCGAGAGCCGCGGGGGGCACTTCCGCGAGGATCACCCGCTGCGTGACGACGCCAACTGGCTGAAGCACTCGCTTGCCAACCGTCGCGACGACGGCTCGGTCGACCTGGAGTACAAGCCGGTGAAGACGGGGCCCTACATCCCCATGGAGAGGAAGTACTGATGGCCACGGCCGCCGAGGTCCTGAACCAGTCCGAGCGCCAGCGAGTGGGCGGGGACCCGACCAAGGTCACCCTGCAGCTGCGGATCCGCCGGTTCAACCCCGAGGTGTCCGAGGACAGCTGGTGGGACGAGTTCACCGTGGCGGCCCACCCGCTGGACCGGCTGGTCGAGGTCCTGCACGAGGTCAAATGGCGCCAGGACGGGACGCTCTCGTTCCGGCGGTCGTGCGCCCACGGGATCTGCGGTTCGGACGCGATGCTGATCAACGGGCGGAACGCCCTCGCCTGCAAGGTCCTGGTCGGCGACGTCGAGCCCAAGGTCACGATCGAGCCGATCAGGGGCCTGCCGGTGCTGAAGGACCTGATCGTCGACATGGACCCGTTCCTGGAGGGCTACCGCTCGGTCCTGCCCTACCTGATCGACGACGGCAGCGAGCCCGACAAGGAGCGCTACCAGTCCCCCGAGGACCGGCATCGGTTCGACGACACCACCAAGTGCATCCTGTGCGCGGCCTGCACCACGTCGTGTCCGGTCTTCTGGGGCGACGAGGGCTACGTCGGCCCCGCCGCGATCGTCAACGCGCACCGGTTCATCTTCGACTCGCGCGATGACGCCGGGCGCGAACGCCTGAAGATCCTCTCAGAGAGGACGGGTGTGTTCCGTTGCCGGACCACCTTCAACTGCACCGACGCCTGCCCCCGCGGCATCGAGGTCACCAAGGCGATCCAGGAAGTGAAGCGCGCGATCCTGTTCGAGCGGTTCTGACGGATCGATCCCGGGCCTCTCAGGACACCGTGACGGTGCGCATCGGCGAATAGCCGCTGACCTTGCCCAGCGGGTTGTGCGTGCGGGCGCGGAAGTCGTACGTCCCGGTGCGCGACGGCGTGAACGTTGCGCTCGAGAAGTCTGTCTGGGAGCGCATCGTGATCCAGTCACCGCCGTTGCGACGACGCTCCAGGTCGAACGTGAAGCCCTTCTGCAGCGCGATCCCGAACGTGATCGTGACGGGGTCGCCGACGCCGATGGACGCCGCGCTCACCGTCGGACGAACCTTGAGCGTCCCGTGCATCGTCGAATGGTTGGTGCAGTGGTACTTGTACGTCCCGGCGCCCGCCAGCGAGTCCACGCCCGTGTTCCCCGCCGGGATCTGGCCGGTGTCGAAGAAGCCGTTCACGTCGGAGGTCGCCGTGTGAGCGAAGCTGCCGCCGTTGTCCCACTCGAGAGGCAGCGAGGAGGCCACCGGCACCGTCTTGGTCTGGGGCGAGAAGAAGAAGTCGTCGATCGCGATGTGGGTCGCGCTGACTGCCATGGCCGGCGAGGCGAACAGCGCGAGCGAGACGGCGGCGAGGGTAACGGCGAGCGTACGGCGCATCGGATCCTCCAGGGACGGCGGGCACGCCTCGATACGGCCCGAGCTTCGACCCTACCGCGTCTCGTGAGGTCGGGCCAGCGGACCGGGGCCGTCCGATACCCTGACCTGCGATGACCCACAGGGTGACGCTGATCCCCGGCGACGGGATCGGACCGGAGGTGACCGCCGCGACCAAGCTGGTGCTGGACGCGGCCGACGTGGGCATCGAGTGGGTGGAGCGCCAGGCCGGCTCGGCCGCGCTGGAAGCCCACGGTGACCTCCTTCCCGACGAGACGCTGGCAGCGATCAAGGACTGCC